>Ga0209323_10000434_pt1 | contig 26939 bp, 31 predicted proteins | sample Rifsed19ft2_FD_184014 | JGI IMG/M metagenome (GOLD analysis project Ga0209323, IMG submission 184014) | Soil microbial communities from Rifle, Colorado, USA - sediment 19ft 2 (version 2) | ecosystem: Environmental > Terrestrial > Deep subsurface > Rock core/Sediment | place: Rifle, Colorado...
TAAGTTCCTTATAGATCCTTATAGATCCTTATAGATCCTTATAGATCCTTATAGATCCTTATAGATCCTTATAGATCCTTATAGATCCTTATAGATCCTTATAGATCCTTAAGTATAAATCCTTTTAAAGTACTTCTTATGTTTTAGTTCTTATATATCTTATAGTCTTAATATATCTTATAGTCTTATTATAAGAACGTACTTTTAGATAATATATAGAACTACTTTACTATTGACTTTTATAAAAATATCATATATAATATACTTTAAGAGTAGTATACTTATATAGGATATAACTTATGTTATCTATAAATGATTTAGTCTGTTCAGAAGGAACTTTAAATATAGCTGATATTACAAACGTTCTTGCAACTAAAGGTATGTTATTTTATGATACCTTTAGAAGTACAGATCAGGTTAATCTTATAGTTGAGTTCCTAAAGAATATGCATCAACTAAAGGATGCGCCTTTTAGGGATAATATAGATGCCTTTAGTATGTTCTTAAGTACATATGGAGTTATTGTTACTGATAATGTTAAAGGTTGTTATAAGTATTTGTATATGATTGATATAGATAATGTAGAAAAGTTACTTAAGTTATTAGGTATTAGTATCTAGAACTTATGCTAAAGTATGTTATATTTGGTATAGTCTTATATATTGGCATCGTCTTATCAGGATCTTATTCAATAGAAGCTGATGAGCTCAAAGATTATTTAAGGACTTTTATTAATCAGTCTTGTTGTTATACTAATGATTGTTGTTGGTCTATTTCAGAATCAGAATTAACAGATTTAGGGAATGGTAAGTATAAAATAAATGCTACAGGACAGATAATAGCTAAGACAGGCGATAGTCCAGACGGAAAGTTCTGGAGATGTGCCTGTGATCTTGTAGGATACGATTGGATAAAAAGTAATTTATCAAATACAAGATGTTTATATGTACCTTTTCAAGGATCTTAATAAATGCCCTTTAGCAAAGTACAATTAGGAAAAAATAAAGGTAAATATAAATCTCCATCAGGTAGAGTGTTTACTAAGAAACAAGTAGCCTTATATTATGCTACAGAAGGTTTTAAGAAAAACTATAGAAAAAGAAGGAATAGGGAATAATGGAATTTATTTATGTAAGACTAATAGGAGATAAATAAATGGCTGTTACTGCATTAAATATTGTTAAGACAGATAATCCCCTTGTTTGGAAGATCTATTGGACTGGTCTTGCAAAAGGAGACACAGGCGCTCCTTTTAGAGCAGATTTAATTCATGCAGCAGGAGGTTCTGATAGATCGGCTCAAATAGTGGGTACATTTGATTCTGCTACCATTACCATCGAAGGAAGTAATGACGGCACTAATTATACTACATTAACAGATCCTCAGGGAAATGCATTGTCGTTTACGACTGCTGCTATAGAAGCAATCTCCGAATATACGTTATTTATTCGTCCCAATGTAGCGGGAACGGGAGGAACTACTTCTCTGGGAGTTTATATGGCTGTGAAAGGAACCAACTAATGAGTACTTCACAGGCACTTCAAGATTTATTATTTGTTGCACGTCGTTTCAAAGGTGTAGTTGATATTATTCCAGAATTGGAAAAGATCTCTTCAATGAAAGCGACGATCCAAGAGTTATCCAGTACTATTGATTCCAAAAAGAAAGAAAGAGATAAATTTTCCACTGTTGTAGACAGTCTTGAAAAAGAAAGTAAAAAAGTTCAAGATCTTATTACGGCTAAGTTGGCAGAAACCCATAGTGAAGCGCAAGAAGTAATTTCGATGGCTAAACAAAGAGCTGAAGAAGAGACCGCTAGACAGGCTAAAGATCGTGTAGATTTAGTAAACAAATTAAGTAAAGAAAACGATGAGCTTTTAGCATCTATTGAGTCTCACAGAATGGAATTACGTAAGGTTCAAGCTATGCTTAAAGATGCCGAAGAAAACCATAATAAGATTTTGAATGAAATTTCTAAATTAAAGTTGAGGCTAGGCTAATGAAATTTATTTATATAAAGCAAATAGAGGATAAATAAATGGCAGCCCTTAATAAATTTAATGCTTTTGTAGAGCATTTAGATGAAAAGGTTCATGATTTAGGTGCAGATACTTTGAAGGTAATGTTAGTTCCTTCAGGCAGTGCACCTGTCGCCACTAATACAGTTAAAGCAGATTTAACGGAAATTTCTGCTGGAAATGGATATACAGCGGGAGGTACACAAGCTACTCAAGTTTCTTCGTCTCAAACATCAGGTACTTATAAATTAGTTTTAAATGATGTTACTTTTATTGCATCAGGTGGTAGTATTGCTACATTTAGATATGTAGTCTTATATAATGATACTCCCACGTCTCCTGCAGATCCTTTGATCTGTTGGTATGATTATGGTGCAGATGTTGTAGTTACAAGTGGCAATTCATTTGTAGTTGATTTTGATGGTACTAATGGAGTCTTTACGGTAGCCTAATGTCAAAAATTCATGTTCTAGGACGCTCAGGTCCGAATCAATATCGAATTATGCTTCATGTGGATACTCCTGTAGGAAACAATTCCGCAGGAATTCCCTGGAATACTGTTCTAGTTAACTCTGGAAGAGCTATGTCCCGAATGACAGAAGGTACTGGTGCAGGTCAGATTACTTCTGCAGAACTTGCTAAAGTTTTGTCTGGAGATGTAATTGAAATTGCATATGATTTTGGGATAAACCCTGCGTTAACTAATGCAGAAAGAAATGCTACTATGGATTTTGAGATAATCAAACTAACATCTGAAACTGTATCTGAATTACAAGCCAATTTAAAATGGTTTGGAGCTACTAGAGGATAATATGGCTACAATTACTCCAGTATATGGTACTAAGGTTACTATGACTATTGGTCTCGCTACGACACCATTAGCAAGTGATACAAATCTTTTAGCGGGGCGGCAAAGTACCGCAGTCGATAATAAAGATACAGATGATGCGATAGACTGTCTTGTAGGAGGTCTTGTTACGACTGGAGCAACTCCGACAGCAAGTCGTTTAATTGGTGTGTTTGCTTATGGATCATATGACGATACGAGCTTTCCAGGCGATTTAACGGGATCGGACGGAGATATTACTGTCTTATCCTTGAGTCTTCTGCAACTTTTGACGTGGATTCCGACAACTAATACGGCTAATGAAGGGTACACTTGGGGGCCATATTCGGTTGCTCAAGCTTTTGGAGGAATTCTTCCTGTTAGATGGGGTATTTTTATTGTTCATAATACAGGGGTAGCTTTAAATGGAACTGCCGGTAATCATGAAGTGGAGTACTTTCCAGTAAAATTTGAGACTGCGTAATGGCAATTTCGTTAAATGGCACCAATCAATCTTTAACGAATTCAACGCCACAAGTGACGGCGGAACCGATTACGGTTGGTATATGGGTCAAGGTAGATTCTATAAGTGCAAATAGGACAATCTGGGCATTATCGGACAATGGTGCCAACAGCTTTATAAGACTCGGTATGTCAGGAGCGAATGTCTGGCAGGTAACATCCCAGGATAGCGCCGGAGTAAACAGTACGGCGGGTGCGGGAACGGTTGTTGGGAATCTTTGGTTCTTTATAGTAGGCCGGTGGATATCCTCGACTTTACGCTATATTGACATTCTTAATCCAGATGGTTCGATTTCTCAGAACTCTAATGCAGGGTCAAGAACCGTATCTGGTCTTGATATTGCATCTTTGGGGAGAAAGTATGCCGGGACGAATCAATGGTTGGATGGGGATATTGCGGAATTTTGGTGGACAAACTCAGATATTTATTCAGCAGGTAATTTAACGGATGGTTGGATTAGACAGCTTGCTTATGGAGGCCCTTTTTCGATTTCATCAGTACAAAACAGGATTATGGAATATAGATCTTTTAGATCAACTATTATTGAAAGAACAGGTACTACGGATGAAGTTTACTTAGGAAGAAATTTAAATACACAGACATGGACAAATGATGGTGGTGTACAGAATGTTGAACATAATAGTTTGCCGTATTGGAAAACACCTCCTCCTAATAAAATAAAAACAATTGTTTCTTCAACATGAATCTTAGACGAAGATTTTTTCCTGAAGGAGGAGTTTCTACAACTACTTTAACTGCAGTAACAGGCTCCTATGCAATAAATGGGCAATCTTGTTTATTTAAAATAAATCAGATGTCTTCTGTTGGGAACTATGCAGTAACAGGAAATACGGTTAATTTAAGACATAATATGTTAGCAGGTGCAGGAAGTTATGTTGTAACGGGTATTTCAGTTTTATTTAGGACTGTTTTACCATCATCTGCAGGATCATATGGATTAACTTTGATTAATACTCCTTTAAAGATTTTACAGAATACAACGGTAGGATCTTATGTCATAACAGGAGTTTCAAATCTGTTTAGAAAAATATTAACGTCAAATTCAGGAAGTTATACGATGGTTGGATATCCAATAACAGATTTAGTAGGAGGGCCAGTAGGAGACGATTGGATTTTTAGACTTAGGAAACGTATTAGGATTAAATAATGGTAGATCTTGGTATTGAAATAGGCATTCTTAAAGCTGAATTGAGAAATGTCTGTCGTGAGATAGAAGAATTAAAAGAAAGTCAAAAACTTTTACTTAAATTCATGTATAATATACAGGGAGGAAAAGCATGGTTCTTTGGCATACTAACTATTTCAGCAGCAATGGGTGCAATTATAAGTAATTTTTTCGGCATAATCTTTCCACATAAGTAGGTTTTTATGTTAACATATTCAAAATTAATACATGAAGTATATACTCTTCTGGTTACTAAGTGGAAGAAGACACGTCTAGTTATGTCTCAGGAAGAATTTAATGTGGCTTCTAATAAATTAACACATGCTTATAACGCTTTATCAGCTTATGAAGCTACTTATTCACGTCCACAAGGTTTGAATAGACCTCCGTTGCCCAAGGATATATTTGATGCAGAAGCTCAAGCATTAACTTTGATTTCTGCTGAAAGGGAGAGACATGGAATGTCTAAATTGTCCTTGAATGCAGATTTGAGTGAGTTAGCTAGAAATTATAGTGACGATTATATTGACAATACAGATATTTCAAATTTAACAAATACTGAGTATTCCTTTTTTGTGTTTACCGCACAAGTTTATTCAGGTGATAATGCCGTAAAACAGATGCATGATGCGACGGTAAAAGATCCTAAACAATATAGTTTTAAGATGTTATCATCTAAAGCTAAAGTAATCGGAATTGGCATTTCTAAAGAGAACAGAAAAACTGCTTTGACCGTAATATACGCAGGATAATTCGGATGATAAAAAAAATCTCTGAGGAACATCTTCAAAAACAGATGTTGGCAGAGTCTGATTTAGAGGAATTTATTAAACTCGTCCATCCGAAAAGATTGTTAGGAAATATTCACAGAGAAATTATTCACTGGTGGACTAGACAAGAAGCGAAACAACACCAATTGCTGCTACTTCCCAGAGATCATGGAAAATCGGCATTACTTGCATATAGAGTTGCCTGGAGAATAACTAAAGATCCTACATTAAGAGTTCTTATTATTTCTAGTACATCCAATCTGGCTGTTAAACAATTAAAATTTATTAAGGATATTTTGTGTTCAAATATTTATCGTTTTTATTGGCCGGAGATGGTTGAAAAAGAAGAAGCTAAAAGAGAGAAATGGACAGAAAAAGAAATATCTGTCGATCATCCTAAACGTAAAGATGAGAGTATTAGAGATTCGACGATCTTTACAGCAGGTTTGACTTCTAATATTACCGGACTTCATTGTGATATCGCTGCTCTAGACGATGTAGTTGTTCAAGGAAATGCTTATATTGCGGAAGGACGTAATAAAGTAAAAGAACAGTATTCTTATTTGTCTTCTGTTGAAAGCGCGGATTCAGAAGAATGGGTTGTCGGAACAAGATATTATCCTACAGATTTATATTCAGATTTAAGTGAGATGGAGGTCGAGAGTTTAGATGAATTTGGACAAGTTGTTAAATTTGAGCCTTTATTTGAAGTCTTTGAGAGACAGGTTGAATCTGCGGGGGACGGAACTGGAGAATTTCTTTGGCCCCGTCAACAAAGATCTGATGGCAAATGGTTCGGGTTTGATTCCGAAATCCTGGCCAAAAAGAAAACACATTACATTAGTAAAATTCACTTCAGGGCACAATACTATAATGATCCGCACGACATCGCTTCCTCTCCAATCCAAAGAGACGTGTTTCAATACTACGATCAAAACTACATCTCAAAAAGAGATGGAAAGTGGACCTTTAAAGGAGAACGTTTGAATGTTTGTGCAAGTGTCGATTTTGCCTATTCTTTAGGTAAGAAGAGTGACTTTACTTCTATTGTCGTACTTGGAGTTGACCGCCAACATAATTATTATGTTTTAGAAATAGATCGTTTTAAAACTGACAAAATTTCAGAATATTTTAATAGAATTTTGAAATTACATGAAAAATGGGGTTTCAGAAAGATAAGAGCAGAGGTAAGTGTTGCTCAGATAGTCATTGTCAAGGATTTGAAAGAGAATTATATACGTCCGTATGGTATTGCCCTGGCCATTGAAGAATACAGACCTTCACGTTGGCATGGATCTAAGCAAGAGAGAATAATGGCTATATTAGAACCTAAATATGCTAATAAACAAATTTGGCATAATCAAGGAGGTAATTGTCAGGCTCTTGAAGAGGAACTTTTATATGCAAATCCTCCTCATGATGATATTAAGGATGCTTTAGCTTCAGCAGTAGATTTTGCGGTTGCTCCTTCGAGTTTATTTGACATTCAACAAAAGGTTACACATGAATTTAGATATCACAGAAAGTTTGGGGGGGTAGTTTGACAGGAAGAGTTCTTGAATTAAATGACGTAATCCAACCTGATCAAATGGCAGTTAGAATAGCTGAACGTTGGGTTGAGTGGGATCTTCTTCGTGAAAATAAGAAGAAGGATTGGGAAGAACTCCGTCGTTATGTTTATGCTACGGATACTACTCAGACAACTAATTCACAATTACCTTGGAAGAATAAGACGACTATTCCAAAGTTATGTCAGATACGTGACAGTCTTTATTCCAACTATGTTGCATCAATGTTTCCTCAAAGAAAGTGGTTAATCTGGTCGGCAGATGAGAAAAAGTCAGATTCTGTTTTAAAAAGGGATTCGATTGTTAATTATATGTCCTGGGCTATTGAACAACCTTCATTCAAAAATGAAATTGATAAAATTGTTTTAGATTATATTGATTTTGGAAATTGTTTTGCAACTTTTGAATGGTTAGATCAACGGGTAGAACGTGAGTCAGATGTTCAGACAGGTTTTGTAGGACCGGCTGCAAGACGTATTAGCCCTTTGGATATTGTATTCAATCCAGTTGCAGAGAATTTTGAGTCTTCCCCCAAGATTATTAGATCTTTGGTTTCTATAGGAGAATTGAGAGAACTTTTACAACGAATGTCCACCGATGAGAATATAGCTGAGTACGAAGAGTTATGGAAATATTTCAGGGATATTCGCGGAAATGCAACTTCTTTTGAAGGCGAGTGGCTTCAGAAAGATAATTTATATCAAGTAGATGGTTTTACGTCCTTTAGAGATTATCTTAGAAGTGATATTGCTGAAATTTTAACTTTTTACGGAGATTTATACGATCCGCTTACAGATATGTTTTATAAAAATCACGTAATAACAATAGTTGACCGTCATAAATTAATAGGAAATAAACCTAATCCAAGTTTCTTTGGATATCCGCCTATATTTCATACTTCTTGGCGAAAGAAACAGGATAATCTTTGGGGAATGGGACCATTAGATAATTTAGTGGGTCTTCAGTATCGCATGGATCATGTTGAGAATATGAAGGCTGATGTATTTGATTTAATTACTTTTCCAGTGCAAAAGGTCAAAGGTTTTGTCGAAGCATACACATGGCAACCTGGAGAAAAGATCTTTTTAGGAGATGAAGGTGATGTAGATTTAGTCGTTCCTCATGTTAATGCTCTTCAAGCTAATTTCGAGATTCAGAATATTGAACGGTTAATGGAAGAGATGGCAGGAGCGCCTAGAGAAGCGATGGGTTTTAGAACTCCTGGTGAAAAGACTAAATATGAAGTACAACGTTTAGAAAATGCTGCTGCAAGAATATTTCAGAATAAAATACGTCAATTTGAAGAGCAATTAGTCGAACCTCTTCTTAATTCTATGTTGGAGTTGGCGCGACGTAATTTATCAGGAACTATTTCAATGCGCATTTTTGATGATGAATTAAAAGTGGCCTCTTTTCAAGATCTAAGTCCAGAAGATATTACGGGAGTAGGTAGGATTAGGCCGATTGCAGCTCGACATTTTGCAGAACAAGCTGAATTAATCCAGAATATTACTAATTTAACAAACTCTAATTTGTGGCCTACTGTTCAGATGCATTTTTCATCGGTTAAATTGGCAAAGATTTTAGAAGATATTTTTAATTTAAAAGATTATGGAGTGGTTTTACCTTATGTCTCTCTATCTGAAAGGGCGGATGCACAAAAATATATGAATGTCCTTGAGGAACAGATTGCTATGGAAACCTCGACTACTTCTGGAATTGGAGAGGATCTTGATCTTAGTGAGATGGATCAAATGATGAACATGGGCAAGGAACAAACTAAAGATGAAGAGAATACTACAGGATTGGCTGCGTAATGTACACAGTCTGGACTAAACACCTTCAAGACCAGGGAGAGAAAACTAAGCTTGAGAATTCTATTCTTAGTGCTAAATCCGTTCTTGATCGTTTACATGATATTTTAGAAGAAGATGAAAAAGGTTTGGACAGATCTGAGTCAGATATAAAAACCTTTGATACTCCTGGATGGGAGTTTAAACAAGCATATAAAAATGGATATCGTGCATGTCTAAATATGTTAAAAACATTAGTTAATTTAGATTTGCAAAAACAATTATAAGCGAGGAAATAAATGACCGATAGTTTATTAAACGAAGACCAAAATTTTACTCCAAATATAGACCCTGATAAAAATTATCTTGAAGAGCTTACCAGTGATGGGAAGAAATTTGATAAGAGCAAATATGCTTCCGAACAAGAATGGTTACAAGCTCTTGCCAAAGGTAAATATGTATCTGATTTGTACGTCGATCACTTAGAAAAGCGCTTAGATGAAATGCGCGAAGACTATACAAAAATCAGAGAAGAATATAACGCGGGACCGAAGCTGCAGGAATTATTAGATCAACTCTCCAAACAGCAACTTACAAGTAGGAATAACCTTGGCCCGAACGAAGATGATCATCCGCCCGACAAATCTAACCTTTCTGATTCTAGTTTTGATTTTAAAGAAGTTGAGAGTCTTGTTTTGTCAAAAATTCAAGAACATGAAAATTCTAAAAAACAAAATGAGAATTTTGATTTAGTTAGAAATAAATTAAAAGAACGTTATGGTTCTGATTATCAGAACGTTCTAAAAGAACAGATAGAGTCTTTAGGATTAACAGAAGATTTTGTTAATGATCTTGCTAAAAAACATCCTACAGTTTTGTATAGAACTCTAGGTTTAGATAAAGATGAAAGACGTGAAAATTTCAGTTCTCCTCCGCGATCTAATGTAAGAAGTGACTCCTTTTTACCTCAAGTACAAAAACGTACTTGGGCATATTATCAAAAGATGCGGAAAGAGAATCCTAAACTTTATCACAATCCTAAAACAATTGTTCAAATGCATGAAGACGCCAGAGAACTTGGCGCAGACTTTGAAGATGGTGATTTTCATTCCATTTGAATATAACTAAATTAAGGAGACTAACTAATGGCTAGTGGCTTTACAATTGCTACTAATGAGCATCTTTCAAGAAGCAATCTTTATACTAGGCAGCTTAAAGAATTGCTCTTAGATGATTTGTATGCCATGCGGTTTGTCAAAGTTTTAACAGATTTCCCTGACGGCGCTACGTTTAATATTCCTAGCGTCGGTGAGGCTGAAACTGCTGATTTCGCTGAAGGTCAGTCCATCAAATACAATAAGATGGATACTGGTAATTTTACCTTTAGTTTTGATCAGTATAAGTATTCAGGACTTGCTATGTCAGAGAAGTTTAAGAGGGACAGTTATTATTCTAACGAAGTGTTAGCTATGTTTGTTCCCCGTGAACATCGTGCTTTGATGGAAGCTGTTGAAACTAGAGTTCTCTCACGAGGGCCTAATACACAAACTGCAAGTAATGCAAATCAAATAAATGGCGCTGATCACCGTTGGGTTGGTTCCGGTACTAATGAAGCAATGGCACCTGTCGATTTTGCGAAGGCACTGCATTCTTTAACGAAGGCAAATGTTCCTTTAACGAATCTAATTGCTGTTGTGGATCCTTCTGTTGCGTATTCATTACAAACGCAACCGAATATTATTAACATGCTTTCACCAATGCCTATGTATGAAGATGTAGTCAAGGCTGGAATGGTTACTGGATTTAAATTCAGGTTTAACCTTTTCGGATTCGACGTTTATGTTTCTAACTATCTTCCTTCGGGCATTTCAGAAACTGTTGGTAGTAAGACCGTAACAACTGGTGTGGCAAATCAATTCTTCTCAGCGACTGCTGGCGACACTCTTCCAATTGTGGGAGGGTTTAGACAGCCGCCGACTGTGCAATCGAAGTTTAACATCGACTTGCAACAGATGGAGTACGTTACGATTGCCGAATACGGATTCAAGCTCTATCGTCCTGAAAATATGGTCGTTGTCCTCACGGACACGGACGTCGTGTAATAGGAGAGTAACATGGGATGGCTAAATAGTGATGGCTTGTACCTGGAATTTGGTACGGCCAAAGCGACTGCTAATACAGCAGGCGAATATATTACCACTGGTGCTCTTCGTGAAATTGAAGTTAAGATTGATCTGACTACTTTGGGCACTAGTCCAGCAATTCAATCAGATACAGTCTTTATTCCTGCGGGCGTCAGAATTGAAGAAGTGGAGATCGTCACACAGACGGCGGCTACTTCGGGAGGTTCTGCTGTTCTTAATGTCGGTTTAATTCAGACTGATCGTTCCACAGCAATTGATGTTGATGGACTTATTGCAGCTATTGCGATTACATCGCATGATGCAGCCGGTGAGAAAACGGTTCTTCGAGTTGGATCTACTGGCGCAGGTGCTTTGATTGGCACGACTACTGCGAATGTAGGAATGCTTGTGGCAGATTATGATACTGCGGCGTACACCGCTGGTGTTATTTATGTGCGCATTCGTTACTACAGACCATAAGGGCACTTATTAACAATGGGGAGGAGAGCTTTTGCTCTCCCCTCCATAAAATGGAGAAATAAATGGCAACTAATGTTGATCTTGGAGGGTTAGACCTCATTGTAAATAACATTAGGACTGGAGCTTCTGCTCCGAGTCAAGCTGGAACGTATCAAGCAACGGATGCAGATAGATATGTTGCTGCAGGATCTACATTAACTTTGACTGTCGCAAGTCATAATAAAAAAGTTATTAAGTTGGATACTGCTGCAGGAAGTACTGTAACTCTTCCTGCTTCAACAGGTTCTGGAGCTTTATTTAGATTTATTGTAACTGTAATTGCAACGAGTAATAATCATATTATTAAAGTGGCAAATGCAAATGACGTTATGGCTGGTGTTATCTTTTCAATGGATGATACTTCAGCTAATGCGGTTGCTTTTGCTGCGGGTTCGACAGCAGATACGATTACCCTAAATAGAACAACTACAGGTTCTGTTACTAAGGGTGAGTGGATTGAAATCGAAGATATTGCCGTTAATTTGTGGCATGTCAAAGGTTTTGTCACGAATTCAGGTACGCCTGCATCACAGTTCTCAGCTACTGTGTAATAATGTTAATCGGGAGTCCCTGGTCAACAGGGACTTTCCGGGCATAAGGATTTCAGATGAAATATACACTTCTTCAAATGACACAGGAAATACTATCTAGTATGGATAGTGATGAAGTGAATTCTATTAACGATACGACTGAAGCACAACAAGTTGCTCGTTGTATTCGTCAGGCATACTATGATTTAATAGATGATTTAGATCCGCCTGAGCATTATAGCATGTTTGAGTTAACAGATAGTGGGGACAATGCTAAACCAACACTTATGACTGTTCCTGCGGATATTAATTTAGTTCGATGGGTTAAGTACAATAAGATTGCAAATGGGGAGACTGCTCCCAATTACCAATATATAGAATTTCTTCCTATGGATGATTTTCTTAGAATGATGTATAATTTAAATATAGACGAATCTAATATAGCTTCTTTTGACATTACAATAGATTCGGATAGTATCGCGGTTAATTATATAAACGACCATTCACCGACTTATTATACTTGTTTTGGAGATGATAATACATTAATTTTTGATAGTTATGATGTCGCTGTTGATACTCGTCTTGCAAAAGCTAAAACTATTTGTTACGGAAAGAAATTAATTACATTTTCTTTGTCAGATAGTACTACTCCAGATTTGGATGAACCCTATTTTGTAAGATTATTGAACGAAGCGAAGTTATTGACTTTCGCTGAACTAAAATCAACGGATCATGCAATTGCTAACAGAAATGCACGAAGATCCAGAACTAAATCAGAAGCTAGAAAATATCGAGTTAAAAAAGAAAGTTATTTTGATCAATTACCTAATTTTAGTAGAAAAGGTTAACTAATGGCTGATACTGCACATAAAAATATAACTGGAGTAGATTTGCACGAACCTAAAGGAGTTTCTACTGCTTCTTCAGGACAAGTTTATACTGCGAACGGTTCTGGCTCAGGTTCTTGGACAATGCCTACGACTCCTGGCCTAGTTTTAATTAAGAGTCAATCGGTCTCTGCTGTAACTGAGGTTGATTTTGTTAATGGTGTTTCTGGGGTGGTTCTTGATAATACATATGATGACTATCGTTTTGTTTTATCAGGCATTACTGTAAGTACTGTTGATTCGGATATTTATATGCGCGTCGGTACAGGAGGAGGACCGACTTATCAAACGTCTGCGTATTCAAATACTTCGGGTTATGGACGCTATGATGGAAGTGCTTGGACTACTAATTTAGCTCAGAACGGACTTTCAGAGATATTGCTGTCTGTTACTTATCTTGCAGGTCTTGGGCTGGGTGGGAGTTCTGAAGCTCAATTAAGATGTTGTATTGAGTTCTCAAATCCAGACGCAGCCGTATTTCATACATTTTTGTACTCTACTACATACGTGGCATCGACAAAGACGAGTACGGGGTGTATTTATGGAAGTGCGTTTTGGGATAGTGCCACAGCTATAACGGCTATTAGGTTCTTACCAAGTACAGGGACTTTCTCTGGACGCTTTTCTCTTTATGGATATAAATACGCATAATGCCTAGACAAGCTGCTGTTTCTGTTGATAATAACTTTACTAAAGGCTTGATTACAGAAGCTTCTGGATTGAATTTTCCAGAAAATGCTTGTACTGAAACGTATAATTGTGTATTTGATCAAACAGGTTCTGTGTCTAGACGTTTAGGAATTGATTTTGAATTAAATTACTTAGAAACTGCCATCACAAAAACAGGAGCTGCAATATCTTCGTTTTTGTGGAAAAATGTTGCGGGCGATGGAAGAACAACCTTATATGCAATCCAAATAGGAGAGGAATTACATTTTTGGGATGTTACTGAGACGGAATCTCCTAGTAATGGATATATAGCAGATACAGTTGATGTATCTGTTTTTCAGGTTTCTGGGGCACCGTCGATTATAGATACTGAATGTCAGTTTGCATCTGGAGGTGGATATTTATTTGTTTCACATCCGTATTGTGAACCATTTTTTGTATCTTACAATACATCTACAAATGTTTTTACAGCTACTCAAATAAACATTAAAGTTAGAGATTTTGATGGTGTTGATGATGATTTGAGTATTGATGCACGGCCTTCGACATTATCAGATAATCATAAATATAATTTATTGAATCAGGGATGGTTAACTGCTCATATCACTACTTGGGATGGAGCAAGAGCTGATTTTCCAAGTAATGCGGATGTATGGTGGCATTGGAAAGATTCCTCCGATAATTTCTCAACTACTTTAATTGATAAAATTTATTTAGGAAATTCCAAAGCTCCTTCTGGACATTATATTGTAGATGCATTCAATATGAATCGTAATGCAGCTTCTGGGTTAACGGGATTGCCTTCTACTACGTCTGGATATCAACGTCCTGGTACGGTTGCATTTTTTTCAGGAAGAGTGTTTTTCTCTGGAGTTAATTATACGGGATATTCAGCTAATATTTATTTTTCTAAAATACCCGATCATTTAAGATCTGACGTTCATATAACTAAAGATTTTGGGCAGTGTTACCAAAATAACGATCCTTCTTCGGAAGAAACATTCGATCTTCTGCCTTCAGATGGAGGTGTGATTGTTATTAACGATTGTGGGACTGTTTATAAATTGTGGCCTATGTCAGGAGGTTTGACTGTATTTGCAACAAATGGCATTTGGTTGATCACTGGATCGCAGGGAATCGGTTTCACAGCCAATGATTACACAATACAAAAACTTTCCAGTATTAACGCAATTTCAGGAACATCATTCGTAGATGTTGCAGGTTTTCCTGCTTGGTGGAATGCAGAAGGAATTTATTCATTATCTAGCAGTCAGACGAGTATGTTTGATGTAAAATCGTTAACAAATACTACGATAAATGCATTTTATGAAGATATTCCTCTTTCATCAAAAAAACAATCAAGAGGAGACTACGACATTGTTAATTCCACTATTCAGTGGATTTATCGAAGTACGGAAGCAGGAACTACAGAAGAAGTATATCAATTTGATCGTATTTTAAATTTAAATACATTAGCAGGTGCTTTTTATCCTTGGAGTGTATCTAATCAAGATGTAAAGATAAATTCTATTGTATCAATGAACAGTACTGGTGGATTGGTGGTCGTGAATGATGTTAAGACTGATGCTGGTAATTTTGTTAAAGATGATGCTGGAAATCAAATAGTTGTTTACGACATTCAAAGCACATCCGTATCTCCTAAATTTAAATATCTTGTAAGTTATGACGCAGGCACACCATATAATTTTACTTTTGCAGAAGAAACCGACGATGCTTATGTAGACTGGGCCTCTTATGATACTGGAGTAAACTATACAAGTTATTTTATCTCCGGGTATCGTATTCGTGGAAATGCAATTCTAGATGCTCAGGTAAATTATGTAGGTCTTTATGCGGATAACAACAGTCGATTTAATATTCGAGGTGTATGGGACTATGCAAATACAGAGGACTCAGGAAGATGGTCCTACTCACAGATAGTTGATACCACCAATAATGCTAATTTTGATGTAGTTTATAAACGTAGAAAAATTAGAGGACGGGGGAAAGCAATTCAAATAAAAATTGAGTCTGAGTCGGGGTATGCTTTTTCTATAGTGGGTTGGAGTATGCTTGCAAGTGCAAATAGTTCACCTTAAATATCTTAAAAGAAAGGAATAATATGTGGCCTAAACAAACTTATGGAGAAATGACCAAATTCTTTGGCCCGATTGGTACTAATTTAAAATACATTACAGTCCCAGAGAAGTATCCGTTAAAGTTGTATAATGGTTCAGAAAAATTACAAAAATTATATGTTAATAATAGGATTGCAGAACCTGTTATTAGAGTATTAAATAAAGTTCTGGAACATTATGGCTCAGATAAAATAAATAACTCAGGAATGGATTTATTCTTTGGTTGTTATAATCCACGTCGAATGCGTGGAGGCTCAAACTGGAGCACCCATGCCTGGGGAGCAGCTTTAGATTTTGATGCTGCTTATAACCCATTAAGATGGAAGAAAGATAGAGCTAGATTGGCCCGTCAATTTTATGATAAATGGTGGGAAATTTGGGAAGATGAGGGAGCAGTTTCTTTAGGACGTGTAAAAGATTTTGATTGGATGCATGTTCAATTCGCGCGAATATAAATATGGAGAAAATTTATGGATAAGTTTATGGATATGTTACGTAATGGTCTTACCTTTGAATGGTTAGCTGGTTACCGTACTACTTTAATTGCCCTGTTTGTTTTAATGGGGTGGTTGGTTGAGTATATGAATTGGTATGACATTCCAGGTGTCGATTTTGGGATTGAGGAGGTTTTACTAGCCCTTGGTCTTAAGACCGCTTCGCTTCATAAATAACTTTGAATACTATAGTAATTATTTTGGTTAGAGCGGTTTTTGAGTGGTTTATGCTGCTCTGGGATCGCTTTAATCAAATTAGGGCTTATATAGAAAAAGGTAGACAAGAAGTTAAATCGGAAATTGATAAAAAGGAACAGCAGATCAATGCTGAAGTTGAAAAATTACGCAATACCAATATTACTTTCGATGCTGCTATTGATGAGTTGCGTAAGCGCTACAATCGTAGTAAAGACTAGTTGTGTTGTAATTGATCCTCCTACTGAAATTGTAGTTAATGTTTTAGCTACGATTAGAGATTTGGAATCTCGTCAATGGGTTGTTCAATTATCTAAATTGTATAATGTTTGGGATAATAAATTAATTTGTGACACTATAAAACATATAGGTTCAATAAGATGACCGTCGAAGAACAAACAGTAATGCGAAGTGATATTCGTCTTATTTCTTTAAAACTCATAAACGATAAAAAACCAATGAGTAGTATCGGTCTTATAGATAGTAATTTACTTAAAGAAGAAAATGAACTTTATCTGGTAATGAATTCCCAGACATTGTTATGGACTTTTAAATATAAAGTCGGAGGTGTTCCTCCAATATTAAGACAGAATTTTACTAACTCTAATACAGCTATTAAATTCATAACAGAATATTTGAAAAAAAGAAATATAGAAGTCATCGAGGTAAAAGACTATTGGCCTTCCGAGTAGCTACTGAAAAAGATATTTCATTATTAGAGGAATTTATTGAACAAGCTTTTTTAGATTCCAAGTATATTGGATTACTTTCCGAATATAAAGAAACGGAAGGAATTTCTAAATATTTTGTAGACCCAACTACCTTAAACATTAGAACTGGAATAATAAAGACAGTTGATGATGTAGATATTGGTTGTGCTCTATTTGAAGTTTTACCTTCTTATTTTGGAAATAATTATATTGCGCGTATAGTCGCTGTCTATTTAAAACCTGATTTCAGAGGCAAGGGTTATATGAAAGAAATTTTAGATGCTTTTGAATACTGGGGTAAATTAGTAGGTTGTAAATACTATCATGTAGGTGTTAGCAGAGATAATGTCGATTTAGTTAATAGAGATTATGTTAAATTTGAGACTATGTTTATGAAGGAAATTAAATAATGCCCTTTTTTGTTCCGATATTTGCTGCTGTAGGAGCGGGTTTAGTTGCTGCTACTCCTTTTATAGCTGCTGCAGGTCTTGGTATGACTGCGTATGGAACTGTACAACAAGTCAGTGCAGCTAAACGTCAGGCTTCGTTTCAACGAGAAATTATGGTCCAGGAACAAAGGGCTGAGGCTGTCCGTATGCGTGCGATGGAATTAGATGCACGTAGACGTCAATTAGAAGTTATTAGAAATCAACAGAGAGCTAGAGCTATGGCTTTATCTACAGCGACTGCACAAGGCGCTGGATTAGGCTCAGGTTTATTCGGAGGTTATGGGCAGATTTCAGGACAGACTGGTACTAATTTACTAGGAATTTCTCAGAATTTAGGGTTAGGCCAGCAAATGTTTGGTATAAATTCGGCTATATCGCAAAGTAAAATAGGAATGGCTGGAGCAGCTAGTTCGGCTGTTACTGGAGCAGGTTTATCCTCTCTAGGTGGAGCCTTTATTTCAGCGATGCCTTATTTGAGTTCTTTAGGCGGATCTTTGTCTTCCCCAAGTTCTGGGGCGTATAAAACTACATCTTCGCCAGCATATGCATTTCCTCAGTGGAGCCCTAGAATGCAAGGGTATTTTTCAGAGTTTTAAATGGCTAGATTTGAAGAATTAGTTTCTATTGAAAATAATGAGTTTGAGGAGCCTGCTCCGATTAGTTTAGATGTTGAGGCACAGACTTCTACGTCTATTAGTCCTATTGTTGCAGAACAGAGAGCTTTCAGAGCTAAACAAGGACTCTCCTTTTTAGATTCTTCTTATGATGAAATTCATAGTTCCATTGTGAGTGGAAGAGAGAAAAATTTAAGAGAAAAAGCTGCTGCTGAATTGCATACACAAAAACTTTTGCATCAACAAAAACTTATTGTAGATGCTACAAGAAAGAAAAACGGACCTTTAACCACGGAAGAGATGAAGTCTCTTCTTAATCAGGATATTCCTGAAGGTACTTGGCCAATTCACGGATTAAGAAAGTGGCCTGTTGATCCAGAAACAGTGATTGAAGAGACTTACGCCAGAGATTATATTGATTGGTTAGATAGAGCAGCTCTTGGTAAGGATTCTTTTTGGGCTGAGGCTATAAAAGAAATTCCTGATGATGTTGTTGCGGCTAAAAAAATTGGTCGTGAGTTAATTGTAAAACAAGAATTTTCGCGTAGAAAGTTAGAGGAGGCCGAACAAGCTTATGGAGAACAGTCTTGGGGAGGTTGGACCGTAAATTTATTACAAGGTTTTATTCCTTTATATTTTGAATATCAATTAAGAGGTTTGTTAGAAAAGACTCCTGCTTTATATGGATTTAGAGGTACTAATCTTTATGAACAAGGAAGAGAGCTTGCTCTTCTTCCCCTTGGTGAATTTGAGAAGAAGTTTACTGCAGTCTTTAACACTTTAAAGGAAAAAGATCCCCTTCTTGCTTTTGCATTTGCAAGAGCTGTTCATGGAATGTCTTCGGATGAGATTACTTTAGAAAACGTATTCTCTATGTTTGATATTGCTTTGGTTCCCGGTTTAGCTACTTTAGGAAAGTCTGCATTAAGACGTACGGGATTAAAAAGGCAGGCAGCAGATGCTGTTAAAGATTCGGTAAGAGCCTCTAGAAATCCCGAGCAATCTTCAGGAACTATGGCTGCTGCTGCCGGAAATATAGATGAAGCTGCTACACAACGTTTGCTTCAGACTGCGGTTGAAGATGTAAGTGGACGCGGAGATCCTTTTAGAAGGATGTGGAACTCTCTTCCATCTTATCTCAGGCTCGTGGATGATAATTTTAAGGCAAATCCTGGACGTCTCGGACAAGGAGTTGTTGATGCGGTCGAACAGAGTGAAGAATTATTTATAAGTTCATTTTTAACACGTGTCCAAAATTTGATGCGTGTTAAACGTGTTCCTTTGTTAGAGGGTTTTGAAAGTGTTGTAAAGCAATTGAAAGATGAGATAAAAGTTTCTGATCTTGTTCTTCAAAAAGCTGTTCTTGATGTGGATTTAAAATACGATCCTCTGCTGAATGTCCATTATTGGGAAATTTCTTTAGGTAAACCTGGGGGAGATTTATTCTTTAGTAAGCAAGCTGCTGAAAATTATTTAACGGGAGCTGAAAGAACTAAAAGTTTAAAGGGAGCTTGGGCAGCTCCAAAAGAAGGTCATGGCATTGGCTGGGTAATAAAAGTTACCAAGTCCATAGATGAAAAAAATCCTTTAATTCAGAAGTATTTAATTGAGGATCCTAGTGCAAAATCACCTAAGACATGGATTTCAGTTTTAGATTGGATTAGAACTCCTGAAGAAACTATGTCATTGCAGCAAAGAATTGCTCGTAAAAAGGCTACGTATGGTCCTGCTGCACTAGTTGAAATTGCAAAGAAAACAGCAGAATCTCTTTTAGAATTAGGTAAGGTTAGTAATCGACGTCTTTATAAAGATTTTATGCGTGTTATGAATGCAGCGCAGGATATAAAAGATCCTGTTACAGGTGTATCAGGGTATTCTTTTAAACATCCTTCTGATCTAGAATCCTTTTATCAAAGACATATAGGACGCCTTCCTGAACCTTTAGAGATAAAGGCTTATTTTGATGTTAGACGTCTTTTAAGAATGGATTTATTCCTGCGTAATTTAGGTGAAGTCCGAAATAGACATATTGCAGGTGCAGAGTCACATAAATTTTTTGTTATTGATAAAGAAGATAAAAAGATTTATTCATCTGATTTTGATGGTGTTATAAGAAATCGAGTTCCAGGTGGAGATAATAATATCTTAGTTGTTGGAAATAAAGCCGGCGAAGAAAGGCTCTATTTAGGAGGTCTTCCTCAGCAGACAGCGAATAAACTTGGAGAATTGCTTACGGAAGGGAAAATTAAAGTTATTGAACTTTATGATCCGAAAAGACGTCCTTTCCATTCTTTTGGAACTAAGGTAGAAAGTAATAAAGTTGAATATGTAATTATAAAAACAGGGAATTTAGAAACTAAACCCGTTTCGTGGCAACAAGTTTCGGAAGCCGGTGGTGTTCATTTTATTTATGATCATCCTTTATACTTAAAACAAGCTATTGTTATTCCCGAACGTAGAATATCTAAAGGAAAAGAATATTTTGTTCATAGATATGAAGGGGATGCAACAGCGTTAGCTCTTGAGAGCAGGGCTGTTGGTGAAAGAGTGGGGGAACGTTTAAATCAATTTGTAAAATTGTTAAAAGATGGCGATGAGGCAGGGGCTGTAACTTTTCTTAAATCAAGTGGACTTCCCTGGGAATGGGCTGATTTGATTCATCATTTTAGACCCCGTTTGGTAAATGGCATAAAACATCCGCCTAGATTTAATCTTTCAGAACCTTTTGAAGTAGTTGCTCGAAATAAATTAATTTCCGAGACGAGTGATGCATTGATGAAACGTTACCCTAAGACATTCATGGATGATACTAGACGTTCTTTGGCTGAAAGAACTCGTATTGAATTTACAGGGGAACGGGATGTTTATGAACTGAGTTCAATAAAAGATGAAGGAAATAGGAATAAGCCTGTATTTAAACTAACAAAACCAAATAGAATTGATCCTATTTTGGCCGTTGACCGAGGTTTAACGCGAATTATTCAGAGTACATTTTTGGATGATTATAAATTGAAGTCGATGACACAATGGCTTCAGGAAGCATTACCTCATTTAGATTTGCCTGGGGTACGTAATAGAGAAGCTGAAATTGCACGGAGACCTTTCTTTCATTTTTATAATCATACTTTTATGAAAGGTGCTCCTTTTGATCAAATACAAAAATTAAAAGCAAATCACATGAAGATTGAGCAATTATTAGGAACGCCAAGTGTAACGGATACATTTTTACATTCCATGGCACAAAAATTGTCAGATTCTATTTATAAGAAATATGGTCCTAATGCTATAAAAATAGATCCTGCATGGTTGTTGCCTAAACTAACAGATCCATTTAGATTTTTTAGATCTGCGACACACCATTACAAACTGGGATTATTTAATCCACGTCAACTTTTTGTTCAGTCCATGACTTTTATAAATATATATTCAATAGCTGGTCCTATACATGCTGTTACAGGTACATATGGTGCTTTATTACATGGGTTTTTGAGGATTAATAAGAATCCTGCGATTATTGATTATGCAGATAAACTTGCTTCTGGATTTAGAGTTCCTGGAATTATTCATTATAAACCCGGTTGGTTTAAAGAAGCCTGGACTATGTTGGAAAATTCGGGTTATGGCCATGTTGGTTTAGAATATGCTACTCTGGATGACATTGTATCTGGAAGAGTAGTTCAACGAGGAGTTCATAAAGTTTTAGATATAGGACAGACCTTTTTTAGAGCTGCTGAAGAAAATGTCAGAAGGGGGGCTTGGTACACTGCTTATCTGGAATTACGAACTAAAAAACCAATAGGACGTCTTACAGATGTAGATGCAGATTGGATTCTAAATAGAGCGGATGACTTGTATAATAATATGTCAAGAGCCTCTAGTTCCATTATTCAAAGAGGAATAGGTTCTTGGCCAACTCAATTCTTATCATATCAGTTTAGAATTGCAGAACAATTTTTAGGAAAACGTTTAACATGGCAGGAAAGAACCCGTCTTGTAGGAGTTTATTTTACTTTATTTGGTTTTCCTGTTGCAGCTTCTTTGAGCGGCCTCCCCATTGCAGATTGGTTACGAAAACAGGCTATTGAAGCAAAATATGTTCCTGGAGATTCCTTTATTATTGATTCTTTAGTTGATGGTCTACCTGCTGCTACCGTTGCGGCCGCAACAGGAGGACATTATTCCTTTGCAGAAAGTTATGGTATTGGCGGTATTGAATTTGCAAGAGAATTTCTTAGATCCGATCGTCCCTGGTGGGAAATCTTAGGAGGGGCTCCTTACAGTGTCCTTGCAAATACTTTATATAATGCAAATGGTTTTTATAGAGCAATGATATCTCTGATCTTTAGGGACGACGATGAAGTATATCCATTTAAGATTAGTGACGTAGTGGCTTTACTTAGAGAAGTTGCTACTGTTGCTGGTGCCGAAAGAGCTTATTGGGGAGTTTACACTGGAATGTGGTTATCTAAGAAGGGTTTGTACTTAGATGACGTAACTGCTAAAGAAGCAATATTATTAAATCTTGTAGGTCTTACTCCTACTGCTATAAATGATATTTTTCTTAAATCTGATTTAAATAAAATAAGAAAAGAAGTTCAAAGAAAAGCTTTGGATAAATTTATTCAAGAATATCGTAAGGGACTTCGTATGATGTCTACTAATCCAAACGAAGCTAGTGATTTCTTCAGAAGAGGTTCTTATATTCTTAAAATGTCTGGCTATCCAGAAGAAGATCTTCCTGCCGCTATGTCAATGGCTTTAAAAGGGCATGAGTCTTTAGTTAAAGAGATTGATTACGAGTATTATATGAAACATCTTTCTGCCAAGGATAGAGAAGCTATGATTAAAGCCTATCAAAGAACTCTCCGGCAAGGGGATATTAGGAAAGGTCAATAAATTGGCGCAATTTAATCCACAGATAAATCCTACAACTGATCCTTCATATTTGAAGTTTTCACAGCCTATAAGTCAACCTCAAGAAGATAAGACTCTAGGTCTTCTGTTTAAAGGTGCTGGAGATTTATTAACTTCAGGTCTTAAGGCAGTAGATTTTTTAGTTAAAGATAAGTTGGAAAAAACAGCTTTTTCTGAAATTGAATCCGAAAAAGAACGTTTTACAGGTCAATTGGAAGATATTAGAACTGTTGTTACTGGGCAACCTCCTGCATCTCCAGGTTTAATGGATGAAGAAAAGGTTCCTGTTGACATTTCAAATTTAAATAGAACTATTAGTAATTTAACTAGTAGCAAAGCTTCTGGCCAATTAACCAGGACTGATTATCTAAGTCGTGTAAATCAAATTGCCAAATCATTAAGAAATCAGTATCCAGGTTATAGAGATTACATTAGAAAAACTATTAATGAAGCCGCTGGAGAAAATGTTGATAATGCGTATGTCACTTCTATTTTAGGAGAGATTAACAGTTATATTTCCCAAAGGAAAAGTGAAAAAGATCAAATTGGAAAGGAATTACTTAAAGCTGCTGTCGAAGGTATGCCCGGTTTTGATAAACTTCATGATGATTATGTGAATGATTTGATTGATGGATCTGAAGCTAAGAAGTATTTAAATCGTGCAAATAGAGTTAAATACGAACATGCAATGGCTAAAATTAGGAGAGAAGAAGAACAAGGTTCTCTTGAAGATCAAGCGACTCAAGCCGAGGTAGATGCAACTAAAATAGCCTTCGACCATGTAACAAGTTATATGAATACTCCATTAATTTACAAAGAGATGAAAACTCCTCGAAAAATTATGGAATTATTTACCGATGTTAAATCAGGGAAAGCCAAAGTAAGTACTGAAGAAGCAAGGTCGTTAGGAGAGTTCCTGGAACAACAGATAAAAATTGTTGAGCATACTCTTCGTAGCAAACTTAATGAACCTGATTCTCGGGGCAAATCCATTGTACAACGTTTAACTGGCAAGGCTGGAGGTGCGCTGGGAGTAACTAAAGCAGATAGCATTGTAAAAGCTCAAATGGCTTCTTTATACGGAATGCGTGATTTAGTGTATGATAAAGAATATGGTCTTGCGTATTCTATCCCAAATGCTTCTAAAGCTATTACAGAGGATGATATTCTTAATATTAAAAAGGATAAGGAATTAAATGCATACGTAAGAATAATGAGTGTTGCAAGCGAAGTTGGAGGAGATCCTTTTGCATCTTTGATTGCTGCAGATGTTTTTAATGATCCTAAATTTGTTCCCGCTGTTAAAACATTAATGACTAGGTTTTTAGGTGAAATGGGAGTTCAGCCTGATATTAGAAAAGATGGTAAGCCTAAGACTCAAAGTGAAGTAATTGATGAGATGCAGAAAATAGGAATTAATAGTCCTGCTGCATTTGATAAAGTAATTGATTTTGTAGGGGACATTATAAACTCCGAGTCTAAGGATGCTGTTAAGTTAAACGCAATGAGAGCTGCTTTTAGTCCCAACAACAGAAACCTTCTCTCTAAGTTTGCTATTGATGACACAGATCCTAACACTGGCAGAAGAATTCCTGGAAAGTATTCGGTACTTACCCGGCTTACATTTCCAGATGTTATTGCAGATGTAGCTAGATTAGGTAGAAAATACGATCCCAGTCTAATACCAAATGCTATTAACTGGGCTGAGGTCGCCTTCGCGCATGTGTTTAAATCCGATATTATGAGTCTTAAAAAGATTCAGATGGATTCTACTATGCAGCTTTTTTGGGACGATTATAATAACGAACTTAGACTCAAAACTGGACCTAGATTAAATCTTCCTGATGAAGATTTAGAACGTCCTTACATGACTAGACAAGGTCTTGTAAGTAGAAACATAGATCAGATTCAAAAGGTTATTAATAGACTTAATACTGGTTTTAAATCTATGGCTAATGTCGCTGAATTATCGGGGCAAAAACCTGGAGACTACGTTATTGAATTGATGTTAGAATTGGGATTTGATCCTACAATTGGTACTCCAGTGAATCTTCCTGAACATATTATGAAAGTTATGTTAGCAGGAAAGACTTCTCAAGAGAAAAGAAAAGAATTAACAAAAGAATTGAAACTTAAGTAAAGCTAAATAAATGACTCTTTACACTAGTGATGGAAATTCCTATGAATCCTTTGCAGATTATGTATTAAAAAATACATCTTCTCCTGAAACCTTTCGTAAAGAGGGTTCCTATCATCAAAGGACTGGATATTCAATTGATCCAGAAGCAAGTGAATTACCTTTACATCAAAAAGCTTTTCTAAATGCAATATCTGTTCCTGAGAGTTCAGGCAGGTATGATGTAAGGTACACTCCATCGGGAGGAACTAGATTTCAAGAGACAGGACAACATCCTGGAATCTTTGAGCCTGGGCCTTCCGGTCCTTCTAGTGCAGCCGGTAGATATCAATTTACAATATCTACTTGGAATAATATGGGAGGAGGTCCGTTTACTAGACGTAATCAAGATGTAAGAGCTTGGGAATTGGCTCAAAAAGAATATAACAGACTTATGGGTAGAGATCTAGATACTGATCTTAAAGAACAGGGTCTGACTTCCTATATGGCTGAATCTTTAGGGGGAGTTTGGGAAGGATTGAAAGACAGTCCTTTAAAAGCAGTTCAAGAGTATCATTCTAGTTTGAACCGTTATGGGGGGGCTACTACCCTAGCGGGCACCTCAGATAAACGCACCAGTGAGCTTCCTATTGGCTCTGAGAGCCCTTCTATTAGAGGGCGAGCTTCTCCTGAATCTTATATCGGAGGTAAGTCTATCCCTGTTTCAGAGGCAGTAGGAGCTACCAATTTAATGGGCATGGGACTGGCATCAGCTCCACAAATTTTTTCAACCTTACGTGAACAGGAGTCCTATCATCAAGATGATGAGAAAAACAAACCGAATTTACAATCTGTATCTGGATTAACAAATTTTATAAAAGAGCTGTTTGGTTATGACAAACCCAAGTCAGAAGAAAAAACATTTAATGTCGAGAATGACGAATTTCCATCAAAAGAAGATGTAGAATTTGCACAGAAATATGGATGGGGCTACGGACAGTCTTGGGAACGTTATTTTAATAACGAACTTATAAAAATCTTTGGAAAAGAAAAGGGTAAGACAAAAAAGGTTGAGATCGAGGCTTTAAATTTTGCGGGATATACTTTTGAAGAACTACATAAAGTGATGAACGATTCTAAGTGGACAATGCTGATAGATCCTAAACATCCAGAATATAATGTTGTTAAAAATGCTATAGGACAAATGTACGGGAGAGCTGCTTTAGCTTCTGCACGAAGTGGAATTGCTAGTCTGGGTTTTGATCCTAGTAAAAGTATAACCGATCTTATCACAGAAAAAGTAAATGTTGGAGGGCTCCATTGGCCCAGTTCAGATAAAATATATATAAATCTTCACGATAAAAGAAAAGGATTTGAAGGTACTGCTCTATTACATGAAAGCATTCATTCAGGAATAGAACATTTGAAAAGACGTACTCCAAAGGAATCAAAGGAAATTCTATCCAAATTAGAATCAAATGGAATAACTGAAGAACACATAGTATTCAAAAATGGGCGACCCTGAAAAAGTATCGGATGTTAATATTCGTCAAGAAGCTTTAGAAAGGTTTAAGAATGTTAAGGTAGCGAAATCTTTATTAGACAAATTAGAAAAACTTGCTGAAAACGAAATTCTAAAGAAACGTCCACGCGGACCTCGTTAAAAGCTACTCTAGATTTTAGACACAAAAAGAGCCCCCTAGGCTTACGCCTGGGGGGCTTTTAGTTTGTAGTCGGCGGACTACTCACGGTTTCTTCTTGTCTTTCTATTTTTACTCGCCTTGTTATGCTTTACGAAAGTCTGTCTCTTGGAAAGCATACACGGCCTTAAGAGACGTGGCATTGTCGCTCAGCATGATGATGTCTTTGGTTTTGCTTTATTAAGATATTGTTGAAT
>Ga0209323_10000435_pt1 | contig 26938 bp, 27 predicted proteins | sample Rifsed19ft2_FD_184014 | JGI IMG/M metagenome (GOLD analysis project Ga0209323, IMG submission 184014) | Soil microbial communities from Rifle, Colorado, USA - sediment 19ft 2 (version 2) | ecosystem: Environmental > Terrestrial > Deep subsurface > Rock core/Sediment | place: Rifle, Colorado...
TATGCCGGCTCGCCCACCGAACTCGCCATGCGGGCGATTTCGGTCACGTTGCTGGACGAAATAGACAAGTACGAAACCACGAAGGAAGGCGACCCGGTGTTGCTCGCCGAAGAGCGCACGGCAACATTCAAAGGCAATCGTCTAAAGATTCGGTGTTGCTCGCCGACGTGGGAAGCCGACGCCGGCACCGAACGGGCGTCACGGATTGCAAAATCTTATTTGGAGTCGGATCAACGCCGGCCATTTGTCGAATGTCCACACTGCGGTCATTGGCAGACGCTAGATTTTTTCCGCAACGTGCATTGGCAAAAAGGTGACGATGGCGAACACTTCCCAATGACGGCTGCGCTCTATTGTGAGCAATGCGGAATCGAACCGACCACGCGGCAGCCGATAGAGGAAAAGCAATGGACTGAATCGCATCGGCTCCGCATGGTCACCACCAAATACGGAATTCGGTGGTTTCAGACTCGGCCGTTCGTTTGTTGCAAGGTGGCGCAGGAACCTTTGCGGACACGCAATTGGGATTGGGACGAAGAGGCCCAATGCGGTTACGCGCTATGTTCCGAATGTGGGAAACGCGCGGTGTCCAATCGGCACGCCGGCTTTCAGGCGTCCAAACTCTATAATCCGAAAACGACGGTTATGGAATTGGCGGAAAACTGGATTAATTCCAAAACCGATCCGGAGGCAAAACAAGTTTTCTATAATACACAACTTGGGATTCCCTATGCATTGCAGGCCATGCGCAAGATTGAGACGCATAGTCTGACGGAAAGGAAAGAGAAATTTGAATTTGAAGCTCCGGACGGGGTAGTGGTTGTTACGGTCGGGGTGGACGTACAATCAGGTGGAACGGCGAACGAAGGGCGACTCGAACTTGAGGCGACCGGGTGGGGCCTTGGGTTTGAATCGTGGTCGCTCGATTACCGGGTTTTTGCGGGCGACGTAGCACGCCCCGAACTTTGGGCCGAACTTGATCGGTATCTTTTGGAAAAAATATTTAAGGACCGCTTTGGGCGCGCGTTCCGAATTGAAGCGGCGTGCGTTGATTCCGGCGGTCATAGCACGGAAGCGGTTTACAAATTTTGCGCGCCCCGGATGAAAAGAAATGTTTGGGCCATTAAAGGCCGGTCCGAACGTGACGGAAAATGGGAAGTCGTTTGGCCTCCAAAGACGCGATATGATCCTAAGCGGACGCGCCCGGGGTTCAAGCCGGTTTTGCTTGGTGTCAATTCGGCGAAGGAAGCCATTCGTGAATTCTTGCTTGTCGATACGCCGGGTCCGGGGTTCGCCCACTTCCCACATGATCGTCCCGAAATCTATTTTGAACAATTGACGGCGGAACGATTGGTATTCGAGCATAAGGCCGGGCGCAGTATCAAACGATGGGTCATGCAACGCGGGCGCGCGAACGAAGCGTTGGACGCCCGGGTTTACAGTTATGGCGCTTTGCGTGGGTTGATTGAAGAGCGGAAATTTAATTTTGAGGCGCGGGCGAATATGCTTGCAGTGATTCAACCCGAACAAAGTAAGCCGGGTGGATTGTTGCCCGCGAAGCCGGTTCCACAAACCCCGCCAAATGGCCGGTTCCGCGTGGGCAAGTCTAGTTGGGTCGGTTGATTCCTTAATCGCCTGTAGGCTTCGCCGGGGTTATATTAACCTTTCGGCCGAAGGATTGCCCCATGGCGTTGACCGCTTTGCAAATTCAAGCGCGAATCGATGCGCTTCAAAAAGCCCGTGATACCGGCGTCCAGCGTATTCGTCACGGCGAGACGATTACGGAATGGCGAACGTTGGCCGAAGTGAATCAGATCATTGCGGATTTGAAAGCGCAGCTTGCCGGCGTCCAGGAAACCCCGCGTGCCCGAGTAAATTACATTCAGCAAGATTCGCGCGGCTATGGGGATTAACATGGCAACAACGGCCGGACAAAAATCAAATGTTATTCAGCTTGCATTCGACGCCGGCCGGTCCGGTCGCCGGCTGAAAGCGATTCCGACAACGGCGCTTGCAATCAATTCTCAAATTCGATCCTACGGAAAAAATGCGGTGGCGCGCTCGCGCTATCTTGCGACGAACAATCCGTATGCAGCGCAGGCGAAGGAAGAGTTTGTGGCGGCGTTCGCCGGCAATGGCATCAAGCCGTCTTCCCTTGTTTCCGATCCGGAGTTGAAGGATGAAATTCAAAACTTGTTTTTGGATTGGACGGACGAATCGGATGCTGATGGCTTGACCGATTTTTATGGCCAGCAAGCAATCATCGGCGGCGAAATGTTTGAAGCGGGCGAAATCTTTATTCGCATTCGTGAGCGTTACCTTTCGGACGGACTTTCGGTGCCTATGCAACTTCAATTGATTCCCGCTGAAATGTGCCCCACCGATTTCAATCAGATTTTGGGGAATGGCCGGCGGATCGAATGCGGAATCCAGTTTAATGCCATCGGCAAGCGTGAAGGGTATTGGTTTTACCGGAATCACCCCGGCGAAATTCTGAATGCCGTTCTTATAAACAATTCAGAAAAAGTTTTCGTTCCGGCCGATCAGGTCTTGCATCTTTACAAGCCGATCCGTGCCGGACAAATTCGCGGCATTCCGCATACGCTCGCCGGCATTATCACGCTGGCCATGCTTGATCTGTATGACGACGCCGAATTGGAACGGAAGCGTGTTGCGGCGTTGTTCGCGGCGTTCATCAGGCGGAAGCCCGGCGAGGAAGCCGACGCCGGTCCATTTGCCGGAGCGCCGACGACTCCGGTTACGCCGACTTCGAATCAAGTCAACGCCGTTATGGAACCGGGTGCGACGATTGAATTGGAAGATGGACAAGACGTGACGTTTTCCACACCGGCAGACGTTGGTGGAAATTTTGAAGCGTTCGAATACCGAACGTTGCTTCGTGCGATGGCTGGATTTGGTGTGCCCTATTCTCAGGGCACGGGCGACCTGAAACAAACTTCGTATGGGTCGCAACGCGGCGGCATGATTACGTTTCGTCGGCGTGTCGAAATGATGCAAAATGCAGTTATGATTTTTCAGTTTTGTCGTCCGATCTGGCGAAAGTGGATGGACACCGCGATTTTGGCCGGTGCGCTTCCGTCGCTGGACGTGACGGCTTACGTACAGAATCCCCGACCCTTTCGCCGCACAAAATGGATTACTCCGAAATGGGATTGGATCGATCCACTGAAAGACGTTATGGCCGAAAAGCTTTTGGTGGATTGTGGATTCAAGGCGCGGGACGATGTGATTGAAGGCATGGGCGAAGAGCCGGCGGACGTTGACGCGCGTATCCGCGCGTCGCAAGAACGCGCAAGCGAAATGGGGCTTGTTTTCATTCAGCTTCCGAACGGAGTCGTTATTTCCCCGGATGGCGAAACCTTAATTGCCCCTGCGCAGAATCCGAACAATAATGGAAACCAATCGCGGGCGGCCCCAAATGGCAAGGCCCGGGGTCGGAATAAAGTCCGGCGCTATATTTGGGATTGCTGACGATGCCGAAGACAAAAAAGCCGTCATGGTTTGGGATGCGGAACGCCGAAAACGGCGCGGCTGATATTTCGATTATCGGCGATATTGGCGGTTTCGGAATCGGTTTTGGAGAATTCAAGCGCAGTCTGGACGCACTCGGCACGCCGAAGGTTTTGAAGATTTCGGTGAATTCGGATGGTGGTGACGTTTACACCGGATTCGCGATTTACAATTCACTGATGCGGCATCCCGCGCGCAAGATCGTCACGGTTGAAGGGCTGGCCGCGTCCATGGGCAGCGTTGTGGCGATGGCCGGCGACGAACGGATTATGCCGCGCAATGCCACGATGATGATTCACAATCCGGTCGGGTCCATCAGTGGCGAGTCGCCGCAAATTATCAAGTTTGGCGAGTCGGTCGCAAAAATGCGAATGAACATTGCAACGGCTTACGCCGATGCTACACTGATGCCGGTGGACGAACTTTTGCGTATGATGGACGCGCAAACGTGGATTGGCGCGGACGATGCGCTGAAAATGGGTTTTGCCACGAAGATCGAAAAGCCGATGAATATTGCGGCTTATTTTGATGTTTCGCGGTATCGCAACGCGCCGAAGAGTTATGGCGCAAGGTCACGTAAAGGAGTCAATGCCATGACGAAGCGCCCCGCCGCTGCCACCGACGATTTCGAAGCCGAAGAGCTTTCGACCGATCAGGTCCGTGCGCAGGTTCGCGACGAAATGAAAACCCAAAATGCCAAGATCACGGCGCTTTGCAAGCTCGCCGGGCTGCCGGAATGCGCGCCCGAGTTCATCGCCAAGGATATGGCGGAAGCCGACGTGCTGGCCGAACTGGACGCCCTCAAGGCCGAAAAGAACGGTAGCAAAAAGAAACACGACATGACCACGGCGCGCGGTCGCGCGGCGGCCAAGGTGGACGCGCAACATGCCAAGCCGTCCGACGAAATCAATGCCCGGAATACCGGCGTTGTCGGTGGGGGCGAATCCAAGACCATTCTCGATCCGCTTGCAATTTATGCGAAGTGGAATCGCAAATCGGTTGCCGCGTAAGGCGGCCCGCCGGAAACCCGATCTGTAACGAAGGATCACGATCATGACCACCCCCCGCAAGACCGAAGGGCAACATAAAGGCGAATTTCTCGCCACGCAAAATGCGGACTCCTTGTCATTCGACAAGGGTACGCTTGCTTCCGGCTATTCCGTCGTGGACGGGCAGCCGCTTGTTTTCAGTGGCGAGAATGTCGTGCCGGCAACCGGCGCGGTCGCCACGGACGGTTCGTTGGACGAAGATTTCGCCGGCCTTGCCTTCGGCGACTACAACTCCGAAGACGGCGCGGTGCCGATTGTGTATCTTGCCCGTGTCGCCGAAGTCGTGGCCTCTTTGCTGCACTATCCGACCGTGAGTGAAGATCAGGCCGGCACCAATGCCGCGTTGGACGCGGCGCTTGCGGCCAAGTTCATCATCAAACGGTAATACGGCGCGTCGCCGATCAGACAGGCAAAAGGCAAAACGGAATTCGAATAGGAGCGTACAATGGACAATTTGATGGATATCTTCGGGGACGACGCCTTTAGCCTGATTTCCATGGTGGCAGCCGTCAACGATATCGACAACGTGCCGGGTCGCGCGGGTGAACTGTGCTTCCAGGGCGTCGGCGAGGGCGTGCCGGTGTCAACGATCACTATCGAACAGAAAGCCACGGCGCTTTCGGTCATTCCGGTTTCGCAACGTGGTGGCCCCGCTCCGCAAGAGACACAGGATAAGGGCAAGCTCTTCCCGCTGTTGATTCCGCATATCAAGGAAGAGGAAACCATTGGCGCAAGCCAAGTGCAGGGCGTCCGTCAATTCGGATCGTCCAACGTGCTGACGGGCGTCCAAACGGTCATCAGTCAGCAAATGGGCAAGATCGTGTCCAAGATGGACTTGACCTTGGAACATCATCGCTTGGGCGCGCTCAAGGGCGTGATCCGCGATGCCGATGGTTCGGCGCTGATGGACCTGTACGAAAAGTTCGGTGTGGACCGGCCGGCGGATTTCGATTTCAAGCTGACGGACTATTCGTCCGATGCGGCTTTCGAAGACGCGGTTCGCGTTAGTTGCATGAACGTGTCGCGCTATATGAAGCGTAACGCCAAGATGACCATTCCCGCGTCGGCGCGGATTTGGGGTTTCTGCGGCGACAATTTCATGGACAAGCTTATCGAGAATCCGTCCGTGAAAGCGACGGCCAATGGGTGGCAACGCGCCGAACAGTTGCTTGGCGACAACTACGCCAACGGTGTCTTTTACTTCGCCGGCATCTATTTTGAGAACTACGCCGGCACCGACGATATCACTGGCGAAGAGGCGAGCGACGGCGATATGATCGGCAAGGTGGGCATCGCGTCCGACGAATGCCGGTTGTTCCTGACTGGCGTCCCGGGCTTGTATGCCGAATATTTCGCGCCCGGCGATTTCATGGATACGGTCAACACCATCGGCCTGCCGCGTTACGCCCGGCTTGCCGTTGACAACGAATTCAATCGTTGGGTCAAGTTGCATGTCCAGCAGAATCCGCTGCCCTTGTGTCTGCGCCCGCGTACCTTGGTTCGCGCGCTGGCCGGCTAAGGCTCCGGCGAACTCGGGGACTAAATCCGGAAGGCCGCGCAATCGCAATGCGCGGCCTTTCGCATAGGACAGGCAATCATGATTACGACCCTTTCACCACGTCCACTTCCATTGAAAGGCCGTTGGCGGATTGAACCGCTATGGTGTGGTGAAACTGTTTTCATTGTTGCGGGTGGTCCTAGTTTGCGTGGGGTGAATCTCGATTGTCTAAAAGGCCGCAAAGTGATTGCGGTCAATTCCAGTTACGAGAAAGTCCCGTTTGCTGATTTGTTATTTTTCGGCGATGCCCGATGGTGGACGGATCACGCCGACAAACTTAAAAAGTTTTCTGGCCGGATTGTGACTTGTTCGGGTGCGGTTTCGAGCGATAAGCTTTTGAAGCTTCGTCGCGTTGTGCCGGGTAATGGGTCGCCCGGCTTTGCCGAAGATCGCGACGCGACGGCTTCGCAACGAACAAGTTTGCAAGGCGCTATGAATATTGCGTCCCATCTTGGCGCGCGACGGGAAGTCCTACTTGGTGCAGACATGGGTCGGGCGTCCGATGGCGCATCGCATCATCATTCTAAACATCGGTGGCCCGTGCGGCAGGGTAATGTGACATGGAATGAGCAAATGTCGCATTTGAAATTGATTGTTGAACCTTTGGCAAAACGGAAGGTGGAAGTTATCAACACAAGTTTGGTTAGTCGAATTCCATGGTGGCCAAAAATGTCTTTGACTGATTTTCTCGCAAAAGAAAAAATCGAACAAGAGGAGTCATGACCATGGGCGAAACATTCGTTACAGTTGTTTTCAACAATCTTATGGCTTTGATGCCGTTTGTGATCGTGCGTTCGTATCAACGCGGCGTTCGCTGGCGCTTTGGGCGTCATGCAATTTCTTTGGAACCTGGAATCCATTTGAAAATTTGGGTCTATCACCAAATTGAAGTTTCGGACGTGACGGACGAATTCATTGAACTTCCGATTCAATCCGTTGTGACCAAAGACGAAAAACTTGTTTGCTTTTCCGCGAACGTCGGGTATCGAATCGAAGATATCGTGAAGCATTGGGAGAATGTGCAAGACTTTGTGGAATCGACGCACGGGGCGGCCATGACGCATCTTGCGGCAAAAGTTCGGGAGAAGACTCTTTCCGAATTAGTGTCGGATTTGAAGTCATTGGAAAAATCCTTGGAAAACACCCTTACAACCCGATTCAAGGCGTGGGGAACGAAGGTAATCTGCGTTGGCTTTACCAATTTTGCGGAAGTACCGACGCAAATTCGGTTGTTCGTCGGGGAAACAAAGCTGATGCCGCATAGTGCGACGCATTAGAGAGTCTTAATTGCCCGGACCGCAGATCGGTCTAAGATGGGAATAACTGATGGAGTCGGGTCATGGCTAAAGCAAAAGTGCAGGATTTGCAGTGGGAGTTGATGCGCTCAATGGCCCCCGCGACCCGGGTTCGGGCCGTATCCGGCGAGGGTGATATCATCGCCCCGAATGGCGCAACGCTGTACGTCGGAACGAAAGGGAGCGTTGAATTCCGACCTTACAAAGGCTCCGAATTCGTGACCGTTCCGAACTTGGAAGGGTTCGTGCCGATTCGCGCATACGCGGTACGGCTTGGCAGCGATACGTCGGCGACCGATATCTTTTTCGTATGGTGATCTAATGCGAGGGCGCGGACGTTCGCGGCGACGGACCGATTTAGCGGCGATTCGGTTTGCAGCCGAGCCGGCGTCCGACTTCCCGTCGTCCATGCCGTCTTCGGAGCCGGCGTCCGACTTCCCGTCGTCCATGCCGTCTTCGGAGCCGGCGTCCGACTTCCCGTCGTCCATGCCGTCTTCGGAGCCGGCTCCGTTGGTTCCGGCGATCTGGAATTCCGCCGACAAGTCGGCGTCGATTACATTGACCAATGGCGATCTAACGGCGGATTCCGGAGCCTATGGGTTCACCGGAGTCCGGGCGAACCTTAGCAAGACGGCGGGAAAATTCTATTGTGAGTTTTCCGCCAACGCCATGGACGATAATGACTCCGGCATCGGTGTGGTACTGGCGAGCGCGAGCCTAGGCGGACTGCGCAAAGGCGGCGCGGGTCCAATCGTTTATACAACGGTCATCTATAGCAACTTCGGTGGCCCCGGATCGGTGTTGACGAACATCGTGGGCAACACTCTTTGCATGGCCGTGGACTTGGACGCGCGGAAGGCATGGTTCCGCACGAATAACGGAAATTGGAACGGTAGTCCGTCCGACGATCCGGCGACCGGCGCGGGTGGAATCGATTATTCGAGTTACATATCTGCCGGCGCAGCGATGATGCCGGGCATGGCGGCGAGTACCCCGAATATTGGGACAACGGCGAACTTCGGGGCGAGCGCCTACAGCTATACCCCGCCATCCGGATACGGGAATTGGGAAGAGTGACATGGGAATTGATTTTCAATCTCTATTATACGAACCAATTTACACTTTGCAGGGTGTGACCGTATTACTCACACTTGGTAATGGTGCCGAATATGATTCGCTTACGGCGTTGGACAAAACGACTGGAGTCGAAGTTGGCGACCATGCGGAAGTTCCGACCATTCAACCGGCCGCCGCGTTTCGAATCAAAGAGCTAATCGACCGGGGGTTAATCTTGGAAGATTTGCTTGGGGCAACGTTGGAAATGAACGAATGGCTTTGGACGGTTCGGAATTACAAGCTTAAGCCGAGTCCCAATGGCCAGGACGACGGGGAAGTTTTCTTGATCTTGGATGAACGGCGAAAGGTGACGCCATGACTCCCGGTGTTTATGATTTCGATCTTGTTCGCGGAACGACTTCGCCTTTCGTCTTTCAATTGAAGACGACGGATGACGCAGGCGTTGAAACGAACATGCCTTATGAAGATGTTCGGTTGACCCTGTACGCTAACGGGGAATTTTTGTTTCGGAAATCGCTCGCCGACGATACGCTTGAATCTGATTCGGATAACGCCGAAATCATGTGGACGCCGACTGTTGAGGAGTCGCGTTTAATTCCGCAAGGCCGCAATACCCGTTACGAAGTTGAAGTTCGGTATGCCGGCGGGCAAGAGGTTTATCTTGTCGGCGTGATTACCGGACTCGGAGGGCTGAATGATGACTGACGTTGTAGTAAAGGTCATCAAACGAATTGTGAATCCCATTCCGCCAAAACCGACCGGCGTAGTGAAGGTAATTGCACGCGGTCCGCGTGGGCCAAAAGGTGAAGACGGGGCAACGTTAGTCGGCGAGGGCGCGCATATTTACCAAGGGTCCGGCGTGCCCGATTCCGCTCTTGGGGCGGATAATGAATGGTACATTGATAGCGATACCGCTGATATGTATCAAAAACAAGACGGGACATGGGAATATATTTTGACGATCTTAGGCCCGCAAGGTCCAGCGGGTCCGGCAGGCGAAGACGGGCAATTGCTTGTCGGTGAGGGCGCAAATATTCTTACCGGCGATGGGGTGCCAAGTGATTCTATTGGCACGGATGCCGATCTTTATCTTGATAATGTCGGGGATGACATTTACAAAAAAGTTTCGGGCCATTGGGAATTCCAAACGAATATCAGAGGATCGGCAGGCCCCGAAGGAATTCAAGGGCTGCAAGGTAATCCCGGATCGAATGGGACGAATGGATGGACGCCGGTTTTTGCCGTTGTCGTGGACGGCTCGCGTAATGTGTTGCAAGTTGTCGATTGGACAGGCGGCAGCGGTACGAAACCGGCGACCGGAAAATATGTCGGGGCAACAGGTCTTGTTATTCTGATTGCCGATGCGGTCAATATTCGCGGTGCGCAAGGCGCGGCGGGCGCAGCGGGTGCGGACGGCGCGGATGGGGCGGACGGCCCGGCCGGAGCGGACGGGGCCGATGGTGTCGGCAATGCTTGGCGTTCCGGATCGGGAGCGCCTTCGGATTCGCTTGGCATCAATGGCGATCTATATTTGGACACCGTGACGGACGACGTTTATCAGAAAGCCGCCGGCACCTACGGCATCGTTGCGAATATTAAAGGTGCGGCCGGCGCGGATGGTGCGGACGGCGCGGACGGTGCCGATGGCATCGGCAATGCGTGGCGTTCCGGATCGGGAGCGCCTTCGGATTCGCTTGGCATTAACGGCGATCTATATTTGGACACGGCGACGGACGACGTTTATCAGAAAGCCGCCGGCATCTATAGCGTCATTACGAATATTCACGGGACTGCCGGCGCGGATGGTGCGGACGGCGCAGACGGTGCCGATGGCATCGGCAATGCTTGGCGTTCCGGATCGGGAGCGCCTTCGGATTCGGTCGGTATCGACGGCGATCTATATTTGGACACCGTGACGGACGACGTTTATCAGAAAGCCGCCGGCACCTACAGCGTCATTACGAACATCAAAGGCAATACAGGCGCAGACGGTGCAGACGGCGCGGACGGGGCCGATGGCGTCGGCAATGCTTGGCGGTCCGGGTCGGGAGCGCCTTCCGATTCGCTTGGGATCAACGGCGATCTATATTTGGACACCGTGACGGACGACGTTTATCAGAAAGCCGCCGGCACCTACAGCATCGTTGCGAACATCAAAGGTTCGAATGGTGCAGCGGGTGCAGACGGCGCGGACGGCGCGGATGGTGCCCCCGGTTCGGCCGGGACGACTCAAATCGTTGTCGAAATTGATGGGAACGGAAACGTAATCACCACAGGTTTGAAAGGATTTTTGCCTCTTAAGTTTGCGGGTACGATCACATCGGCAACGCTTGTGGCAGATCGCGCGGGGGCCATCGTTGTCGATATATGGAAATGCACTTATGCGCAATTCGACGCGGGCGCGACCCATCCCGTCACGGGTGATAAGATCACGTCCAGCACACCGCCGACAATTACGGCGTCAAATACCAAAGCTCAAGATACAACGCTTGCTAGTTGGACCACGACTTTCGCGGATGGTGATCTGTATGGGTTCAATGTGAATAGCTGTACTACGATTCAAAAGGCGTGGCTTATTCTTGCGATTACCCGGAGTTGATCGGTGGCAGTTGCATTTCAAAATGTGAATGGTACAAATTCGTCGGGCACGACCGGCACGACGGCTATGCCAACGGGCATTACAGCGGGTGATCTTTTGATTTCGGAATTTTTTCTTCCGCTCGATAAAACTCTTTCGATCAGCGGAACCGGATGGGAAATTATAAATCAAATTAATAGTGCCGGCGGGAATTATACGTATGGCATTGCGCGCAAAATTGCGACGGCAAGTAACCCGTCGCCAACGTGGTCTTGGGATGGGACCAATACTCAATTCGCGGCGAATTGCTGGCGCTTCAATGGCGTGTATGGGAATGCGCCGATTGGTGCAGCGCGGATTGCTTTAGATGGGTCCGGATCAAGTACGGCGGCAGGTTGCGCGGCAGTCAAAGCTACATCAGCCGCCGCTTATATGGCTTCCTTTTGTTCCGTGAGTACAAATCAAATAGTGCCGACTCCGACAAACTATACAAGTCGGAATGAATTTCATTCAAGTAATCCGGTTGTGTCATCGCAACGCATGTCGTCCAGGGCACTTACGAATGGGGGCGATGATTCCGGTAGTAGCGTCGTCACAATCACAGCCGCGAAATGGGGTGCAAGCTTAATTGAAATTCGTTCGCAAGCGCCGGATAAATGCCGAATTCGAATGGTGTGGTAGGGGATCATGACCGACAAACGCGACCTTATCTTGGAACGGCTTGCCGCTTTGTTGCAAGAGTGCGTGGACGATTCTAAGAGTTTTTTCAGGAATACGGATACGGTTCCAGAAAAACGTCGCCCGGCGATTTTGATGGTGGATGCGGACGAAGAGCTTGACCCACGATTTGCGAATCCGCCGGGGAACCGGCTGCCGAATGCGGCGCAGATCATGGCGGCGAAACCGCAAACATTCCTATATCTGGACGGAAAACCGGATTTTGTGGATGGCCAATCCACCGACGAAAATGGCGTCGGAAAGAAGCTGAATGCCTTTAGAATCAAGGTACTTCGGAAGGTCTTGAACGATCAAACCTTAATTGATCTATGCGTACCCGGCGGCATAAAATACGATGGATTCATGACGGGTCTAGCGTCGGGTCGTTCACTAGAGGGCGAGGCGCAGTTACATTTGACCTTCGCATACGCGCTCTTCCCGTCGAAACTCTAACCGGAGGCTATCCAAATGCCCACCGCCCCGAACATTGAAAACTATTATATCGGCAAAGGCAAAGTGTCGTTCAAGAAGACGGGCGAGTCCGAATATCGCGACCTTGGCAACGTCACGACTTTCGAGCTTACGCCGAATCTGACGACGCTCCCACATTTTTCGTCACGCGAAGGCGTTAAGACGAAAGACCGAACCGTTGTGACGGAAAAATCGTTGACCGTCCGGCTTGTCACCGATGAATGGGACGTGGAAAATCTGCGGCTCGCGCTCTTGGGCGGCGAAACGGAAGTGGATTCCAACGGCCGCACCACGTTTGAAATTTTCAAATCCAACGCGGTGTCCGGTGCGCTTCGCTTCGAAGGTACGAACGAAGTGGGTCCGCGTTACCAATACGATCTGAATAAAGTGGACTTCGTTCCGCAAAATGCGGTCAATCCACTGTCCGAAGAGTGGGGCACTTTGGAATTGCAGGGCGAGGCGGCGAAAGACGCCGGATCGTTCGGCACCGTTACGCTCTTGGGCGAGGAAGCTTCGTCCACGTAACCGCTTCGCTGCAACACCATATGACAGGAAGGTACAAGATGGTTGCTTTGACAGATATCGCCCCGTCCACGCGGACAGTTCCCGTGGACGGGAAAGACGTTTCGGTGTTCGGTGTATCGGCGCAGGGCATCGCGTCTCTTCTAGGTGAATTCCCGCAACTCCAAAAAATATTCGTCGGCGAGCAAGCGCAGCTAACGCCGATGGGACTTGTGCAGGCGGTGCCGGAGGCGGTGGCTTCCATTATCGCGGCGGGATGCGGACAACCCGGTGATAAAGAGGCGATCAAGGTTGCGGCACGGCTTGCGCTGCAAGCGCAGCTTGATTTGCTGAATGTCATTATTGATCTGACGATGCCGGCGGGTATCGGCCCTTTCGTGGACGCTCTAAACGCGGTGTTCGTCAAACTCGGGCTAGGCGACCTTACCAAGGTGCCGGGTACGAAATCGGCGTAGCCATTGAAGCCTTGATTGCCGAAGGGCATCGGCCGTCAGACGTTTGGAGCTACACACCGCGCCAGATCAAGGCGTTCCAATTCCTTGCCATCCTTCGGCAGCGGAAGCGGGACGCCAAACAATTGACTCTTCAAACGCTCGCCGCGCGTGGCAATATGCGGGAGTTGGATAAAGAGTTTAAGAGGTTGACGCGGGAATGAGCAAAACCCTAACCATCATCCTGGACGATATTTCCGTCTATATGGAACGGGCGATCAATGACATGATCGATCCGGTGGCGAAGGCCGCGACGAAAGCCGTCTATACGGCGGGGCGGAATACCCAAGCGCGCGGACGACATGCCATTGGAGCGTCCGGGCTTACAACGAAATGGGAAAATGCGTTGCGATTGCGGGTCTATCCGGTCGGAAAGGACTCGGTGAATCCGGCGGCGTTCATTTATCATAAAATCCCTTTTGCGGGTGTTTTTGAAACCGGCGCGACGATCCACGGGAATCCGCTTTTGTGGCTGCCTTTGGCCACGACGCCGAAGACTGGAATCGGAAAAGGCCATACAACTCCAAAACTTTTGCAATCAAAAGGCATTCACCTTTTCACCATCAATCGGTCGGGGAAGCCGCCGTTGCTTGCTGCCGATATTCCGGCTTTCAATCCGCACGCTCGCCGCAAAGAGCGTATGTCTTTGTATAAGGTTCGGGCTGCCTTACTTGGCAAGAAGTCCGCTCAAGGGAAGGCCGTTCGCGCGGTGCCCCTTTTCATTGGCAAGCCTAGTATCACGATTCCAAAGAAGTTTGATATTGCGGCCATTACTGCGTCGGAGCGCGACCGGCTTGGGCAATATTACGTTGTGAACTTGAATGCGTTAGGATAGCGCCATGGCCAGCAACAAAACCATAACGCAACGTATTGCCTTCGAAGGCGGCGCGGAAATGAAAGTGCAGCTTTCCAATATTGGGGAAGCTGGCGCAGTTGCATTCAAAAGGTTGAAAGATGCGGGCGACGCGGCGTCGGGTTTTGGCGCGCGGCTTATTCCTGTTTTGGATTCTATCAAACAAAAATTGAAAGACGTTGGCGACGCCGCCGGTCATGCGAAGGAAAAAATTTCTAATATGGCGGAATCGGTTCGGAACGTAGCGAATCGAATTGCTCTTATCGCGACGGCCGCGATTGCCGGGGCAACAGGGTTTGCAATGCTGGTATTAGGTGCCGGTAATGCCGCCGACGAAGTTGGCAAGGCAGCCGATGCGGCCGGCATGGGCACAACCAAATTTCAAAATTTGCGCGATGTTCTATCGATTCTTGGGGCTGAAAGCGGCGGGGTGGGACGGCTTATTGACAAAATGAACCGGACCCTTGGCGAGTCTCAAAAACAAGCTTTGGAGACGGCTAACAAGCAAAGGAATTTGACCGAACAATTCAATCAAGGGAAGATGACCGGCGAAGAGTATCTAAAAAAGCAGCAAGAGATTAACCGGGAAGCGCGCGAGCAAGTGAACGTTTTCAACCGCCTTGGCGTATCTGCCGCCACGGCGATGGACGATCCGCACGAAGCTCTTTTGCAATTTGCCGATGCGTTGAAAGTTTTGCCGGAAGGGATTGAAAAATCTTCCTTGCGTGCGGAGATTTTTGGAAAAACGAATAGGCAATTGGCCCAAGCGTTGAACGAAGGTCGCGATGGGTTGCTTAAATACGAAGCGGAAATGCAACGGATTGCGCCGGCCTTTACAACGCTGGAAATTGCCGTTGGGCAAAAACTGCACGACGCCTTTGAAAAGCTTACGTTGGCGGCGACTCGTGCCAAGGATCATTTCTTACTTCTATTCGGGCCGGGTCTGACTCAGATCATTGATGCGTTCACGGAAATGATTGTTGATAATCGGGACAAGCTGATGGCGTTCGGGCAAGAAATGCTCAACACCATGCAGCCGATTCTAAAAGATTTTGTGGCGTTGCTGCAAAATAAAGAAATTGATCCGGCGGGTTTTATTGCGAAGATTCGGGACGCCGTGGTTAAACTCGGCACCGATGTTAAAGCAGCTTTGGGCATCGTGGTTGCCGCGTGGAACGGCTTCGTTGCTATTCTGGATACGGTAGCGCGCGGCATCAATGCAATCTTTGGTACGAATATTTCCGGGCAAGCTCTTGCGATTGTCGCGGTGATCGGTGTCTTAAGTGGCGCATTCGCGGCCGTGGCCGCGACGATTTCGGCGGTGATTGCAATCGTCGGTGTCTTGGACGCGGTTTTGGTGGCTGCGTTTGGGACCGGCGGCGCGCTGATGATCGGCTTGGCGGCGCTTGGGTTCGCCATTGGGTTTATCTTAGGCCAAGTCTTGCCGGAGGCGGCGCAGAAAGCCGTCGCCGTAATGTCGGAAGCTATTTCCGGCACCGTCCAGAATTTTCAGGAAGTCTTCGCGTTCCTTGGCCGGGCGGCGCAAGCGGCATGGGACGGCATTGTTTTGGCGGCCGAAACCGCGTGGAACGCAATCACTGAGTCGGTTACTAGCTTGGCCGGCGGACTAGCGGCAATTTTCGGTGCAGTTTGGGGCGCGATTACGGAAGGTTTCCGATCCGCCGTGGATGCGGTCAAAGGATTTTTCGAAGACCTTGGCAACACGGCACGCGGAATTTTTGAGGGAATTAGCGGGTTTATCCAATCGATTATTTCCGCCGCACAATCGGCGGCGTCGGCGCTTGCAGGTATCTTGGGCGGTGGCGGGAGCGGTGACGGTGGGGGCTTTGCGCGGGGTGGGCAGGTGCAGGCGGCCGGAGGTGGATATATTCGTGGGCCGGGTAGCACTACGTCCGATTCCATTCTTGGATGGTTGTCGGATAAGGAATTCATTATGAAGGCGCGAGCCGTCCAGCATTACGGGATTTCGTTTATGAACCGCGTCAACAATATGACGTTGCCAAAATCGCTTTTTGAAGGGTTCGCAGGTGGGGGACTTGTCCGTGCGCTTCAATCGACGCTTGCCATGCCGGCGTTCGCGGCCGGCGGACCCGTCGCGGTGCCGGTGGTTGCGAATGGATCGGCGGGCGGGCGGCCATTTGTATTGCAGATCGGGAATGAGCTTTTCGGCGGGATGACGGCCGAAGACGACACGGTTGACCGGCTGCAACGATTTGCGACACGGCGCGGGTTGAGTTCGGCCGGGCGAAAACCATCATGGGTCGGCTAACATGACTGACACAACGGTTTTAGTTTTGTCTGGAATCGGAGTTCCGCCCTATTCAGCGCGCGGACTTACGCAGTCACTTACGCCGTTGGATCAAGCCGCCGATTTGCGGCGGTCCATCAATGGAAAGCTGATTGACCTTTCCGTGGATGAATTCAAAAAATATAAAAGCACAATCAGCGGAAACGATCAGCAACCGCCGGCCATTGAAGGGATATGGCCGGGCTTGCAGGTCACGGTGGATTGCATTGCGGAGCTTTCCTATTTGACTGAAAGCAGCGGCAGCGGGTCTGCGTCGCGCGAGATTGTGGCGTCACGCACGGAAGGCGATTTTACTTTTTATCGTCCGCGTCTGGATATGGTGATTATGAATTTTTCAATCACAAGAGACGAATACGGCGACGTGGTAAGCTGGACGATGGAATTAGAGGAAGAGTGACGAATGCCCGGCCCTTTTTATTTTGCTTGGGAAGACGAAGGAATCCCATTCGCGGAAAGCGTTCAAGCTCGCGAAGACGAAACTATTTTTAGCTTTACGGTTGAGCAATCGGAAGGCGATTTTGCCACGTTGCATATACAGATCATCAATCCGAATATTGGCCTTTTGTCCGCCGGCCGGAAACAATGGGCTTGGCTTTCTTGGTACAATGGTTCGGAAATCATTCCACTCTTTTATGGAAGACTTGTCGGAATTCCGACCGATATAAATCAGAGAATTGTTTCGTTGGTTTTTGTTGCCCGCCCTTCCGATTTTGTGGCGCAAAAAGGGGCGCTTGCCGATACATTGAAGGACCGTCCATATTACGATCCGGTTTGGATTGCCGACGATCAAATTGAAAATCCGGATACGGTTTTGGAGGCGCGGGCAGAATTGTGGGCAATCGACCGGGTGACGCACGCCGTTACGGCGTCGGATATTTTATTCGGCGAAGATGGTAATGAATCTTTTGTGGAAGACGATGTGCCGCGCGATAGTGTCCAGATCAATTTGACCCAAACTCCGCTCCGGGCCGTTTCGGTTGAAGGCAAAGTGACATGGACCCAAACGGCGCAAGGAACGGTGAACTTCGGGCATTATACTGTTGATACCTATACCGGCAAATCGCTGATTAACGGCTGGCCAAAACCCGGCACATCGCTTCAAAGCGGATGGACGGTCGTGGCGGCGCAGGCGGTTGATGCTTGGGACGTTGCTAATGTAAAAATGTTTAGTGCAAAATACGATTATCAAAATCCGATGTTGACGCACGAAAACGGCGACGTAATGTCGGTTTCGTCGTCAAAATCGTGGCCAAATTTACGTAGTCCATATCTTTATTATGATATAATTACCAGTGCCCAAATGGGGACGATGAACGCATTTGCCGATCCGCCGTATAATATTCCGGCATCAAGCGCGGTTTCCACGTTTTATATTGCACAATCCCGGGTCAACACATCGTTGGTTCTTGGATATGCAGCGGCGCGAGCGCGAACCGAACGGATCAAATTTACTTTGAAAGCGAATGTTCAAGCTCTTATTACGATGCCGGACGGCGCGGATGCTTTGCAGCTTTCGCTTTCGGGAGCCGACGTTGGAAACAAACTTGTGACCGGCGAACTTCCGATAGTCAATAATGCGCGCGGGGCGTATTTCACTACGGATCGGGGCTTGCAAAGTTTGGAATACCTGATTTCCCTTGCCCGGGCAAATTTGTTGATTCGTTCTCGCGCGGTTGAGATTACTTGGGACTGCAAATTTATACGGGCCATCGCATTGAGCTTGCGCAAGAATGCGACTCTTGCCGATCATCGGTTGCCGGGTCATTCAGCCGTTGGAAAAATTATTCGATATCGGTTCGGCTTGGATGGGAGTACAGGCAAGACCAATGGCAGTGTAACTATCGGCTGCGCCATCGGATACGGCGGCGTTGTCGTGGACGTGGAAGGGGAGCCGGATTATTGCGAAACCGATTATGTGGAAGCCGGCTATCAAATGACACATGGCGGAACGGTGTCCTTGCCGTCTGCCGATGTGGGATATTCGGAACCGGCCCAACTTCCAAATGACGACGGTTTGAAATTCCCGTTATCAAAATGGCAAGTTGTGATTCACGAACAGTGGCATGGTCCAGATAGCCAAGAAGAACTTATTACCCTATCGTTTCTCGCCGCTAAAATTGAGGCAGATTTGGCGCGGGATACGATGCCGTCGATTGAAACTCAAGGAAAGCTTGCAGCGGCGCAATCGCAAAATACCGAATCTACCTTGAAAAATTATCCGATTTGGTATGATCTGCTTTTGAAGCCGGTTAATGGCGGGCCTTTTGAGACGATCTATAATGTGGACGTTTCGCAATTGGAGTTGCCGAAGATGATCGATTTGGAGGCAGCAACATGACAGGATTTGAAAAACTGATTCGACCTTTTCAGGTTCGGCCAATTTCGCCTACATTTTCCGTGCCGCAACCGGGTGCCCCTGTGGCAGAAAACGTTGCGGTGGAAGCCGGGCGACCCGGGGAAGGAACGATCTTCCATGGGAATAAAACGTATAGCTCTTCAAGTTATATGGATGCGAAAGGTAGCGAACTGAGCCGCAAGACCCACGTTAATCGGATTAAGAACAAAGACGATCCGACGCAATATATCGACGTGGAAGTTATCGACAAGCTGACGACCCAAGGGAACACAGGTCAAAAATACATCAAGACCAACTATGAATTCAAAAATAAATCGGACTCGCCCGATTCGCCGTAGGAGTTACCGCTATGCCGTTGCCATCATCCGGGAATATGTTTCCGATCACTTTGCTTTTCCGCAGTGTGAGTTCGCTTTGGACAAGCTTAGGCCGCAAACTTTTTGCGTCGGAAGTGGACGAAAACTTTTATCAGCTACAAGAAGCGGTTAATTTCTTGGCCGAAAACCCAACGCTGCCGAAGGAAATTGATTCCATTAGCGTGGTCGGCAGTCAAATGACCATTACTCTTTCGGACGGGATAACGACCTTTGGTCCGTTCACCTTGCCCATGGGAGCATTTCGCTGGACAGGCGATTTCCAAGCGGCATTCGACTACAAAACATTTGATCTGTTGATGGCGACAAGCGGGATTTATATGGTGTTGCAAGACTTCACATCAGGCAGCACGTTTCAAGCGGGTGCAGCGAATAGCGAAGGGCCGTACTTGCGGTTGCTGATGCCGACGCCGACGTTATACGATATCGGATTCTTTTTTCCCGGAACGCCGGGAGCCGGAATTGCCGATGGCGAAGCGATGTTCACCTATCGTTTTACGCGCGACGTGTATTTCCCGCTGGATTTGATCGACTCGGTGGTCGGACTGGCGACGCCCACGACTGACGATTTGGTTTGTCCGATCTATAAGAATGGTTCGGAAATCGGATCGTTGACCGTGCCGGCCGGTGGTTATGTCGGCACGTTTGATTTCCCCACCGTTGTCCAATTTACAGACGGGGATCGGATTCGAGTTTTGAAGCCGGATGCACTGGACGCCACGGCTAGGGATTTAAGTGTAACCTTCGCTGCGTTGAAGGGTGTCTTTGCGGAGGTTGTATCATCGTGACGACGGCAGTTTGGAATTCAGCCGACAAGTCGGCAACGATTACGTTGAGCAACGGTGATCTTACGGCGCAAGCAACCGCCTATGGGTTCACCGGAGTTCGGGCGACGTTGGCGAAGACGGCGGGAAAATTCTATTGCGAGTTTTCTGCCAACGCTATGGACGACAACGACTCCGGCATCGGTGTGGTACTGGCGAGCGCGAGCCTAGGCGGACTTCGCAAAGGTGGCGCGGGGCCAATCGTTTATACAACCGTCATCTATAACAACTTCGGTGGCCCCGGATCGGTACTGACGAACATCGTGGGCAACACGCTTTGCATGGCCGTGGATTTGGACGCGCGGAAGGCGTGGTTCCGCACGAACAACGGCAATTGGAACGGTAGTCCGTCCGACGATCCGGCGACCGGCGCGGGTGGAATCGATTATTCGAGCTACATATCGGCTGGCGCGTCAATGATGCCGGGCATGGCGGCCAGTACCCCTACAATGGCGACCACGGGGAATTTTGGGGCGAGCGCGTACAGCTATACCCCGCCATCGGGATACGGGAATTGGGCGGACGATCCACCGTCGTCTATGCCATCTTCGGAGCCGCCGTCGTCCATGCCGTCGTCTATGCCATCTTCGGAGCCGCCGTCGTCCACGCCCGATTGCACTTGGAATCCGGTGGACACGTCGGCGGAAATTGATCTGTCGTCCGACCTATTGTCGGCGCAGGTTAATCCTAGTGAGTTAGGTTATTTTTATTCAAGGGCGACGCGCTCGCACGCGCGAGGAAAATATTATTTTGAATTGAACATTGATGAAATAAACCAAGGCAATCAAATTGAACTTTTTGGTGTCGGGCGTGCGAGTATTGACCCGGCAAATTTCACGGCGATCTATAATGGTAATGCCGATTCGTCCGGTTTTATTGAAATCGGTTTGCATGGGGGCGGTGGGCATTTTACTATGTCCAATATCACAATCGGCGTTGCTGTTGATTTGAATACCCGCAAAGTTCGTTTCAAAGTTCGCGCGAATGGGTACACATTTGATTGGATTGGCGGTTCGGGAACGCTTCCAGCGGGCGAGATTTTTCCGACGCTGCTTTTAAGGGGATGGGGATTTACCCCGCCGATTCCTCCAATCGTTACCGCGAATTTCGGCGCGAGCGGCTTTGTCTTCGAAATTCCCGGCGACTTCCAATCATGGGACGGTTTGCAAGGTGCATCGTCCAGCGCGGCGAATCTTCTTTCCGGTGGGATTGTCATTGCAGCCGGCGCAGTCGGAAGCCATGCGGATCAGTGTGCGATTTCAGCCGACGCGGCAGCATTCGATTTTGGGGGCACGCTTCCCACATTCGATAACGGGGCGGCAATCGGCTGGAAAGTTTGCCCTGCGCCAGAATTAGGAATCTTCGTTGCATATGCAAAGGATGCTCCGGACGTAAATCGGCAAATCAGAATTTCCCGGGACTACGGGCAGACATGGGAATCGGTGACTTCCCCCGCGAATAATGCGTGGGAGTCAATAACGTGGTGTCGGGGCCTTGGGCTTTTCATAGCGGTGGCATCCACCGGAACGAATCGCGTTATGACTTCGCCGGATGGCGAGAATTGGACGTTGCAAACGGCCGCGTCGGCATCGGTATGGAAAGCGGTTGCGTGGTCGGAAGAGCTTGGTTTGGCGGTCGCGGTCGGCACGAACGCAATTATGAAATCCAGCAATGGCACCACATGGACTACGGTGACGAGTCCAGCGGATAGACAATGGTACGCTATCGCATGGGGTGTCATTCAAGATTCGATTGGGGAAGGGTCGGGATTGTTCGTTGCCATTGCGAACAATGCAAGCGGATCGAATGACTATATGACTTCCGCAACCGGAAGCACATTTGTTGCCGGTGATTCTGGCAATGCCGGTAGTTTCGAGGATATTTGTTTTTCTGACGAATTGGAAATCTTTTTGGCCGTGCAAAGTACAGGCAGTGGTTACGCGCTGCGGTTTGATGGGACAACGTGGGCGACAAGCTCGCCGAGTCCATCGCAAGCATGGGTCGGGTGCGGATGGTCACAAATCGGTCAATGCTTTGTTATCGTGACGACCGATGCAATTGCAACGTCGCCGAACGGCGATGCCCCATGGACGGCGTTGACTTCGCCCGGGTCGCGCGGGTGGCGCAGCGTGGCGGAATTGGTGACGTTGCCGGAATCCCCATCGTCACTTTTTGAATCCTTTTTGGCATCGTCTGCGCCATCTTCGGAGCCGCCGTCGTCCGTGCCATCTTCGCTGCCGTCGTCTGCGCCATCTTCGCTGCCGTCGTCTGCGCCATCTTCGCTGCCGTCGTCTGCACCATCTTCGGAGCCGCCGTCGTCCGTGCCATCTTCGGCCCCATCTAGCGCACCCCCTGATTTACCACCGCCGATTCAGACGGTAGTTGTTACGCTTTGCTAATTGGGCATAGCGTTGGGGCTTGTATAATAAGCTTAAATGCGGTTTCCAATCGAAAGTCCGGACTATGTTCCTTCGGCTCAGTAAGGCTCAATTAAAAGAAATTATGCCCCGAATTCCGGATCGGTACGCCACGGCGTTTATCGATACGCAGGGCGAGCTTGACGGGTGGGGAATTACCGCGAACGTCAACCGTTATGGCATGTGGATTGCCAATGTCGCGCATGAATGCGGCGAATTCCACGAAATGGTTGAAAATGGAAATTACCGAACTGAAACCATTTTGCGGACGTGGCCAAGCCGATTCAAGTCGGTAGCGCAGGCGGCCCCTTACGCGCATAACGGGCCAAAACTTTTTAACATGACTTATGCGAATCGGATGGGCAACGGGCCGCCGTCCAGTGGGGATGGATTTAAATTCCGGGGGCGTGGCGAACCGCAGGTGACCGGCAAGGACGGTTATAAGAACGTTGGGCATGTTGCCAATCTTCCGCTTACCGACGATCCGGATTTGGCAATGGCCCTTGCCCATATGAATCGGGTCGGTGCGGCGTTTTGGGAATGGAAGAGTCTAAACCGTTTTGCCGATGCCGGTGATTTTTATACCGTGGTCGGACGATGGAATGGCGGCCATATCGGCATGGTGCAGCGCAAAGTTTATTTGAACCGTGCGCTTGCTGTGCTGAAAAAGGCGCAGCGGATTGCCGAAGTCACGCCCCCGCGTATAGCGGAGGTTCCTTCGGAGCCGCTGGCCGAGTCTATCGTGCCGCCGACGATTCCGCCTATCGATCCGCGTGGCGAGCCTTCGGAAGTTGTTCCGCGCGCCCCGACGCCTGCGTTTGATGCGGAAGCCGCGCAACGCAAGCTTCGCGCGCTTGGTTATTGGCCGGGCAACGTGGATGGCGACGAAGGATCATTTATGCGCGACGCGCTGCTTTCCTTCCAAGCCGACAATCATTTACCGATTACGGGCACCCTGGACGATGCGACGTGGGCCGAACTGACGGTGGCCGGGCCAAAGTTCGTTCCGGAATCACGCGCCAATGCTACGGTCACGACGTTGCGGGAAAAAGGCAGCGAAACGATTTCTTTGACGGACCGCGTGAAGCGATACGCCGCATGGCTTGTCGGTGGCGGCACCGTTGGGACGGCGGCCGGTGGCGATCAAGCCGGGAATGGTGGATGGCTGGATTCGATTCAGGGGTATTACTATCAATTCAGCATGTTCGTTGAACCTGCAAAGGCCGTGATTGCATTCATTCGTGAACATCAATTCTTGCTATTCGTCGGCTTGGGCCTTTTGATTTGGTTCGTTGCCCATAAGATTCAGCAACGCCGCGTGGAAGATGAACGCACCGGAGCAAATAGGGGCCGTTGATGCTTGCAGGACTCGGAAGTTTGATTCGCCTTGGGGCATTGGCTATTCCCGGCAGCAATTATGCCATGATCGCCTTTGATCTTGTGCGGCGATATTGGAAGCCCATCGTGATTGCGCTCGCGCTCGCCTATTCATTCCATGCCGGTGTCAAGCATGAACGCAAGAAACACGATACGGCGCAGTTTAAAGCGCAGATCGAAAAGCTCACGTTCGAACGCGACAATTTGAAAGTGGCGGGCGATCTGGCGAATTCACAAATCACGGAACTACAGCAGCGAGTCGACTCCAATGAAAACCTTGTTCAAGAAATTCGCGAGCGTCCGCCGGCCGGTGATTGCGCTCTTACTCCCGATGCTATGCGCCGCTTGCGCGCAATCGGCGATTAGTGAGAAAGGCCCGGCGACCGAACTCCCGCCCCCTCCGGCGTATATGCGGGCGGTTGCCTTTCCATCGCTTGATCCGAAAAGCGCGGTGAACTCTATTGCGGTCACGCGCAAGGCTTTGGCGGAAGCGAACGGCCGCCTTACGAAGGGCAACACTTGGTACGATTGCGTTCGGCGGTTCTACAAGGAAGCTCGCGCGTGGGAATCATGTAAATAAGGTTGCGGTGGATGACATGGAATCCCGACGACGATTTACCCACAAGTCAGTTGACGCCGCACGAACGCCGCGCAACGCGACGGGTGTTGCATTGGTTCGAACGTCGGACCATGTGGCGAGCGTCGGTGCGGGTGTGGGGAACGTGGTTGCTTGGGGTTCCTTCCGCGACGGTCGCCGCGTGGGGGGTTTGGCAAATAGTCTCACGTTTGGGAGGCGGGCCATGATTCGTATATGGAACGCAATTGTTTTTCATGCGTTGCCGGCGACGGTCGCTTTGCTTCTAACAAGTGTTGCTGTATTCACCTTGGATCGGCGAACACCTGTTACAACGATTCTTGGGCCTATCATCCCGCCGATTGTTCAACCTGGACAAGTTGCGGAGCTTCATTTTTCAGTTGAAAAATATTTTGATTATGAAGGAAATATTCGGCGGTGGTTAGTCGATTCAAAAGGAATCATTTATTCTTTATCCGATGTACCGGCCGAACCGGGGTTATATGGGTCAAGGGGTAAGATTCGAGTTGTGCGTGACTTTCCGATTCCGCGTGGCATCAGCCCCGGACCGGCCACCTATCATTCACGCGCGGCATTGTGGCGCAATCCTTTTCAACAGTGGTTATGGCCGCTGTTGAACGAATACGAATATCCGTTTATCGTTCAAGACAAGGGAAACTAGATCATGGCCCGGAATAATGCGCCGATTCCAGACGATGAACTACGCAAAGACGTTGAAGCCTATGTGGCAAGCGGGGGTAACAGATCGGAGGCAGCGCGTCTTCGCGATATGCCCCGCGTGACCTTTCGCGACCGTCTGAAACTGGCCGAAAAACGTTTTCGATTGCATCTTGGCAAGATCGTGGACGGTCGCCGGGATTATGTGGAAGCCCGGCAAATGCCGCTGCCCAAGAAAGGCGGCATTGCGCGGTATATTCTGACTTCGGCGCAGAATAACACCCACCCGCACAAGGATGGGCTGAATAATCTTTTGGCCTACGTCAACTTCCTGGACAAGCTGCCGAAGGCGTCGTGTCAATTGATGATCGGGACATTCTCCTATGCAATCGACGCCTATGGCGAAAAGGCCGTGAAGCGCGGGACGTGGCTTGCCAAGGGCGACGCACTAGGCAAGCTTTGGTATGCGCCGGAGCTTACGCCCTATTTTTGCGACGAGTCGGTACAGCTTGCGCCCGGCTTAGTGTGGTGTGGCGAAATGAATATCCTGCCGACAACCGCCAATCCGTTGACCGGGCTTGCGGAGTACAACGGGCGTAATTCGAATATCATTCCGCACGTCTTGTTCGCGATGGAATCGATTGCGTCGCTGCCGGACGAAGCCACGAAATTCAATTACACGACCGGCACTATCACCCTGCGCAACTACATTCAGAAACGCACGGGCATCGTTGCGGAGCGCCGGCATTGCTACGGCGCGTTGCTTGTGGAAGTGGACGACGGCGGCAATTGGTACGTTCGCCAATTGCAGATCGGCGAGAAAGGCGAGATTTACGATATTGGTCCGACCGGATGCCGGAGCGTCAAGATTTGGGACGGCAATGTGAAAACGATTTCTGCCAAGCGTGATCCGGCGCAAGAAGAGTCATACGTGGAAGCCGTGACGTGGGGTGATCTGCACGCGGCTGAAATGCAGCTTTGGGTTCGCGAACTTGGCTTTGCCCCCGGTGGGATGCTTGACCAACTCGCGCCCAAGAAACAAATTTGGCATGACGTTTTCAGTATGCGAGCGCGTAGCCATCATGAGCTAAAGAATTTTCATCGTATGTATGAAAAGATGGTGGACGGTGAAGGCATCGTGCAAGATGAAATTCAGGTCACGGCAGACTTTGCGCGGGAAGCACATCGCGCATGGATCGAAACCGTGGTCGTGCGTTCCAATCACGACCGGCATTTGGATCGGTGGTTGAACGATGCCGATCCGACGCGCGACCCGGTGAATGCGCGCTATTTCATGGAACTGCAAGCGCGGCTATTGAAGGCCCTGGACGATGGGGACAAGGATTTCAACATTTTGGAGTTCGCGTTGCATCGGGCCGAAGGCGGATTGCCGGATGGCATTCGTTTCCTAGGCGAAGATGAATCATACGTGATTTGCAAGAACGCTCCGGGTGGCGGCATTGAATGCGGCTTGCATGGCGATCTTGGGCCGAACGGTTCGCGCGGATCGACTCGGGCCTTGACCAAACTTTCCAGGCCGGCGAACAAGGCGCATGACCATACAGCCACGATTCAATGGCCTGTCTTTTCGGCCGGAAGCTGCGCCTTGGACCTGCCCTATATGAAGGGGCCGAACGCGCATTCCGTGTCGCATATCGTGAACTTCGTCAACGGCGCGCGGCAGATCATTACGTTTTGGAACGGGAAATTCCGCGCCTAAGATCGGCCAAAAGACCGGCCAATTTCACCGGCATTTAGGCCAGGATCACGCGGCAGCCCGGGCGGCGGACGACCCTAGCGGATCGGCCAGATAAACGCACCCACGGGCCTCTAATAGCGAAACCCCGGTTTGGGTATTAGAGGCCCG
>Ga0209323_10000437_pt1 | contig 26930 bp, 24 predicted proteins | sample Rifsed19ft2_FD_184014 | JGI IMG/M metagenome (GOLD analysis project Ga0209323, IMG submission 184014) | Soil microbial communities from Rifle, Colorado, USA - sediment 19ft 2 (version 2) | ecosystem: Environmental > Terrestrial > Deep subsurface > Rock core/Sediment | place: Rifle, Colorado...
AGGCGGATGCGTACCGGCACAGCATCTCGATCTCCCCATCGACTACGAAACGGTAAAAGAGGTGGGCGCTATTATGGGTTCGGGAGGACTTATTGTAATGGACGACTCTACCTCCATGGTTGACATTGCTCGGTATTTTATGGAATTTTGTCAGGATGAATCATGCGGAAAGTGCGTACCCTGCAGAATTGGAACAAAGAGGATGCTCGATATCCTGACTCGAATTACCAAGGGACAGGGGAAAAAAGAGGATATTGCTCTATTGAAGGAGCTTGCCGAGGTTACCAAAAGTGCGTCCTTGTGTGGTCTCGGGCAGACGGCAGCAAACCCCGTGCTCTCTACAATCCGTTACTATCTCAGTGAATACGAAGAATTAATCAACAAAAAAGACACTCAATCTTTACCACAAGAGAGTCAAACAACGCAAACATAAGGTAGAAATTGCGGTTCTCCTGTGACTATTATGGGTAAAGATTTAACATAACTGTAAAAAGGGTAAGGGTAACGAAGCCCGTATCGTGAGGCGGTTCCGGTGACGATAACCATTTGCCAGACATAATTCACAAAATGGAAATTAAAAGTTTTCGAGAGATAGATATTTTGGTTGATGTATATGATAAATCGGGAAGACAGTTGTATAACTTAAGCAAAAAGTGGACTGAGTTTAAAACGAATGAAAAAACTGGAATACAAAAACAATAGACGCTTACCGAATAGCGAAACGGGCTTCGTTACCGTCACCGCTAAACTACACATATTTTTTCTACAAAATATTCGTTATAACTAAAATTTATGAAAGTACTCCTCATCGGTGCTGGAAAAGGCGGGTCTGCACTCCTGACGATCTTACATGAAGATAAGGAAATAGAGATTGTCGGAGTCGTCGATAACAACCCCCAGGCTGAAGGTTTAAAAATTGCAAAGCAGTACAACATCCCAACCCATACCCATTATGAAAAATTAGTAAAAAGGGATGACCTTGACGTTATTATCGATGTTACGAGAAATCCCCAGGTACACACCGATATCGGAAAAAACAAACCTGCAAATACCGAGATACTTGGAGGCTTAAGCGCCAAACTCGTGTGGAATTTGGTGGAAGAACGAAAAAAGAAGGAAGAGGAAATTCAAAAAAGTCTTTCCGAACAGAAGGCGCTTTATCATATTGGAAATATGCTTTCCTCCGCAATTGACATACATGATGTGTTTCAAACTATCGTGAGAAGCGGCCTGGAAATAACCAATACCCCTGCCGGCAGTCTCGCTTTGTATGACGCAGAAAAAAACGAACTGGAACTTACTGCCGTACACGGCTTCAGCCCGGAATTTTCTTTAAAAGCAACACGGTGGAAGGTAAGACCCGGCGGACTCACCAGTAGAATCCTCTCCCAAAAACAATCCGTTGTAGTGCCTGATATCACGGAGGAATCCGCGATGGATACACGAGTCATTTTTGCTGAGGGGATTCGATCCCTGGTAGCCACACCTCTGACTACCGAAAACAAGATTGTAGGTATCCTTTTTGTGGACGACTATAAGCCGCGCATTTTCTCAAAAAGAGATATTTCCATTCTGGAACTTCTTGCAACTCAGGCAACGATTGCGATCAAAAAGGCTAAAATACGTGAACAACTGCAAAGGAATAATCAGAAACTCAAGCAAACAATGGATTACTTACAGAATGTGCTGGATAACTCTGCCGATATGATTATCACTACAGACATAGAGAATAATGTAGTAGAATTTAATAAAGGGGCACAGGAGATACTAGGGTATACGCAAAGTGAATCCGTCGGGAAACCGTTGTGTGGTTTCTTTGCCAATCCCGATCACTGTAACCAATTATTAGAAAAAATCAAACAGGAAGGAAAGATATCCAGCCAGGAAACACAGTTCGTCACAAAGGAAAATAAGATCATCGATATCAGTATTACCCTTTCTCAACTCAAAGATACGCCGGGGAATATGATTGGAACTGTTGGTATTAGTAGGGACATCACCGAGTTTAAGAGAACCCAGGCACAACTCATCCAGGCGGGAAAACTTGCCGGTATAGGTCAATTGGCAGCCGGTATTGCGCACGAAATTAATAACCCACTCAGCGGTGTATTGGGATACGCCAAAAGGCTTATGAAAAAGGCAGAGGATGAAGAACTCAAAAAGATGCCAGGATTCGAGTCTTTCCCAAGAGAAATGAAGTTGATTGTCGATTCGGCGCTGCGCTGTAAAAAAATCATCGACGGTCTCCTGAAATTTTCTCGTACCTCGGAAACGGTAAGCATGGCCGTCAATATCAATGAAGTTATCGACGAATCACTCATACTATTTGGCAATCAGTTATCATCACAGAACATTGAGTTGAACAAGGTTTTAAGCCCAAACATCCCCACTATTCGGGCTAATCACACGCAGATACAGCAAGTTTTTACCGATATCATCATTAATGCCATACTGGCTATGCCCAACGGGGGTAAATTAACGATTGCTACAAGACCGGCAAATTCCTCAGCCGTTGAAATAGAATTTACCGATACCGGAGAAGGTATCTCGAAAGAAAACTTACCAAAAATATTCGAACCGTTCTTTACTACCCGTGAACCCGGGAAGGGAACAGGGCTGGGGTTATATATGATTTACAGGATATTACAGGAACATCACGGCCATATAGACGTAAAAAGTGAATTAGGAAAAGGAGCTACATTTGTTATCACACTACCAGTTGCCGATGTTAATACCTAGCGAGGCGATGCCTCAGACCAATAAAATTCGTTGGAACCACGGACTTCGTCGTGAGCGCTCAGTCGAACGATTTCGCAGATTGCGCAGACCTCCCCCTATCCCCCTCCAGAGGGGAACAAAGGGGGAGGAATTCCACAGATTTATTTAGATTTTTATCTGTGGAATCTGTGCAATCTGTGGTTTCAATAATTCTTTTTAAGACTTGACTCATCCCCGTTTTTACGAGGACAAGTTTGTGAAGATAAACCGCAGATAAAGTTTTTAATACTACATACGATCAAACAGGGAGGAAAAGCCATGGCAGGAGAAAGAATCTTAGTTATAGACGACGAAGAAATCATATGCACGTTACTCAAAGACACCTTGACCGATGCAGGATATCAGGTAGAGACAGTAACCAATGGTATAGAAGGACTTGAAAAGCTCTTAAAGGGAGAACCCTTTGACATACTTCTAACTGACATCCGCATGCCAAAAAAGGATGGAATGCAAGTGCTTAAGGAAGCAAAAAGTCGTGTCCCTGACATACTCACGATTATCATGACAGGGTATCCTAGCATTGAAACCATCAGAGAAGCAAGCGAATACAATGCATTTGATTATATTACAAAACCCCTCGATCCCGACGAGATATGCGAATGCATCAAACGTTCGATCGAGGTACGGAAATTATCAAGAGAACTTAGAGTCCCTGAAAAGACACCCAGCATACTTGTTGTAGACGATATGCAATCGGCCCTTTTTCTCTCAGAGGGTATTTTGCAAGACGAGGGTTATCATGTCGAGATTGCTCAAAATGGACAAGAGGTACTCGGTAGGCTTAAACAAAAACACTTTGATATTGTAGTTTCAGACCTCCACATGCCAGGCATGGACGGCATCGAACTCTTAAACAACATCAAAAAGTTGGACATCAAGACGCTGGTCATCATCATGACAGCGCGGCCAAGTATTGAATCGGCAATAACGGCTTTCCGTCACGGCGCCTACGACTATATTACAAAACCAATTGACCCTGACACTATCATCAACACCATCCATCGCGGATTGGAAAAACGCCATATCGAAGTAAATACCGATAAGTTACTGAGACGCCTCCATGACCTCCGCCAGCAAATGGTCGATGAAAATGCTTCACTCACTAAAGAAAAAGACTTGGCGAATAGTATCATGGGTGCCGCTCCTGACGCTATCATTGCTACAGACGAACATGCTAATATATGCATTATAAACGATGCTGCAAGAGAACTCTTTGGACATAAGAAGGAAGAGTTACTGGGAAAACCCATTGATACACTCTTTGTCGAGAAGAAAAACTTTTTCAAGGGAACAGATTTAGAAAAGATGCTAAAGGAAGGCGATGTTTACGACTATCCGCTTACCTGCATCACAAATAAAGGCGCCAAAATCAAGACAACCTGGTCTGGCGCACCCATCCTTGATAAGGATGAAAAGATAAAAGGAGTTGTGGGAATCGGAAGGAAATAGTATACTTATTTAAAAGTAAGTATTCAGCTATAAATATCTGATTTTAAAATTATTCCTATGAAAATTATATCTATTACCGGAACAGCAAGCGGCGTAGGAAAGACGACAGTCGCCCAGTTCTTACTGAGACACTTTGGTGACTTATCTGCCTTAAAAATCACAACAAAACACGAAGGCAACTGTCCCAGACACGCAGACTGCGATGTATGTGAAACCATGACGCACCCGTATAAAATTACGGTTGACCCACTACAAATTGAGCAGAAGGGTAAAGACACTTCTCTTTTTAAAAACGCCGGTGCCCAGAAGGTAGTCTGGCTGCAAACACATTCAGACCATCTCGAAAAAGGCATTGAAGAAGCATTAACTTACTTCAACAAAAGTGATTCAGTCCTGGTGGAGGGCAATAGCTTCTTGCACACACACAATGCCGACCTCTGCATTCTTGTCACCACTCCAAGAGAGGACAAAATCAAGCGTTCGACAAGGCAAATTATTCCCAAGATAGACCTGGCAGTAATTAACAAATATGCCGGTGACCATACGGAGGATATCACGAAGGCACGGGAAAGATTACAGATGATCGGATGTTATGCACCTGTCTTCGTCCTAAGCCCACTTCAGAAAAATTACAACCCAAACAAAGTATTTCTCAACCACATCAAAGAAACACTTGGACAGCCCGTTCAATCTTACAGCAAATCAGTATAAAGGCTCATAATACAATCCCGCAACCTTTACCCTATTCAAAATTTTGGTTACTCCGGTAAAATAGCCCAGATGCGGCACTGACCGCCTGAACCGCCTTCGATTTTGATGGGGGCAATAATAAGGGTAGCCCCTTTTGGCGGTAACTTATCAAGGTTGGCTACATTTTCAAGAATAAATTTTCTTGCCGCATTGATAGTATGATGGACTATGAAGTCTGCGCTGGTTCCACAATCCCCGCTGAGAGTATCGATACCAACACCTTTGATATTCTTTTTTGTTACGAGAAAATTTGCAGACTCTTTTGAATAACCAGGGAAGTGCATACTGCCTTTCTTATCAAAGTTTTTATAACCATCATAATCATGCCATCGTTTGCTCCATCCTGTATTTAATAGCACAATTGCCCCTTCAGGTATCTGCCCGTTATCTTTCTCCCACAACAAGATGTCCGATGGCGAAAGGGTATAATCAGCATTTTTCTCTACCTTCTCTGTTATATCGATGACAACTGCAGGACCAATCAATTGCTCAAAGGGAATTTGATCAACGGAAGGCATGCCTTCTTCAAAATGGTTAGGCGCATCAATATGAGTTCCGAGGTGCTCTGGAGTACTATACTTTCCCGAAAACACCTTGTCTTTTTTAAGATTAGCAATGACCTCGTACTTAAATGGGGTATACTGCCCTACAGGCCAGTAAGCATTTTTTTCATTCAACGGGTAAGTCATATCAATAACCGTAGCCTTACCCTTTATGACATCTTCGAGAACCCCCGCCCATAAGCCTTGTCCAAATGGAAACAACGTAATCCCCAGCGTGAGCATCTGCAGAAACATTTTCATTCCATACTCTCCTTTTAATTTTACGTGTGTATCGGCAAAACGTAACTATCCCAAAACCATTTATATCAGAAGATTATACAGAGTTAGTGTAAAAAGAACTAATCCCATTGTCTGGTAAAAGAGGTAGGAAGTGATAATAACGGGGAAAATGGGTGTCTTCAAGAATAAATTTAAATGTGGCTGGCAGATTTTTTTAATCTTTAGTATTCCCCTCCAAAAACTTCTTTTCCCCATTTTCATGAGGACGAGTTTGGGGAAAGTTTTTTTACACCCCCCTGTATCTCCCCTTGCGAAGGGAGGGGAAAGAGCGGGGGTCTTTTGGTTGCGTCTATTGCCGCACGAGGATTTCTTTGTTCCCTTTTGGATTGAGACATGCCTATCAACGTAGGACTGTGGGAAGGAGCAAGCCTGTCTTTCTCGAAACTCGTAAAGAATCAGAATGGTCGGGGTGGCGGGATTTGAACCCACGACCTCTTGAACCCCATTCGTTAAAAGGGTATTTTTGGTATTTTTTATAACTGACTGATAATGTGTCTGTTATGACCGCAATATTTTATCGCAGAATGAGTTACAACACAAGTTTAATTCTGGTGATTCTGATGGCTTCCTATGGATTTCGTTCGAGTTGACTACAATTTGACTACATCACCAAAAGATTCATAAATCATGGGCTGTATCGTTTAAAAATAATTTTTATCATATCACTATTTGACATTTGGCAATATAATTATTACAATGCAATGCATGAGATTGATAATGGATGCCGATTGCCTCATCAAATTAACCAAATCAAAATTAAAAGAATTTGTATGCAAGAACTTCTCTGTAGTTATTCCACAAATTGTAAAAGAGGAAATTACTTACAATACCCAAGAACATTTTGACGCGATGATTATAAGTGAAAACATAGAGAATAAACTGATAACAATAAACACTATGTCTTCTTCCTCTAAAAAGGGAGAAGATGCAATATTTTCAATATTTCAACAAGGGGAATACGATGCAATATGCAGCGATGATAAAAGGTTTATCAGGAGACTACGTTTTTTTAATATTCCATATATAACTCCGGCTGTATTTATTGCTTTGTTATTGAAGAAAGGTAAATTAACAGTAAAAGAAGCTCGGGAAAAATTAGATTGTTTGTCATCGTTTGTGAGTGATGAAGAGTATAATGTAATTAAAGCTTTTTTAGAAAATTGGGGGAAACAATGAAAACGAAATCTATAAGGATACCCAAAGATATGATGGCTGCTATTGAAATTGTTGAGAAGGAGGAGAAGATCGAAGAATCTACTGCAATGAGAAAGCTTATAAGAATAGGTTTTGAGACTTACATTGGAAATCTTTATAAGCAAGGCAAAGTGACATTAAGGCAGGCAGCCAAATTACTCAATTTGAGCCAGATAGAGGCCATGAATCTTTTTTTGGATGCTGGAATAAAGGGAAACCTTGATGCCTCTGATGTCATGACTTCACTGGAAAGATTCACATCGAAATAAAATCAAATTTGCCTTTTAAGAGTGCATCTTTTAAGTAGGCAACAAAAGCTTATCTGAGTCTTTCATCTTCGTGTATGAGTTTATCTGCTGTTTTGTGAATTCCATCTTGCCGACCATAGTCTTTATTTTTTTTCTGTCTTTTTCATCCGTATCTCATCTTTAATGGCCTTTATGACAGCTAATGTTAATTCATGTGAAAGCTTAAAAACATCCAATTCTTCAATCTTCATAAACAATCCCTGCCTACTACTCGTTCTTTGCGAACACGCACAACAGTCACGTTATTATCAAGCCCTTCTACATCAGGCCAAGTTTTCCAACGCAACAAAAGAATCTATATTTATAAAGGACAAACAGAGTCGTAATCTATTATACATCAAATAGAGTTTATCAAAATTTAAGTTAAAAACAGACACTATTATTTTTTTGGATTTGTAAAGAAGAAAGATTTGACCCTTTATAACCTTTTCTACTACCAGAAAAGAGAGTACTTCTTAATCCACAAAATTTATGATAGATTATTTTGCATGCTCCAGCCTAACCTATTAAAAGGGTCAATTATTCAATTCTTATTGGATCAACTTTATTTTTGTATAATTCAATAATTTCCTTTCTCGCACCTTCAATAACATTATCGCCTGTAAGGCCTACTTCACAACTGCCTGAAGAAGAAAATAAAGGCATGAAGACTTTAGAATCATTAGTCTTTGTATTGTTTGAAAACATAAAAGGCAAGAAAGTGCTAAAAGGTTTCATATCTGCAGCTCGCCTGTAAGTGAGAACGATGCCATATAAACAGAATCCTTTCGTCGGATCTTTTGGTATATCTTCCATGGGCATAGGAATCAAGCTTGTTGTCAGATCAATTTCAATAAATTTTCCAGGAGGAAGCGAGTCTTGAAGAACGTGACGCATTCTCGTAACTAAATATTCAGATATCGTATTTGTGTTAATATTGAACCACCCTCCTATGATGGCAATTTTACAGATTTGTTTAATTTCGATTGATCCTTCATTTGTAAGACGGATTGTATTGCCAAACATGTGTGGAGTTACGACAGGATCAATCGTTGCTTCAAGTTGACGATTTGTAAGGTCAAGAATCCGAGTGTTTTGTTTTAATGTAAATAACATAAGAGCTGCAATTATTGCTTGAAAAACTGCAGCAAAAGTATATATGAAATTCAAATTATTAGAAATCCATTTACGCATTTTTAATAATTAAGTTTAAAGAATTGGAACTATAGTGATTGAACGATACAAAAACCAATGTTAATTATTGAAGCCATTCAAAAAGTCGTTATTCGAGTTTTGTTCGGACTAAGATTCCGTACAAAGAGGATGCTTTTTGATAGTAAAAAAGGCATTTTAGCAGAGTAATCATAAATATGGAATTCCTTAGACTACCCATTTTCATCTTTCCCTATATCAAGGTATTCTTCCGCGAGAAGCGAAAGGACTTCCTGATCTGCGAAACTCATGATGGATTTTTTTGCCTGTTCCGGGGCGAACATGGAGATGAATCCATTATAAATGAGGGATAACACCTCTAATCGGCTTAAAGGTTCTTGTTTTTCATTATTAATCATTCCTGAAAGCCAGATAAATTCCTCGGATAGGGGGTAGGCAAATGATTTACAATTTGAAGCCTTGTGTGATATGGTGGGATTATCAGTGTTAATGGTTAATAGCAATTCACCGCGGAAATCATTGTATACATATTCTTCCTGGTTTTTTGTAATATTTTTACTTTTATCCTTAGTAACTTTCTTTTTTGCACGAAATACCCTGATTCCATTGGTAAACTGGTTACTTTTGGGGCAGAGTTCCACGCAGATTCTTCTTTCCGCGATTAATCGTTTCAATTCGTCATCGTGTTTTATAGAGAGACCGTGGCCTATTCGTGAGGCGTTAAGCATAAAGATTGCGTCCTTTACACTCTGCGCGCGCTCCGTCTCGCCCGCGTGAACCGTGGAAAGCAGGCATCGTTCAAATGCCTCCTTGTAAAAGGGATGGAGTTCCGCCGGAAGGTTGTTTCTTTCTATTCCCGCAACGTCTAGTCCAGAAACATGGGGTATCATAAATCCCCCTGCCTCAGAAATTTTGTTATCTTTTATATAGTTGAGATATTCATCCCTCATATCCACTGCGGTATTGATAAATGTAATAATATCTTTGCGTTCACGATCTCGTTTAATGGAAATGAGCAGATTCGCGGTAACTAAATTCGGGGCTTTGAGTAATTTATTTACGCCATACTCCAGCCCAACACAAATCAGCTTACCTGCTATTGTGCTGTTCGTGTCTTTTAAATCAAACGGGTTTAAAAAGCCCTGTGGAGTTGTCCTTAATTCGAGATGGATAACATTATCAGCTTTTTCTTTTTCTCCTTTGACTAGTGTATCTGATTGGTTGTTTACTTTTTTACCAGCTGCCCATTCAGGAATACTCATAGATGCCAAAAGTACAGTATCGGCAAATTGCAACAAACTACTGCCTACAAGGTCGGTGGATGCCAGATAACGTTCCAAGCCGTATGGATACTCCGCCATATCAGTGGATAACATTTCACTTAAAGGATCGAAGTCTATTTTTGATTTATCTTTTTTACAATATAAATCAATAAACGAAACCACTTCTTTAATTTCAGAGAAACTGGGTAACTCAATATTGCTTACCAAATATCCACAATCTCTAAAATATTTTAGATTATGAAGAGATGTCTTGTTATCATTTTTTACTTCTTCTTTTAAGGAATTGATTCTTTTTACAGCTTCTTCATATAAATCACGCCAATCCTTTTCACTTAATGCTATGTTTCCCAGCAAAACATTAATCAAACACGCAATTTGCTTATCATTTAGCAGTTCAGAACTTATAGAAGTTAAATAACCAATAACATCTTTTAGAAATATAACTTCTGCATTTTTGTATTCCTCAGAAAAACATTTTAAAAATGTACGTCTGAATTCGCCTTTTGCATTAGATTTTTTTAAAGTATTTTTTATGATTTCAGTTATACTATTAGCCAATTCAGAGATTTTATTTTTATACTCTTCAGGCTTTTTTTTACCTTGTTTCTTCCAATTATTATTCCAGTGATATAAAGAAATGAGAGACAAAATATAGCACCATTTTAATGGTATGGCAGTGCCAAAATGGACGTGGGTATCAGCTTTCGGAATGCTTCTTATCCACGTAAGATCATCTGTTTTTTCGATCTGGCCATCTGCATTAGGAAAAGACATTTCTGAATCAAATAAATTCTTTGTGATCTGACGAGGAATTGATGTTATACAAGGGAAGTTGTTTGAACTGAGGAAATCCAAACGGGTTGCAGCCTTGAGTTCAAGCGGAGGGCCGGCACGTACAATTGCCAGTGCCAAACCCGCAGGATTTTTTTTATTAATATAACCAGCAGCGCCCATTCGCCGTACCATCTGTATTGTTTCTGAGTCTTCTAAAAATGTATACGCAAGGATTTCAGGAATTATACTTTTCTTTTCTCTATTGTTAGTTTCTTTCTCGCTTTCTCTTTTAAATGTTAAGACCTTCTTTCTTACGTTTTCTTCAGTTTTATGATGAAGATTTGCAATTAAATAGAGACCATTCTTGGCCTTTTGATCAGAAAACCAAATATCAACAAAAAGATAATCAAAATCCATAAATCCATTGAATATTTTTTCTTTTTGCTTAATATCAATAGGTTCATTTTGTAGTTTAACGCTATCATCACCTATAAGTTGAATTTTTGTAATGTGTTTGACTACGTCTACTTTTCCTTCTATAAGGGCATTAACCACTTCTTTGAATTTACAGAGATCATCATCATTTGTATAGTTCACAATATAACACTCTATGGATAAACTACTACAAATCCTAAGAAGTTCGAAGGCATCTCTTATTGTTCTTTCTTCTATAGTATTCTTCTTATCTTCATTCGGTATTATATGTGGTCCCCTTTTTAATTTATACAACTGATCATCTATAATGAGTACACGAAAACTTTCCTTTGCATTAAATTTCCACAAAATAGAGTCCTTTAATGAAGTTAGGTAAGTTTCGTGTTTCTCGTTATTTTTAACTCTATCACGTTTATTTTCACTACCATGCCCATGATTAAGTCTGTTAAATGTATCAATAATTTCAACGACTTCACTAGTGTTGTCTTTCCCGTATTCTTTTTGAATAAGTTTAAACAAATTAATGTACCACAATATTGGTTTCTTGCTTTCTTTTAATTGTTTTGCAAATGAAATTATGTTGTTTCCTTCATAGACAATTCCCGAACTTTGAAAGAATTCAAACCAAAAACGATCTGCATCATAATTCAATCTACACTGTACTTTATTTCCCAAATAATCAAAATAAACTAAAACAAAATTGTTCGTATTGTTATCTTTCTTAAATTCATCAAGTAACTGGGCAATATCATTGGAAGAACTATTAGGCAGTAATACTCTTATTTCTTTTTTGCTAATAGCAAACAAACCTAATACCCGTTCTAATGCACTTACGATAGGATTATTATTTTCAATAATAGTCGTTGTCATTATTTTCTTATTTCGTCTATTAATTCGAAGCAGTTTCTTTATTAAGCCCACTGCCCATGAGTATTTCTGTAAGATTTTTATAAGCTTCATTTACTAAATTTGTAAAATTTTCTCTCTGTTGTGTATCTGCTATAAGCATTTCATTTTTATTGTCTCTGATGGATTCTATTAATTCTTTGATTTTTTTACCACTTTTATTGGAATCAAAAAGCTCGTTTTCCAATTCCTTTCCGCTGTAATTATTTCCCAAAGCGGGTTCCCACCACCTTCTTCCTTCTGTTTCAGATCTAGTTTTTAACTGAAATTTATCATCTTGTAAATCAATCGGTAAATTTTTCCAAAAACATTCCCACCCATGTAAAGTATCATTTTGACCATGTGCCGCAAGATAACCCTGACAGAGTATGGAAAAGGCTATTAGATAAGGGTTACGCATGTTGTACAAAATGAAGTGTCTCAATTTTTTAAAATTATCTTGAGAAGGTGATCTTGCAAAATTAGCTACAGGATGATTTAATTTTAGAATGTCGACATTACCTAAAGTATATTCAACTGCAGCATTAATTATATTTTTAATATCTGGCATTGCTGAACATAAATCTTTCTTAATAGCACCCAAAGTGGTTCTTCCTCCTGGATGAATAGCCACTATAAACTTTTTATCATCTATCCTAGATAAGAATTTTGAAAAGTCACCATATCTCTCATTTGCTGTACCGTCAAAAACAATCAATTTTATATCATCTGTATTTTCATTGATACTTGTGTTATTATATTCAGACTTTAAGAAAGAATTGTTAAATATTGCAAACCAATTAGAATCGTTCATGTTCCATACCGCTTCCCATTCTCCATTGCCTCTACACCTAGTAAATACTATTATTATTTCAATCATTTCTCTACTCGCCATTAATACTTCCTTTTATTGACATTAACGACCTTACCATGTGGTATTTAGAGATGGAAGGAAATGTATTATCCTTTATTGCTGAAAATTCTATAAATGGAAGTCCTTTTAAATCATCATCTTTTATTATATTTCCTCTTCCGGATGTTATCGCAATAGAAGGTACCAATTTATACAAACTCTTTGACCAATTTTTTATTTTGAAACCCTTAATTACAGTTTCTGCTATTCCATTATGTAATACAACAAAATCAGGACTAAGAGATGTTTTATTTAATACGGGTGCATCATTGATCCATTTTAAAAGATAACAAGAATTGTTACATTCATTTTTGGACAACAATTTGTTATATTTATTCTTTAAATTCTTGGTGAGAGGTTCATTCTTATCATCATTTCCTATAGCAAATACAGGATAACAAGAAGCCTCATTGAGGGCTTGCATATAGTGACAATTAGATTTGTTATCTGTTAATTCAAATGAAGCATCTGCAACTCTTTCGTCTACAAAAATAACCTTTGCGAAGGCTGCTTCAATAAGCCCTAAAAGAAAATATTTGAAACCAAAAATATTCTGAGGTGGAGTAACTAATGTTTCAAATATCTTTTTATTATTACCCCCAACATATTGAAAAAAGGCTGGGTTTGAAATATTATATTTTTTTGTATAATATCCGTGATCATCATAAATCAACAATTCTTTGCTGTCATTACTAGTTTCCAGGGACGGATATACTTGGTGTACTGTAACAACATTGTTTACGATCTCTGATCTATACAATTCTAATAATATTTTATTATTCAAAAGCTCTATTTTAGAAATATCTATTCCCTTTTTTGTGTCACTTATTCCCCATTTTTCCCATACATTGTCTGTATCTAGCCGAGTAAAATTAAATATCAGTTTTGTAGCCTTGTCGTCCAACCATCTGCTTCTTAACCATGTTTCATATACCTTTATAATGAAACTTTCGCAAACTTCATCATTATTTTCAGACACTAACAAGTTATCTAATGGAATATCATCTTTTTTGCAGGTAACAGCTCTCTTCTTGGGTATTATTTCATCACTTTTAATCTGCTCATCTAACAATATAAGTCTTTGTGGGAGGTTATTGTGTTCCTTTGCTATAAATTCTAAAATCTCATTCTTCTCATTGCCGTTAATATAAAAACAGGCAAACTGGTATGCACCTTCACTTGTTAAAAGTTTCTCCTTGTCAACCTTTTTTATTCCTAATTTTACGGCAGATTCTGATATTTTTTCTATTTTGTTATTAACTATAGCTACCATTTTAGGTTTGGCTAAGTTGAAAGTATATGACAAATGCTTATGCTTACAAAAATCCGCACAGTTGTTTTTTTCATTATTTATGCCCTTATCAACACATTCTACCCATAGAGGAAAGGTTTTGTCTCCTTCTTTATGGGCAGGATATTCCTTTTCAAATGGGTAAATGATAAATCCACAGGACTCCCTCATTTCTGCTATACCAAAACTTGTTGTAGAAATAGAACCTGTTGCATCCACAAGATTTTCTTTTATCTTTGTTTGAATATTATGAGTTAGTGTACCGTCACATGTACTAAGATTGTCATATGCTACGACCTTATAGTATTCCTTCTCATCGTTTTTAATTTTCAACGTTATTTTAAATTGTGTTTCGTTTTTAGAGTTGTATCCATGTTTAGCAGAGTTTCTCATCATGTTTTCCATGAAGATGTAGAAGGCCTGAACTCCTATTTCTCCATCAGGGATAGATACCATAAAATCGTTATAACCATTATTATCACATCTCCATTGTTTTTCCTTTAAATCGTAAGAAAAGAGGGTTTCTTTATCATCCGGGAAAATCACTAAAAACTCTATGTAGTTTTCCTTATATCCCCCCTCATCTACAATTAGATGATTTAATAAAAGGCTTTGTTTAAAAAATCCATTAAGGATATCTCCAACAAAATACATCGGTTCTCCCCAACTTGGCTTTTCTCCAGTTATTCGTGCTAAAATATCCATCCTTTTTTGAAGATAGGAATGGAAAACTGAAATCTGCGGATGGTCTTTTACATTAAGCGATGACAGCACGTGAGAACCAATATTATGCGACATGTTCCTCCCCATTATCGAGGCAACGGCTGCTTTAGTCGAGTGTCTAAGAATATTGTCATGTGTTGCCCATAAGGAAAGGATGTTTGTGAACATAAAAAATTGGTTATAAAGGAATCGACAATGCGCATTGGAGTCATCTTTTTTATTTGTCTGATAGAACAAACCGCTTTCTCTTTGTGGATGTTTCTCCGTGATATTTATTGTATGGAATAAACTCGGGAAATAGACAACTTTTGTCCAATCATACATGTAAAAAGAAATTGAAATAAGGTACTCTATTAACTTATCGTCTTCCCAAAAGACGTTTTTGAATTCAGGGGGTATCGGCGGTTTGAAATCAGGTGGTTCCGGCGGTGGAAAGGAGATCTTTGATTTTTCTTTGGTGCTTTTTATAAGTCGGCATATTTCATTATTGTCTGCATTATTTACTGAACCCTTCATACTATCAACATCTGTTTCATTAATGATTTCCTTGCCTGCTGACTTTATTGTAATTGAATAGAAATTTTTCATTCCACTAAAAGGACAATGATCACACTTTTCTTTAATAAGGTCTTCGTTTAAAAAACAAATAGGTTTAGGAGGAATTGCATTATTATCTAATGCTTTGTCTGACAAGGATAGCTTGCTCATAACATGGTGGGAGTGTTGTTTTATAAATTTTTTGTTTTCTTTATTCTCAGGAAAAACAAGTTGATCCTCGAACTCTAAGCCGACTGATTTTGATTTTATTACCGGGACAATAATATTCTTGTCTTGTATGCTATTAAAATGGCCCTTAATTTTTTCAGCAAACGCATTTGTGATATCTTCTTTAGTAAACGTCTTAAAAGAAAAATTTTCTGGTATTAAATTGCCTATAAATTCATCAAAAAACATTTTCCGGTTTCCCTTCTTTAAAGACCATTATTCGGGCAGGTATATCAGCTTCATAGCCACTTATGGTAATATCTCCAACGGGTGATTTAATGTTTTTCAAATCTTTAATTCTCTCTTTTAAAATAGATGAATCTTTCTCACCATCTTTTATGGTTTCATAAATCATTTTCATAATAGTGTAGGTAAACGCCGCAACAACATTCGGTTTCTTGCCGAACTTTTTCTCATAATCTGCAACAAATTTCATTACGACTTTATCATGAGAATCTTCACTGTAATATGCCTCTGTATAATAAATGCCCTCTAGCGCACTATCTCCGATGAGTTCTCTCCACTCAGGGACAGAGAGGGCGATTGTAGTAAATAGTTGAGTACTTAGCCCTATTTCTTTGCACTGCTTTATGGCAAGCGCATACGATTTGTCCTGGCCGACAATATATAATGCGTCATGTTGACTTGTTTTGAGTTTCTCGAGAATATTTCTGTGATTTGTTTCTCCTTTATTGAAACTTTCCTTCCAGACAATTTTTCCACCCAGGACATTCACTTCATTTTGTAATGTTTTGTAAGCTCCTAATCCATATTCATCATTAATGTAGTATACAGCAATATTTTTCCTGCCAAGCTTAGAGACCATAAAACTTGCCATAGTCTTTGATTCGTTTTCGCTTAATAAAAAAGTTCGAAATACCCAATCATTTTTTCCGGTAACCCCGGGGGCTGAGGATGAAGTGACAAAAACAACAGGCCCCTTATATTCATTCTGTTCAGTAATATAGCTTGCTAAAGGTGCGGATACAGAACTCATTGTACTTATCACCACAGGAATTTTCTTCCATATTAATGCCTGAAATGCAGATATTCCTTCTTTCGCGTTATATTTACTATCATGATAAAAAACGGTTATTTTTTTACCTTTAATGCCACCAACTTGATTTATCTCATCCGTAGCAAGTTCAATCCCTAATTTTTGAAATTCTCCTTCCGATGCTGCGGGTCCGGTTAATGGTAAAATAGCACCTATCTCATATACTTCTTCTCCTTTGCGGCAAGTTAAAGAAGTCATGGCAACGCAAATCAAAAACATTATCCATAGGAATTTCCTCATCTTTTCTTGACTCCTTCAATTAAGACATACAAATCATCAAATGTTTTATAATTTAAAAGATCGAAATATTTTTTTGTAATCTCCAGGTATTCATTAACATTATATTTTCCTCCCGATACGATTTCCTTTTTATAAGAAGGTATGTTGCGAATCAGGAGAAATAAAAAAAAGATTATTACATGCCTAATTTTATTTACACCAACCTCTTTATTCTTAAATATAAATATAACGTGGTTGAATACCACCCTACAAGAGGGATTATTATTGATAATTTTATTGGTGTATAATAATTTATTGCACAAATCAAAAATCAATATCTTTCCATTGTCAGTCAAAACACGGTTAACCTCACTAAGAACTTTTTCGTGTTCCATTTCATGGAAGCTTCCTCTGAAAGTAACCAAATCAAAATATTTATCTTCAAAATTCAAATTATTTGCATTTGCAACGAAATATTGCCCGTAATCATAATTCCATGCATTTTTTAATGATTTGTCACTATCTATGCCTGTTAAATCGATATTGTGTTTTTTTATCATTTTGTGATAGCGCGCTCTTCCACATCCGATGTCTAATATCTTTTGGGGCTTTATTTTCAGAACGCCATTCAAAAAGATTTTATCATAGATTCTTAAATGCCCCTCAAACAACCTTCGATTAAATAACCATTCATTAATTTGTTTGATAAATTTTATGGGCATAACATCCGCCTTGACAAATCATAGGAAATAAATAACAAGATGAACATTGCTTATCAGATGGGACATTTAATATGGTATCTTTATATTTACATAACTTTGCGAGTACTTTTTTCAATTCTTCTTCGTTAAGAACATTTAATTTATATCTCGGTTTTTTTATGACAGAGCATAACTTAACATAATAACCCGGGTCGAAATTGATGTCATCAATGGGGTTACACGTAGATTTTGCATTCGCAATCTTTACTAAATAATCCCATTCTTCCTTTGTAAATTGGCATACAGGTAAGGGTCTTCCAGGATATACACTAATGTTAAGGTTCACACAGTTAGATATAAAATCGAAAAATCTCTTATATAGCGCTATTGTTCGTTTTTTATTTGCAATTATAGGAATAAAGTTTTTATCTCTAGGAGAAAAAGGGCAACTTAATGAATATCCCACTTTAAATCTATTCTTTTTAAATTTTGAAATTATATATTCTGCATGATCTATTTCACTTACATTAGAAAAATTAACTCTAAACCAGATATCCTTATTTATTTTGAACAACTCTTTTATATTTTGATACCACCGGTTATTCGTTTGATGAGTTATGTGTATATATATTTCTTTCACGTTATTTGAATTAATAAGCAAATTTAAAATTTCTTTGCTAAATAATCCATGTGTAAATATTCTTATTGAAATATCATTCTGTGCTGCAAGCTCGAATATTTTATCTATTTCAGGATGTTCTGTAGGCTCTCCCCCTATTAAAGTAACCTCATTAATCTTTAGCTTATTAAAAAAAACAAATAAATTTTTAATTTCCTCCAAATTCATTATTTTATCTTTGTATGCAAATTCCTGCTCGTAGCAGTAACTACACGTAAGATTACATTTGTAAGTAATGTTCAGTTGTGGACAAAATATTTCATCAAGCATTGATTTCTATTTCTTTCATTAATCATTGAGAAGAAAAGCAGATTTGCAACTGCCAATCTCTCTGTAATGTTACCTTTTAACTAAGGAGTCGCAATAAGTATAATTTTTCTCATTCGTAAAAGCTGTTTTATTTTTTCATTGATTATAGTAACAGCTTCATCATCCAACCCCAACATAGGTTCGTCGAGTAAATAAATATCTGACTCTGGCAACATTTCAATTAAAAGTTTTTGCTTTTCACCTCCACTGAGATTGCTTCCCCTTTTTTTACAATTTAACGTGTTACCAAATAGTTGACCGTCTGTTTTTGCCAGCCTTCTTTGTTCTTCTACATTCAAAGAGGTAAACACAGATTGTTGTGATCTTAGATATGTAATGCCCTTCTTTATCCGACTATATGTTGGCAAAGAATTTATTTCCTCTCCCTTCAGAATAATGTCCCCTGATTCGGATGGATGAATACCGGCGATGACGTCTAGGAGAGAGCTTTTGCCCCACCCATTGGGGGCTTCGAGTAGGTAAAGACGCCCTGCCTTGAGCGTAAGAGAAAGTCCATCTATTACCGTCCTTATGCCCCTCTTTACTACCAGGTCTTTTACCTCAAGGATTGCTTGAGACTCTTCAAGGCTATCAGTATTCGCAACGGTGAGTTTTGCCCCGTTAGGGAGTTGTTCCGTATAAATCTTTCCCTTATTACCAGCGATCTGCTGTAAAAGATCATGGAGGTGGTTTCCGTTGTTTACGGTATTATCCATGATTTCATGTGCTTTGTTGATTTGTACTCTACCATGTGAAAGCGTCCAGACGGCGCTGGCTAGCTTTAATATTGTGGGGATGTTAAATACATGCTCCACGATGACAAGGGTTATTGCGTTTTCTTTTACAATAGTTTCAAGATAGTTCATGACCTCAGATATTCCACTATTATCAAGGCCGGAAAGCGGTTCGTCAAGAAAAAGTATCTTTGCCCCCGCCTGTATTGCCCTGGCAATGGCAACCCGCTTCATCTGTCCAAGCGAAATCTTATCGCATGACGAATCAAGCCTGTCCACAAGCCCTAGTTTGCTCAGCCATTCGGAGGATATTTTTTTGTTCTGTCTGTTCTCCCTTTTTGCATTGTTGCTTATCAAGGCAAGCACGGGATTTTCGCCACGTTGTTTTGGGGAAGATACCATGACATTTTCCAAGGTGGACAACGTGGGGAAGAGTCTTATATCCTGCCAGACCCTTCCGACACCTTCCCATACAAGCCTTTCTGGGGTAAAATGGTCAAAGGGGTTTATCTCTTTCCACCAACGCCGTGGCCAGGAAAATATTTCTTTGTTCCCGTTGATATTGAGATGTATTTCACCTTTATCAGGCTCAAGGTTTCCGGTAAGAATGTTTACAAGGGTGGTTTTACCGGAACCGTTTTCACCTCTCAAAAGGATTACCTCCCCCCGTTTGAGGTCTAATGAAATATCATCAAGTACGACCTGTCCGCCAAAGGACTTTTTAAGTCCTCTTACTGAAAGGACGGTATTTTCTTTTTCTAATATTGTTGACATTATTAAATGTGTGTTTTCAGGGTATTTCTTTGGATACTCTTTTAGCCACTAATGAACACGAATTGACACAAATATTTTACTTTATGAGCGATAGTCTAAAGTTTCTTTATTTAAACCGATATTTGCCTGCCAAACCCTGCGGTCTTACATGTACTATTGTAATAATAAGCAAACCATATATCAAAAGTCTTATATTTGCGGCGATGGCGTCCGGGATATATAAAAACCTCAAAATTTCCGGTATTGCTATAAGGGTGAGGGCGCCAACAATGGGACCCCTGAAATTTCCCGTGCCACCGACAATGATCATGCTTATCATTAATATGGATTCATCCAGAGTGAAAGAAGTGGGATCAATATAGCTCACATACGTGGCATACAGGCTGCCCGCAATGGCCACCATTGCACAGGCTACAAAGAATGCCTGCACCTTAAATAGTCGGGTATTTTTCCCAAGCCCCCTGGCCGCAAGCTCATCGTCTCTCATCGCATTTAATACCCTTCCCCAAGGTGAACGTAATAATATAAAAACGATAGCTCCACATACCAGGGTAAGAGCCGTGGAAAGGGAAAACATTTTAAACAAGGTATTGATTTGATAACCCAAAATACCTGGACGTGGTATGCCCGTTATTCCAAAGGGGCCGTTGGTAAGGTCAATCCAGTTATAAAGAAGGCTGTAAATTGCCACCTGCATGGCGAGTGAAAGTATAACAAAATAATCTTTTCTGAAACGCCATGCGGGAAGGGAGACGAAAAGGCTTAGGCATCCTGTTACAACGATGGAAGAAATTAGGGACGGAACAAAACCCCATCCGAGACGAACCATGAGCAGCGCGGTAGTATATGCGCCAATGCCGTAATAAGCGGCATGCGCCAGTTGGAAAAGTCCGCTGTAGCCAATTAAGAGGTTTAATGACAGGGTAATAATGATATAGATATCCAGATAGATGAGTAGATGGAGAATATAGTTCATAACGTTTCAATCCTTCCCTTGCTTCCCAAAATGCCTTGTGGCCGAAAAAAAAGAAAAAGGACAAGAAAAAGAAAGGTTAATGCGTCTTCCCACCGTGCAGATGTATACCAAACCACCTGAGATCGTACTATTCCCAGTAAAACTCCACACATAGCAGGGCCAACAAAGGATCCCTTGCCACCGATAATGGTTGCCACGATTGCAATTAATACGGCATTTAGTCCGCCCTGGGGGTCAAAACCAACATCAAAAGCGGTAAGGCTTGCCGCAGTGGTTGTGAAAAGTCCGCTTATACCAAATGTCAAAAGCCTGAGTTTGACTATGTTATGCCCAAGAAGTGAGAGTTGAACGGGATTATCCGAAAGGGCAACGAGCATTAATCCGGTATCAGACTTTTTAAGCCATATCAAAAATAGTATTATAAAGAGCAGGCCCGTCATGCCGCCTATTATCTGCGACTTTGTGAGAATTACTCCTAAAAAGTTACAGGTAGTATCAACTCCTGCCCGTAAGACTTTTGTTTCGTTCCCCCAGATAAGGGCGATAATCTGCACGATGATGATATAAATTCCAAGCGATGAAATGAGTTGTATCAGAGGGGAGGCCTCTTTTTTATAAAGCGGCCAATGGTTTATTTTTTCAAACGACATGGATAGGAAAATGGTTATTACAAAAGTAAAGAAAACTGCGAATGGGATTCCCATTCCAAATTTTAGAAAAGAAAGGAGTAGGAACGGAGAAATGGCATAAACGGCGCCCTGGGCTACGTAGATTATACCCGTTGAATTATAGACAATTGAAAAACCAATTGCCAGTAAAGATATGAGTAAACCCTGAATGGTTCCGTTTAATAGTATCTGCATAAGGAAAGATACTCCAACTCAATATTACGTGGTAATTAAATGTGTAATATAAAATAACATTATCCATAATCTCAATAAAATATCTATGAGAAAAGTTATTTGTTTTAAAAGGTTTATACCGTACGAAAAGAAAACAGAAGTACATCTATATTTGTCCCCGTTTACTGTAAAACCTCTTACCCCTATTTGCCAATACCTTGCATTCCATACTTTCACGGCCTGGCAACCCTTGAAAACACATAGAATCACGTCCTCCGTGAAGTGTTAGCCATGCGTGAGCACAACAAAGTACGGCTGAAAAAACACACTTGAAAGTTAGTATTATCAAAATGTACCATGCAGCAAAAGAAACACAACATTCTTTGATATTCTGGTTTTTAGAAGATGAAAGAATGTTGTGTTCAGGAAACGGGTAAAAGGCATGCCGAAGAAATAAGCGTTAAACCTTCGCTCTTTGCGTAGTGTCTTATACGAAGCGAAGAGGGAAGGGAATGAATTGGGCGAAAATAGTACGAAAGAAAGAGACTATAAAATCGCAAAAAGATTAAAGATGAAGTTTTCTATGCCTGATTTTATTTTATCTGTAAGGCAAAATCTTTCAAATGCTACGGACAATTAAAATCATGAATGACTACTTACTCCATAGTATTGAATACAGGGGGTGGGGGCGGGAGTCGAGGGAGACGAGCGCACGCCCCCACGCCCCCCTAGCCTCTTATGCGTGCCTTCAGTCCTGCGTATAGGTATTTACTCATAAGACTGTGTCTTTCTTCCTGGGGGTCGTTATGCATGCCTGTGTGTACGTTCTAGCGGGTCTCCCTAAACGCAATCAAGCGACAATATCCAGTATAAGTAATAACTGGACATTGCTACCATTATGGTATCAATCGGTGTTTTGTATTAGTTCCGCGGGAGAGAAATGGGACGCTATGAAGCACGGCAAGGACAATTCATATAGAAATACAAGTATTTAATATTTTCGCTTGACAATTATTTGTTATGTAATACAATATTATTACATTTGTTCATCATTGTTTAACATTACTTACTGTTAACTATGGCAAAAAAAGAAGAATTCGTAGGAATAAGAATTAGCAAAGAATTTAGGGCATTCTTAGAAAAGAAGGCAAAGGATAAAGGTATTTCTCTATCAAGGCTTATTGATGAAAGCCTTCTTGATAGCTTTAAAGAAGACAAAGAATTCATATTAAATACTATTAACAAAAGAAAACAAGAAAGGCCTGTTTTCTGGAAAGAGTTAGAAAAATCACCAATAATAAGGGAATTTGAGAATTATATTGCATCCCTATACACTGAATTTCTCAATCCACTAAACAAGGTCAAGACAGACTACCAACCTGTTATACTTTTAGGTTGGATTGATCATATTTTAAGTGCAACGATTAAGCATTTTGATTCGATTCCTGAAGAGTACAAAAGGCTAGCAGCTGGTAAGTTTATTGAATTATTAGGTAAAGCTCTTATAGAGGGATTTGCCTATATAAAGTCTAATGACAAGGAAACACAGGGTCACATAATAGACATGAAAAAAGACATGGCCGAAAAGGCATGTTACCATTTTACAGCCTTGGCCTTTGCAAAAGATTCTTATATAAAAATAAAGACAGAACTTGAAAAGGTACGTGATGAATTAATAAAGGAATTAAAAGAAAATAGTAAAATAGGAGAATGACAAGATGGAATATGATCTTCTTCCAAGTGGTAAATGTCCAATATGCAAAAAAATACTAAAAGTCGAAACAAATGAATATATAGGTTATAAATCAAAACCTGTAATTATATATAAATTAGAGGGTAAGGTAGAAACGAAGTGTCCTAAATGTAAAAGATTGATTGTAGATAGAAGATAATAAATTTTATTATCTTTGTAATCGGTAAAGAAGTCTCTAGAAGACAAAGAAGCCGAGGCTGTGGTTGATACGCTCAACTATAGTCTCGGCTTTTTTTATTGCATTTTCAATTAATAAACACAGCCTTCTTTTATTTTCTGTTGGTAGAAATTTAAAGAAGGCTGTGCCTGGCAGGAAATAAAAGATCGCCGAAGAAATTGGCTTAAAAACCTTCTCTCTTTGCGTAGGGTTTTCTACGAAGCGAAGAGGGAAGGCCAATAAACTTAGCTTAGTTATGTTACGTTTTAGGAGACTGAATATGTCAAATACCGCGTGTGACAACTGTTACCATTGGGATAGTTATTGTATCGGCAGATTAATCCCTCAAATAAACTGCATTTGGTTTGTAGACAACGAAGAAGTTTATGGGTATTTAAAAACAGGGCATGCGAGTGAGGAACGAAGCTGTGCGAGAGTGACGAAGGAGCAATGCCCTGCCAGATACGTATAGAAGTATATTTACACGAATTAAATAACAGTTTGCTGGATATGGGTAATCACCAGCAAACTCGTTACTTTTTACTAAGGTATGTAATATGGGAATTGATAAGTTATGTCTCACAACCTATGAGATGGTTAAGGCTGACTATCTAAGGGAATTCTGGTCGGTTACTGAAGATTTATATAGATCGAGGCTTTTTAAATACTTCTGTGAGATGGATTACGCCCAGGTTATGTGGAAACCTCATAAATTTAGCGCTGAAACAAATATGAGGATTCCCTATTCAAAAATAGATGTCAACCCAAAGCATTTTGACTGTTTTCAGTATCTTTCTGAGTACGTGGGAAATATCTTTAACGATAAATTGGATTTAGAGTATACCAATGTTAGCAGGATTGATTTAACGGCAGATATAGAAAACCTACCTATGGATGTGGTATTTTCCCGTCTACACGTCCCCGGCTTCAATCGTGATAGTCTGAGTCTTTATAAAGGAACTATTTATATAGGCTCTAATCCCAAGATAAGGATTTATGATAAGACAAAAGAGATTAAGCAAAGACAAAAAAAAGGGTGGCATATTACCGAATGGGAAAGAGCTATTATCGAATCAGAGAAGCAGATAACAAGATTTGAAATTCAGTTAAGCAGTTTTAAAGGTTGTTTAAAAGATGTGGTAGATGATCCTGTATCTTTAGTATCACATTTTGACAGGATACGGTTCTACGATTTTGAAGATAAGGAAAAGATTGGTTCTATGGTAGGTGGTTTACAGTTTTTGATGACAAAGATAAACAGAAAACTTAGAGGTAATCTTGATAAATTCAGGTCTAAGGAATTAGAGACTATGATAAAAGAAACTTACATTACATCTGTTAAAGAGTGGTTTGAGGGTAAATCAAGTCCAGATGTTGAAGCAGTACCATTTTAATATAAGAGAAAGGGGGTGGAAAGGTTATGAATAGGATAGAAAGAAGAACGATGTATAAAAAGGTAAGAAGGCGTAAAAAGATGTTAAAACATGCAAAGAGGGATGCGTACATGAAACGACGGGAAGATATGTTTTATGAGGCATGGGTTATGCATTTTGGACACACAGGCCTTTATCCTTATGATGGGGCAACGTGTCATGATTGTTTAGATTATCTATCAGAAGTTTGTAAAGGTGGTCTTATCCCTGAAGAGTGTATGAAGGAGTCCGTTATAAATAGAAATGGATCGCCGGTGCTTTGCTGTATAAAAATCAAATGGTCTTAAAAAGGTTTCGCAATGGAAAAACGATACGTAAATATAAAAGAGGTTTCTGCATATACCTCTTTGCCAGTCAAGACTCTTTATGAGTGGGCAAGTATAGGGCGTATACCGTCAATTAAGCTAGGTCGTAGGGTACTCTTTGACCTGGAGGACATTGACAGGTTACTGGCATCCTTAAAACGTGATACAGGGCAATGCGATAGGATGGCAAACAAAATCCTTGATGACGTCCATGATAATAATTATAATGCCTTTTGCGGTCATACAGACACAATCAGTCCCGGGAAAGGAGTAAAATATGTTTAAACGGGGTGGTGTTTGGTGGACTTGTATTAGGTATGAAGATAAGAAAGTACAAAAGAGTCTCGAAACAGATGATAGGAGACTTGCTCAGGCAATAGAGGCAAAGATTAGGTCTGAGATAGCAGAGGGTAAGTTCTTTGATAAGCCAGTTGGTCAAAGCAAAACTTTTAAAGACATGATGGAAAAGTTTATCCAGGAACATGCTCCAAAGGTATCGGCTAACATGCAAAAGAGCTATGCTTCATCTTTAAAACATCTGGCAATATTTTGGGGCAATTCAAAACTTTCTGACATAAAACCAAAGTTGATTTCTGAATATAAGGTACTACGGAAGAACAAAGGCATAAAACCCGCTACTATTAACAGAGAGTTAGCAATGCTATCAAAGGCATTTAACCTAGCGGTTAAAGAATGGGAATGGGTTAAAGATAATCCTGTATCTAGGGTACCTAAAGAAAAAGAAGATAACGAAAGAGATCGTTGGTTAAATGCAGAAGATGAAAAAAGATTGCTAGAAAACTCTTCATCATGGCTTAAAGAGATAATTGTCTTTGATCTAAACACTGGTTTGCGTCAAGACGAATTGCTTTCTCTTCAATGGAATAGAGTTGACTTGTTCCGTAAAATTATCATTATACAAGAGTCAAAGAACGGCAAACCAAGGACAATTCCGTTAAATCAAATTGCACTTGATATTTTAATGGAAAAATCAAAGATAAGAAATCTGAAAAGTGATCTTGTATTTCTAAGCAATATGTCAACTAAAATTGACCGACATAATCTTAGAAGGGCTTTTAATATTGCTTTAGATAAGGCAGGAATCCAGAACTTCCATTTCCACGATTTAAGGCATACCTTTGCTACGCGATTAGCGCAAAGGGGCATTGATATTTATAAAATATCCAAGCTATTAGGTCATCAAGATATAAGGATGACCCAAAGGTATTCACATCATTGTCCCGATAGCCTGAGAGATGGAGTTCAGATTTTAGAGGTTGACTACAATTTGACTACAGTGGGGGGAAAACGAGATGTGGCAAATTCTTGAAACCCTTGATTTTAGTGGTCGGGGTGGCGGGATTTGAACCCACGACCTCTTGAACCCCATTCAAGCGCGCTAGCCAAGCTGCGCTACACCCCGACTTAGCCATATTATATTGCCTTTTT
>Ga0209323_10000448_pt1 | contig 26609 bp, 39 predicted proteins | sample Rifsed19ft2_FD_184014 | JGI IMG/M metagenome (GOLD analysis project Ga0209323, IMG submission 184014) | Soil microbial communities from Rifle, Colorado, USA - sediment 19ft 2 (version 2) | ecosystem: Environmental > Terrestrial > Deep subsurface > Rock core/Sediment | place: Rifle, Colorado...
CCTCATCATGATCCAGAACAATGTCTTGCACTTCAATATCGCCAGGGAAGAGACGCATGGTCAAGGCATCGTAAAGAGCCGCCTGCAATCGCAGGCTCTTTTTTTGCAGCGCCTCCACGTCGGCCTGGGCTTGGGCGAGGGAGGATTCGAGGGCGTCCAAACGCTCAACCACTGCGATCTCGGCCAAATCAAGATCGGAAAGCGCAGCGGTCATCGTCTCAGATTGCTGCCATTCTCTCGTTTGCTTCACCCGTTTGCGGAGGAGTTCGATCAGCTTCTCGCTCATGTCGTCTCCCCTTCCTGCTCCTTGATGAGTTCCCTTATCCACGGCCAGCTACCGCGCTTGCTCATGTAGTCTTTACGGAATACAGGAATCTCGCCCCAACCAAAGCCGCCCCGTTCTGCCAATCTCTCTAGGGTCTGATCGTTTCCGTAGACATCGTGGTAGACGGCATAGATTTCCTCGGCCAACCTCCAGGGAATAGGAGGCCCGTCCTGCATGGGGAATTCCCTTCTCAGCAGGGCGAGTTCGGATTCGAGGGAGGCCACATCGTCGGCCCTCGTATGTACCCATTCGGTTTGTATCCCTTGTCCCCCTTGGTCTTCAACATCATTTGCTGCCGAGTGCATCCAAATGCTCAACGTGTGGCTCATGTCGTCTCCCCTTCTAAGATGCGGGCGTAGGCTCGCAGGATAGGTGCATCAGATGTAATTCTTCCGAGGCCGCTCTCCTCTATGCCCATCGCAATTTCTACCGCGAACTTAGCTGGCAGCATCTCCACAGCATTCAAGCGGCGCTCGATCTGGGTTGTCCCCATCTGTTCGCCGCATCCACAAACAGCAACGCCGATGACTGCCTGATACTGGCACTCTTTACAATCGGGACCATCAACCATCAGTCGCCAGTTGTGGGTGTGCATCGTTCCTCCTGATGGGCTACTCATATCGGCCAGCCCGGAGCGGCCTCAACCGCCAGGGCCCGCCATTCAGCGATCGCCCGCCCCACCTCAGGCCGCTCCAGCCACTTCGAGATGTCGTCAGCCGTCAGGCTCCACTGGGCTCCGAACTTGGCGACGAACTGCCGTTTGAACGGCTGGTGCAGATGCCATGCCAGCGATGCTCCGTTGTACAGGTCGCTCTTGGTCGGCGTCTCACCCAGGTGGTCGATCAGGATGGCGAGGGCTAGGTCGGCCGCTCCGGCATGTCCATGTCCCCATTCAAAGCCTTCCGGGGAATGGGCCGGATAGTGTTTGAGATCCCGTAGGACCTCGCTTCCGGCCGACCGGACGCTGATCCAAACCCGCAGGTCTGTTGGACTGCGGCGCCATCCGAAGTAGACCTTCGTCGTCATGGCAACCTCGCCGCCTTCTCGATCAGCTCCCAATGCAGGATGCTGAACACGATGCCGGAGACTTCCCAGTAGAGAAAGAGCAGGACTGCGATCACCAGCTTCTGCCACAGGCTCCATCTTGCCGCGCCCTTCCAGAACTCAAGGCTGGTCACGATGCTCTCTCCTGATGATCGGTCGGGTCGGCAGCATGTCAGTACGTACCGGCGTATGGACCCGGAGTACGGAACAATTCCCAATGAGCCACCCCAGGCGCTCGCAGGCTTCAGCGGCGAAGGGCGCATCGACATCGTGCGTCTCGCCGGTTTCTCGTAGGGTCACGCGGTAGCTCGGCATCATTGGATCTCCTTAGGCCAAGATCAGGGCTATCAGGTTGAGCAGCGTCAGTACGGCGGCTGCGAGGTAGGCCCCCGCGCCGAGCAGGCTGATCATCAGGACGGCAGCCCGCACGGCGCGGAGGGCACTCTCGCTCCACTCTCGCGTGGAGGGCTGGCAGGGTTGTGATCGCCAGCCGGTCATTGACAGTATTCCGGGTGCTTGTCGCACAGCACTTCCAAGCTGTCCCGGCCAAGTCCATGCAGCCATTGGGCATCCGGCCAGCGGGCCGTCCGCCAGTCCAGGGACTCGTCGTCGCAGGCCCAGACATTGTTGTCATAGACCGGGCCAGCACAGGGGGCATTGAAGATGCGCGCTCCTGCTCTCGGATCGCTGAGTTCGCCGGGCAACCAGCCAGCCCAAGGCCCACCGCATATCTGTTCCTGCCGCTCAAACGAGGGATGGCTGTCGCTGATGACCACGCACCAGTAGCCGAAGACTTGCTCAGTCAGCAGCCACATCTTCTCGATGACCACCTGCGGCTTGCGGTCAGGCGGCTCATTGGTCGGCGTTGGGGCGGGCCAGGTGGCGGTGGGCTCAAGGATCTCCGTCGGAGCTGGCGGCTCATCCGTGTTGGTCGGCGTGGGTGTCGGCGGCTCTGCTGTATCGGTCGGGGTCGGAGTGGCTGTCGGCGGCTCATTCGTATCCGTCGCAGTCGGCGAGATCCCGCCCGGACACCACTGACCGTAAGCATACGGATCGTATCCCTGGTCCTCGATCTCATCCGGCGTGCTGGATCGGACGTTCCGAGGGTTTCCCAGGTACCAGTAGAATAGGCCATCGCTGGGGCAGTAGCCAAGCGGTTGGATCGGCCCGCAGGCCGTCAGAAGCAGGGCCGCCAGGATCAGGAGCGAGAGTGGTTTCAGCGTCTTCATGGTGGTTCTCCCTTCGGCTCCATTTTGGACCAGCTGTCACGCCCGTGCCATAGGCCGCAAGTCCCATCGGACCCTACAGATGGCCTACGACCGCCTATGATCCCGCCGCCTCTTCCAGCATCCGGAACGCCAGCGCGGTCAAGCCATCCATGCCGACCGGCTGGCGCAGCAACACGTTCAGCTTGTCCAACCCGCGGCTCACGATGCGATAGGCCGTGCGCCGATGGACCTTCAGTCTCTTAGCTACGTCCTTGATGGTTCCGCCGCGGGCCAGCATCGCCAGCGCCTCACGTTCATCGGGCTTGAGGTCTGCCCACTCGTCGAACGGGTCTTGGATCAGAAGTCGGACATGGGCAAGCGCCTGGTCGTTCATGGGCTGGCCTCTCCCTCGTTATCCCACGCGAAGATGGCATCCGCTTCCTCGGAAGCCACGCGCCGATTCCAGTGCTTAATGGCTGCCTGGCGAGTGGTACCGGTTTCCGCCTGACTGCCACAGGCGCTGCAGCTCACCCAGGCGGCACGTTCGTTGGTCCGGTTGAAGTCCAACTCATCCCAGCCACAGAATGGACATCGCTTCAGCGGCGGATCAGTCTTAGGAGGCCCCTCCTGCATAGGGAATTCCCTCCTCAGCGGGGCGAGTTCGGCTTCTAGCTCGGTTCCGGTAACTACTGTCACGTGCTTCTCGATTCCTAGTGCTTCTGCGGATGCCGACAGATTGTCGCTCAACTTGTCGCTCGTGTTTCCCCTTCCCTCATCGTCGGGGTCGTAAATGGCTCCGCGATATACACCCCCAAGGCCTCCGGCTTGGGGTGGTTCTCGTTCACCTGCTCCTCCTGGGCCGATGATCAGTCTCTCACCCATCACGCTTCCTCCTCATCCCATGGGAAGAACGGCGCATGTAGCCTCAGCAGCACCCACAGGATCAGGTCACCCATCCTCTACTCCTCCAGCCAGGTCCGGATAGGCCTCCAGCAGATACTTCGTGCCATCGGCCCAGATGCCGCGCATCTCGGATTCGATCCACTTGCGCAGCTGATCCTGGTTCTCCTTGGTGTCGCCGGCGTTGATGTGCAAGTCTTCGCAGACCCGCTCAAGGCCGATCTCGTTCACCGTCTTCCAGAACTCGGTGACATCGCCTCCGGCGATCTTGCCACCGGGCTTCTTCGAAGACTTCGCCTTGTTCGCGGGTTGCGCCGTCTCATACTGTGCTGGCTCTGTGGATGCTTCCGCGGAAGCCTGGGTCTCCGGTGCTGCAGATTCCACCTGCATGACCTCCTGCTCCAGCGGCGGGTGCTCCTGCTGCATCTGCCTGTCGGCGCTCATGCGTTCCTTCAGCCGTTCGATGCCGGCCTGAGTCTGCACACGTACAAGTTGGTTCCGGTATTCGGGCGAGACACCCTCCGGCTCGGCACCGGCCCACGGATCGCCGCTCACAAGGTTGTCCACCTCGATGGCCCGGGTGGCTTCGGGGCTCAGGTCGGCATACTTGCCCAGCCGCTTGAGCACCACCTTGCGGGCCATCTCCGGATAGTAGATCGGATTGCTCCAGGCCGGGCTATCCGGCGCTCTCGATTTCAGACGCACTCCCTCGATCACATCCCGGTCGATCACCTCAAACGTCGGGTCGGCGCCCTGGCGCCACATGATGGCGTAGGCGTGCGTCACCTTCCGGCTGGCCGTGTCGGTGCCCTGAGGCACGTGCATCAAGTCCGGGTGCAGCCCGTAGTTGAAGTGGAACACGTCGCCCTCGAACACCGCCCGGGCTTCCACCTTCAACAGTCCCGGCGACCGCAGCATCAGGCGGGTGATCCCCTGCACCATCGGCTGCAGCGTCGCCACACCCTTATATGGGATGATGGCCGCCTCCCGGTTGTCCGGGAAGAGTCCCAGGCGGGCGCACTCCATCACCGCCAGGTATACGCTCGGCAGCCCGCACTCCTGCAGCTTGTCGTTGCGGGTGATCGCCGTCAGTGCCACCATGATGAACCGCTCGGCGTCGATGTGCGCCGGTAGTGTCCGCATGATCTGATCCCGGGCACCCTCCAGCTGGTCCTTCATCGCCAGCGCGAAGGTGGCCGGTTTCTTGGCTTCGGTCTCCGGCTTCGGTTGTTCCTGCCCGGTCTGTTCGGCTACTTGCTTCATGTGTCCCATGTCAGTCTCCGATCACTTTGAGCAGCCAGCGGGCAGCATGTTCACTGCCCATCGCTGCGGCGTTCTTGCTCATCGGGCTGGCGTTCTCCGGCTCCCACCAGGGCTCGCCTTCCAGCACCCGTTCGGCCCGTTCTTTGATCCTATCCAGCTTGGTCCTGACCCTGGAATAGGACACAAGAAAGACGATGTTAGTCCCGGTCAGCACGATAGCTCCGGCCGCTACCACGATCAGGCCGATCACTTGAACGGTCATATCAGTCCTCCAGCCTCAATGGAAGCCATTTGCTCATCTCATCAATGAGCGATACAAAGGCGATTCGATGCTGAGGGTTCCGCTCGGCTAATATAGCCACAAAGTCAATAGCATCACCGATCGCTTCGTTGTAGATCTTGAAAGCAGCCCCATCCGCTGGCATTCCCTTGGTCCATTCGCAGAGTTTGGCTACGATCCGTTTGCTTGATGTGGCAATATCAATGGGCATATCAGTCCTCTCTCGATCCCCGTAGCAGATACGGGGTGAACTTTGTGTAAGAGTCACCCTTCACGATGAAGTCATCCACGTTCAGCCGCGCCTCCCGGGCGATCGCTTCCGCGGTCGGCTTCCATTTCGTATTGCCTGCGAACATCTTGTAGTAAAACCTGACTAGTCCAGACACTTCGGCCGCGTGCAGCTCGTCCCGGTGCATGAGTTCCTGCACCTTGGTCTTGGCGGTCTCCTCCAGCTCGGTGGCCGTGTCCTTGAGCTCTCGGGCCTCCCGGAACTCGGTGGCGGCCTTCACCCACTCATCGCTGTCCACGATGGTCAGCTCGCCTTCGATGTGGGGGATGTCCATTGGTTTGGCCATGGTCTCCATCGGCGGCGGGATGCGCGGGACCACGTGCTCAGTCCAGAACTTGATCTCGCGCTCGAAGAGATCAGCGATAAGGGCTTGATCGGCCTCCATGTCGAAATAGATCGGCGGACCGTCCTCAGGGTTGAAGATGGCGAAGCTGCCCCAGGAATAGCCCAGGACTCCCAGATAGTGCTGAAGTTGAATTACGGCGTAATCCGGCAGACCGTGCGCTTTCATCTTGGAGTAGTTGCCGAGGCCCGGCGACTTTATCTCTAGGCATCCCGTAGAAGTCACGCCGGCAGTTCCGGCGAGAATCTGGCGATCAACGTTGGCGAGCAGGAACGGGTGCTCAGGATGCCGGCGCAATGGCTGCTGCCGGATCTTCCGCCCAGTCTTCTCCGCGTAGAGATCGGCCGCGATGGCCTCACCGATGTTGCCCCAGCGCATCCGCCAATTGAGTTCCTCCGGCTTTAGGTCGCTGGTTTTCTCCAGGTAGACATCCATCGGCGTGCACCATGGGTTGGCTTCTGCGACGGCTGAGGCATCGCTGCCACCCAGACCGTCCTGACGGGCCAAGCGCCAGGCATCTTTATCGCGGTAGGATGCGGGCGAGGTCATTGCTTGTTCTCCTCGTGGGTGAACACATCGCATCGTTTGCAGTAGCCATCATGCCCGATCTGCCTGCCACACAGGAAGCATGTCGTTAGTCCTGCTTTCCGCGGATGCCCCGGATCCATGCACCCAAAGTTCCCGCCCGGGCCGATCAGGTGCTCGGTGTGGCGCCGGCATTCAGGACAGTAGCGGGTCTCAGACTTAGGCATCGGGCCTCCAATAGCCGATCGTAACGAAGTCATGTATTCCAGGCCAGCTCATCATCGGAATAAGTGGTTCGTCTTCCAACGGTTCAAAGCCGACCCAAAATTCAGCGGGCGCATTGCATCCGCCATCGCCCTCGCCGATGTATACGAGGGGTCGTTCTGGTCCCCAGGCATCGGCCGCCTTGACCATGGTTGTATCTCCGTAAGGAGGCCAGCTGACCAGCAATATCTCGGCCTCCAAAAACGTCTGGATGGCCTGTAGTGCCGACATCGGCTGGACTTCATAGACCGGTTTCATCCGGTCATGGCGATCCTTCCAGCTATAGTCGTCAGTGGCGACTACGCTACATCCATGATCGGTGAGCGCCTTGGCGAGCCAGCCACCGCCAGCCATGATCTCTAGGCAGCGTCGGCTACCTATCCATCTGGCAAGCTCGCCCGTCCACTGTTGGTCTATCACCATCCAGAGACCATACTTCGCAAACATCGAACGCGCTTCAACTCCTTGCATAAGGTCCTTGAGTGGGTAGTCGTAGCCATTGGGCGAAGTGCCATGCGGCGCGGTCTTCGGGATATCACCCCGCTCAATTGTGGCCCGGTAGTCTTCCAGCTTCATGAACCACTCCTAGCCGCGATGATGGACTCCTTCACGGCCTTGATACCCGGCAGGTCCAGCGCATCCTTCAAAGAGCGCGCCTGGGCGTTCAGGCCACCCTGATCCAGCTGCACCAGCGCGGCCAGGTCCGGGCGCTTCTCCACGACGTACTTCAGGAAAGCCATCTTGTCGGTGACCTCAGCCTTCCAGATCTCCCGAGTGGAGACCCCGCCGATCTTCGGCGCGGCCGATATCACAACCGGAGCCTCTCGCAGTTCGGCCTGTTCCCGCAGTTCCACGGCCTTCTCGGCCTTACCCTTGGCTTCGGCCTTCGCCGCCTGTTGCTCGAGCTTCTCGCGCTGCTTGCGGGCCTCCTCGTCGGCCTTGGCCTGGAGTTCGCGGGCGATCCGAGTCTGTTCGGACTGGTAGTCCAGGATCTTGCTCTTGAGCAGCTTCTCAGCCTGCACCAACCAGTCCTTTGCCGGCTTGAACAGGGCGTTGACTTCCCGGAGCGCGTCATTGATCGGGCCGGTGATAGCCGTGCGCTTGTCCTCCACCTGCTTGGCCAGGGTCTTGATGGCCTTCAGGTCTTCGCCGGCCGCCAGCGCCGCGTCCGCCGTGGTGATCTTGTAGGAGCGGGCGGTCTCCAGCATGGCCTCGCTGCTCTTGAATAGCGCTTCGTCGGGTCGTTTGATCGTTAATGCCACGAGGTCTGTCTGCTCGCTCACTTTGGTCTCCTTCTGGGAACGCGGATCGGGTAAGCCTGCGCGTGCAAAGTTCTCATCGTAGTCGTCGTTCATTCGCCTCCTATGGCACCTCGTTCCATCGGACTCGGAACGTCTTTGTGGCACCACGGGCAAAAAAGTCCACGGCTATCCACCGCCGGCTCTATGGTCTTCTCGCAGCTCGGACACCAGTTGCGACGGTTCTTTGGCTGAACCGGCTGGGCGATCCGGCGCAGCATCCGGCTGTTCTGGTGCAGGCCGGCGCTGCTCATGGACGATATGCTCCATCGCCGCTGTTCAGGGCCTCGTCTACGCTGCGCTTCCAGGCACGAAACCCGTCCAGCTCAGCCTTGGCCTGAATAAGTTCGGCTTGGAGGGCGGCAACTTCATGAGCCGCCGCCTCAAGCCGTAACGCGTCCGAACCGTATCCGGCATTCCCAAGGACATCGGCCAACGCATCAATGCGCTCACTCAATGTCTGGTCACTCATCTGCCCACCTCTTATGATTGACAATTTGGCTTACTTGGCTTTTGCAGACACCGAACATCTGACTGATCTCTGAGTTTGTCAGCTCGCCGATCTGATGAAGACGACGGATTTCGCGGACATCATTCCACTCCAGCCTTGCCCGTGGGTTTCCGGGCCCGCGGCGGTCAACAAATCTGCCCTTGCTAATCATGTCAGCAGAGTTGTCCGCGGGCGTGCCGAGGAACAGATGTGAAGGGTTGATACACAGTCGCTGGTCGCACCGATGGAGTACACACAGCCCATCAGGTATTGTTCCGATAGACAATTGATACGCGATACGATGGGCCAATTGCATGGTGCCATTGAGCTTGAACCTCCCATAGCCTTTATTGGTTACGCCATGAGTCCACAGCCAGCACATTTCTGGAGTTCCTATTTTGGCCTTTGACCAAAATCTATTCATCCGCTTCGTCCTCGCTCTCCGATCTTGTAGACGATGCGCACCTGCTCCAACAGCGCCTCGTCCACCTCATTCTGGCCCGGCAGCCTTTCCCGGATGTGTTCCAGGATCATCCGGCTGTCTTTGGCCGACAGCTCGTTGTGCATCACGAAGTCCAGCAGGCCATCGGCCAGTCGCTGATGATCGCGGTATTCCATCTCCGGTGGCTGTCCTTTCGGTCGCAGGTCCAGGGTGAGGCGGCGGTTGAGGGTCATCGCAATTCTTTGGTGGTGGTCGCCGTGCGGATCAAGCGCAGCATGGCCCGCTTGTCCCGCCTGGCAATTGCTTCGCGGGCCGCAGCCTCGCCCATCGCATCGAACCTGCCGCGTGCCACCAGAACCGAGAGCACATCAATGATCCTCTGATGGTCCTCGTCGGTGATCGGTCTGCTGGTGAAGCCGTAACTGTGTCCGATGTAGTTGTGCATGTCAGTCCCTTTCCGGTTCGCTGGCATCTGGGTACCGGGATCCGATCCGAGGGGGGCGAACCGGATACCGGCACCCAGGCGCCGGCGAGGCGCCTGTCCACTCACGCACTCGTCCAGTTATCTGGCAACCGCTGCTCCTCCCACCAGTCCCACAGGCTCTGGCGCGGTTCGGCCTTCGTGCCGGGCTGCGGAATCTCAAGGGCATCCTGCTCGGCGGACGGCTCCGGCGTGGCCTTCTTGGCCTCAGCGGTGGCGGTGCCGCGCATCGATCCCAGAATGCCGGTGGTCGGTTTGATGAAATCAGTCGGCTGGGCATTTCCGGGGATGCGCTTCAGCAGCTCGCCGCCAGTGAAGAGCAGATACATCGCCGCGGCCAGGGCCAGGAGCATTGCTATGAGGGCAACGGTTCGTGCTCTAGTGTCCATCATCGGTATCTCGCGTGGTGAGAGCATTGGTGATGTCGTCGAGCTTCTCGCCGAGCTTCTGGACCGCGTCAGCCACGGCCAGCAAGCCAACGAAGATAATAAGACCGACACCCAAAAGTAATATGGCCATCACCTCACCTCCACCGGTTTCAGAACCTGGACGATCTCCTCGGTCACCTCGCGCAGGAAGCTCACGTACTTGGCCTGAGCGGCCACGCCCAGGAGCGGGGCTGGCTGCTTGGCCATCGCCATCATGTAGGTCCCGGCCTGGATCATGTGGCCAACGGCCTCATCCAACGCCGCCTTGGCCTGGGCGATGTGGTCGTTGGCATTCTCCAGCGAAACCTCTTCGAAGTCCGTCATGGCTTGCGGGGGTCTCACATAGTAGCCCATCAGCTCAGCCCTCCGTCCAGCCGCCCGCGGACGATGATGTCTACCGACAGATGGTCTAGTCCACCGGACCCGGCCGTGATCTCTACGTTGTCGGGCCGGACTGTGGGGATGTGAACTCCACAGAGCCGCAGCAGCCGTCGAAGCGAAGTCTGTGTCGGATGGTAATACTCGCTGGATCGGATGATCTTGTTCCCGCCAAAGCACCAGAACATGGCGTAGACCTTCATCCTGTCCTGGGCCACCAGTCCGACCGTCACGCTTCGCTCGTCCACTTCGGGTCTCATTCTCGGCCTTCCTTCCTGCATCCAGAGTACAGCAGGTGTCACAGCCGTGCCATAGTACCGAGTTCCTATTGCTCCGGTGCTGCTTGACCTTCCAGCCGCTGGCGCTTAGGATATGAGCATGAAAGCAAAGCTCCAGCAAGCGGCGATCTGGGTTACCCTGGCGATACTGACCGGATTGGCGATGGTTGTTGCGGCGCTTTCGCTCGGTTCGGGGGCATAGAAACGCGATGCCCAAGGGAAAGCCAGCATCTAACGGATCGCTTCGGACTGAGTACGTCGCACTCTCTGAGCTGCTCAAACGGCATCATCCCGACAACCCCAAGGACCACGATATAGGCGGCATCATTGAATCCATCCAGCAGTTCGGCTTCGTCCGTAACGTGATGCTGAACGAAGAGGACGGCTTGCTGCTCTATGGCCACGGGGCGACTTCGGCGCTGGCGCAGATGAAGGCTGGCGGCATGTCGGTCCCGGAACGTGTCCGGCCGCGGAATGGCGAATGGCTGGTCCCTACTACTCGTGGTCTTTCGCTTGATCCTAAGAAGGCGAAAGCATACGTCATCGCGGACAACGCACACACGGTCGCGGGCGGCTGGGACGAACCCCGGCTGGTGGACAACTTGATCGCGCTGGCTCAGGAGAACATGCTCGGCGGCACTGGCTTTGATGGGGACGATGTGGACCGGCTGATCCGGCTGCATCGGCCAGAGCTGCTCGGGCTGGAAGAGCCACCCGATCCATCCGACCGTATTGAAGAGCTGAAGGCGAAGTGGAAGACTGCCTTGGGACAGCTCTGGGAGATCGGTGAGCATCGGATCATCTGCGGAGACTGCACAGATGCCGACGCCATAGCTTCCATGATGCAAGGCGAACGAGCAACGCTCTTGTTCAGCGACCCTCCCTATGGCGTAGATATTGGCGAGAAGAACCGTATGCTCAACGCCGTCCAGAAGGCTGGACTGCGTTTGGAAGATTTGAGCGGCGATGTTCTTGGGGAATCAGACTTGAGGGATCTTCTGCTGCGTGCCTACATCCTGGCCCGCGAACAGATCATGGCCGACAACTGCTCCTATTTCGTCTGCGCTCCACAGGGCGGTTCCCTTGGCTTGATGATGATGATGATGATGCGGGATGCTGGCCTTCCGGTCAGGCACGTCTTGATCTGGGTGAAGAACGCCCCGACATTCTCGCTAGGCCGATTGGACTACGAATATCAGCATGAGCCGATCCTGTTTGGCTGGAAGAAGACACATAAACGCCGCAAGTCTGGAATGTTCCTTTCCTCCATCTGGCGAGTGGATAAGCCGCGGGCCAGTCCTGAACATTCCACAACCAAGCCAGTCGAGCTCCCAGCCAATGCCATCGCTAACCATACCGTTCCGGGCGATGTAGTGTGCGACAACTTCCTGGGATCGGGGACGACCCTGATCGCCTGCGAACAAACGGGCCGCAAGGGCCGCGGCATTGAGATCGATCCCGGCTATGTAGCGGTCAGCCTTGAGCGCCTGTCGGCTCTCGGGCTTGAACCTCAGCTGGTCAAGAGAACCCACTGACATGCTACTGAGCTACTAGCATGAGCGAGAATGTTCGCCAACGCTTTCCGAAGCCCAGGAACTATCGGGCATCTCCAACCTGGCCGGAAGGTCACCGCTGGCATGGACTCAAGGGCCGCTGCAAAGCATGGAACCCGAAACACGGTCGTCAATGTCTTAGTCGTTCAGTACCAGATCTGGATGTCTGTAGGAAGGATGGCGGTGCCAGCCCCAGGGGCTTAGCCTCTCCCAGCTTCAAAGACGGCCGCTACTCCCGCTACATGCCTCCCGGGCTCGCGGTGGCCTTCGAACGTGCGCTGGCCGATCCGGAGCTCTTATCGCTGACCACCGACATCGCCACGGTCGAGACCCTGATCAATGAGACGATGGAGCAGTTCGCGGCTGGCGACCTGGCGGAAACCATCGGCAAGATCAAGGAGATGTGGGCGCAGCTGTGGACCGCCATTCGGCGTGAGGATGCGAAGAGCGCCGAGTCCATCCGGGTGGAGATGTCTGCGCTCATCGATCAGGGTGCATCACAGCTGCAGGCCTTGTCCAAGTTCCTGGATCTGACCGAGCAGAAGCGCAAGCTCTCCGAGACCGAGGCGCGTCGGCGGGAGAAGATGTCCGAATTGGTGGAAGCCGAGCGGGTGGCTAGAGACTATCGAGCGTTGGTCCTGGCCGTGAAAGCAGTAGAGGATGACCCAGCGAAGTTACTACGGATCCAGGCCGAGTTTGGGCGAATCATTGGCATTGATCATCTACAACGGGTTGAGCCCGGATGACTTCAGTGCCGAGAGCCAGCGCCAGGTAGCTGCGCTCCGCCCTTCCATCGGGTCCCGATACGACCATTTCCAGCACACCTACCGCGATGACCCGGCCGCGTTCATTCATGACTGCGTGGACTGGGAAGGCGGATCGCCGGCTGACTACCAGACCGACATCGCCGAGCGGCTGATCAGCAAGAGGCGGGTGGCTGTGCGGGCGTCACATGCGGTCGGCAAAACCACGACAGCTGCTATCGTGATCTTATGGTTCGCTCTCACCCGCGACGGCGATGACTGGAAGATCCCTTGTACTGCTTCAGCCTGGCGGCAGCTCTCCAAGTATCTGTGGCCAGAGATACACAAGTGGGCTCGGCGCCTGCATTGGTCCGCCATCGGCCGGCCGCCATTCGATCCGCGCACCGAATTGCTCACACTCAACCTCCGGCTGGCGACTGGCGAGGCGTTCGCGCTGGCCTCCGACGAAGCCGCAAACATGGAAGGTGCGCACGCCGACCATTTGATGTACGTATACGATGAAGCCAAAGTCGTGCCTGACGATACCTGGGACGCGACCGAAGGCGCATTCGCTGGTACCGGTGAGGCGCTGGCGCTGGCGATCTCTACTCCGGGTCCACCACTCGGTCGGTTCTACGACATTCATGCCCGCAAACCTGGCTATGAGGACTGGGATGTGCGGCATATTCGCAAAGAGGAAGCCATCAAGGCCGGCCGCATGTCAGCCGAGTGGGTGGAGTCCCGCCGCCGACAGTGGGGCGAGAAGTCGGCCCTGTTCCAGAACCGGGTGGAAGGCGAGTTCGCGGCCTCTGACGAGGACAGTGTGATCCCGCTGGCCTGGGTGGAGAGTGCGAACCAGCGCTGGCTGGAGTGGCAGGATGCCGAGTTCCCAGGTACACCGACGACCGTTGGCACGGATGTCGGCGGCGGCCAACCGACCGGCAACCCGACCGTCCACGCGCTGGTGTTCGACCAGTTCAAAGTGAAGTCGCTGCGGGTGAAGACCAGGGCCGATCCGAACAAGGCGACCATGGAGGTGGCTGGCGAGGTCGTGACGCTCTTGCGGGCGGCGACCGATGCCAAGGCATTCATCGACATCGTGGGCATCGGGGCCGGCGTGGTCCATCGGCTCCGGGAGCAAGGGCTGGAGAAGGCCATGGGATTCAGCGCCGGCGAAGGGACGACCTACAAGGACCGCACTGGCGAGCTGCGGTTCGTGAATAAGCGGTCCGCGGGCTGGTGGATCGTGCGCGAGCTCCTGGATCCGGAGCAGAACAGCGAGGTCTGTCTGCCTCCCGATGATGACCTGCTCGGCGAGCTGACTTCACCCATCTGGTCCATGACCAGCAAGGGCCAGATCCAGGTTGAGGCGAAGAAAGATATTGAGAAGCGGCTGGGCCGTTCGACCGATCGGGCGGACGCGGTGATGATGGCGCTGGCCGGTCCGGTGCTGGTAAAGAAGCCGAAGGCAACTGTGATGATGCTGGATGTTGGCTGAACATTGCCGTAGCACCCACTTGGGAGTATTCTCGTAGGAGACGCCCATGGCAAAGAGTAGAGCTGAGCAAGCGCAGGATGCTTCCGTTCAGGCCCGGGCTACTGGCGAGGGTCTTGGCCTCTCGCTCATGCTGTGGGCACATGCCGGCGGCTCGGACCTCATCGCTCCCTGGTGGAGTCGGACCCGCGACGCGCAGCTGCGTTCCTTCTGGAAGACCGTGGACCATCTGGCCGGCGCGGTCTACACCATGGAATCTCGGCTGAAGACCATCCCCTTCCACGTCCAGCCGCGGGACTTCGCGGTCAAGTCCCACCAACGCCAGGCCGAAGAGTACACCGAGATCCTGATGAACGAGTCGGACTTCGGCAACGGCTGGGGCGACTTCTATTCCAAGTTCGTGGAAGACCTGATCGTCATGGACAACGGAAGTTTCGCCGAGATCCTCGGCGACGGGAAGCCCGACGGGCCGATCATCGGCCGACCCTACGGCATCGCTGCGCTGGACGGCTGGCGATGTCAACGTACCTCCGATCCCGAATTCCCTGTTCTCTATCAGAGCCAGAAGGGGAAGATCTACAAGCTCCACTACACCCGCGTCCTGTTCGCGGCTCAACAGCCATCGCCAGCGGAGGAGATGCTGGGAGTCGGCTTCAGTGCGGTTTCGCGCTGTATCAACATCGCGCAGACCCTGCTCGACCAGCTGGTCTACAAGCAGGAGAAGCTCGGCTCAAGGCCGAAGCGGGCCATAGGTGTCACGAGCGGTGGCATTGGCCCACAAGACGTGTATGATGCTCTGGTCCTTGCCGATGATGACATGAACAACCAGGCACTACGGCGCTATTCGAAGATCCCATTCGTTGGTAGCCCGGACTTGACCGAAGCCAAGCTGGAAATTATCGACATGGTTTCGTTGCCTGATGGCTTCGACTGGAAATCGGATACCACGCTCTCTATGGCGGTGATCTCTCTGGCGTTTGGCCTGGATGCCCGTGAACTCTTCCCGGGCCTTGAGGCTGGCGCAACCCGCGCCGAAGCGCTCATCGCCCACATCAAACAGCGTGGCAAAGGCCCAGGAGACATCCTGGAGACCACCGAACGGCTGATCAACGCCAAATTTCTGCCACGCCACCTGGAACTGGTCTTCGACTTCCAGGACGACGAGCAGGATCGGCAGCGGGCGGAGATCAAGAATCTGCGGGCGACCCGCTACGTGAACCTGTCGGTGGCTGGGCTCCTCGATCCTCGGACCATGCGAGAGCAGATGCTGGACGAGGGAGACTTGAGCCAGGCGCAGTTTGAACGGCTGGAGTTGGAAGAGGGTCGCCTAGTGGACGGATCGGACGTGCTGACCCTGTTCGCCAACCCAGAACTTGAGGAGATGCTTGACATTGGGGTCGATAACCCGACCGACATTGAAGTGAACGAAGCAGCGGTGATGCTGGCGGCCATCCAGGACCAGCAGCGGATGTTGACCGCGCAGCTCTCGGGAGCCAACCCCGGCGAGGCGCAGCGCATCCGGCAGGCATTGGCGGCGCTGGACCGGCTGAAGATGCTCTACGGTGGGAGATCGGCGCAGGCGAGCGCACCACAGGCGGCCACTCAACGCAGGACCGAGGAAGGCCAGGCGCTCCTGGAGAGCGACACCGGCATCATGCCGCCGTTTACCTCGGAGGACTTGGAGCTGAAGATGGGAACCAACGGCTGGCGGGATCGGCTGCTGCGCAATGCCCGCAAGGGCAAGGCCATCCGCCAGGTTGTGGAAGCACTTACCGGAAACGGACGAGAACCAGAGTAACCAGAGGAGGACGCAATGGGTCTCTATCAGAAGGTCTCAGTCGTCAATGGTCCTGCAGAGCGGGTGTTCCTGCAGACCATCAACCCGGTGCGGGACCATGCACAGGTGGTGCTGTCGGGGGTGGAGGTGTTGACCGCGCCGGTTGAAGCACGCCTTTTGATCGTCCAGGCCACCGCGGAGAACATCCGCTTCACGATCCACCGGCTGTCGGCGCCGAGCGCGACTTCGGGCTTCGTGCTGACCGCGGGCAATGACCCGCTGATCATCCCGACGGAGGGCGAGGACTTTCAGTTCAAGGCTATCGAGGAGACCGCCGGGGCCATCCTTGAGTACCAGTTTGCGCAGTGACATGAGCGTCTACATCGGGCCGGCGATCTGGCGTCTTGGCCGGATGCGGATGTCACACATGGCGGCTGACACACCCAACGAGCTACATGCGATGGCAGATACGATCACACTTTCAAGACGGCACTTCCAGCAGGGCAACAACCGGCCACATTACGACATCTCGCTTTCAAAGCGGAGGCTGGCTCTCGCGGCTGGTGCCATTGAAACTGATGAGCGGGTGATCTTGGAGGCCACAAGACGATGCGCCGCCTTCGGACGCTGAACAGCTTTGGCAGGATCGGGATCGGGGGCCAACCGTGGGGATGGAGAGGCGGAGGGGGAGACGCGGCTGGGGTTGTCTGCCCGGTGGTGGATACATTCACCGACGTTGATGGTACGCTCCTGCTCGCGCATACGCCGGACGTGGACATCCTCGGAGGGGGCTGGGATGGTGGAGGGATCATTACTGGTGACAAGGCACGGATCGGTGTGGGTGCGCCCAGTATATCTCTAATTGACTCCGGCATGAGCGACATGGTGCTTGAGGCCACATTGACCAAAGACGCTGGTGGCGTGAGCCAGCAAATCGGCCTTATCATTCGCTCAAACGCGCTGAGCACTGCTTTTGTATATGTCCGCTACATTTTCCTGGGTTTCAATGATATGCGTATTGTTCACGGCCCCGACAATACCGACTATGTGGTTCAGCCCGTTGCTTGGCCAGCTGGGGGTACCGGGACGATAAGGGTAGAGGCATCTGGAACGCTGATATCGGTTTATCTCAATGATGTCTTCGTGGTTTCTACCGTAACTGCTGACGAACTCGCTGAGATGCATCAAGGACTCTGGGGTTTTCTCGGCAACTATGATGCTGATGACTTCTCCGTCTGTCCGTTTCCATGACCGACCCCATCTGCAGCCCATCTCCCTGGCTTGACGGAGTCGCAGCCGAAGAGGAGGAAGCCGTGATCGACCTTCAAGTGTTCACTTCCGACGGTCTGTGGACTAAGCCATCCAATGCCCGATGGGTACAGGTCATTGCATTCGGCGGGGGTGGCGGGGGAGGTTCAGGTGGTCGTTGGTCCAGCGCAGTCAACAGGTTCGGCGGTGGCGGCGGCGCGAGCGGAAGCGGGGTTGTGGCCTGGCTTCCAGCCAGCCTGCTGGGCGTGACTGAGGCTGTGGTGGTAGGTCCGGGCGGCCCAGGTGGACCAGCTGTCGCAGTAAATGACACCGAAGGGAACCCTGGGCTTAGTGGAGGCAATTCGACATTCGGTCTCTGGGCCGCCGCCAGAGGCGGTAACAATGGCGATGGCGGAACACAGGGTGCTGGACTTGGTGGGCTTGCAACTGGACTTCTGGCTGGCGACTATCAAGGGTTGCCTGGAGGCGACGGCCAGTCTTCTGGCGATGGTGACAATGCACCAGGCGGTCTCGGTGCGGCTTTCGCCCACTCTGCCGGTGGCGGCGGCGGTGCGGGCGGAATGCCGGCTGGATCAAGTCCCCAGAATGAGGGCGGCAATGGGTACCAGGGTTGTCCTGCCTTGCTGACCGTTGCTCCGGGTGGGGGGGTAGGAGGTGATAACGGCGCTCCGGGGAATCCGGGTCAGGATATAGCAGTTGGATATCCAGGAGGTGGCGGTGGTGGCGGTGGCGGTTCCTCCGGTGGCGCTGCCGCGGCTGGCGGCGCGGGCGGCAGAGCCGGTGACTATGCTGGCGGCGGCGGCGGCGGCGGAGCATCCAACAACGGCTTCAACTCCGGCGCTGGCGGAGACGGCGGCGACGGCATCGTGGTCGTGGTGACCCTCTGAGTGGCCGAATGCGATCCCAGTCCCTGGTACGACCCATTACTCTCGGAAGAGGAGGCGATCTTGGCGGCTACTGAAATTCTCGTAGCGGATGGCCCGAACCTGGATGCCTTCGGTCGACTTCGGGTCGCCAGCCCGGCGGTTCTCTTCGACAGCCAGCTGATGATGGACAACCAGCCGCTACTGTGGGACGGCATCGTCACCGCTGGAGGCTCCAATACCTACAGCGCGCAGATGGCCGCCAACATCCTGGCGGTCAACACAACCCCGAACGCGGCCGCCGCTCGTCAGACCAAGGCCTACCACCGCTATCGCCCCGGCCACTCCCTGAAGATCATCCAGACCTTCAACCTTAGACCGGCAGTTGGCAATGTGACCAAGCGCGTCGGCTATTTCGACGCCAACGACGGCATCTTCCTGCAACAGGCCGGATCGGGAGCGATGAGTCTTGTCCGGCGCACGTCCGTCAGCGGGGTTCCGGTGGACAACGCGGTTGCCCAGGCTGCGTGGAACATCGATCCCATGGATGGCAACGGTCCTAGCGGCGCGGCCCTGAACTGGACCCTGGCCCAGAACATGCTCATTGATCTGCAGTGGCTTGGGGTCGGCCGGGTCCGAATTGGCTTCTACATCGGCGGCAGGCTGTTCTACGTCCACCAATTCCTGGGTGCCAATGTCCTCTCTACCGTCTACATCCGCACGGCTTGCCTGCCGGTTCGCTATGAGATCGCTGCAACCGGCGCGGCCGCCTCCGGTGCCGAACTGCATGAGATCTGCGTCTCGGTGGTAGCGGAGGGCGCGCCGCCGGAGGAGCGCGGCTTCGAGTTTGCCGTGGACACCGGCCTGACTCCCCGATCGGTCGGTGCAACAATTCTGCCGGTCATCGCTGTCAGACCAGCGGCGAGCTTCAAAGGACTGACCAACCGCGGTCAGATGGTTCTGGAAGGCGTTGACTTTCTGGCCTCCTCCGGCGCGGATGAGGTTCACTGGCAGCTGGTTTACAACCCGGTGGTGACCGGCGGCACGTGGGCGGCGGTCAACGCAGAGAGCATCGCCGAACGGAACATCACCGGGACAGCCATCGTCGGCGGCATCGTCATTGACAGTGGCTTCGTCTGGGCAGCGGCCGGGACCCGCATCCCGATCAATGTGGAAGAGGAGCACTTGAAGTATCCGTGGGTGCGGGATGCCACCACCCAGATGCCAATGGCGCTTTGCTTCCGAGATGCCAGCGGTTCGTCCAACATAGTGGCATCCATGCGCTGGCGGGAGCTGCGCTGAGTGGTCGTCGCGGCCGATGAACTTGCGCTCAAGTCGCTGGAGTCCTTTGGGGCTTCCGTTCGGGCCAATGTGCGCGGGCTGTGGAAGGGCGTTTATGACGACGGCGAGTTCGTGGATGGGATGTATTCAACGCTCCTGCGCGGCTACACCCAGGCCTGGAACGAGGGCGCGGCGCTCTGCGGAGTGATGCCGGCGGACCGAACCGATGCGGAGCAGCTCGAGCTGGTCAGGATGATCGAGACCGACCTGTCTTTTGCTCCGGGCTTTGCCGGCGACATTGAAACGACTGATCGGGAGGAGGGCGGGAAGCTCGGACCCTTCCTGACGCGAGCAGAACTGTGGGTCAACGGCTACAATAGGGTGAGATCCAAGGCGCAGCAGATGGCTTGCGGAGACCAGAAGCTGGAATGGGTCTGGGATCCTGTGAAGGAACACTGTATTTCCTGTGAGATGCTAAACGGTCGAGTTCATCGAGCGAGTGTGTGGGAGAGCTTCAATATCCAACCTCAGTCCCGGTATTTAGTCTGCCGCGGTTTTTCTTGTGGTTGCAGGTTCGTAGTGACTGACAAACCCGCCACCCGCGGCCGGCCGCCGATCCTGGCCCGAGGACTCTGACATGGCCTTCCAGGTCAAATCCATCAAGCCGCGGCGCATGAACCCGAATGCCTATCGACTGGAGATCGTCAAGGAACTCAACGATCAGGCGCAGATCATGAGACGCATGTATCTCAAGACTGTCCGCACTTGGAAGTCTCCCAAGCCGGTCTTCAAGGTGACTGCCGCCATCAAGGGACCGCCGGGCCCACGGGGTGGAGTGGCCACCCAGCAGGCCATCGCTTCGGTGGAGACGACCGACGAGCGGTTCATCTGGACCGATCAGGGGACCCGGCCGCACATCATCCGGTCCAAGCGGGGACGGCTCCTGCGTTTCAAGGTCGGAGGGTATCAGCCGAAGACCCGGCGGCGGACCATTGGTTCGGGAAGAGGCCGCGCTGGCCGCAGCTGGCGTTCGGCCGAGGTCATCCATCATCCGGGAACTAAGGCCCGGGAGTTCACCCGGGAGATCCAGAAGCGCCGGCGTGCACCATTCTTCAAGGCGATGCGGGAGGCCAACCTTCGTGGGATCAGGAGAGCGCAGCGTGGCTGAGAGAACACCGAAAGCCGAACATCAGGACCTGCGCCCCGAATGGTTGAACGTCGCCCGGCGCCTGCAGGCGGAAGTAGCGCGCTCCCACAACCAGGGTCTGGCTGTGGTTCGCATCGCCATTCTGGTCGATGCTGAGGGGAAGCCGGTCAACTGGTGCGAGCCGGAGATGAGGCTTTTGGAGCCGAAGTCACAGCAGCAGGCGCTGTTGGAGTTGTTGACAGGCTGACATACTAGGACGTAGAATGTCGGCGAACAACTGAATAGCAGCATTCGCTCGTACTGGGCGCGGCTGGACATGGCCGCGCCGTTTGTTTAGGGAGGCAGCAAGTGCCTTTCGCAAATGAGCATGCCGGAAGAGTGAAGTCGCCAGACGCATTTATCGAAGGCAGCTTTCGCCGGAAACCGATCACCGAGGGCATTGATCTCATTGTCGGACGGCTGAAGGATGGAGATGGATCGGCGGTTGCACAGTCCTATCGCTTTGACCGAGAAGCCTTCACAGCCCGGGAAGCTCGGGACTGGCTCAAGGAGCATGACGTGACCGTCCAACTCTTTGAAGAGGCGATTGGCGAGGAAAAGACCGTCGGCCTCAAAGCGAACATGGAAGGCGCAATGGTGGCCCTCTTCCTGCCAGCGGGTGTGCCTCCGGTTCCTATCGGTCTGCCGAGGGGAAGCAAGCCGGAACCGGCCGACCATCGCCATATCACCCTGGCCTACCTGGGATCGGACGCGAGTCAATTGCCGGTCTCAAAGGAGCAGGTCGTTGAGATGCTTTCCCGACTGGCCGCCGATCAAGCGCCGATCGAGGGAGAGGTTTCCGGGATGGGACGGTTTCTCCCAGAAGAAGGCGATGAGTGTCCTTTCTATGCGAGTTTCGACAGTCCCGACTTGCCGGCCTTCCGGCAGCGGGTAGTCGATATGCTGGAGGCAGCTGGTGTCCCGGTCGTCAAGGAACATGGGTTTACGCCACACGTCACTCTGGCCTATCTACCAAAGGATGTTCCTACGCCGGACTATCAGCCGGATCCGGTGTCAGTGGTCTTCAAGGATGTCGTCCTGACCTGGGGTGACGAGCGCCATTCAATTGCGTTTGCCGGAGAACCCATAGAGACCAAGCAGGACGACAAGCCTTTCAAGGATGACGTGCAGGAGAAGTCCACGCTGGAGGGCGAGATCAGCCGGGAGCAGCAGGAGATCGGGGTGCGGCGGGCCTTCGAAGCAGCCCTGGAACCCATGCAGCAGCCAGCGGTCGCGGTGGGCTACACATCCCGACCGTGGATCGTCGACACCTACAGCAGCTCGGTCATCTGTGAGTGGGCTGGCAAGTACTACGAGGTCCCATTCATGCGGATCGGCGACGAGATCGCCTTCGCCGCCCAGGAAGACTGGGTTGAGGTGGAGAAGCGCGAGGAGTGGCTCCGCAAAGTCAAAGAGATGCGGGCCGAGGCCAAGGCCGGACGCCGGGTGCGGTCGGACAAGATCAGCATTCTGCGCGAGCTCAAGACCAAGCTGGACGATCTGTTCAAGGGCCTGGGCGAGATCCTGGGCTGGGCCGAATACGAAGACCGGAAGCCACAGAAGCTCTCCAAGGGTTTCAAAGTCATCCGGACGAAGGATGGCGAAGACTGGCTGCTGACCTGGACTACCAATGCCTTCGAGGATCGGGACGGCGAGATCTTCCAGACCAAGGCCATCGAAGAGTACGTCGGTCGGCATGAAGATCAGAAGGACAAAGGCGCATTCGAGTTCTGGCATATTCCCGGATCGAAGTTCGGAACGATCCGATGGCAGGGAGTCAGCGGACGGTTTCTGGCAGAGGCCGGGCCGTTTGACGATACCGTGGTGGGGCAGACCTTCAAGGCATTCTTGATGGAGTTCCCCGATGGCCACCCGGTCATCGCTCCCGAAGGCTGGGGCACCTCGCACGGCTTCAGATATCGGGCAGATGACCGCAAAGGAGGAGTCTATCGTTGGTTCGAGAAGGAAGAGACGAGCGTACTGCCGGGCTCGGTGGCAGCCAATCCGTACAACCCAGAGTTGGAGGTGATCCAGATGCTCAGCAAAAAGCAGATCGAAGCGCTGCGGGAGATCGGCGGAGACAAGATCGTCGATCTGGTCACTGAGACCGGCGAGAAGCGCACTGAGGAACTCGAGCGCGCCGGTGTGGCCTACAAGGCCAAGAAGGCAGGCGACCTGCCCTCGCAGCTGGAGGCCATTGCGGCCGAGATGGAGGATGAAGACATGGCCAAGGAACTTCGCAAGCTGGCCGGGAAGATCGCCAAGGCCGTGAGCAAGGGCAAGAAAGAAGAGCCAGCGGAGGAGACCGAGCCCACCGCCGCCGACATCCCTTCAGGCCTAGGCGAGTTCGTCGCACCCTTGCAGGCCATCGCCAGCAAGACCGAGGGCGAAGTCAAGACCGGGCTGGAGGGCGTTCTGGCGGCCATGCAGCCTGCGGCGGAGCCCGCCGCGACCAAGGCCGCGGATGAGCCGATCACCCGGGCCGAGATGGAAGGCGTCGTGCAGGTCCTCGGCGCCGGCATCGCCAACCTGGCCGCCGAGGTCAAGGCGCTCAGCCAGTCCATGGGCCAGGAGGTCAGGCGCGAGGTCAAAGAGAAGCTGGAGGAGACCCCGCGCATCAGCCTGATCGAATTGGCCGCCAAGTCGGTGATCGGCAAGGAAGAGACCCGGGTCGATGGGCGGAAGGAACTCGCCAAGGACGGCCCGAAGGAGACCGACCCGAGTCAGCTGCCCGAGGGTCGGATGTTCGGAATCCCACTGCTCGACGCGCTCAAGGCGGCCGGGCAGCGCCAGCCGCAGTAGGCTGAGACCAGGTAGGAGACGAAACGATGGATACACAAGTTCTGGAACAGCTGGCCGAGGCGCTGCTGGAGGTCACCGGCAAGAAAGTCTCTGGCCAGAAGCAGGCCGCGACCAACACCGCAACGCTGCTGTTCGGACAGGGCGGCATCTTCTCCACACCGGGGATCGAGCCGGATGTCATCACCGCGCACGTCCGGCCCATGGGGATCCTCACCGAGCTGCCGAGGTTCCCCAGCGTGTTCGAGCAGCCGCGGTTCGCCACCATCACCGGGTTCACCGATGTGACTGGTGCCGAAGCGGTGAATCCGTGCGATGACGAGCCCTCGGCCTACATGAAGGGCTGCAACCTGACCGCGGCCTTCGGGCGGGTCAGTCGGCAGACCCAGACCATCGAGTGGGACAAGGTGATGACGCAGCTGCACCGTGGCGTCACCACCGAGCTCACCCTGCGTGGGAGGCTCTTGGGTCTCGGCGACATCGACCCGGCGGGTCTGTCAGAAGCACAGGCGATCAACATCGTCACCATGGCCGAAATGGTTGGGGTCGGTGTGCAGCTGGAACGGGTGCTGACCCGCACCTCCTGGCAGGGCACCCCGGCGAACAACACCGCCGGCGGCGGCTACAGGGAGTTCCCCGGACTGGATCTACAGATCGCAACCGGCCAGGTGGACGCCGACACCGACCAGGCCTGTCCGGCGCTGGACTCGGACGTGAAGGACTTCAACCTGAACCCGGTCTGTGGCACAAGCCCCAGCATCGTGGAGTACATGTCCATGCTGGAGTTCTATCTGCGCCACAACGCCGAGCGCATGGGCCTGATGCCTGCAACCTGGGCCTGGGTCATGCGGCCGGAACTCTGGTTCGAGCTGTCGTCCTGCTGGCCATGCCAGTACAACACGAACAAGTGCGCTTCCTCGGTCATCGGGGCGGCCAGCTCGGTCTTCCTGGACGGGCGCGAGAACGTGGCCGAGCGGGATGCCATGCGGAACCAGAAGTACATCGACGTCAATGGCAACCGCTACCGGGTGATCACGGACGACGGCATCGCCGAGCAGTCCAATATCAACAACGGCAACCTACTGCCCGGCCAGTACGCCTCGTCCATCTACATGGTCCCGCTGACGATCACCGGTGCCTATCCGGTGACCTACGTTGAGCACGTGGACTACCGGGCCGGAGCGCGAGACTCAGCACTACTGCGGAACACCGAGAACTTCTGGACCGACCGCGGTATGTACTCCTGGGTTTCGGAGTTCAACAAGTGGTGCTACACGCTGGCCGCCAAGACCGAGATGCGGATCGTGCTCCGCACCCCGCAGCTGGCGGGGCGCATCGACGACGTGCTCTACGAGCCGCTACAGCACATAAGATCCGCGTTCCCGGATGATCCGTACTTCAAGGATGGCGGAGTCTCACTGAGGGGCAACCCGCAGCCGCAGCACGCGGTATGGCTGAGCTAAGCTAAATCAGGGAGGGGAGGCGGAATGTCCGCCTCTCCTCCTTGCCTAACCAGTCAAAACCGAATAGCATGGGGGCGTGCCGACTCCAGTCTGCGTCGTCACGTCCTCCAGATACCAGTGGGCGCTGAGGCCGTTCGGGTACCTTTTTGAGCGCTACTGGTCGCAGCTCCAGCCGGTGACTGTCATTACGGACGCCCGGCTGGAGTTCGCGTTGCCCCCCAGCTTCACGGTGTTCAAGGTTGGCGGCGGTAAACCCTTACCTGCCAACCAGTGGTCGGATGCCTTGCTGGCCTACCTGGATCAGCTGCCGCAGTCGCACTTCATCCTGATGCTGGAGGACTACTGGCTGACCCGCACCGTGGACCACCGCGGCATCGAAACCTTGTCAGACTATGCCCGATCGCATGGCGACGTTTTGAGGGTTGACCTGACGGATGACCGGCAGTACAACGGGAGGGCCAAGGACATCGGGGCCTGGGGGCACTACGATCTGGTGGAGACTCCCGGCGACAGCGAATACCAGATGTCGTTGCAGGCCGGCATCTGGAACCGAGATCTGATGAAGTCGGTCCTGCGGCCGGGCATGTCGCCGTGGGAGGTGGAATTACACTTGGGACCTTCGCTGCATGGGAGATCAGACCTGCGCGTGATCGGTTCTCGGCAACCGTGTGTACGCTACGCCAATGTCTTCAAGAGCGGCAAGGGCTTCGAACTGCAGAACCTGGACCGGGTGCCGGCGGAGCATGTGGATGAGCTTCGGCGGCTCGGGTGGTTGAGGGGCGGATGAAGGTAGGCAGTCTATTCTCGGGAGTGGGCGGCTTCGATCTGGCCTTCGAACGGGTCGGGATGGAGACCGTCTGGCAGGTAGAAATTGATGGTAACTGCAATGATGTCCTCGGGTCACACTGGCCCGAAGTCAGGAGATACCATGACATCACCGGAATTGATGGACGGGAACTGGAAGCAGCCGACCTTATTTGCGGGGGCTTTCCATGTCAAGATCTCTCAGTGGCCGGCCGACGTGCGGGCCTTGCTGGAGAGCGGTCGGGGCTTTGGTTCGAGTTCCATCGCATTCTTGCGGAGCATCGCCCGGCTTGGGCTGTCGTTGAGAACGTCCCCGGCCTGCTATCCTCGAACGGAGGGCGGGACTTTGCCGTCATCCTTCGAGGGCTGGTCGAACTCGGGTATGGCCCTGCCTGGCGGATACTGGACGCTCAGCACTTCGGAGTCCCCCAGCGGCGCCGTCGCCTCTTCATTGTCGGCCATCTTGGAGACTACCGTGCCGCGCAAGTATTATTTGAGCCCGAAAGCCTGCGCGGGGATATTGCGGAGGGCGGCGAAGAGGGGCCGTCAATTGCCGATGGCACTCTATCGCGCTCTCTCAGCCGCGTCGGAGGGGGAGACGATCCCGGAGCAAACAAGGGAGCAGCCTTGATCTTTGGTCCGGTCGGCGGCGGCGCGTATGGCAGCGGTCGGAGGACTGAGGACGATCCGAACCTTGTCGCCTATCCCGATCCATCCTATGCGGTCTCTGCCGGGCAGGGCGGCAGCAAACATGGATCGGGCAGGCACAACCAGGATACTTTCGTTGTCGCCGGGACCGTCGCGGGAGCAGAGGCACACAACGGAAATAGCAATCCGATAGCTGAGAACCTAGTCATCGCTGCCCCACTTCGCTCCCGCCAGCACCCCAATTCCAATATGCCGGGACGCGGTGGAGAGGATGATGAGAACTTGGTGGTCGGCCCGATAGCACCGAATGCCGGGCCGAGGAGCCACGATGCGGGCAACTTCCACTCGAATCAGGGCGTAGACGCGGGGCATGTTCTGCCAGGAACATCGGGCGTCCGCCGCCTCACCCCGACCGAATGTGAGCGCCTACAGGGCCTGCCAGATGGTTGGACCTCACAACTCTCGGACTCGGCCCGCTATCGCGTCCTCGGA
>Ga0209323_10000450_pt1 | contig 26510 bp, 25 predicted proteins | sample Rifsed19ft2_FD_184014 | JGI IMG/M metagenome (GOLD analysis project Ga0209323, IMG submission 184014) | Soil microbial communities from Rifle, Colorado, USA - sediment 19ft 2 (version 2) | ecosystem: Environmental > Terrestrial > Deep subsurface > Rock core/Sediment | place: Rifle, Colorado...
TAGTAGATAAGTCTGCAACCACAGCAAAGGAAGAAAAAAGTCGCTCCCATTTCTTTGATTTGCATTTTGGACATTTGAGCTTCTTCTCTTCGTCCTTTTGGTAAATTATCTCAGAGAATTTGTGCTTGCACTTTAGACACTCATATTCATATAAAGGCATTTAATTTCCCCCTAATCATTGAAATATTGATTCAAATAATCGTATCCAACCCAGGAACTCTTGATTTCCTCATCCTTTTTTTTCTTATAATCAAAATGGTATGCAAGCTCATCACCCGGACGCGGTGCCCTTTTATTTTTGTCATCAAGAATTGCTTTGAATGTTGAATAAACCCTACGAACTTTATCACCTTTTTGGCACAATGGACACTTGAGGTTTTTTTCTTCCTCTTTGTTATATATCAGCTCACTGAACTTAAAATTTCTTAATTCAATAGAAAGAATTTTATTGTTCTTTAGGTTATAACGAAATCTTCTAATATTATATTTATTATATTTCCCCTTCTCACCCAATTCGAACATTAGCTTACGCCTTTTGTCATCATAAACCTCGACGTAACAAAATTTCGGATTTTTTTTCATTATCTTTGTTGCACTGGTTTTATTAAGCTTCTTAACTAATGTAGATATATCAGAATTATATTCATCTATACAGCTATCGCACTCATATTCAAAAACAGGCATAGTTTTTTCCTCCTAATTCATACCTTTAGAATATTAACAAAAAATTCTTAGTTTTTCTAGTTTCGTTTTAGCAATAGTGTAGAGACATGCCATGGCATGTCTCTACACTAAATCAAAAATATCATTATGGATGCAAGTTAAACATTACATCTCTGGTATAGGATTTGAAAAAATTGAGCGCTATATTAGGACGATAGGCAGGGTTTTCTAACCCTGCCTGATGGGACAGCAATGTTGCATAGACGGGACTGGAAAGTCTCGTCTATCGGTGTATTAAACCTCCATCCATGATAGGCGTTGTTTTCCAACACCGCCTCCAAATGCGGGACGTTACCACCATGCGTTTTCAAAAATTTGACAAAGATTGGCATGGGATAATACTAAATTCACCCTGCTTTGAAGGAGGAAAAACAGTGTCAGAGGTTAAGGAACTAATTATTGAAGAAAAGGATTCCTTCTGCACGATGATTATAAATAGACCCGAAAAACGTAATTCCCTAACACCAGAGATTCTTCTTGAAATCGGTACTGAATTAAAAAGAATAACAACCGTGGGAAAAACAAGGTGCCTTGTAATTCGGGGCTCAGGAGATAAGGCTTTCTGCTCGGGATATGATATAGCAGCAATAGGAAAAATAAAAGACGATATGATGAGGGACTATAGAGGGGACCACCCACTTATCATAGTATCAAAAGCTATAGAAAATTTCCCCTACCCTGTTATTGCAATGATAAACGGTCATGCGTTTGGCGCTGGACTCGAGATTGCCTTAACCTGTGATATTAGAATATCCGTTGATAATGCCCTGTTCGGTATGCCCCCTGCAAAGCTAGGAGTCATTTATCCATATTCCGGGGTAAGAAAATTCCTTAATCTTATTGGCGTGGGATATACAAAAGAGCTTTTCCTCGTAGGAAGAAATATTGATGCACAAATGGCTCAAAAAATCGGACTTGTAAACCATGTTCTACCAAAATCTGAACTAGAAGATTTCACATATAAACTCGCCTATGAAATTTGTGAAAATGCCCCGCTCTCAGTTAGAACACTTAAAGAAATGATAAATGCCTGGCAAAGAAATCAATCATTGAACCCTCATGATGAAGAAACAATTAAAGAGATGATCTTAAGGGTGCAAGAAAGTGAAGATTATAAAGAGGGTCAAAGGGCCTTTTCAGAGAAGAGAAAACCGAAGTTTCAGGGAAAATGATGCAAGATGAAAAGACCACAATCACTCAAAGACCTTGAGGTGTATTTACTTGCAAAAGAGTTTGCAATTAAGATTCACAGAATGACCTTCGAAGAACTGCCGAAATTCGAGAAGTATGAGGAAGGTAGTCAAATAAGGCGTTCTTCAAAGTCCATAGCTTCTAAAATTGTTGAAGTTGGACGAAGAAGATACAAGAATGAGTTTATTCAGTTTTTGACTTATGCAATTGCTTCCTGTGATGAAACCAAGGTTCATTTAGAGATGCTTTAGGAAACCGGGTCCCTTAAAAAAGATATTTTTGAAGAGCTTCTTCTTAAGTGTGAAGAACTGGGTGCAAAGCTATTTAACTTCAGAGAAGCAGTAATAAAAAGCCATCGCTCATGATGATAGAGGATTCTTGATTTTTGCATCATGTATCATTCATCATGTATCATTCAGAACTTCTCCCAATGAAACACCTCTTTGGGTGATTTCCTTACCTTCTTTCTTCTTACTGTAAATTGCTCAGGGTATCCAAATGGGAGAATTGTAAGGACGTAAAGATTTTTGGGGATATCGAGCCTCTCTTTAACCTTATCTCTATCAATTGCACCGATCCAGCAAGTCCCAACCCCTTCATCCCAAGCGGCAAGAGACATATTCTGCACGGCCCTCGCCCCATCTATCTCATGCCATTTGTTGGAGGGTTCAGTGATTACTACTACAGCAAAAGAGGCGTCGACAATAAACCTCCCACTGATACAAAATTTACCAAGTTCTTTCAGCATATCCTTATTTTTTATCACGATAAAATGCCAAGGCTGTAGGTTCATCGCACTAGGAGCTAGTCTTCCTGCTTCAGTTATCTTTCTGATCACATCATCCTGTACATCTTTTTTGAGATAACTCCTTATATCCCTTCTTTTTCTTATACATTCAAACGTGTCCATCAGATCTCCTCTCTAATTTTGATATTTTCACTATTGACTTCTGGATTCTGGCTCCTGACTCCCTATGGCCTCTGCATCTTGTATTATGTACCTAGCAACCCGCATCGTGAATCCTGCATCATCTGTGTCTTGCATCCTTAATTAGTTACCGTAACCAAACTCCCTTATAAGACTCGCCTTCTCGGTCCATCCTTCTTTTACCTTCACCCAGAGCTCAAGATAGACCTTTGTACCTAAAATCCTTTCCATCTCAACCCTTGCAAGGCTACCAACTTGCTTTAGTGTCTTACCAGCCTCTCCAATTATAATTCCTTTATGGCTATCCCTTTCAACGTAAATTAAAGCTGAAATCCGTACTAAATTTTTCTCAGGGAGATCTTGAAACTCCTCAACAACAACTGCAGTCTTGTAGGGAACCTCCTCACGTGTGAGGTTAAAAATCTTCTCTCTTATAAGCTCTGCGGCAAGAAATCTTTCTGGCTGGTCTGTAATCATATCGTCTGGAAAATATTTGGGACCTACAGGAAGATACTTTATAATAGTGTTTATAAGATCATTAATCCCATCAGATTTAAGAGCGGAAATGGGTATCACTTCTAAGAATTTCCCTTCGAATTTCTGTGATTCTGCAATAATATCTAAGATTTCACTTTTCTTTACAGTATCAATTTTATTAATTACCAGGATGGCCGGTTTAGGAAGGCTATCTATTATAAAGCAGTCGCCCTTGCCAAATGGCTCATCCACTTCGATCATCATTAAAATAACATCTGCCTCACCGATCGCACTTATCGCAGTCCGAACCATAACCTTTCCAAGTTCGTCTTTGGCTTTGTGTATACCGGGTGTATCAAGAAAAATAAGCTGAGCACCAGGAAGGGTTTTTATGCCGAGTATCCGATTCCTAGTCGTACTAGGCTTTTCTGAGACCATAGCAATCTTCTCACCTACAATCACGTTGAGAAGGGTGGATTTCCCTACGTTTGGTCTTCCGATTATTGAAATAAAACCGGAGCGAAAATTCTCTTCAGTCTGTACTTCCTGTTCCATTTTAGCCTTTCATTGTCTTTTCATGGTGGATTTGATATTTATGGGATTTTCTTCGTCTCTTTCCCATTTTAAGGGATTTTCGGCAATATATTTACGAATCTGATTTAATTCATCTTCGTTACGGATTATGTGTTCGTAATAATTGCGTTGCCAGAATTTACCAACCGCATCAATCCTGTTCTCCTTTATGTATTTTAACCAACCATGTAGACATAATGATTTAAATATTCCAATAATTTCCCCAATTGTAGGGGCGGGTCTTGCACCCGCCCTTTTCTCCCGGGCCTGGGCAACCGCAAGGGTTGCCCCTACAATTATTATCCCATGTATATGATTTGGCATAATGACGAATTCGTCTAATCTTATATTTGCATATCTATCTGGTATTTCTTGCCATTGCCGAATTAAAATCCGCTTTAATTCAGGGTGTTGTTGAAAATATAATTCTTTATTACGAGCACATATCGTTATAAAACATGCTCCACCTTGTGAATAATCGTATCCTTTTAACCTTATAGACCTTCTATGATGAATATCAGGATTGTATTTCATACCGACCTTGCTTTTTCCAGTCTATTCTTAACCAACTCACACACTACCCCATAGAACTTTGCTTGCCAATATCCACTATAAAGGTTAACATTTTTGAACATTATCAGAAATAAGAGGAAGCCGTTTATATGCTTGAGCTTTTAGGAGATTGGAAAAGAACTGACTACTGTGGGAGCCTTGGTGTAGAAGACCTTGAGCGTGAAGTAATTCTAATGGGGTGGGTTCAGTCAAAAAGGGATCATGGTGGGCTTATATTTGTAGATTTAAGAGACCGAGAAGGGATAATCCAGGTAGTTTATAATCCTCAACTCAATATAGAAGCGCATCAGAAAGCAGGGTTACTCAAGGATGAATGGATAGTAGCCGTAAAGGGCACTGTAACAAGACGCCCCCAAGAAACTATAAACCCAAATATTAAAACGGGTGAGATTGAAATTACTGTAAAGGAAATAAGGATTCTTAACACCTCAAAAGTTCTTCCTTTTCCTATAGAGAACGAAATTAAAGTTGACGAGCTCCTAAGGTTAAAGTACAGGTTTCTCGATCTAAGAAGACCAATGATGAAAGAGAACCTTATTCTCAGACATGAAATAGCAAGTGCTACGAGAAATTATCTAAACTCCAAAGGATTCATAGAGTTGGAAACCCCATATCTCACAAGGTCTACACCTGAAGGGGCTAGGGATTTTCTTGTACCAAGTAGACTTAATCCAGGTGAATTCTATGCACTTCCTCAGTCGCCGCAACTTCTAAAACAAACACTTATGATCTCTGGCTTTGATCGCTACTATCAAATTGTTAGATGTTTCCGCGATGAGGACTTAAGAGCCGACCGTCAGCCTGAGTTTACACAGATTGATTTGGAAATGTCATTTGTGAGCGAAAATGATGTCATGGAAATCGTCGAAGGAATGCTCAAGGCTATTTTTAAGCAATCAAAGGAAATAGATATTCCAACGCCATTTTCAAGAATTAGATATGATGAAGCAATGCTTAAATATGGAAACGACAAGCCTGATACCAGGTTCGGTCTTGAGCTATACGATATTACCGAGATATTTATGAACTCGGGATTTAAAGTGTTCGGCGACGCAATAAAAAGAGGCGGAATTGTAAAAGCACTCAATCTCAAGGGAAAGGCCTCAGATTTTTCGAGAAAAGAGCTCGATGACTTAGTTGAATTTGCGAAATCCCTTGGAGCAAAAGGGCTTGCATGGATAAAGGTTACCGGTGATGAATGGCAATCACCTATAACAAAGTTTCTCACAGAGACCGAAAAGAAGGGATTGCAAAACACTCTAAAAACCGAGGATGAAGATGTTATCTTCTTTACAGCGGATTCCGCACATACAGTTAATCTCGTACTTTCTACTTTGAGACTTCGTCTTGGAGAAAGATTCAATTTGATAGATCAAAGCAAACTCTCATTCCTATGGGTAGTAGACTTCCCTCTTCTTGATTTCGATGAAACTGAAAAACGCTATGTCGCTATGCATCACCCATTCACGTCGCCCAAGGAAGAAGACCTAGGGGTTTTCGATAGCTCCCCAGAAAGGGTAAGGGCTAGGGCTTATGATATTGTTCTAAACGGTGTTGAAATCGGTGGGGGCAGTATAAGAATCCATAGAAGTGACATACAACAAAAACTCTTTGATAAAATCGGGCTTGAACCAGAAGAAGCAAAGAAAAAATTCGGATTCCTGCTAGAAGCCCTGGAGTTTGGGGCACCTCCACATGGTGGGATTGCGTTAGGATTAGATAGACTTGTAATGCTCATTGCAGACGCTGATTCAATAAGAGATGTTATCGCCTTTCCAAAAACGCAAAAGGGTGTCTGTCCGCTTACCGAAGCCCCTTCACCAGTAGATACAAAACAGCTTCTTGAACTCAAGATAAGAGTGGATGTGAAAGAAAAGTAGGAGCGGCTTCCAGCCGCGAAATTGTCGCACACCAGGCCTGCCCTGAGTAGAAGCGTCTACCAAACGCCTTCAAATCGCACCAAGATGGTGCTCCTACGGAATAAGGGGGTTATTTTTGGTTGTTATGACCTCCCACTTTACACTTCCCCCCAAAAGTGTAAGAAAATGTTAATAATCCAGTTCGCAATTTCTTTTTAAACTCATATTTATGCCTTAACCCCTTCTCACTTCTTAATTAGCTCATTACCGGAAGAAGTAATCTTAGAAAGTATGTCCCCCCCTACAAGGTAAACCGGTTTTCCATCAGCAAGTTTGGCATACACCTTTTTGTTCTCTTTCTTTCCGAAAAGGAGTGTTTTCTTTTTATCCGCTTCCAAAACCGTGAGCACAATCTCAGGTTTATCTAAACCATAAGAAGTCAAATCCTTGGGATTGTCATCAACAAATTCTTCTACCTCAAGACTCCCAATATCCGCTATCAGCTCACCGACTTTTGATTCATCAACTTTTTTGCTATTGTCACCACCTAGCTTCCATTTATTTCCTTCTTTAAGAATCGAAATCTTATTATCACCTCTATTAATCTCAACTCCCCTTACCTTTTCGGCATCCAATTTCACAATCCTTCTTACCCTAATGTCATTCACACTTTCAGGAATCTGTCTTAATACAAACTCAGATACGGAATAAGCAGAATTATCTAAATCGAGCTTTACGTAATAGTCTCCCGATTCTTTTTTATTCCCGAATGACACACGAACGGGTTTACCATACTGAAAGAGATCAATCTCAGCAATCGGTTTATCTAACCCATATGCAGCGAGATTATTCGGCTCATCATTTTCAAAATTATCAATCTTTAAATTTACAAAAGTCCTAAGAATTGCCCATACCCTTGATTGATCAATATCTACATAATCAGGAATATCTTTCCCAATCCAACTTCCATTATTTCTCTCGATTTCGAACGACGAATCTTTCCATTTAAACCTTATTCTTTTGATTTTACCTTCGTTTAAGCTAAGTACCTGCTTATCCCTTAAATCATTCGCTGAGTTACTCAAAAATTCCCAAACAGAGCTTCTACTTACAACAAGAATTCTGCTATCTTTATCCACCTGTATATATTTACCTGATCCAACAGGACTCTCACCACCTATTAATATCCGGTATTCTTTCTCAGGAGTTTTTGCAATAACCTCAGCTTCTGGCGTTACAAGGCCAAACTCAGATAAATCGGTAAGGGTTTCCGAGGCTACCTTGTCAATCTTTATCTTTGAAATATTTTCTATCACGCTACCTATAACTTTGTCGTCAGCCTTAAATCTTTTTGAATCCTTCAAAATAAACCAACTTCCTCCATCCTTTTGGCAAACTACTGTGCTGGAAGGATATTTAAGAATAATCTCGTTAATTTGTCCTTCATTAATTGTAGGGAAAATATTTTCTTTCTTTGCTTTTTCACTTTCTTTTCTTATTTCGAAGAAATAAAGATATCCCACAAGCACAATAAGAACTAATGCTCCGATAAGAGTTCCTGCGAACTTTACTAGATAGCTTTTCATATCTTTTGATTGAGTCATGCTGACAAAAACTAATTTGAGGGCGGTGCTTAGTTACAGCATTGAAAACGTTTATTAATTATTAAAGAGAATTATAAATTTACTTACTTTCCACTTGCAGGTACGAGCAGAACCCCTTTACACTCTAATCTTCACATATTTCTTCTCTTCCACCAGACTGCTACTCCAGAAAAAAGAATAATTGCAGGGAAGATAATAACAGTGATGGAGAAAATAATCCTCATTTGGTTTCCTGAAAGTGTCAACTTTCCTTCTTTAGCTATCTTAGGTCGAATCGAAATTAGATGTTCATCTCCTCCGACCCAGTTTATAGTATTTAGAAAAAAGTCACTGTTTCCAGAAAAATCAAAGTACCTGTTTGACACAAAATCTACACTTCCACACACAGCTATCTTAGTATTATCTCCAATTTCGCCCACAGCGACAATTCCAAGTGGACCTGATTTTTCATCAGGGTCCTGCTGAGCTGTTCCCTTATCAAATAGAGAAAAATCACCTTCAGACCAACTGTACTTGCTCGTGTTTGCAATTACGGCTGTTTTGCCTTCATCCTTTTTAGTTACGTTAACACTCCTGCCATATGGGAACATTGTAACAAACCTGAAATCGTTTGTAATATCATGAGAAGGATACTCAGCCACAATCGGGGCAATGTCTCCACCGCCTACAAGCTTAGAGGAGGGGTCAATTATAATATCGTTCTTTAAATCGAAGCCATAACTTCTTAAGAGAGAAACCAAATTCTCAGCCGACCTTGGTTCTATCATAAAGACGGCTTTCCCACCGTTATCAATATACTTCTTAATAGCTTCAATCTCTTTTCCAATCAAAGGTTTTTTAGGACCTGCTATAACCAGTATTGAATTCTCTCTAGGAATACTTTTATCCGTTAGAAGTACAAAATCTTTAACCTCATAAGACTCTCCTTCTAGGGCATGCTTTAAACTTCCATATCCCTCTGGTTCTGTTTCGTTCTGAATATCCCTTTCACCATGTCCAGCAAGGAAAAAAACAGTTTTCTTTATCGACTGAGATAATTTAATTAGAGCGTTTGTAATCTCTTCCTCACTATTATCCACTATACCTCCTGATATCAAGTCTTCTAACTTTGTTTTTACATTTTGATCACCGCTTACGAGCACCACTGTACCGTACTCATTAACCTCATACTTCTTCGATAGCCCTGGCTCTTTATCTGGGTCAACGAATCGCACTCTTATCTTATCGGACTTTCTTTTATATTCGTTTATTAAATCCTGGAATTCTTTTCTATCAACACCAACCTCCTTAAAAAAGGCTAAAACCTCTATCTCTTTATCTAGATTATTCAACACTTTAACCGTCTGATCTGAAAGGGAATATAATTTCCCCACAGTAACATCGAATCTGGCATCACGTTTATAGGCTAAATAATTTATTATTATTAGAATCCCAAGTACTACTATCGAAAATACAAAGGCATTAGTTCCATGGAGAAGAAATCGCTTTCTCTTCATCTCCACCTCTCAGATTCAAGTGTGACATGGGTTAGAAGGAGTCCAAAGAAGATTAGAGAAAGATAATATACGACATCTTTTAGCTCAATCACACCTTTTGTAAAATTATCAAGGTGGTTAATTATCGAGATGTACCCTAAGATAGAACCTTCATCGCCAGATGAAGCCCCTATTATCCAAAAAATAAGCAGTATTCCGAAAGAAATCACCGCAGAAATTATTTGATTCTCAGTCAATGAAGAAGCAAAAAGCCCAACTGCAATAAAACAACCACCTAAAAGAAAAAGCCCTAGATACCCTGTAAGCACAGGACCTGAGTCGGGGTTTCCATAGGCCTCAAGAACAACAACATATATAGCAGAGAGTATCAACATTACTCCAAAGAAAGAGAGAGAAGCGAGAAACTTACCTAAAACTATATGTATTATTCTAAGAGGTGAAGTAAAAAGAAGTTCTGCTGTAAAGTTTTTTCTCTCTTCCGCAATAAGTCTCATCGTGATAAGAGGTATCATGAGAAGTAGTATGATGCTTACTGTGCCAAAGTATGGTCGAATCACGAAATCATTTAAGTTAAGCCTTTCTCTAAGGAACTGAAACCTTGGGTCGAACTGAGATTCAACAAAGCTCTGGAGATATAAAAAGAAGAAGATCCCAGAAAGAATAAGAAATACAACTAAAACAATATATGCTATAGGAGAAGCAAAATATGATTTGAATTCCCTTCTTATGATCGTAAAAACGGGTTTCATCTACTCTCCTTCAGTTGATATAACTCTAAGAAATACCTCTTCAAGTGCATGCGTAAGAGGACGGAGTTCTAGTAGACCCCAGCCATTTTTAACAACCATCTTAACCAGTTCTTCTCTAATATCGGCTCCTCCCTTTGTCTGAATGATAAACTCTCCATAAGCGCTTTCCTTCACCTCTGATACTGTGGGGAGAGAGAGGATTTTTTCGTTAACGTCATTACTTTTATCATTGTAATTGAGCTTGAGAAATAACATCTGAGCACCATTTACCCTTTGTGAAAGTGTCTCAAGGGATTCTTCTAATACAATCTTTCCTTCGTTTATAATTACAACCCTTGTGCATGTCATAGTAACCTCTGGAAGTAGGTGAGTACTCAGGATAACGGTACGATCCCCTGCCAGGCTTTTTATTAGATACCGAATCTCAATAATCTGCTTTGGGTCAAGTCCAATCGTAGGTTCGTCAAGTACTAGAACAGCAGGATCATGAACAATTGCCTGCGCAATTCCAACGCGTTGTCTATAACCTTTGGAAAGATTCCCGATTAGACGTTTTCTCACATCTGTAATTCCACACCTTTCCATAGCAAGGTCAATCTTGGCTTTTTTATTTTTCCCCGACACATTTTTTATATCAGCAACAAAGTCAAGATAACCCTGAACAGTCATGTCATTATATAAAGGGGGATTCTCAGGTAGATAACCTATTTGCCTCTTTGCTTTTATGGGATCTTCTAAAACGTCAAAATCACCCACACGGACAGTGCCATCAGTGGGAGGCATATATCCACTAATTATCCGCATTGTTGTGGTTTTTCCCGCACCGTTTGGGCCGAGAAATCCAAGAATCTCTCCCTGACCAACTCGGAAGGATACGTTATCTATAGCAACTAAATTGCCATAGCGTTTTGTAAGATTTTGAACCTGAATCATATCCGAAAAATAGTTTTACAAAAACTTAAGTTAAAAATTAATCAACATAGAAGTCATGTCAAGAGGGAACAGTAACTAATATGACTATCCAGTTTAGGTTAAATACAATATTAATATTTCTAGCACACTTTTATCTGATACTTTCCTCTAATTTTAAAAAACCTCTCCAGTCTTGATAATAACCAAAGACCCCACTAGTAGAAAATATACTGGCGATCACCTGAGCTTTCTTATCCGGATTATCCTTGCAGTCAATGTATAAACCTAATAATTGTAAGCCAGTTATTAGACAATGATCCCTTTTTTCAGAGTAGCTTATCAAATTACTTGGAAAGGGAGCCACATTTCGATCATCTAGAGGTGTGTCCTTATAAACGTTAACAACTAAAACTCCCTTAGGCATAATTTCGTGAGACGAGTAGTACTCAATAATAGCTTTTTCTAACTGTATAGCGTGTTTTTCTAATGCGCCCCCTGACACCCCTTTAGTCTCAACTACGGCTATTCTGTCGTTATATTTAAATATTAAACCCTCCCCGTCTTGTAATCCCCCCATAAAAGTATATCCCATCTCTTCAAGTATATCCTTGACTTGATCTTCCATCTCCTTGCCTGAGCCTGCAAATAAAATCTTACGTTGTTCTGACTTCCAAATTAAATCTTTATGTTTACTTATTTTATCTTTGATACTATTTATTTCTTTTTCGAGGTTTTGTATATCGCCTCCAATCTCAAAGTCATGAGGTAGAATATAGCTATTACACCATGATGGCAGCCCGAAATCTCCGATAGACTTTTTCGTGTCCTCAAATAACGTGTTTAGCGAATTGATCAGTTGCTGCTGTGCTTTCCCACACTCCTCTAGGGGTGTATTATAAGTTACTTTTTCACTTATCTTATTAGGTCTCTTATCATCTGGGATACCCTTTTCAATACTATAGTACTGCTTTAATGCTTTTTCTATATCCGGCTCAGAAGCGAACCCTAACTGAACATCTAGACCAGTGATAAATGAAACAGCATCAGCAATCTCTATATCAGGGTCAGAGGTTGCAAGCATTAATATTTTTCTTCCTAATTTTTTTTCTAACTTTATAGGTATTACCTTAAGTTTGTAAGCAGTTTCAGCCGGAATTAATTTCAATGTATTTTTTTCTATTTCAGTGGCCAATGGATTTACTAATGGTAGCTTAAGTTTCTTTGTAAGAAACTCTTCTAGTTTAGTCTCTGAAATAAACCCAAGCTCTACTAGAATACTTAATATTCTTCCACCTTGAGACCACTGACGTTCAAGAGCTTCCCGTAGTTGGTCTTCTGTAATTACACCAGCCTCGAGTAAAAGGTCACCAAGGAGTTTTCTTGTTATCGTTATCAATGTCTTTCCCAAGATGTTTTCTCTAATTTATGCTACCAGGCTACTTTGCTGTAATCATGATAAGTTAAGATTATGGTACACCCATTTCGACTAGTACGCAAACCACTTTTCTATTAAAGTAGATCGGATTTCTGTTCATAATAGTTAGTTTAATCTTTTATATTAGACATAGATTCTATATCGCAAAGATTTCAGAATCAAAATATGGAATACCCTAATTATTACTCCTTAGCTATTGCAATTAACTACTTACAAAAATAAAATATCTCATGTTATGTACATTTTTTTGTAATTTCGCTGAATTGAGCTATTGAAATAACCTTCAAGGAGGAATTCACATGGAAAGGGCAGTAGTTATTATTAATGAGGCTCCGAGCAGTATGAGGGCTTGGAATGGTTTTAGATTGTCAGGTGCCCTTATAGGTGCTGACACAAAGGCAGAGGTCTTTCTCCTAAACGACGGTGCCTTCTGTGCACTGAAAGGACAAACCACGCCTGATGAAATTTCGGGCCAAAATACAGGGGCAAAGATAAAAGAGCTTCTTGGGCTTGGAGCACGAATAAGGCTTTGCACTCAGTGTGCTCAGACTAGAGGCATCACGGAGGGTATGGTGGTTGAAGGAGTAGAGTGGGTAAGTATGGTAGATCTAGCCAAATCTATAAGGGAATCGAATAAGGTAGTGAGTTTTTAGATAACGTGGTGTGGGCGACCGGCCGGTCGCCCCTAAATTATTTTAGACAATCTCTCTTGAAAGCTTTTCAAGTCTTTCTATTCTTTCTTCTACTGGGGGATGTGTGCTGAAAAGTCCAGATATACCGCCACGAAGGGGATTCATTATAAAGAGATGTGCTGTGCCAGGGTTTGCATCAAGTGGAATTCTTTGTGTTCCGTAGCTTATCTTTTTAAGCGCACTTGCTAATTCAAGGGGTCTTCGAGTAATATGAGCGCCGGTTTCATCGGCTTTATACTCTCTCGCACGTGATATGGCAAGCTGAATAAGTAAGGCAATTATTGGCGCCAATATTATCATAGCAAGAGAACCTATCAAACTGCCACGTCCTTCATCGTCACTGCTTCTTCCATACCCTCCAAAAATAAGTGCGAACTGGGCCATATGAGCCAAATACCCTATAGCGCCTGCAAGCGTGGCTGCTATCGAACCAATAAGGATATCCCTATTTTTAACATGGCTAATTTCATGGGCTAATACACCCTCAAGCTCCTGTGGTTCAAGGAGTCTAAGAATGCCTTCGGTAACAGCTACAGCAGCATTTTCAGGGTTTCTTCCTGTAGCAAAGGCATTTGGTGCCTGTGTTGGCATTATATAAACCCTTGGCATTGGGATCTGAGCCTGCATCGCTACGTTTCTTACCATATTATGAAGCTTGGGAGCCTCTTCAGGCGTAACCTCCCTTGCGCGATACATAGCAAGCACGATCTTATCTGAGAACCAGTAGGATACGAGGTTCATAACAAGGGCTATAATAAAAGCTATAGTCATCCCTGTCGTTCCGCCAATAAGCCTTCCAACATAAACAAATACTAGAGTTAAAATTACTAATAAAAATGCAGTCTTTAACGATGTTGACATATTTTTAGCCTCCTAGATTACAAACTAAACAGTAATAATGTAATTATCGTAACCCTTGTTGTCAACGTTTTTCACTAGTTTGTCACTGGTTCTACAAGAATAAACAAAGGTATAATTTGAAATTCGATGGGTTTTCGATCATAAATAATACATGAATGGTTTCAGTGGATTGTACCATAAATCACGATTCTCTATCTGTTTGATAAACGTCTAACCTCGGTTCTATAAGTAAAGTTGGTGTGGGTTATGAATATGGTCTTCAATATGAGGCTTATTTGCACTGATATTAAAGATGATAAAAGTTTAATGCCGAAATTAAGGGGTTACTGCTGTCTAGTTTGCAGATTCACAAAGATTAATAAGGGTTCTTGATTTAAGGATATTTCTTCCCTCTTACCTCAGCATTAATTAAAGTGTATTTAACTAATCCTTTTGGCGAGTTATGTTCATGATAAATGAGCCCTACACCTTTTGCATAAACATCCTTGAACCAGAATTTATCTCCACCCGGAACAGTCACAACCATAAGGTCGTCAAATTTGCCCGCCAGGGTTATGAACTCAGAATGTTTGTAACTGTGTTGTATATCTAGGTTATAAAAAGTCCTTGTCCCTTTGTCAGACGTAATAAAGATAGTACCAAAAGGATCTATTCTTAAAGCAATGCTTTTTTGTCCGAAGAAGTTGTCAAAGATAGACCATCCATCTTGTGATACAGAAAGAATTGAGTAGGTTTCATCATGTGCCTTTCCCTTGGATTCAACCCTGTATGTCCAGACGTTTCCTCTATCGAGTGGAAAATATTGAGATATTTTATTGTTACCATATTGCTTAAGCACACTTGCATCAACTGGAAGCCTACCAATTGAGGTACCTTCTGGAATTGGAGGCTTTGGAAGATCCTCAATAAATTTCACATTTAGGTTCTGCGGATCGGTTGGAAATAGCTTGGCAATTAGGTATGGAGAATTTAGCCCGCTGTATGTCTTCGAATCTGTTAACATAGGTCTTACTAAGTATCTGACCTCAACGGTATTCGTTTTTTGTTCAAGCGTTGAGACCTCTACAGCGCTTTCTGTTCTTCCTCTTGGCACTATAACAATCACCAATTCTTTTTTGAAATCAATGGTGGGAACTTCATCAACAATCCCTAATGAATCCCAGACCCTTTTTAGCTCCTCTTGGTTTTTAACAACCAAATTATTAAATGATGGTATCTTATTCGTAAGTCCCTGTGAGATTACCGTAAACTTTAGATTGGAAGATAAAGCAAATATTGTAAAAAGTATCAGCAACCCCTTTACAGTCACTTTTTTATCTCCTTTTATATTAATTATATGTCAAAAAGGCCAGAAATATCAGATTAGAGTTTTCAAGATTGTGCCAAAGATAGCAAAAACAGATCAAGAATCTAGAGTCATTGGGGATTCTATTAGGAAGGCCTCATAGGCTTATTCCCTGCTTTAATTAGTTCTTCACTTATTTGTTCACAAGTGTTTTTTCAGTACTCCTCGGGATCCAGTTTCAGAGCCTCGTTAAAACGATTTATCATGTTATACAAAGCTACCAACATGGTCAGCTCTACAATCTGGGAGTCACTAAAGTGTCTTTTAAGTTCGTCAAAAAGGGCGTCAGGAATATTTCCTGGACTAATCGTCATAGTTTCTGCGTATTTTAGAGCGACCTTTTCAGCCTCTGGAATATTCGCACTCTCAGGGTTATCAACCTCAAGAATTTCATTTTCAGTAAAACCCATTTTCTTGCTTATTTGTTGATGAGCGTGATAGCAATATGCCGAGCGGTTAATCTTTGAGACTTTTAGTATTAACCTCTCCTTAAGCTTAGGATCAAGTTCGTCTGGCTCCTGAACAGCTGCAACAAATGGTCCCATGGTTGATATTATGGATGGCTTATATGCTAATGCTTTATAGATATGGGTAACCTTACCCCTTTTCTTTATCATCCGATCATAAGCCTCTTTTACCTTTGGGTCTTTAACTTCGTTATCTTCAATATATTTAATACGCGCCATATATTTCCTCCAATTTATTTATTCTATATTTTTTAAACTTTTATTCCTCTTACTTAATCTAAAATCCCGAGATATATAGACCCACTTGAAGTCTTAGTACGTAATAAATCCTAAAATGTGAATCAAAAAATATTATCGCTTACCATTTATAAATAAGAAAGAATGCTGAAGACGGGCCAGTTTCTTCAACCCTTACTGGATCATGGGATCCTCAACTGTCTTCTTCGTTCCTAGATAAAGAGCCGGTCTGAAGCCAGGTGATAACGTCAATAAAGTCATCACACAGGGTTCGAAACTCTCCATTAGTTATGCATATATCTCCTAGATACTGTATACACCTAGGGCAATTATCCGGAATCATTGGTCCTATGTTTAGGCCAGATTCCTGATCGTGTTCACCGACAGAAAGTTTAAAATTATATGTATATGTCCTTGCAGTTGAATTGGGCAACTCATCGTATTTACACCAAACGTACATCGGTCCACAAGTCTCTCTTCTTACACCACTGTAACAGGGACAAACGTTTATACCCTGCTTTTGGTTCCACCTGGAAATACAAAAAGGGCGAGCTAGCGGACACCATAGTGGCTTTATCCAAAAGATCTCCTTTTCTTTAGTAGATATAAGATATTGTATATGTATCATTTGTCCTCGTTCTTATTACACAACTTTTCTACTCAATTGTCAAGCATAATCGGCTTCAATCTTGATTGTTGACAAGGTATTTAAAAAAGGTATACATAATAGCCAGTTGTGCTTTATTTGTTGTTTTAGCATTTCTGATTTACAATTACACAAAACCACAGTTAGATAAAGTTACCTGTAATCTAGCCCTGAGAGGGCTAGTGTTAATCCTTTGGGGGGTATCTGTCATGCCAATACTAACTGAAGAACATGAAGAAATTCGAAGAGCTGTACGTAAGTTTACGGATGAAGAAATAGTTCCAGTTGCACAGGAATTAGACCGCCATCAAAAAGAAATACCCCGTGAAATTATACAAAAAATGGCAGAGCTTGGATACTTCGGTTTAATATTTCCACCAGAATACGACGGAATAGGCTTAGACTATATAAGCATGGCCATTGTTGCCGAAGAATTAAGTAGAGGGTGGCTAAGCGTTGGAAGCGTTATGACTAGGAGCATAATCACAGGAACCCTTGTTCTTTCTCATGGCACAGAGGAACAGAAAAAGAAATTTCTCCCCGGTATCGCAAGAGGAGAGATTATGACCGCTGCCGCTTTCACCGAACCCGACTCAGGATCAGATACAGGAAGCATGAAACTCCGCGCAATCAAAAAAGGAAACGGCTATATCCTGAATGGAGAAAAAACATGGTGCACGTTTGCAAATCGCGCACATGTTCTAACAGTCCTTGCACGCACTGACCCCGATCCAAATAAGAAACATAGAGGGCTTAGCATGTTTCTTGTCGAAAAGGAGGTTGGTGACGTTATAAAGCATCCAAATATATCCGGTGAGCCTATTCCTACAGTCGGGTATCACGGGATGCGTTCCTATAGCCTAAGTTTCGATGAATGCTATGTTCCCGAGGAAAATCTAATCGGTATGGAAGAAAACAAAGGATTCTATCAATTAATGGCTACTTATGAGTCCGCTAGACTTCAGACTGCCGCCCGCGCTGTTGGATTAGCACAGGCCGCTTTTGAAGCAGCTCTTAGGTATTCAAAAGAGCGTTCACAATTTGGTCAGCCGATATGCAATTTCCAAGCAATCAGAATGAAGCTTTCTGAGATGGCGTCAAGGCTACAAGCCGCAAGGCAGCTTGTCTATTACGCTTGTGGTATGAAGGATACCGGCAAACGCTGTGACCTTGAAGCAGGAATGGCAAAGGTCTTTTCTGCAGAGATGGTTGAATACGTTACAAGAGAGGCAATGCAGATTTTTGGAGGTTACGGATACTCTAAAGAATATCCTGTTGAGAGATACTGGCGTGATGGAAGGGTGATAAGCTTATTTGAAGGTACAAGCGAGATTCAGCATGAGGTAATAGCAAGGCGGCTTCTCGAACTCTAATATTAGCCACAGAGTACACAGAGTACACAGAGAGATCGTTTTAAAAAATTCTTTATTTTCTCTGTGGTCTCAGTGGCTAAATAATACAAGGAGGGAACATCTTGTTTGTTTTAGATGAAGGCAAAAGAGTCGTTGTTCCAAGAACTGAATTAACTTATCCAGGACATAATTTGAAGTTACACCAAAGTGCAGCGGACACGGCAAAATCTCCGGTTGACCATGTGATGGCTGACCTTGAAGACGCATGCCCCTATGAATTTAAGGGAGATAAAAGTAGACAGGTAATGGTCGAAGCTCTAAACACAATAGACTTTGGGAAAAAGGTTGTGACTGTAAGGCCGAACAACCTTCGCTCGGAATTTTTCTATGGGGATATGGAAGCCGTAATGAGCGGAGCGGTAGATAAATTTCACGGCGTGATAATCCCCAAGATCCATGGGCCTGAAGACATAAAGCTAGTTTCAGACCTACTTGACGAATTAGAGGCAAGATACGGATGGAAGACCAAGGTAGCAATTGAAAGCCTTATCGAAAGACCGCGCGCTCTTGAGTACGCATATGAGATCGCAACGGCATCCCCAAGAATGGCAGGGCTTATCTTCGGAATCGCAGATTACACTGCAGAATTAGGCGGAGACCCAGACCTGCTTTTAGACAGACAAAATGAGATGTTCTATTACGAAAAGAAAGCAGTCGTTACAGCAGCAAAGGCTGCAGAGCTTCATGCGGTTGATAACGTTTATCTAAGAATCTGGAGAAAAGATGACCCACCTGAAGTTGTTAAACAAATTGATGAAGGACTCCGAAGAAAGAACGAGGTCGCAGCAGCGATAGGAATGGACGGCACGTGGGTGATTCACCCTCAGCAGGCTCAGATTGCAAACGAGTGTTTTACTCCAACAAAGAAGCAGATCGAAGAGGCAAAGCACCAGCTTGATTTCTATCATGAGATGGGCGGAGGCTCGATGTTTGACCCTAAGACTGGACAGATGATTGACGAAGCCACAGCAAAGATAGCTCTTATGAGGGTATCCAAAGCCTACATGGCTGGCCTCGTTGACAAAGAATACGTTGATTCAATGGCAGAAAAGAGCAAATCCATCACCGGATATGATATACGCCGAGCTGGGGAGAGGCGGTAAGATAGCTTTGGCAAATAACTTCTTCGTAAGCTTTGTAAAAGTTAAGCCCTATGAATATTCCCAAGGCAATTGAAAGATTTAATAAACTTGATGAGGGGATATTACAAACTATTCGTTCAGCGGATGTGTATGCACTTCATATCATTGCAAACCTTCGTGGTCAGGAAGTGGATAAGAATCTGATTAAGACCATAATAACCTCAAATAAAATAAGCTTATTAACTCTATTTAGCTGTGCCTATAATGATCAGGAAAGAAAACTCCTAGAGAAGCATACTCAGCTAAGAAATATAGGTAGTCAAATATTACTAGCCACCTATACAGCCTTTGAGCTTTACCTAATTGAAAAATTCAAAGAATACTACCGTCATTTTCACAAAAGTGTTAAATCTAACGTTGTTGAAGCATCTTTAGAGGAATTTTCATACCGTAGTTTAGAAGATATAAAGAAAATTTACAAAAATATCCTAGGAATTTATTTAGCCCAGTTCGAGATGGATGAAATTTTTATTGATGATAAATCATCTTTCAGGCCCTCTATTACTTGGAAAGGAATCAAAATGATTGAGAAAGCAAGGCATGATATAGCTCATAAAGGAGAATGTATAGAATACAAAATTACGATAATACCAGACGCATGGTATCCATTTGACTTTATTCGAAGATGGGTTGCGCTATTTGATGCTAACTTTGATATGATGATTTACAAAGGAGGCTCAACAATATTATTCAAGAGTTATAACAAGCGAGTTAAAGAGGTTGAAACTTCAAAGAAGAAGCATTAGAACTTAAACGATACTTCTAATAACTGCAGCCCAAACTTTAGCTTTACCCACTTTTCAGATAAAATTAGTTTTAAGCCGATTCCAATAAGAGGAATAATCTTATGTCTTCAAAACCCGAGGAAAAGCCGAAAAAGCAGAGTTTCGACAAAGCCGCTCAAGGGGTAAAAGATAATCCCTGGATTATGAGGACTTATGCAGGACATACAACTGCAAAGGCTTCAAATGAATTATTCAGGAAAAATCTAGCTAAAGGACAAACCGGTCTTAGCGTTGCATTCGACTTACCTACCCAAACCGGATACGACTCGGTTCATCCACTTGCAGAAGGTGAAGTTGGAAAGGTAGGCGTTCCGATAGGCCACATTGAAGACATGGATGCCCTTTTTGATAAGATCCCCATAGAGAAGATGAATACTTCTATGACGATTAATGCTACTGCAGCTTGGCTTCTTTCTCTCTATATTGCCCTTGCTGAAAGACGTGGTGTGGATATTTCACAACTAGAGGGAACCACTCAGAATGACATCCTGAAGGAATACCTTTCCCGCGGAACTTATATCTTTCCTCCAAAGCCCTCTATGCGCTTAATTTCGGATACGATCACTTTTACATTCTCAAAAGTCCCCAAATGGAATCCCATTAATATTTGCAGCTACCATCTTCAAGAAGCAGGAGCCACACCTGTGCAAGAGATCGCATTTACACTTGCAAATGCAATAGCAGTCCTTGATACAGTTCGTGAAAGCGGGCAAATCCCCAAAGACAGATTCCCTCAGGTAGTAGGTCGTATTTCGTTCTTCGTGAATGCCGGGATTCGTTTCATTGAGGAGATGTGCAAGATGAGGGCGTTTACTGAAATGTGGGATGAACTCACCCTAAAGCGATATGGAGTTGGAGATGAAAAATACCGTCGCTTCAGGTACGGGGTTCAGGTAAATTCCCTTGGGCTTACAGCCCAGCAACCTGAAAATAATATCGCAAGAATTCTACTTGAGATGCTTGCGGTAACGTTAAGCAAAAATGCACGTGCAAGGGCAATTCAGCTTCCCGCATGGAACGAAGCCCTTGGGCTTCCCCGCCCCTGGGATCAGCAGTGGTCACTTAGATTCCAGCAGATTCTAGCCTATGAAACAGATTTACTCGAATACCCAGATATATTTGATGGGTCACCTGTAATTGAAAGGAAGGGTAGAGACCTTAAAAAAGAGGCTTGGAAAGAAATCGAAAGGATTGAAGAAATAGGCGGAGCGCTTTCAGCAATTGAAAAGGGATATATGAAGATGGCTCTCGTTGCGTCGCACGCTGAGCGCGTTCGCGCAATCGAGAAAGGGGAAATACAAATCGTTGGAGTTAACTGCTTTACCGAAACAGAACAATCGCCCCTTGTACAGTCAGTTGAAGAATCAATACAGAAGGTTGACCCAAAGGTTGTTAGACAACAATTAGAAAGACTTAAAGCATTTAAAATCAAAAGAAATGAGAAAGCAGTCAAAGAAGCCCTTCGTGAACTTAGTGAAGCTGCTAAGAGTGATATAAACATTATGCCTGCATCAATACACTGTGCTCATGCAGGAGTTACAACAGGTGAATGGGCGGATACGTTCCGACGTGTCTTTGGTGAATATAGAGCGCCGACAGGAACCTCAATCACGCTACGGGAAGATACGAACGAAATCCGATCGGTAAGAAACGAAGTAAAATCACTTAGAGAAAAACTGGGCCGGCCACCAAAGGTGCTAATTGGAAAACCGGGCCTTGATGGGCATTCAAATGGAGCTGAGCAGATAGCAGTTCGTGCAAGGGATGTAGGTATGGAGGTGCTTTATCAGGGAATTCGGTTAACACCTGAAGAGATTGTATCAACCGCAGAGCAAGAAAATGTAGATATAATAGGACTAAGTATACTCTCTGGCTCACATGATACGATTATTCCAAAGATTATGAACCTCCTTAATGAAAAAGGCCTCGGAGACATTCCCGTTATAGCGGGTGGTATCATTCCAGACGATGATGCAAAACTCCTCATCGCCACCGGAATAAAACGTGTCTACACACCTAAGGATTATTCACTTAATCGAATTATGCATGATATTGTTGAGATAATAAAAGAATCAAAAGATAATGTTTGATGTTTATTCCTTGATCCTTTTTACACAATGTAAAAATTGTTCAATCAGTTTTTCCTTGAATCTGCATTTATGTGCAAACCTTTTACTAATTAAATAAGCATTTTTTAGATATTAGCCATGGAAATTAAAACTGTAAAAATCCAAAAGCCTGAAGACTTAAACCTTATTTTGGGTCAATCACATTTTATTAAGACTGTTGAAGACCTTCATGAAGCCTTAGTTAATACAGTTCCTGGCATAAAGTTTGGGCTCGCCTTCTGTGAGTCATCAGGCCCATGCCTTGTAAGATATAGCGGCACCGACCCTGAGCTTACCGAATTAGCACAAAGAACTGCATTTAGCATTTCGGCGGGTCATAGCTTCATAATATTTCTTAAAAACTCCTATCCGATCAATGTGCTTAACGCTATAAAAAGCGTTCCTGAGGTTTGTAGAATATTCTGTGCTACGGCAAACCCTGTTGAAGTAATTATCGCTGAATCAGAGCAAGGAAGGGGAATCCTCGGCGTTATTGATGGTTTAAAATCAAAAGGGATTGAAACGGAGAAGGACATCGAAGAGAGAAGGGCTTTTTTAAGAAAAATTGGATACAAGATTGGATGAGTGGAGAAAAAGCATAAGACATACTTTCCGATCTTGTAGGAGCGCCATTCATGGCGCGACTGAATCGCGGCTAGAAGCTGCTCCTACAGTTTTTGGGGTTACTATTGAGAATGTGTAAGGGGGTATGAACTTTAATCCTGTTGAACTCTAAATGCCCAACTGGGATTTACTTAGTTAACATTCATAATAGAAATACACCTATAATATCCAACCAAAAATAGATGGCTATTATCACTATATCAGAATTAGGTGATGGTCTAGGTCAAGAGGTTGCTAGAAAGGTTTCTCAGAGGCTTGGATTCATTTTAGTAGATAGCACCCTCATTATTAGCAAGTTAGGTATTCCTCACGAGATAGACGTAGAAAAGGACACTGAGCTCCTCTTTCAAGACAAAATCCCGCCAAGACTTATTAAAAAGCTAATAATCAAACATGCTCTCGAAAATAACGTAGTAGTACTTAACCTTGGAGGCGAAATTCTATTTCGCAATCTTCCTGGCGCCCTTCATGTAAAAATCCATCATTCTTATGACGGAAAAAAGGAAACTAAATTAATTAAAAACAGAAAAAGAAGTTACGTAAGCTTTATCAAGAAACTTTATGCAAAGAAAAAAATAGTGAGTAGTTTTTATGACCTTCAGATTAAAATAGAGAATATGGATGCGGATTTTGCGGTGGATATGATATTAAAAGCAGTTGAAACAAAGGGGATAATGGCGAAGGCTGGAGTGACTTGGAGAAGAATTGAAAAATTAAAAGCGAGCTTGAATGAGCTAGGATTATATATTAGATTGAACTCAGAGAAAGTTAAAAAATTAGGAATTCCTTCATTTGCTCACCCTAGTGAAAAGGATTTTGTTCGTGTTTTGGAATTTTACCGAATCAAGTGGGAGTATGAACCTAGGAGTTTTCCTATTGAATGGGATAAGAACGGCAAGGTAATAGAAGAATTCACACCAGATTTTTACCTCCCTGATCTAGACACTTACATAGAGCTTACCACTCTTAAACAAAAACTTGTGACAAAGAAAAATCGTAAGCTCAGGAGGCTAAGAGAGCTTTATCCAAAGGTCAATATAAAAATATTTTATGGAAGGGATTATAAGAAATTACTACAGAGGTTCGGTAGAAAATAGGAGACGGCTCCAAGTGACCTTTTACTTTTGAAAACCTTGCCTGGCTTTCCTTTTAACTAGCCTCTCCCTCGTCGAGGGAAGCTTCAATTTGACCTTTCGGTCTCCTCTTGGTACTTTAGGCTTTGGTTTTCAAATTACCCTGAGCCTCTTGGAACCGCTTAATGTAATTTATACTACATTTTGTAATGAATGTCAAGTATATTTTATTAAAATAAAAATTATTTGTTTATAGGCAGTTATGAATGATAATATCTTAATTAACGATGATAAACTCTCAGTTAGAAATGAAATAGTAACATCCAGCAATTAAAAGTTAGACTATTCTCGAAATAAGAGGAACTAAAGTGAATGAAGACATAGCTAAGGTTTTAATCACAGAAGAAGATATAAGAAAGCGGATTAAGGAGCTCGGAGAAGAGATATCTCGTGACTATTATGGAAAGAAACCTGTAATTGTTACCGTCTTGCGAGGGGCGATTATTTTTCTATGTGATTTGATGAGAGAGATTTCTATTCCTGTTACCCTTGATTTCTTGTCTATTTCAAGTTACTCAGGACAAACCCACACAGGTATAGTTAGAATCTTAAAAGATCTAGATGAAAATATAGAGAATAAGCACGTAATTCTAATTGAGGATATAATTGATACTGGACTGACTCTTAATTATATATTAAGAATATTAAAGGAAAGGAAACCAACTGACGTTCGTGTGTGTACTCTTCTTGACAAGAAGGTTCGTAGGATTGTGGATATACCAATTGACTACCGCGGATTTGAAATTCCAGATGAATTTGTAGTAGGTTATGGGATGGACTATAACCAGCATTATCGGAATCTGCCATTTATCGGTGTTCTTAAGGAAGATATTTTAACTAAGTAGGAAAATCTTATTCATATTAATAAAGTGTTATGCAAATAAGTAGCGGATTATGGAAAGTGCTCCTAGTAAATATATAAGCCAAGAAACTGTCTTGCCTTTACCTGAAAGTAGTTTTAAGATGGGATAAGAGATAAAACCAAAACAAAGACCATCGGCAATACTGAATGTGAATGGTATTCCAATTAGTGTTAGGAACGCAGGAATTCCTTCTGATAAATCATCCCACCTTATATCCTTTATCGCTTGAATCATTAAGCTTCCTACAATAACGAGTGCTGGAGCAGTAAGAGGATAGATAAAAACACCCTTAGAGATTTCATAACCTCCTCCTATCATTTTTACAAGCGGGAAAAATAGAATGGACAATAAAAAAAGTATTGCAATAACTACACATACAAATCCCGTCCTGCCACCCTGAGAAACCCCTGTTGTGCTTTCGATATAAGCGGTAACAGTTGACGTACCTAATAATGCTCCTACCGATGTTCCTACAGCATCAGCCATTAGTGCTCTACTTGCTCTAGGAAGCCTTCCATTTCTTAAAAAGCCAGCTATTCCGGCCACCCCTATTAATGTGCCTATTGTATCGAACATAACCATGAAAAGGAAAATAATAGTCACAGTTATGAAGTCAATTTCAAGAGCCCCTTTTATATCAAGTTTAAGGAATGTAGGGGAGAGAGATGGTGGAACAGAAAGAATGCTTCCAGGATAATTAACTATTCCAAGAAGTAGTCCCAGAATAGTTGAAACGATAATTCCTATCAATATAGCTCCTGTAATCTTTCTTGTCATTAAAACTGCTGTAAATATTAATCCGAATATAGAAAGGAGTACGGCTTCCTTTCTTAAATCTCCCAAACCTAAAATCCCTTCAGAACTCTTCTCAATAACCCCCGCTTGAATAAGACCTATAAAGGCTATAAATAATCCAATTCCACCTGCTATGGAATCCTTTAGTGATTGAGGCACAGCATCAACAATCACCTCTCTAATCCTAAAAGCGGTTAAGACAACAAAAAGAACCCCTGAAATAAAAACCGCTCCAAGGGCCTTCTGCCACGCTAAGCCCATACCGAGTACAACTGTAAAGACAAAAAAGAAGTTCTCTCCCATAGCTGGGGCAACCCCGATGGGGTAATTTGCATATAGTCCCATTACAAGGGTTGCGATAGCTGCAGATAAGCACGTGGCCATCATGACCGCTCCGAAATCCATTCCAGCTTGTGAGAGAACAGCAGGCTGTACAAAAATTATATATGCCATGGTCATGAATGTGGTGAGACCAGCAATGGCTTCGGTCTTAAAAGATGTTCCTTTCTCTCTAAAACCAAAGAAGCTCTCTATCACTTTCATCGAGGGGTAATTAATATAGGAATTTTTGTTGAATTATATCAAGAATTACTTCTGAAGTACACTTAACCCTGTTAACTGTTCTAATTATATCAGCTTTACTCTTGAAATTTACTAATAATAGAAATTAGATGAGACCTAGTTTGTAAGCACATCTGAGAATTTTTATCTTGGTTTAGCAAAACAGAAAAGGTTATAATGTGAAATATAGGTGAATAAGATGAAATTCGGCATTGCGCTTCCAAATTTTGGCAAGTATGCGAAAAGAGATGCAATCCTTGGTATAGCAAAAACTGCAGAAACACTCGGCTTTGACTCAGTTTGGGTGAGTGACCATATT
>Ga0209323_10000458_pt1 | contig 26341 bp, 27 predicted proteins | sample Rifsed19ft2_FD_184014 | JGI IMG/M metagenome (GOLD analysis project Ga0209323, IMG submission 184014) | Soil microbial communities from Rifle, Colorado, USA - sediment 19ft 2 (version 2) | ecosystem: Environmental > Terrestrial > Deep subsurface > Rock core/Sediment | place: Rifle, Colorado...
TATCAGTCCTGGCACGGGATTCCACCACAACTGATGCCTTGTCAACAGCCATTTTTGCAATGGGACCTGAGGCAGGGATTAAACTTATCACGAAGCTGAAAGGCGTGGAAGCAGTCATAGTACGGGATGACGGCAGCATCTGGACGTCGCCCGGACTCAAAGCAAATCCTGATATAAAGATCGAGCTTACTCCGTAAGATTTCTTCCACTGTAACCACTCGGTGAACGGGGATATCCTGTCATGCTGAACTTGGTTCAGCATCTCATTTAGGCCCTGAATCAAGTTCAGGGTGACAATTCACCACCTTTCACCTATGCATTATCTTCCACTAATGATATATCTTGAAATTACTGGCAACTTTATTGTATTATAGCATCTGGTTGATGTGGGGCGCCTGTAGCTCAACGGATAGAGCAACGGCCTCCGGAGCCGTGTGTTGGAGGTTCAATTCCTCTCAGGCGCGCCAGGAATCCGCCTCCGGCGGATTCAGCTATAGCTTATAGCCTATAGCTGATAGCTGCTATGTTTCATTTGTGTAGATTTGGAAATATCCTTTTTTTCTATATTTTATAGCTATAAGCCATTGGCCATTAGCTATAAGTGCAAAAATTGCAAAGCAATTTTTGCCTGGGGCCGTTAGCTCAGTTGGTAGAGCAGCTGACTCTTAATCAGCGGGTCGGAGGTTCGATCCCTCCACGGCCCACCAGAAAAATCAAAGGGTTAGGAGATTTTCTCTTAACCCTTTTTCTTTGATTTGCAAACATAGATATTATCGGAATGAGTGGTCACTCTTGAGTGGAATGGCTGGTCAATATAACTTCAACATCCTTTTGTAGCTCCTTCAAATATCAAATTTTCCGTAGACAGATTAAAAATATCCTCACGACTATACCTCTCAGTAGCCCCTATAATCTCCAGCCCAATCACCTTACCATCGGCATCAAGATCAAGATTTATGCCCTCTTCTATCTCCTTAGTATGGGCAACCATCTTTTCCTGAATCCTTATATACAAGGCATCAACTTCTTTGTCATATTCAATTTTCATAATGCCTCCCTATTTATTCTTATCAACGACTGTCACAATAATTATTTTATTACTCTCCTCACGATAAGTAACTTTGAGATATTTATTTCCTATATGTTTGAAAGCATTCTTTCTGTCTTTAATGGAATCCTCTACACTTTCCGGATAAAGGATGGTATCTTTGACCTCATCTTCAGTAATATCCCTCCATTTCATCTGTCTCCTGGCATGCCTGCTAAATGATATGTCCATGCAACCTCAATCCTACCTAACTCCTCTCCTTGAGTCAAGATAACTAAATCAATTCAGCCTTAATAACAAATTTAAACAATCCGTTAACCCAGAACACAAACAAATTCAGCTACAATCCTGAAATCACCCTCCTGTACATTTTCGAGAACAATATCTGAGAACTCCTTGTTTTCCGGCCGGAGAACAATTTTCTTGTGCATCCATGTACCGTCTTTGAATTGTTCTTTTTCGCTATGGTATTTTTTGATCGTATATTGCCCTTTGGACTCAGTATCACGTAACATCGTACAGTTGGCAAGAACAATTTTCCCTTCTCTGGACCCCCCAAGTTCAAATCTAAAAACACAATAAGACCCGTCTTTAATTGTCGGCTCCATTGATTTACCAACAACTTTCACAACGAACATATCCTCTGATAATTTCCTGCGAATATCGGCTTTCACCCAGCCCTGGATTGACTCAAAATATTCTTCCTTCCTGAATGATGTCGCAACAGCTTCAAGGGGAACAAGAGGTAAATAAGTCTCGTATTGTTCGTCTTCATTGACGTCATCTGCAAGTTCGATCTCAGCCATCAAGCGCTGAAAAATCAACTCTTGCTCTTCTTTTGGTTCTGGCTCCCACCAGTGCTCAACCTCATCCGTAATATGCCTGTAATCAATGCCTATCTCCTCAAAATGTTTTCTGGCACACCAGATCTTTCGTTTCTCATTGGCATATTGTAAAAGATTTTCATGCAGCGTCGCCTTGGTCTCGCGCACAAGTTCAACGGTATATACCCCGGTCTCAGCCTGCCTGACAATTCCCCAATCCGGAACATAATTGCCAATAATTTTCGGAAGCCGGACCTTAAAAGAATCTGGAAACTTGAAATAAAATAACACCTTCTTATCGCGATTAAGCCTGTTTTGAACAAACCTGAATTCGACATCAGATTCGTATTGCACTAAATCATACAAAGACGCATCTGAGCCCTTCATCAATGCACGTTGAGGATGTTGCTCCTGTGCCGGGAATATCTTACCAAAATCGTATCGTTCTAACTCATCCAATAGAAAATACTCAATATTACTGGCCACATGGTCTGATAAGACATCTTTTATAGAATAAATAAACGCCGAAGCAAACCCTTCCGGGTTTTGAAAAACTGTTTTTAGGCGGTTGCCAGAAATACGTCTAAAAATATCAATAATCGTTCTTCGGGTAAGCATCGTTTCCTGAGCGGCTCTATTAATAAGGTTAAATATGGGAAATGTCCTGTCTTTCTCCCATATCACTGACTTAGTAACTGACATTGCCTGCTGGAAATCAAAAGAAAAGCTCTCATGCTCGCGTAAAATCTTCTTGTTCGAGAACAGTACCTCATTATCTTTAATATTCACTATGACAAAGTCCTCTAATGCCTTGTCATTAAGTTCCCTCGCCAGATCGCTTTTCACTTTGTATGTTCTGATAGTTTCCTCATCATTACCATCAGAACCTGTCTTAGATACCCTGATCCTTGCTTTATCACCCAGAATTTCCAAGAGTATCATTTCGTAACGCACAAATCCATACATACCCTTTTTAACAATCACCTCAGGAGGTAAAACGACCTCCCTGCTAAATTTAGCTACAACGTTATTAATCACCTCATCAGTATCTACCCGGATATTATAGTTAGTACGATGAATAAGCTTGTTCCAGAACTCCACAAATTCTTCTTTGTGCCATATTGCATCATTTCGGCGCGCCGGTTCCCTGTGTGCGTCTGATGGCGGAGGTGGGAGCGCATTGCCGCTCTCACGATATTCTGATTGAAGCCCGTTAACAAAATCCTCATAGCTTTCATTTGCGATTACTGTCAGAACATTGACCTTTGAATCCTGCACCCTCTCCCCGTAGCGATTAACACAAAGACGCATCCCCCTTCCTATCTCCTGACGCTTGCGGCGTTCAGAATACCTCTGAGCCAGTGTGCAAATCTGAAAAACATTTGGATTATCCCAGCCCTCTTTCAGAGCCGAGTGAGCAAAGATAAAGCTGACATCCTCATCGAATGAAAGCAATTGTTCCTTTTTCCTCATGATAAGCTCAAACGCCCGTTTTTCTGCTTCTCTTTCCTCATCATTCCGGCCACCTTCCGTATCAATCTCCAACACACCATCTTTCGTATGTTTCTGCGCAAAATAACCTTCGTGTACGGCGTCACAACTTTTATGCTTAAAATACACATATCCACTCTTGAGATACTCAAATGTCTCCTCAAAAATAGCCCTGATAACAGCCTGCTCACCACGATAGTTCGCCACCCGGTCAATAAAAAAGAGAGAAAGAACTTTGACACCACGATTATATAATTTTTCCTGCAAATCCATATGTTGACGAACGGTCTCCTTAATCTGCTGTCTGAATACCCCTTTCTTCTCAGCGGCTTCCTGCTCTTCATTGATTGCAGCATGCCGTTCGCCATTCGCAAATTCCACAAGCCCCTGGACAAGATCAATATTCTCTACAACGAATCCCTCGTAATCGTCGTTCTTGGTCTTTGCGTTAAGATCGTCACCATGTTTAAGGGTAACGCTTCCTATCTCCCTGCGTCCCTTTTTATTGATAACAACCTCTGCCTTAACTTTCGGTCCCGCTAATAACTCTTGTATACGAAAATGAGCTGATGAATTGGCATTACTCCCCTCAGTCACGCCAATGACCTGAATACGTTTTACAAGATTGCGCCGGAATGACTCCAGCGGGTCCAATTGATAAATAAGGTTGTCATACTGCCAAACGCCGGCACCGTCTTTTACTCCGGCCGTGGCGCTGTATTTAAGCGCAAAGAGCGGATGAAGTGTTCTGAGAGCCTGCTGAGCTATATCCGTCTCATAATTCTGGCATTCATCCAGGATCAGAATTGGACGAACAGCCTGAATATATTCAAAAGGAAGTTTTTCGCCAATCAGCTTTTCCGTTGGCTTAAAGATATTATTCGTGACTTTGTTGAAAGCCGCTATGGTCATCACCATAACCGTCAAAAACTGAGAATGAGAATACTCCCTAAGCTTGCCTACATCATACTTGATCAAGTTCATATTCTCATTGTGATACAATGTGCGGAAGTGTTCCCGGGTGATTTCAATCGCCTTGATAACACCCTCGTAAATAGCAACACTCGGCACAACTACAATAAATTTTCTAAACCCGAACAGTTGACACAATTCATACATCGTCCTCAAATACACATACGTTTTCCCTGTCCCGGTCTCCATCTCAATAGTCAAAGAAGGGTATTTCCATGCACCAAATTTCCCCCCAACCGGAAAAACAAAACCTTCATTAACATTCATCGCCGCCGATTCCGGCAATCCATTCTTCTTCTGGACCATTTTCATATTATGAAGAAGGACGTCTTCATCTAACATCTCATCACCAGGAATATTTGGGATGCATTCGTCAGAGAACAAATGATAAGTGCCGGTATTTTTAGGGAAGCCTTCAAAAAGCCCCACTACGCTTTCCATGGCATGCTTCTGGTGTTCCTGATTTGCGTCAAATTTAAATTCTAATTTTTGTAACATGGATGACACCTTAAATCGTCTTGATTACGCCCTTATCCGATAAAGCGACCTTTTGTTCATCAGTAAGTGCGCTGTCAAGACAAATAAAAATGTCTTTATCGGAGAGGGGAAGCCCCTCAATCGTCGTCGTGTCCACTGCAGGATCCAGACAAACGAAGATCATATGATTGCAAAACTCGCTTTTGACCTGAAACACTTTATTTGCTGTGATGGCCTTAACAATTTCGATCTTACTGTGCAAGGGGAAACCTTCCTGAAGCATGATTTCTACGAGCAGGTTTCCCGCCTTCCAACTAGGGATCAAGGCATCCTCCTGCTTAGCGAAAAGATCCATTAGTTCAGTGACATCAGTACCTTTATACTCCTGCCATTGGTTAAAATGCGACCAATGCAATTTGAATACCTTAAAACCAAAGTCTTGATCCTTTAATTCCTCCGTTATTTCTTCTTCTTCAACGATCCTTTTAATTACTCGCCTAATACGTTCTTTACCAATTTCCGCAATGTTTGGCTTCAAGCCTACCTCTCGACAAAACTCATAGCCATCGCGATATTCTTTCTCATTTTCATTCAAAACTTCAGGTAGTTGAACCATGATATATTTACAAGAGTAGTTATTCTCGAGATTAAAAAGGTAAGTAGCACTTGATGTTGTCGAAGATCCAGCAAAGAAATCGAGTATCAAATCATTATTTTTACAATTAGCGATCATAATAAGATGCAATATAAGTCTGGATGGCTTTGGGTTGCTAAACACATTTTTCTTCCCGAAAAGATTAAACAATTCATCACTTCCTTCTTGGTTATGACCAAAAACATCGTGAGACCACCAATTAGTCGCACATTGTCCTTCTATTTCACGTTCAGATTTAAAATATTTCTTCCGCGGTTGTCCCTTTCCTCCATGTGGGAAAATAATTCTTTTATCTTCCAATAGCGCTTTATAAGTATTTTCATCCCCCATCCATTCTTCCTCATACTCTGCACCAGTCGGAGTAGTTATTATATATATTGTTCCAGACTGTCCAGAACCAGTCTTCCACGGTTTGGACGCCCAATCTCCTCTAGGATCATTATCTGGATTTGAGAAATTTCCAGTTAAACCTATTTTCCCAACGCCGCTTTTTTTAAATACTTCTTTATCCCTAGAATAAGCCAATATATGCTCTGCTACCAATCCAATCATTTTTGTCGGATCATTAGGTTGATTATGCCTCCTCCTCCAATGTATATGCCCTTCAAAGTTTTCCTCACCAAAAACTTCATTCAGCATTGTTTTCAAATGCTGAACCTCATCATCGCCTATACTAACAAAAATAACGCCATCTTCTTGTAAAAGATTTCTGGCTATCATGAACCTCGGATACATCATATTTAGCCATTTTGAATGGAAACGTCCATCCGATTTAAGATTACTAACAAGGGGAGTCCCTGATTCATCTATCTGTCCAGTCAATTTTAGATATTCATCCAGGGGATGCTCAAAATTATCTTTGTAAATCCTATCATCCCCAATGTTATACGGTGGATCGATATAAATCATTTTGATCCTACTAGCATAGCTCTTCTGGAGAAGCTTGAGCACTTCAAGATTATCACCTTCAATGAAGATATTTTCTGTCGTATCCTCGTTCACGCCCTCACCGGGGGCAGGTATCAGAGTTCCTTGCGGCGGTTTGCCGGCTAAGCGACGTGCATCGCGCTTCCCTGGCCACGTAAAGGCATAATGCTCTTTATTTGCATCATCTTCAACAAATGAACCAAGGCATTCCCTGAGAACATCCCAGTTAATCTTGCCATCTGCAAATGCTTCCGGTACCACTATTTTGAGTCTTTCCATGCGCTCCTGATAAATATCATATGAAGGCTGAAACTTTTCTATACTCATTTTTAAACTCCCTCTTTTCTATGTGCCGCCTTCTTCACTCTCAAAATTACTGTTCCCTGATAGCCAGTCTTCCTGCTCATCACGGTCAAGCGAACTTTCAAAATATTTCACAAACTCCCGCACCTTACCTTTTGTCGCCCCGCGGGCGTATTCTCTGTATGATTCACATGAAAACCTGCCGTCACAGTTACGGCAAACATTAGTGGCAAAGGTCTGATTGGTTCCCGCCACTATTTCCAGCAAATCGTCCACCGTCGGAGGACGGAATTTCCCATCCTCAATGCAATCCACGACAGCACCAAATTCTTTTATGGTCTGCTTAACCTTATCGTGAGCTATTGCAATTGGAATTACAGGATTCCATGCGGTCATGGCCCGCTGTAACTGGGCATCGTCACCAGATCGCAATGCTGACTTAACGTCTTTAGGCAAGGAGGTTGATATAACTGCTGTCATGTCGAGTGTGTTTTTACGCAGTTCATGCCATACATAGGCATATACGTTTAATTGCTGTTCATAAAGTTCAATATTTTCCTTGATGTATACGACATCATGAGTTTTTACATCATACATCTGCGTAACATCTCCTTCCCGAACAATATCCACGACCCCTTCGATAGAGAAAGCTCTGCCATGAGGTGATATCTGGTTTGGCAAAGATAGCCTTACTTCTGCATCGGTAACCTTCAGAGCCAGGTCCTTTAATTTACGCCAATACAGAAGGACTTGATCTAAAGCCTGCTCTTTGATGTCTTCTGTAAGAGCGTGGCCACCCTCCAGCCTTAGAAGCTGATAGTTTTGCTCAAAAAGTTCACATATTTTTTCTTCGATCTTGTCCATATCAAACCTGTTCAGCTGCTTTTTGCGCCAGCAAGTAATTGTGTAAATCTTCTATTGTCCGGTGAACAAGCGTTCCGAATAACATGACTGATGACCGTGCTGGCACAAATCCATATTGACGAAATATCATGTATTGCCTCGGACATCGTTTATACAATAGATAATCTGATGTATATGAATAGGAATGCCCTAACTCATCTGCCTCAGTTTCTTTAGGCCGCTCCGCCTTATCCCACTCAATGGTGCCTACATGTCGGACGTTCCCGGTCAAGACTTCTCTGAATGACTGCAACATCCTTTGCCCTGGGCCGCTGAATCTGGGCAACAAGAGGATATTTTGCGCACGGCTCAATGCGACATAATATAGCCTCGCAATATCAAATTCAACTATACGATCAAGCGGTTCGCCTTCACGCCTCAAGTCATTGCGCACAATCTTTTCTATTGTACCTGGGCCTCGGTCCTGGCGATAGAGCCCGCCAAGAATCACAACCGGAAACTCCAGCCCTTTCGCCTGATGAATTGTAATAATAGAAACTCTGCCCCTGGGGAAAGGATCTTCCTTGTCTTCAAATTCGGACTCACCCAGGCGATACATGGCGAACAGATAAGAGGCAAAGAAATGTTTCTGTATACGATCATCCTCGAAGTCTCGTGCTGTCAATATAGGCCGCCCACGATCTTCCTGATAGCGTGATATATACTGAGTAATCAATCCCAGGTTGCACATCGGCCCTTCATCTTCAGCCCGCTCTGCCATCCCGATGATATTTCGGAAATAATCAAACGTCGTCAACTGATAGAATAGATCCAATAGTCCCCAGTCCAACGATGTCACGCGATTTATAACGTAGGAAACTGTCGCCTTAGAGTAACCCTTCTCAACCATATACAGCAAACGCCCTGAAGAAAGTTTCTGTATAGTTTCTTTGGATAATCCGGTTATTCTGGTCATCGCCATCAAATGATGTCCCGTAATCTTGCTGTCGAGGTTTAGCGAGTTTCTCTCACAGTGCTCCACTATCCTCTTGTGGTCGTTTGCATTTCGTGCAATCTCATTCTGCCTGCTTTCGACAAACAATCGCAATGAGGAGTCGTTTTGCACTTCTTGCGAAGCGGCCGCAATGCTTCTATCCATCCAGCCACGAAAATTGCCCAAATCCCTTCCATGTCCCTGCAACGGCGGACGCCCCAGGATTATTGCAAATAACCCGAAAACAACCATAGACTCCTCGAGTTCCAAGAAACACCGTGCACGAGGGGCATAAACAGGTATACCTTCTGACTCCAGGGCACGGGACAAACGACCAACCTGAGTGTTCCCTTTAAGATAGGAGAACAAAATTGCGATTTGGTTATAATCGTTTACAACACCTTTTTCTTTCAGCTCCCGCACAAATCTTGCGATTTGTGAAGAAACATTTTCAGGTGCGGCATCATCTGTCATAAAGACAGACGGCATTGCTTTGCTTCGATGGGCGTTAACGTTTTTAAGGAGACGGTAGGTCGTTCCGTTTACATACCAGTTAGTCTTCTGCATAAACGTTTGTGACACATCAACGATATTCTTTAACGAGCGATAATTCGTATGAAGTGCTATCTTCTCAGGATTGACTGAATAGTATTTTTGACAACGACCAGGGAAATCAACGAAGTTTTCAACCGTAGCACCGCGAAAACGGTATAATGCCTGATCATCATCTCCAACAACACATAAGTTCTTATTAAGGCGAGCAAGGGCGAAAACCAAACGTTCCTGGACATAATTGGTATCCTGATATTCATCAATGATAATATGCTTAAAATGATTATTTGTGCTCGTTTCAACAAGGCGTAACGCATCACCCTGCAGCAAAGACAGGTCCGTATGTACAACCGGATTCGCTTTTAAAGAACCGACGTAATAAGCGTACATTCGATAAAGACGGTCAAGGAACTCGTCATCTGTTTTTAATTCAGCGGGATTAACCAATTCCTCAGAAAAGCGGTTAAATAAACTGAGGATATTGACAATGGCGACATGTCGTGATCCGGCTCGTGCTTGTTGTGGTGTCCCTAAGTAGGCATTAATAATCCTGTTTGTATCCTGGCTATCTTCTAATCCTCCAGCCTGCACCATCGCCATCCAAAACCGGCGATTAGATACATACAAATATTGGCCAAGCTCGTCCAGGATGCGCGGTGGTATTTGTCTGTCACTCGAATTTGAAAAAGAGCGGTCAATTAAAATGCGACGGCAGTTTGAATGAATGGTGCCAACATACATCCTGGCAAGGTCATATTTTTCATTAGTAAAATTAGCGGCAATGCCTAAAAGTTCTTTCAGCCCTTCTTTGAGCTGATGCGCCGCTTTTTCGGTAAAAGTACTGAGAAATATTTGATCGGGAGAAATCCTTTTATCAACAATTAAATGAACCGTCCGCCATAAAAGCACCCGCGTCTTCCCGGATCCCGGGGCAGCGGTAATGAACACGGGCCTGTCTTCATCAAAGAGAATAGCCCTTTTCTGTTCATCATTCGGTACAAACTTTTTTATTTGCCAGAGTTCTTGTATTAAATCATTTGCCATTCTTCAAATAAATCCTGGACCACTTCTACCCGGGAAAGTTTTGCAAACAATAGCCTTCGCCCATTCATAATGGACTTATAAGAGGCAACACAGACTTCTTCTGCAACTCTGCAGAAGAGCATGTCTCAACTGCCCCCTCCAGTTCGTTTAATAGAAATAGCTGATTGAATTGTCCTCGTAAATGGGCGAGAGTTCTCTTGACTACTCCATACTTTTGCTCGATAGTGCCATAAGATTGAATGTGGAAAAGAATAATTTCTTTGAGGGTCCTTACATATTTAGGAAGGTAACTGAGAGCCCTGTTCACAGTAACGCATTATATCATAACATTATGAATTTACAAGAAATTATTACTGGTTATCGCTTGCAGAAATCTCACATATAGCATTCTTCTACTCATATAGATATTTTCTTCATATAATGGGAAAGAATCAAAAAGTCTAATCTTTCTTTTTAAGCCTTTTCAATCTCAGGATATCTTCCATCTCCCGTTCCTCCAGTGTCCTGCTAATATATCGCAGCTCTTCTCTCTTATTCTGTTGTCGAGGTCCAGCGAAATTCCCCAATCAGGTCCAAAAGAATTCCCCAGTTGGGTCCAGGATAATTCCCCAGTTTTCCATATAATGCGATAGGATTTCCGTCCAGAGTTAACCACTGGAGGGGATCCTATGGCAAGGAGAGAGTGATCTTCCCACTATTCAGGACAAAAATGCTTGATTTCTTTAAATGCACTTTGTATGCTTGTTAACATAATCTTCTGCATGGGGTACCTCCTATTGGGTTTAAGGTTAATATCCTTATTGCACAGCTCGATAGAGTACTCCTTCCTATCTCTGACACAAACTATGATACATTACCAGGCAATTCGCAAGCTTGACAAATCCTGAAAGTCTTTGCTATTCTAAAAAGCGATTTGCATTTACTATTGTTTCGATTTTCCTTAACTTGATAAATGGAACAGCATCCACATAAACTTGAAGATGATCCAATACTTGAGGCAATTTTCGAGATTCGTTTTACAAGCAGAACAGAAAACGTAGCAGATCTTCTACCTGGTCTGCTCTTTCAATCCTTAAGAGAGAAATACCCAAAGTTGGAAGCCCTATCTATTTTTAGTGTTCCAAGAGAGATCAGAGAGGCAGATCCAAACTTCAAATATAAGCCCACACATCGATTACTTGGCGACAATTATGCGATTACAACTGGTGAACATGTTGTATCTTTAAGTTGCAACAAACCCTATAGTGGCTGGATTAAATTTCGCCCCGTCATTAAAGAAACTCTCAGTTATTTAAAAGATACAATGCTTGTTGATAACGTCCATAGATTTTCTATGAAGTATGTAAATTTATTAATTGAAGATAAAATCCCATTACAATTAGGCATGATAAAAAATAAGATAGTGCTTGGATCTCATGATTTGTCAAGCACTCTGACTAACATCAGAACAGAGATCGATAAAAATGATTTTATTAATATAGTACAAGTTGTTTCGGGCGCAACCGCAAGAGTAAAAACCGGACAAGAGATCAAAGGATTAATATTAGAAATAGATACAATTTACAATAAACAATTTAAGGATTTTTGGATTGATATCGATGAGTTGCTTGATAGTGCCCATACCACAGAAAAATCAATTTTCTTTGATATTTTAACAGAAGAAACTATTAAAAAATTAAAACCTGTTTGGGAGAAACAATGACTGAAACAGAGCGTCAAATAGGGGATAATCAAGCACAAGAAACATTCAGTTCAATCTCCTATCTTGGGGTTCTTGCTACTGCTTTAGCCATTTCTGTGTTTCATCCGCCATCACAGGCACCCATATTTATTGAGACAATATTCCAGCAAAATGCTCAAGGAGATACCCACCAAATAACGACCATTGAACGGGAAACAAGTACAACAGATCTTTTCTACGCACTGAACACTATATACGACAGCCTCCTATCGAATCAGTCTGATTTGGATTCCGACCTAAAGAAGGTACTCTATTCAAACCTATGGGAATTGTACGAATGAATATAGCATGAGAGAAGACCTCTTTGAAAAAATTAAAGAATACCTTCCAAAATACTTAACACCAGAACACCAGCGAGAGCTATTTTCCGAACTACAACGATTCCAAACCGATCCAAACTGCATCAATTACTACCTTGGGGAAAAGATTACTGATGACTATCTTCAGGGTGATGGTTGGAAGGGATTCATAGCAATCAAATTTGAAACGCTTGAAAAGAAGACCGTTTCTGGCGTAATAATTTCTAACAGTTGCGATATTAATTTAGCTAATGTTAGAGACTTCGATCCAAAGGTTCTTTTTGTTCCCTTGATTAAGCTATCAAAATATGTTTCCCTTCTCAAAGATATTGGAAAAGACGAAACTTTTATCAATCCCAAGCTTGACAATATCAAAAAACAACGAACTTCATCTATTTTCTATTTTCCGGCATATAAGGATCTAATGGAAGAAAGCATCACAACACTTGATGATATTCACCAGCACCCACTTTCAAGTTTCCATCAAACAGACAAATCAAAAATATTTACACTTAGCCAATGTGGTTTTTATATTTTCCTAATTAAGCTCTCGATTCACTTTACAAGATTCAATGAAGGGATAACGCGCTTTGCTTAATGACTCCACGGCCCACCAGAATTATCAAGGGTTTGCGGGTCATCCTGCAAGCCCTTTTCTTTTGATAAGTCCAAGGGCGTGTCCGCTTGAGTTTTTTAATTGGAACTGCTATTTTATCTCTATGAAACCTATCAGGTTTGATTGACATGCAAAAAGAAGGATAAAGGAACGCGATATATGAGAAGAAGAGGCAGAAGCTGCTTTACGAGAGCCAGAATCTACAGTAGAAAGCGTTAAGGGAAGAGTAAATGCCTTTAAGTATATAGGCAACAGATTCTTGAGGGTTACGTATAAAGAAGAACCTGATCATTTCCTGGTTATAACAGTAACCATGAGGAAAAAACCATTCAAGGGGTGATTATATGAAAATAGAATATAGTAAAGATGTTGATGCCTTATATATAAGGCTCAGAGAAGTAAAGATCGCAGACTCTATGGATATCGAGGAAGGTGTTACGGTAGACCTTGACGAAGGTGGACACATTGTGGGGATAGAAATCCTTGATGCAAGCGAAAAGCTTGAACTATCAGATATCGTTAATATCTCGATCGAAAACATTCCTATCGAAAAGGTTGCATCCAGATAGGGATCGTAGACCTTAATAATGCGCTCACCCTGGCTGATACAGATATAAAATAAAATGGGGAAAGATATAAAGAAAGGTATCTCAGGAAGATAAAGTCATGACAAGAAAAGAACTGTTCAGAAAGAATCAACAACTCTCTACAGAGCTTGAACTGTATATCCTTGAACATCCTGAAATAGAAGAAAAGATCCCTGACAATGCCATGATCGTATTAGTCCCTGAATATGATCAGGAACTTGCCACAAAGAACATTGAACTTGTCGAGGCGAATAAAGAACCTGGGCAGACAATTGTTTATATAAGGATTACGAGATTAAGAACTTCGAGGATAGAGGGGTTAACCCTTCAGGTTGCGTGAGGGGAAAAAACAAATCTGTCGCCTTATATTTCAAGCGGGTCGGAGGTTCAATCCATCCACGGCCCACCAGGAATTTCAAGGGGTTGGGAGGCATCTCCTGGCCCTTTTTCTTTAGTGTCAATTCAGTACGAAGGTCAGACACCAAACCACTTGCTCCGGAAGACAAAATAGACAGCCCCTAGTAAACATAACGCCGCCCATAAATAATCCAGCTTAAGTGGTTCTTTCAGATAAAAAAATGCGAAGGGAACGAATACAGTAAGCGTGATAATCTCCTGCAGCATTTTCAGTTGTCCGACCGCGAGCACCGAATAGCCTATGCGATTTGCGGGGACTTGAAACAGGTATTCGAACAAGGCGATACCCCAGCTTATCAATGCAGCAATTATCCAGGGTTTCGCTCCTAATTCCTTTAGATGCGCATACCATGCGAACGTCATAAATACATTGCTTGTAAATAGAAGGATTATTGTAAAGAATATGGATCGCATTTCAAATGGTGCCGAAGGGGGGAGTCGAACCCCCATGCCCTTGCGGACACTAGACCCTGAACCTAGCGTGTCTACCAATTCCACCACTTCGGCATCTTAAATCATGTTTATACTCAAAAGGACGGCATGAGTGTCAAATCTTTTTTATTGACAATGGCATGCCAACTTAGCTATAACAGTCAGATTAGATAACATCCGAGAGATTGGGAGGAAAGAAAATATGAAGGTTATTCTGAAAGAAGACGTCAAAGGTTTAGGCAAACTTGGGGAGATTGTTGAGGTATCCAGCGGCTACAGCAGAAATTTCCTGCTTCCGCACAAGAAGGCAGTCGAGGCTACAATTCACAATATCAAGGTTGTAGAACGTACAAAGAAGGCATTAGAAGAAAAGATGAAGCAAAGCCTGCAAGAGGTGGAAGCGCTGTCGAAGAGGATGAGTGAAATGTCAGTTACCATATCAAGAAAGGTTGGAGAAGGGGAGAAGATGTTTGGCTCAGTAACTACTGCCGACATCGCCGAGGCAGTTACAAAGGAAGGAATTTCAATAGATAAACACCAGATAACTCTTGAAAAACCAATAAAAGAACTTGGACTTTTCCATGTTCCGGTCAAACTACATCCGGAAGTTTCTGCAGACCTTAAGGTTTGGATTGTTAAGTCATGAAAAGAAAAAAAATCTTGACATTAATATGACGTATCTGTATATTTTATATACTTTAATGAGAACAGATACAGGATTCAGGATTGACATAAATTCGTAGTTCTCTGATGTTCTTATCATGGGGGGAGGTGGGAATAGACGGAATCCACTTGAAGTCTTTCTAAAGATAAGAAGCGATAAGGATATCGCAAAAAATTGATTCAGTAGTTAACTCTAACCAACACAATGAGGAGGTTTTTAAAAATGTCAAGATTAGCCAAGATTGCAGTCACATCAATCGCCGTTGCAGCATTCGGTCTCACCATGGTTGCTACCCAGAGTTTTGCAGCAGATCCGGCAAACGGGAAAAAAGTATATTCAGCAAACTGTGTAGTTTGTCACGGAGACAAGGGTGATGGTATGGGACCGGCAGCAGCTACAATGAACCCAAAACCAAGGAATTTCACAAGTGCAACAGAGATGAAAGGCATTGATGATGCAAGACTTCATAAAAGCACTGCAGAAGGCAGACCAGGCACCGCAATGGTAGGTTTTGCCAAGACACTGAAGGCAAGCGACATGGCTGACGTTATTGCATACATCAAGTCTCTTAAGAAATAAGCAAGTTAGTTTGAATCATGATGTAATTTAATAAAAGCCCTGGGCAAAATGCCAGGGCTTTTATATTTCAGGAGGTATGTTTTGGGAAAAGCAACGCAGGTTTTCCTCATAGCCAGTCTTATATATCTTATCCTTGGTGTCACTATAGGCGCAGCACTCACTATCCACCCGGGGGCCATAGGCGGTTTTATGGCTATGCATGCACATATTAACCTTTTGGGCTGGCTTTCAATGATGGTATTCGCCGTCGCATACCACGTACTTCCCCGCTTCAGCGGGAGGGAGCTTTTTAGTGAAAGGCTTGCAAATACCCATGTAATTCTTGCCAATGCCGGCCTCATTGGCCTTATGATCTCGTGGCCGCTGACACATTACATGTGGTCGCCTGCAGTAAGCGTAATTTTCACCGGAGCTGCCCTGTGTTATGCCATAGGCGCTTATTTATTTGTATATAATATCGTGAGAACGATCTTTGGAAAGGCCTGACACTGGATAAGCTCATTATTAAAGAGATCGAATTCGTCGGTCACTGCGGCATTACAGAAGAAGAGAGGACTACCGGACAGAGACTGTCTGCTGACATAGAGTTATCCGTTGATATAACAATGGCAGCGAACTCTGACCGGCTTCAGGATTCTATAGATTATGTCGCTGTTTGCGATCTGATAGTATCTATAGGGAGTGAGGGCAAATTCAATCTGCTGGAAACACTTGCAGAAAGGATGGCACAGGAAGTCCTGAACAGATATAACGTCTTTGAGATAGTCCTTCGACTGCGCAAGTGTTCAGTCCCTGTATCCCACATAAAGGGTTGTTTTGAAGTGGCAATAACAAGGAAATCTGCAAGTTAAAGTTTACCTGCTGAGCCAACCCCCTTCAGATTCAACAGTACACTGAACTGCGACTCATCAGGCCTGTATTTGTAAGAAAATGATATGCCCCAGCACTGCTCCATATATTTCAGAGTATAATTCGTCTCTCTCAAAATATGATCATTATTATCATACCAGATACTCACTGTATTGCTGATATTGTCCATCACTATGCCGGCCTCGGCTGTAAAGAATTCTATTGATGCATCTCTGGAATATCTCTGCCCTGCATTCAAATAACTTCTGTCACCGGTTATCTTTAAATCAGAATTAAAAGATATAAAGTCACTTTCATCATGACTATATATGGTATCAGCATCTAAAGAGATGGTCTCATTCATTCGTAAAATAGCTTCAATCCTCGTATCAGAAAATCTCCTTTCCGGATTCCCGGGTGCATCCGGATTAACATAATAAAGCTGCGCCAGTCTTAAGTAGAATGGTTCAAACTTTCCGTTGCTGTACATGGATACTACCCTGTTTATAATAGCGAATGATACGGCATTTCTTTCAACATTCTCTTCCACTAAATCAAGCCTTGTACCCGCTGCATCTGACTTGTCTCCATCCGCATATTCATAAGATAATACCGGTTCCACAAAATGCATCAACTCACCCTGATCTGAGTTAAATGACCTGAAGAACTTGGCAGACAGTGAGGCGCCAAGTTCATAAAGATTAGAATTTACCGGCGCCGTATCACCATCATAGTAGTAGAATGTCTGCTCTATTCCTGCCCTCGGAATGAAGACGAATCCTTTATGAGAAAATCGTGCTGACAAGGCCGGCGCAAGGTGCAATCTTGTAAGCCCCACATCCTCTTCCTCCCACCTTGAGGCAGATGACACAATATTATAGTAAACAGGCAGCCTGCCGGCCCTCGTATCCATTACATTTACGCTGACCTCAGGCAGCCTTTGAAATATACCCGCACTGTCACCTGCAGGATCAAGATTCTGTGTATACTGCGCCCACAGATGCGAGGAAAGATGATCCCACCTCCTGCTTACATAAAGGTCGGAATCCTGAGTCCTCTGCACACGCTCACCAATATCTTCACTTATGTCCTTGTACAGTGTCTCATCATTGAGGTGATTTACCCTCAATTTTGCTGTCAAGTCCTCAGCAATCAGATGCCTGTGCTGATATTTAATATCCCACCGGTTTCTCTTCACCTGGTCATCGCTAAGATAATAACCGTTAAACTGACCGCCCGTATCCTTACTATAAACATAACGGTATTCGAGCCCTCCCCCCCAGCCTTTCTCACCGTAATAATCTGCGTATATCGTAGCATCCTTGCTCTCCGATATAGCCCAGAAGAATGCATTGTTTACCTTCAGTCCCTCGCCTGTATTATAGCCAATCCGTGGTATTAACAATCCCGTCTGCCTATCCTGAATAATTGGAAGTGCAATATAAGGGAGATACAGGACAGGAATTTTTTTCACTGACACTGAAACATGCTGTGCGGTAAGAAAGTGATTGAGATGTATATTAATATTCCTGCCTTTAAAGCTCCAGCAGGGGGGATCACCATCACAGGTAGTAAATACGGCCCTTTTTATACTGTATCTGTCTTCAGACAACCTTTCTATCTTTTCACCCTCAATATGGTAATTATCCTCTTTAAGGAACATCTTTCCACGATCAATGCTTGTGAACGATGTCCTCAGATTAATAAAAAGATTCTCAGATGATAACCTGTTATCCCCATCCTGCAGATCCACATTACCTGATGCCCTCAATTCGCCGCTGTTATTATCAAGAGTAACCGCAGATGATGTGAGCACCGTGTTTGCATGGTTTATAACAACATTGCCTTCAGCAGTATATATACCGCCGGAGTATGACAGCGTGTCGGCTGTTATCTTTGTTGAAGGACCTTCTGCAAAGGATGATTGTACTGCAAGGCAAAATGAACAGATAAACACAAAAATGGATTTATGCCATCTTCTCATCTGCTCATCCATTCGCCAGTCTGCGGGTCACCGGTCTGCTGGAAAGAAGTGTGCGAGCCTCGCCTACCAGATATAATGACCCGGTAATTAATATGATATCAGAGTCTGATGTAATATTTTTTGCAACAGACAATGCCTCTGATACCGTCTTAGCCGCATAGGACTTTCTGCCAAATCTATCCACGACCTTTTGGAGCTCTTCCACCGGCAGGCCCCTCACTGTATCAGGTTTTGTTAATATTATGTCTGTCACACAGGGTATCAGCTCCTGCAGCATCGAGCTGACATCCTTATCCTCCAGTGCTCCGAATATCAGGACTATCTTATTTACGAGTCTGTCACTTTTTACAACATCCTCAATAAACTCCCGAAGAACAACTGATGCAGCATGATTGTGGGCGCCGTCAAGCAGGAACCCTGGTGGGCCGTCCCATGTCTCAAGCCTTCCCGGCCAGGTAACATCGCGAACACCGCTCCTTAAATCCTGCTCTGTCACATCAAATCCCATATCAGACAAAAGCTCTGCTGCATACAGGGCTGTCCCCATATTAAACATCTGGTGCCGTCCCAGGAGCGCTGTCTCAAGATTCAAACGCCTGTAATTTCGTCCACTATAGAAGAATTTGCTGTGATACCGTCTGATCTCAACAGGTTCACAAACAAAGTCCCTGCCATACACGTACGAAGGACTTCCCGCTTTCTTAGCTATTTCTTCTATAACAGATAAAATATCCGGCCTGGCCTCTGATGAAATAAGCGGAACACCCTGCTTTATTATTCCGCACTTCTCCCCTGCAATCTCCTCCAGAGACTTGCCAAGATATTCAGTATGGTCATACTCAATATTCGTGATTACTGACAGCAGTGGAACGATTATATTGGTAGCATCCAGCCTCCCGCCCATTCCCACCTCCATTATTGCAATATCAACACCTTCCTCTGCAAAATATAGAAGTGCAAGGGCAGTTGTGAACTCAAAGAATGTCGGGGCGATGTCTTTATCCCGTATATTCTCCCTTATATGCCTTATGAGAGACAATGTCCTTTCTCCGGATATGGGAATATTGTTGATCCTGATCCGTTCAGTAAAATCCGTCAGATGAGGCGACGTGTAAAGACCTGTTTTGTATCCTGCCTTCTGCAAAACAGATGAAAGGACTGCGGCAGTTGAACCTTTTCCATTGGTCCCCCCTATATGCACAGTCTTTATCTTATCCTGAGGATTATCAAGGATGGCACATAAGCCCTTTATATTGGAGAGTCCTAATTTTATTCCAAACTGCTGGAGAGAATATAAATAAGATAGCTCGTTCATCTATCTCTTAAGACGGGCTGAAAAAGGTTATAACCTTCGAAAGGGTCTCTTTGAGTTTTTTCCTCTCTACGATCATGTCTATCATACCATGCTCAAGCAGGAACTCCGCCCGCTGAAATCCATCAGGAAGCTGCTGTTTGATGGTCTGTTCAACAACCCTTGGCCCGGCAAAACCGATAAGCGCCTTGGGCTCTGCAATTATAATATCTCCGAGCATGGCAAAACTTGCTGTAACCCCTCCGAATGTAGGATCAGTCAATATAGAGATATACGGAATTCCCATTTCAGAAAGACGAGAGAGGGCTGCGCTGGTCTTTGCCATCTGCATCAGCGAGAGTATCCCCTCCTGCATCCTCGCCCCACCGGAGGCCGAGACTATTATGAGGGGGAATTTTGTATTCATGGAAGTCTCTGCTGCACGCAATATCTTCTCTCCGACAACAGAACCCATGCTCCCGCCCATAAACTTAAAATTAAATATCCCTAATATCACGGAAGAATCATTTATCTTACCCTCTCCGTAAATAAATGCATCGGCATAACCTGTTGACTTCTGATAGTTCTTAAGCCTGTCTTTATACTTCACTGAGTCTTTAAATTCCAGGGGGTCAAGGGAATGGATGGACCCGTCAATCTCTCTGAAACTCCCATCATCAGTTATCAGGGCTATACGGTCTTCAACAGATATGTAGAAGTGATACTTACACTTGGGACATACCATGGAGCTTTTCTCTACTTCTTTCCTGTAAATGATCTCCCGGCAGTAATTACACTTTATCCAGAGCCCTTCCGGTATCTTTATTTTCTTGTCTTCTCTTTTAAACCAGGCCATTAATCCCCTTTTTTAACGAAGTTACAAAACCGGTAACTCTGGTCAACAACTGCTTCTTCCCCCTGTTATCCTCAATTAGCCTTACAAGGGCGCTGCCCACTATGACGCCATCTGCCCAGCGGGAAATCTTCCTTGCCTCATCAGGACCGGAGATGCCAAAGCCTACTGCAACAGGCAGATCAGTATACTTCTGTATCTGAGGAATCCTCCCCTTTATCTCCTGTAGATTTGCAAGCCTTGCCCCTGTAATACCTGTCATGGACACATAATATACAAAGCCAGAAGCAGTGTCAGTAACTTTCTTTATCCGTTCCTCGGTGCTTGTCGGGGCAAGCAGAAACACTGTTGCAAGACTGGCATCCCTTGCATAACCGACAAACTCTGAAGCCTCTTCAGGGGGGAGATCAGGTATTATAGCGCCGTCTATCCCGGCCCATACAGCATCATCAGTAAATCTCTTTAAACCATATTGTAAAATTATATTGTAATAAGTCATGACAATAATAGGGACAGCGACCTTTTTCCTTACCTTTTTTACAAGTGACATGACCTTTTTAAGAGTAGTCCTGGATTTAAGCGCACGATCAGAGGCCAACTGAATAGCAGGACCGTCTGCAATCGGATCTGAGAAGGGAACACCAAGCTCTATTATATCAGCGCCTGCCCTCTCAATGGCATATATCAAGGATTCCGTTGTATCAAGGTTGGGATCTCCAGCCATGATGTAGGTTATGAGCGCCTTCTCATTATTTGACTTCAATCTTAAAAATGTATCTTCGATCCTGCCCATTTTGCTATCCCTGTTTTATTGCCAAACTGTCATTCCGAACTTGTTTCGGAATCTCCTGACCCCGCATCGTTTGAGATCCTGAAATAAATTCAGGATGACAGGCGTTGTGACATGCTTCTACCTGCTGCCTAAAATCCCAGCCACCTGCTGAACGTCCTTATCACCACGTCCTGACAGATTCACAATGACGACATTATCCTCAGGCAGTGTCGGCGCCAGCTTTGTCACATATGCTATTGCATGCGCGCTCTCCAGCGCCGGCATTATACCCTCTATCTCACTCAGCAGAGAAAATGCAGTGAGGGCTTCCTTGTCTGTGGCATAAGTATACTTAATCCTCTCAGCATCCTTGTAATAGCTGTGCTCAGGACCGACTGCCGAATAATCAAGGCCTGCGGACACTGAATGAGTAACCTTAATCTGACCATCCTTATCCTGAAGAAGATATGTCATCGTACCCTGAAACGCACCAACAGAGCCTGTCGCAAATCTCGCCGCATGCTTGCCTGTCTTAATGCCCAGTCCTCCTGCCTCAACTCCAATCATTTTTACTGTAGGATCGTCAATAAACGGATAGAAGAGTCCTATCGCATTACTGCCGCCGCCTACACAGGCCACAAGATATTCAGGCAGTCTCCCTTCAGCCGCGATTATCTGCTCCCTTGCCTCTGTCCCTATTACAGACTGGAAATCCCTGATCATCATCGGATAAGGATGGGCGCCAAGCACAGAGCCGAGGATATAATGGGTTGTACGCACATTGGTAGTCCAGTCCCTCATGGCCTCACTTATTGCGTCTTTCAGTGTCTTGCTCCCGTTATCAACAGGCGTCACCTTTGCACCGAGGAGCCTCATCCTGAAGACATTAAGCGACTGCCGCTCCATATCTTCTGTCCCCATGTATATCTCGCACTCAAGGCCAAACATTGCAGCGACCGTTGCAGTTGCAACGCCATGCTGGCCGGCTCCTGTCTCAGCTATTATACGGCGTTTTCCCATGCGCCTTGTCAATAAGGCCTGCCCGATCGTGTTGTTTATCTTATGCGCACCGGTATGGCAGAGGTCTTCACGCTTCAGATATATCTTAGCCCCCTTGAGATGTTTCGTCAGTCTCTCCGCAAAAAACAGCGAGGTAGGACGGCCTACAAACTTCGTAAGGTAGTAGTCGAGCTCAGACTTAAACGCAGGGTCATTCTTAGCCTTTAAATAGACCTCTTCCAGCTCCTGCAATGCGGGCATAAGTGTCTCAGGCACAAACTTCCCGCCATATATTCCAAAGTGACCATCCCTATCTGGTAAAATCATATTTCTCCAAATTTTGTCATGCTGAACTTGTTTCAGCATCTAATACACTCAATGAGTTACGCGACACTGAAACAAGTTCAGGGTGACAAATTGAGACTTTTGCAAACATCTCAAACTATAACTTTCTTTGCCTCTCTCACAAATTCCATAATCTTCTTATGGTCTTTCTTACCCGGGCTTATCTCAACACCGCTTGAGACATCAACACCATAAGGCTGGGTCAGCCTGATCGCCTCTCCTACATTGGATGGATTAAGTCCCCCTGACAGGATAATCCTGCCATGTTCTTTAGCCATCTCAGCATATTTCCAGTTGAAGGTCTTTCCTGTCCCGCCTTTAGCACAATCAAGATAAGTATCCAGAAGAAATGTGTCAACGTCATACATCTGCATTTCTCTGATACTCTCTTCATCCTTAATCCTGATTGCCTTTATAGCCTTCTCCCTGAACCTCGTACATAAAATCGGGGATTCCGATCCATGGAACTGCAGTATCTGGATACCACCCTCCCTGATGATACGCCTTATAAGGTCCTCGTTCTCATCTACAAAGACGCCTACTGATGTAATAAATACCGGCAGCTTGGCTATTATAGCACGGGCCTTCCCGGGGTCAATAAACCTGGGGCTTTCAGGATAGAACACAAAACCAAGTGCATCAGCCCCTGCCTCAGCCGCTGCCAGCGCATCTTCCAAATTAGTTATTCCGCAGATCTTTACTTTAACCATACCCACCCTGTTAATCTCCAATAAGTTCTTTTATTTTTCCTCTAACATCCTTTGCCGTCACTATTGATTCTCCCACAAGGACTGCGTGAACTCCGGCATCTCCCAACATCCTGACATCATCATTATTATTAATTCCACTCTCACTCACGATCACCTTCTCGCGCGGTATCTCTTTAATTATTCTCAGGGTAGTATTAATATCAACATTAAACGTTGTAAGGTCCCTGTTGTTAATGCCTACTATCCGGGCCTCTGCCTTCAGCGCCTTTTCAAGCTCCCGCTCGTCATGAATCTCTACAAGCGCCGGCATACCAAGTTCTGATGAGAGCGAGATAAATTCAGAAAGAGGAGACGGATCTAATATCGCTGCTATAAGGAGTACTGCATCCGCACCCAGATACCTTGCCTCATATATATGATACTCATCAAACAGAAAATCCTTCCTTAACACTGGGATCTTTGCGGCCTTCTTAGCCACGCGTATATAATCAGGATTCCCGGAAAAAAAGTTTTCTTCTGTAATCACTGAAATCGCTGACGCCCCTGCCTCTTCATATTGTTCAGCAAGGACATCAACCTTCAGGTCTTCAATTAACACACCCTTTACAGGCGATTTCTTTTTAATCTCCGCAATCAGGTTTACACGGCGCTTCCCTCTGCCTGAAATAGCTTCATAAAAATCACGCGCCGGCTCCATATCCCGAAGACGTGACTTCAAGTCCCTGAGAGGCAGATTGGCCTTAACCTTCGCCAGGTCTTCTCTCTTACGCTCAACTATCTTTGCCAGCAAACCTTCCATCACTTTAAGACTATTGATTGGTCATCCTTTTTAATGATTCGAGTTTTGCCAATGCAGCCCCGGCGACAATAGACTTCTCAGCCTCGATAATAGCATGACTGAAATCACTTACCTTACCGGACACAAGGATGCCTGCTGCAGCATTCAGCAGCACTACATCCCTCTTTGGCCCTCTCTCACCTTCTAATATCTGCACAACAATGCGGGCATTATCCTCAGCACTTCCGCCCCTGATGTCTTCTATAGCTGCTGTGCCCATCCCAAAATCAGAAGGCCTGATAGAGTATGTCCTCACCTCACCCGACTTACCCTCACTCACAATCGTTTCACCTGTTATTGTAATCTCATCAAGACCATCACTGCCATGAACTACAAGGCAGTGCCTGGCGCCAAGGTTTAATAACACACGTGCCAGTATTTCAGTAAGATGCGATGAATACACACCGATCAACTGACGTGCAGCGCCTGCAGGATTAGTCAGAGGGCCAAGTATATTGAACATGGTCCTGATACCTATCTCCTGCCTCGGTGCTACTGCATGCTTCATTGCAGGATGATACAGAGGTGCAAATAAAAAACCTATCCCAATCTCGTTGATGCACTTCTCAACCCTATCCGGCTTTATATCTATGTTCACACCAAGCGCCCTCAGCACGTCTGCACTGCCGCACATACTTGAAACAGAACGGTTCCCATGCTTTGCAACCGTTACCTCTGCCCCTGCCACTACAAATGCCGCTGTAGTGGAAATATTAAATGTATGCAGGCGGTCTCCGCCTGTGCCGCAGGTATCTACAGCATCAAGGTCATTAACCCTGATCCTCGCAGCCTTATTCCGCATCACTATGGCAGCGCCGGTAATCTCTTCTACTGTCTCCCCCTTCATCCTGAGGGCAGTAAGATATGAGGCAATCTGAGCCGGCGTTGCCTGACCCGTCATGATCTCCTCCATGACAGCCTCAGACTCAGACTCAGTCAAATTTGCCCCGTCTACGAGTTTTGTAATAGCTTCTTTAATCATAATTATAATTTAATAAAATTCCGTAACAGGTCCTTTCCCACAGTCGTCAGTATAGACTCAGGATGAAACTGCACCCCTTCAACCTTGTATTCCTTATGCCTTATCCCCATAATCTCGCCTTCATCAGTCTCAGCGCTTATCTCAAGACAATCCGGAATTGTCTCTCTTTTTACTATCAGTGAATGATACCTCGTTGCCTCAAACGGATTGGGCAGCCCGGCAAATATCGTCTTGCCATCATGGCGTATCATAGATGTCTTGCCATGCATAAGCCTGTAGTTTCTAACGACATCACCGCCGAATGCCTCTGCAATTGACTGATGACCCAGACAGACACCCAGTATAGGAATCTTACCTGCAAAGGCCTGAATCAATTCCACAGATATGCCGGCCTCTTTTGGAGTGCATGGACCCGGTGAGATCACGATCCGCTCCGGAGACATATATTCTATCTCCTCAATACCGATCTTGTCATTCCGGTACACCTCCATCTCCTGCCCCAACTCCCCAAGATACTGGACTAAGTTATATGTAAATGAATCGTAGTTATCTATAATGAGCAGCATTACTCCAGCCCTCTTTCCGCCATCTCAATCGCCTTAACCATCCCCTTCATCTTATTCGTTGTCTCAAGATACTCTTTCTCAGGCTCTGAATCAGCCACAATACCTGCCGCGGCCTGAAGATACGCCTTATTCCCTTTTATCACGATAGTCCTGATTGTTATACATGTATCCATATTCCCCTGAAAACTGAAATAACCCACAGAACCTGCATAGAGCCCCCTGTTTGATGACTCCAGCTCTTCTATAATCTCCATTGAACGGATCTTTGGAGCCCCGCTGACTGTACCAGCCGGAAAACATGCCTCCAGCACATCAAAGCCATCATACTGAGGATCAATCTCGCCAATCACATTCGATACCAAATGTATCACATGAGAATATCTCTCTATGACCATCAGCTCATTTACCGTCACGCTCCCCTTTTTACAAACCCTCCCGATATCATTGCGTCCCAGGTCTACCAACATTATATGTTCCGCCCGCTCCTTCGGATCAGACAAAAGCTCTTCCTCCATGCGTATATCATCTTCAGGACTCCTCCCCCGCCTTCGTGTACCGGCAATAGGCCTTGTCTCAACACGTGTCCCCTCTAACCTGACCAGTACCTCAGGCGAACTTCCTACCACATGCAGATCACCATACTTGAGATAAAACATATATGGAGACGGGTTGATCCTGCGAAGCGCC
>Ga0209323_10000465_pt1 | contig 26239 bp, 26 predicted proteins | sample Rifsed19ft2_FD_184014 | JGI IMG/M metagenome (GOLD analysis project Ga0209323, IMG submission 184014) | Soil microbial communities from Rifle, Colorado, USA - sediment 19ft 2 (version 2) | ecosystem: Environmental > Terrestrial > Deep subsurface > Rock core/Sediment | place: Rifle, Colorado...
CATGAGCCAGTTGATAATTGTCCATTGGCCAGCGGTGCTCATGGAACCAGAAAAGCCCATGATTATCGTCAAGTCTTTTTCTTTCAGCATGTTTTCCCAGACGTCAACAGCCTCGCCAAGTTTCCTTCCTTGGTAAGCGGTTCGGCTCATTTCAGCCAGAAGCTGCGATATGCTCTTTTCTTCGACGTTTATTGCTTCGACTTTCTTGTTGAAGTATGATTCGCTCATAAGGTTGCACCTCGTTGTAAATTAACTGACCTGCATATAAATTTGTCATTCTTGATAAAGCCATGACAAGTGCAAAACGCGTCTTTCTTGGAAAAATAAAACTGCCAATTTTATTAACATTTCAGGAAGGAAAGAGATAGGCAACTCAGAACAGCAAAAACTAAACTCCCAGCAGTCAAGCCATGGTTCTCCGTTGCAATTTAATCTATATATAAGGGGGCTATAGTTTTGCAGAGCGCAACAGACCACAAACCTCAAAGAAACAACGGCTAAAAATTCAAGAACATACAGAAATATTTAGATACCCCAAAAAGGTCTGAATATAACAATGCCACCAGCAAAATTTGAATCAAGAAAATTCGTCTCAGTCGACCCAAGCAAATGCACAGGCTGCGGAATCTGCGAATACGCTTGCGCACTAGAAAAAGGCGAATCTCTCGGAAATCCATTGAAGTCAAGAATCCGCGTCATCCGCATGACCCCACTGTTCAATTTTGCTCTTGCTTGCAGGTTCTGCGAAGACGCCCAATGCGTGAAAGCCTGCCCAGAAAAAGCCATAGTCCAATCCGAAAAAACAGGCATACTCATGCTTAAAGAAAAACAATGCAAAGGCTGCGACTGGTGCGTCCAAGCCTGTCCGCATGGCGGAATCGTCATTCACTCTGACACGGGCAAAGCCATAGCCTGCGACCTCTGCGACGGAGAACCCAAATGCATCGAATTCTGCCCAGAGGAAGCCTTGGAACTCGTCTCTACTGACGAAGCAGCTGAAAAAAGGTTCAACGACGCCTTAGAAAAACTTCCCGCAGAAACCGAACGCTTAACAAACATCGTCAAAAAGAAAGAATGGAAACCCCTGCTGGCAGAAGCAGAGAAAAGAGCCATGAAAGTCACAGAGAAACTCGAAGCCCTAAACAAGAAAGCAAGTTCTAAAAAACAAAAATAAGCAAGCTGCTAAATGATTAGCAAAAGAGCGTTAGAGTTTTTCTTCGTAACCTCTCAGAAGCTGGTCCATGCCTTTCCCGTTTTTTTCACCCATGTAGCCGCCTTCCAAAACGAAAAACGTCGGCTTCTTCAATGCAGCGATCCTCCTGCCTATCTCCCTATAGCTATTTTCCGTCAAACCAAGAGACGCCAAATCTCCAAGATAAGTGTCAAAGCCCACTGAAACAGCTACAACCTCGAAGCTATTACTGTCAACCATACCTAAGGCTTGGTCAAGAGTCTTCAAATACGCCGTTTCGCCGCAATCAGCAGGCAACGGAAAATTCAGGCAATTCCCTTCAGAATAACCGCCCGTACCAGGATAATGCGGATAACGATGCAACGAGACATAAACCACTTTCTTGTCGCCTTGAAAAATCTCCTGCGTCCCGTTTCCATGGTGCCCATCAACATCCAATATCAAGGCTGGTTTGTTGAGAGTTTTCACTGCTATAGCTATATTATTTACATAGCAGAATCCCCGTGTGTACACGCCTAAAGCTGCACCGCTTCTTCCAGCGTGATGCCCAGGTGGCCTCATGAGCGAAAAACCGTTAACTTTAGCTGCCAGCAAAGCGCCTCCAGCTGAAAGCCGTGCGTACTCGTAAATGCTGTCGTACGCAGGCGTGTCAGCGTCTTCAACCAAGCCTTTCTTGAGGTTCCAAATGTACTCAGCGTCATGCACCCTGAGCAAATCCTCTTCAGACGCTGGTGTAGGCTCCAAAAACTTGTATCCCTTTTCTTTCAAGATTTCATGGGCCATTTTTACTCTTTGGGGGCCTTCTATGTGCCAAGCACCGTAACCCAAACATTTTTCTGAAAAAACTATTTTCGTATTCATGGCGGCTGCATCCATACATAGATAAGTGACGTTTTCCAAATTAAAATACAACCTCCTCTTAAAGGTTTAGCGCGCACTTGAGAACTGGGAGAAAACGCCATGGTTTCCGAAAATCCTTTCGCCGAGTTCCGCAAGGAATGCGAAACCGTGTTAGCGTATGCACTGAGGAAGATTCTTCCAGAAATTAAAGTTGAAACTTTGCCTTTGAGCAAGCCGCCAAACTCCGAGTTTGGGCAACTGTCCTCCTCGCTGTGCTTTGAACTTGCAAAGAAGCTCAACCAGAAGCCAACCGACTTAGCTGAACATTTAGTTAAAGCCATGAATAAATCAGTTTTCTCTCTAGTCGAAAAGGTTGCTTCTGCTGGTGGCGGCTACATAAATTTTCACGTAGATTCCGCCAAGTTTTCTGCTTTGACCCTTGCCTCAGTTAAGCAGCTGGGTTCCGAGTATGGGTTTTTGAAGACTGAGAAACCTCTTAAAATAATCATTGAACACACTAGTGTTAATCCGCTTCATCCCATCCACGTCGGGCAGGCGAGGAATCCAATGCTGGGTGACGCTTTAGCCCGTATTCTCAAGTCTAGAGGACACACGGTTTTTCGCCACTACTACATTGATGATGTGGGGCGTCAATCCGCTGTGGTTGCCTATGGCTACGCTAAGCTGGGCAAGCCGCAGCCTGACGAGAAAGCAGACCATTTCGTGGGTAAAATCTACACAATCACAAGCTGTTTGGTAGAAATCAACCGCCTAAAAAAAGCGCTTGAACTCGCCAAGACAGTTTCATCCCTTGACGAAATAGCAAAGCTTAACAAGGAGATTGATGATTGGGTGTCTATTGCCGCAGAACTCAAAGAGAAATTCCCATCAACCTTCAACAAGCTCTTGGCAAAAATAGGCAGAGACAAGGATCCCGAGGAAGAAGTCAACAGGCTGAATCGCGCCTACGAAGACGGAGAACCTAAGGCTACAAAACTTATAAGGGAAATAAGTGAGCTTTGCCTTCAAGGTTTCAGGGAAACACAAGAACGTGTGGAAATATTTTATGATTCGTGGGATTGGGAAAGCGACTTTGTGTGGAGCACTCAGGTTGCCGAAGTTCTCCAAAGATTGAAGATGTCTCCGTTCGTTTACACTGAAGGCGGAGTCTTGGAGTTTGACGCTGAAAAAGTGACACACGTCTTAAATCTAAAAGCTAAATTGGGTCTGAAAGAGGATTATGAGGTTCCGCCGTTGACGCTTGTGCGGGCTGATGGCACGACGCTGTACACGACGCGTGATGTTGCTTACACTTTGTGGAAGTTTAACCGTGCGGAAAGGGTCATAAACGTTATTGGTATGGAGCAGTCGTTGGCCCAGTTGCAGCTGAAAATAGCCTTGTATGCCTTGGGCTACGGCAAATACGCTGACAACTTCGTTCATTTCGCTTACAACCTCGTCACACTTCCGGGCTATAAAATGTCCAGTCGCCGAGGGCGCTACATCACTTTCGACGAGGTTCTCAACGAAGCGGTTGAACGAGCATACGAAGAGGTTTCGAAGCGTTCGCCTCATTTGGCTGAGGAAGAAAAGCGAAAAATCGCCAACTTCGTCGGTGTCGGCGCTGTGCGTTACGCTCTTGTTGATGTTGATGCTTCTAAGCCTGTTGTTTTCACTTGGGACAGAGTGCTGAACTTCGAAACCAACAGTGCACCATACGTTCAGTACACTCACGCAAGGGCATGCAGCATCCTGCGCAAAGCCGCAAGGGAACCAGAAAAGCCAGCTTTCGAGCTTTTGAAGGAAACACTGGAACGTGAGCTTGTTTTGGCTTTAGCTAGTTTTCCAGACACTTTCGTCGAAGCCACAGAATACCTCAAACCTAACGTGATCGCGGACTATACGAATGCGCTTGCGGACAAGTTTAACACTTTCTATAATGCGTTGCCAGTCATAAAGGCGGAACCGCGAGAACTCAGCGATGCACGGCTAGTTTTGACTGATGACATTCGTATAGTGCTCCACAATGCTCTAAACCTAATCGGAATAGTGGCGCCTGAAAAAATGTAAAAACGCCTCGCAATTTAAAAGAGAAATGGCGCCAGAACTGATGTGCTCGGAAGAGACTATAGCCCCTTATATATAGGTTGAAATGTAGGGTGAATTGCTGTTTCAGTTGTTGCTAGCAGTGATAAGCTGTTTAAGATAGAGGTTCCCAACAAAACAGTGAAGTCGCTGTACAGCCCCTTTGATTTTAGACTTAAGGAATTCAATAAAGCCCCAGAGAGACAATTCAACGTAGAGATTAGAGTAAGAAACAAAGTGCTGTATCTAGTCAAGACAGAAAAGAAAGACTAGCACAACCTATCCATTCCCTCTTTTTTTGTGCTTTCTTTTTTCACTTCACAAACATTCAAAGGAGCATTAATAATCCCTGTCTCTTTTCCAGACGTTATATGGACATTGACCCCAACAGTAACTGCTGCCTTTGTAGATGCAGCTTCTACACTCTGGCGAGTCAAAAATCCTACGCTTACTCACAAACTCTTCTCCATAAATAACAAGTACAAACTTGGATTTCTGCTTTTCCATACCATGACACAGAAAAATTCTTTCTCACTTCACAAACATTCCAAGGAGTCCATAGAAAGACAAAATCAAAATTATTTTATTACTGTATGTTTTTATCTGATGAGCCGTTACTTACCTAGAAAACTTGTTACGACAGGCTTTAAACAGGTGGTGAATGTATGAAAAATATTGCGCTTGTGGCACATGACAACAAGAAAAAGGATTTGATTGAATGGTGCGATTTCAACAAAGGAACATTATCTAGGTGCAACCTATATGCAACTGGCGGTACAGGAAAGAAGATTGCTGAGAAGACCAATTTGGAAATTAGGCTGCTTAAAGATGGCGCACATGGAGGAGACATGGAGATTGGAGCTATGATTGCAAACAAAAAACTAGACTATCTGATATTCTTCTGGGACCCATTAGAATCTCTTCCTCATGATGTTGATGTGAAAGCTCTTCTCAGAATGGCTGTCCTATACAATATACCAACTGCTTGCAACAGAGCAACAGCAGACCTGATAATCTCCAGCCCCATGTTCAACACGCAATCCTGAAACATTCCTAAGATGGAAAACTACTCTCTCTTTTTTCACTTCACAAACATTCCAAGAAGCTTTATAATTTTTTGGAGCCTGTTATGGAAGTTTGAGATGGATGTTTCTGCCCTTACGCGTTTCATCTATGACTACTTCCAAGCCCCTACTGCAGTAAGGACACTTTCCCGGCACTATCCACTTCTTGTTTAAGTATGGCAGTCTTGTCTTTGCGGTTTTTTCTGGAAACGTCTTTTTCAAAATCACACTTCTTTTTTCATCCACAAGAACCTGAATCCGCTCAGCTCTTTTCCTACTATGGGCAACACAATCATCATAAGGGCATAACAGGTGGTTTCTAACTAACATTATTACTTATTCACCACTAAGAGTTGGAGCCTCGGGCGGGATTTGGACCCGCGACCGCCACCTTACCAAGGTGATGCCCCACCAGGCTAGGCTACCGAGGCACTATGGTTTCTCTCTGAAAAGAACGTGCGCTAAGAAATAAAGAGCTTACGGTTAAAGGTGCGCGGCTACTCCCAAAAGTTGGGTTCCAGAGCCGTGCGTAACATTGTAACGGTCAAAAGAATGTGGGCTAATGCAAATGTATAAGAAGTGCCTTTGCCTCTGTGCAAATAAGTGTTCGACAATGAATAATACCGTGAAATCCGAGGCTGACCCTGACTTTAACAAAATCCTTAACGGTGCATTAAGGGTTTTCTTTAAGAATGCTGTTAAGATTGCCTTGACGAGTCCGTCGCAATCAGTCTTCTTCTTGAAAACGTTTCGGTGGCAGAAAAAAGCTGCAAAAACAAGATTGCGCTGGGAAAGTCAAGGAATCCACGTTCCGCCAGTTCTAGTCATCAGCGTGACAAGCCAATGCAATCTTCACTGCGAGGGCTGTTACCATCAAGCTCTGCGTAATCCCACTGAGACTGAAATGAGCGATGAGCGTATCGAACGGTTGATTGAGGAGGCAAAGGAGCTTGGGATTTCTTTTATCGTGCTTGCAGGCGGAGAGCCTTTGATGCGCCCAAACATTCTGGACCTTTCAAAGAAGACGCCTGAAATCATGTTCATGATGTTCACAAATGGATTGTTAATTAACGATGAAGTTCTGGAGAAAATCGTCAAGAACAAGAACGTAGTTCCTCTGCTAAGTTTAGAGGGTTACCAAATCGACACTGATGGTAGACGCGGTTCAGGAGTTTACAGTCTGCTGTTGAAGTCGATTGCCAAGCTGAAGGATAAGAAAGTTTTCTGGGGCACTTCGCTGACCATGACGCGGTCAAACTTCGAAGAAGTAACAGACGAAGCCTTCATTAAACAGCTTGTTGATTCAGGTTGCAAGCTGTTTATGCTTGTTGAGTATACGCCTGTGGTAGCGGAAACCGAAGACTGGATACTTACCGAAGAGCAAAAGGCACGGGTCATAGGCATTCGCAACTCGTTCCGCTCCAAGTTTCCCGCGTTATTCATCGCTTTGCCCTGGGATGAGGAAGAAATCGGCGGATGCCTCTCAGCTGGACGCGGCTTTGTGCACATCAGCGCAGAAGGCAATGTGGAACCCTGCCCCTTCGTCGCTTATTCGGATACCAACTTGAAGAATATTTCGCTTAAAGAAGCGCTGCAGTCGAAGATTCTGAAGACGATTAGGGAAAACCATGCTGAATTGCGGGAGATTCAGGGTTGCGCACTTTGGGAAAAACGCGAATGGGTCCAATCCCTAGCTAAATCAAGCGAGGGTTCTACCTCAGAGAAATAGGGCATCCTTAATAGATATTAAGGTAAAACTGTTTTTTAGTTTAAGATGGCTTGCTGGCGGGGGTCTCCAAGTCTGGTCAAAGGAGCAGGGCTTAGGACCCTGTCGCGCAGGCGTTCGTGGGTTCAAATCCCACCCCCCGCACCTTTATACGGAAATTGAAGGGGGGGTCCCGCGTGGAGATGATTTTGGCTTTGCGTATGCTAAAGCTTGCGTTTCCTAAAGATTTTCGCGCCTTCAAACTCGGTAACGTATTGAATCCTGCTTCCACCATTCTTCCAAAAAAGGGTTTGCGGGTGATGTCTCCACCGTGGTGGGGGGGTTCAAATCCCAGAGGTCTCACGAGTGCACTTTTTGCGAAAAACACTAGAAATTGATGACCCCATAAGCCTACGAAATGCCTTTGCCCGCTAGTTCTTTACGACTAGAACATTGCAGTGTGCGTTGGTAACAATTTGTTTTGAAACGCTTCCCAATAGCATTGACAGTGTGTTTCCTAAGCCTCTACTTCCTACAGCAATAAGGGCAAAGTTTTCTTGTTTGGCAATGATCAGTAGAGCTTTAGCCGGATTGGAGCCCAGTACCAATGATACATCATGTTCTACTTCGGCTTTTGTAAGATTTTCCTTTACCTCGATGACCGCCGTTTCAGCTTTTCCTTCCATGCCCTTCCCGTAGACATAGACTACTTTTATGAACCCGGAAAAACACCTAGCAATAGTTATTGCTTCCTTGACTGCCTTTTTTGATTGCGGCGATTCGTCATAACCAACTAGTATTCTGATTTTATCAAACATCCTTTTCAAACCCATGCTGAATATAACTGCAGGAAGATAATACATTTTCGATTAGTTTCTTCCGAGTTCGGAAATCGACTGTTCGCCTCTGGTATGGACAGCACCCACCAATCAGAATGACGAAGAAAACTCACACTCTATCCTTTCTTCCTCAGCCTACCCTTTTTCCAAGTCAGGTTTTTTTGAGCGAACGGTACTGCAGCAACCACACAAACGTCGAATTCAAACTAAAAGAGTTAATAAACTCGCCCACTGTAGAATTGGCATTCGAATCCGAAAGAAAAATTGCATTTGAAGAGTGCTATGGAGTAGTAAGATTGTTCTTAGTATGGATTGCGTTAGCTACCGGAGCTTTTGCAATGCTGATCGTAGCATACTTGACGCTCTCCATCTACCGCGAAGACCCAGGAACTCCTGAAATGCGTGAAGTAGCCAGGCACATCAGGAACGGTGCCAAAACTTTCCTCAAGAGACAATACAAAACGATTCTACTTTTTGTGCTCATATTATCAATTCCAATTGCAATTATTTTCCGTTCAGCAGAAGTACTCATCTCCTTTTACAGCGGGGCACTGCTTTCCCTAGCCGCAGCGTACATCGGAATGAATGTTGCTGTTCGGGCAAACGTTCGAACAGCAAGAGCAGCGTCTGCTACTCCAGCAAGGGCATTCACCATTGCATTCAGAGGAGGATCAGTGATGGGCTTGTCGGTTGTTGGGTTGAGCCTAGTCGGAATAAGCTTGCTGTATCTTCTTTACGGATACAGAGATCCCAATTTAGTAATTGGATACGGCTTTGGAGCGAGCCTTGCCGCTTTGTTCGCACAGTTGGGTGGAGGAATCTTTACAAAGTCAGCGGACATAGGCGCGGATCTAGTTGGCAAAATTGAGGAAAATATACCGGAGGATGACATTAGAAACCCAGCCGTCATCGCGGATCAAGTAGGCGATAATGTAGGGGACTGCGCCGGAAGAGGCTCAGACTTATTCGAGTCCATAAGCGACGACTACGTGACCGCCATGATTGTTGGTTGGAGCGTCTTTTTCGGAGCCGCCAGAGCAAACGCAATCATGTTTCCGTTTGCTTTGGGTATTCTGGGGGTTCTAGCCACTATCGTCGGAGTTTTCGTTGTTAGAAGTTGGAAACATCTTAAACCAATAACATCTTTTAACATCGGACTATTTACTGCTGCTGCAATCGCCATTGCAGGCGCATATGTTGCATCAATTTGGCTTCTAAATGATGTCCGTATCTTTTACTGCGCTTTGAGCGGAATAGTGGCTAGCATGGCCGTGGGGCTTGTTGTGCAATACTATATTGGCACTGGTGGAAAACCGGTCAGAGAGATGGGAGAAGCGTCAAAACGAGGAGCTGCAATGAACATCATAACAGGCATGTCTTATGGACTCCAGAGTCCGTTTTTGGCTTTTGTTTCCATGATCGGCGCAGTTTTGTTCTCGTATGTGATAACAAACGGTTCCATTTTTGGTGTTGTTGCAGCAAACTTGGGAACAGACTTGGCTATTGGAATAATTATGGCGGGTGATGCATTTGGGCCTATCAGCGACAACGCTCAAGGAATAGCACAGATGACTGGGCTGTCCACAACAGCTAATGAAACATTAGAAAAGCTTGATTCTACGGGCAATACTACGAAGGCTTATGCGAAAGCTTTTGCCACAGCATCTGGTACCGTTTCAACAGTTGTATTGTTTGCCACATATAGTCAAGTGGTGGGACTCTGGTCAATGAAGTTGAGTCAAGCTTTTGTATTTGGAATTTTGATCGGTGCAGCAGTCCCATTTCTTTTCTCATCTTTCACGATTGGAGCAACAGCGAAGGGAGCTTTTGAAATGGTTAACGAAGTCAGAAGACAGTTTAAGGCGAACCCGGGGATCTTGGAAGGCAAGGCAAAGCCGGATTATGATAAGTGTATTGACATTAGCACAAAGAATGCTTTAAAGAAAATGGTTTTGCCAACTTTCGTAACTCTAGTATCACCGATTCTGACAGGTTTGGTACTTGGACCATCTGCATTGGGAGGTCTGCTACTAGGCGGAACGTGTACAGCAGCACTTCTGGCATCGTTCTTCACCTTCGGCGGAGCATTATGGGACAACACAAAGAAAAGTATAGAAGCTACGGGCTTCTGGATCAAAGGAACCCCAACGCATACTGCAGCGGTAGTTGGCGACACGGTAGGCGATCCGTTGAAAGATGTGGCAGGTCCATCACTAAACATTTTCATGAAGTTGACCAACATGACGGCGCTACTGATTGCTCCATTGTTGCTTTCCATCACTCCGCTAATAACATTGGCATAGCAACGTGGATTTGGCGCTTTTGGCTTCTAATCCTGTTTTCTGCTGGACTGTTCCACACCATCCAAACCTATACTAATAAGCTAAGATCCAGCGAGCAAAACAAAAGAAAAAAGGGGTTTTGCGGGTGACATCTCCACTGTGATGGGGGTTCAAATCCCACCCCCGCACCAAAAAAGCTATTGTTTCTGCAATAGTTCCAAGAATTCTTCTCGGTTCAGTCCTGCCTGCTGTATGATTGAGAGAAGCGTTCCTTTCTTGATGGTCTCGTGGCATGGAACCGTAACTTTATGTTTTCCGTCAGTCAGAAATATGTGACTGCCCTTCTGACGCACTGCCTTGAATCCCGCTTTGCTACTTTGCTAAGAACCTTAATGACCCTGCGCCAAGAAATAGAGGGGAGCTTTTCAGACAGTTATCTCCACCAGCTCTCTTTTCCGTTTAAGCTGGTTAAGCTCTTCAGGGAATGCTTCCAGATATCCCTCAATGGCTTCCTTTATGTTAACAAGAGCTTGTTTGCGATTCTCTCCCTGACTAATTGCTCCGGGAAGCTCAACACATTGCGCAGAGTATCCGCCTTCCGGCTCCTCTCTGAGTATAACCGTGAACTTCCTGCCTTTGATTTCAACCATAAATCGACGCCACTTAAGAGACAACGCTCAAACGATATAAACTTTGACATCAAAACTCGGAATCACATACATCTCGCTGCTTCAGATGAATTTATTCGTTCTTAATAAAAAAAGGGGAAAGGGGCTGCGGAGAAAACGTTTTATTGGCGATGTCGCCATCTGAGTGGGGGTTCAAGTCCCACCCCCCGCACTTCTCTATTCACACTAGAATTCTCATAATGCGCTAAGTAATCAAAACTTGACTGGTGCCGTCTGCGTGTTAGGAACCGCTTAGCTTGCTCACTTCCTCCACCGCCTTCACTGCGACTTCAATCATATCTTCACTTGGCTCCCTAGTTGTCAACCGTTGAAATGCTAATCCGGGCATAGTAAAGATTCTCATAACCTTGGAATCTCTATATTTACCGCTGAGCTTCAAAAGCTCGTAAGATATGCCGCCGATAACTGGAATTAGCAACAGCCTATAAGCAAGCCTTGCAGCAAACCCAAAGTCCGGCATAATCGAGAACAACACGATGCTCACGAGGACGACGATGAAGATGAAACTGGTTCCGCACCGAGGATGCAATCGAGAGAACCGCTTTGCGTTCTCTACGTTAAATGTAACCCCAGCTTCATAGGTGTTGATTGCCTTATGCTCTGCGCCATGGTACTGGAGCACTCTTTTGAATTCGCCCCACATGGAGACAAGCGTGAGGTAAAGCAGAAAGAGGGAAAGACGCACCGTGGCTTCGACAATGTTGAAAATTACTCCAGTCAAATTGAACAATGAGGTTAGAAGGAAAGGAACCACGAAGAAAAAGGAAGTCAGTCCCAAACCCCCGATGATGGCTATCGCAAGATGTTTGTAGGTGAACTTTTCTCCTTGCTCTTGCCCTTCGACAAGAGCGTTTGCAGAGAAATAAAGCCCTTTGACACCAAGATAGAAAGTTTCAAGCAATGCAACTATACCCCTCAAAAAAGGCACCCGCAAGACCCTGTATCGCTCGCATAAGGAGTTTATTTTCTCAACGTTGGTTAAAATCTCCTTGTTTGGTTTTCTAACGCACATCACCATGTGCGTCCGAGAGCGCATCATCACGCCTTCTATAAGCGCTTGCCCCCCAAACGCCAGCGACGGCTCTTCTCTTTTTTTAGCGAACAGTTTTTTTTCACCATGTAATTAAGCGTAACAGTTGCGTTTCAGTGGTCATCGTACAAAGAAGACCCATTCATATAAATGCCTTTTCAGGTAAAAACGAGCAAGCGTTCGTGGATTCAGATCCCACTCCCGCACTTTTCTAACCGCGGTTGACAATAAAATTAAAAAGGAACATTGGTATTACTTTGCGAGTCAAGGTAGTATGAGAGGGAAAAGAAATGAAAAAGCCGAAAGTTTATGTTACTTCCAGATCGTTTGGTCTATATTCCGAAGGAACTTTGGAGCTTATCAAATCAGTTGCTGAAATAGAGCGGAGCCCATATGATAGGGCAATGAATGAAGAAGAATTATTTCAAGCAGCCGAAGACGTTGATGCGCTTGTTATTGGGGGTGACAAAATTAATCGAAGAATTATTGAGCACGCTAAAAAACTGAAAATCATCGCTAGGCACGGTGTAGGCGTTGACAATATCGATTTAAAGGCTGCGACGGAAAAAGGCGTGGTCGTTGTCTATACTCCCAACGCTAACGCTGAGTCAGTGGCAGATTTTACCATAGGATTAATATTGTCTGCAGCCAGACGCATTCCACAGGCTTGCCTCTCTATGAAGCAAGGTAAATGGGAGGCAACAAAGTTCATGGGGAACGAAGTCTATGGGAAAACTATAGGAATAATAGGGCTTGGCGAAATAGGCTACAGAGTAGCTAAACGTGCCAAAGGATTTGATATGAAAATTTTATATTGGAGTCGAAGAAGAAAGGTCGATTTAGAAAAAGAGCTTAATGCTCAATATGTTAATCTTGAAACTTTGTTGAAGAAATCGGATTTCGTAACCCTACATCTGGCTCTAACGGATGAGACCCGCGGCATGATTGGAGAGAAAGAGTTCAACCTTATGAAGAAAACTGCCTACTTCATCAACACTGCGAGAGGCCCAATTGTGAATGAAGAGGCCCTTTACAAAGCTCTAAGCGAGAAGAAAATTGCAGGCGCGGCTCTCGATGTTTATAGTAAGGAACCGCCTAGTGCTGATTTCGCTTTATACAAAGCTGATAATGCGCTTATGTTTCCTCACATCGCCGCTTACACTGTCGAGACGATAAGCAGAATGGATAGGATGAACGCAGAGGATATGGTGAAGTTCTTTAAGGGAGAAAAGCCTCAGTATGTCGCTAACCCTGAAGTACTAGCGAAAATAAAGCTGAAATAACTTATAACCCAGAGAGCGACTGTGGCTTTCTTTGGAAGAAGGGCTTCAACGTCTAAGTGCTAGTCAAAAAAATCTTGCTCTAGAATTTATGTCTGTGATTTTCCGCAGTTTTCACAGAAAGTTGTATTTTTTTGGATTGTTTTTCCACAAAACTTGCATTTTGGTTCTTCACTGGACCAACGTGGACGAGTAACCTCGCCTTTCTTTTCATAACGTCGCGCGAAAAAAATTCCAGCCTCAAAGAGTACTGCCATCACGGCAAAGAGCATGAAATTTGCCAGCCCCCCTTCTCCAGGCGTTATAAGAAAAACGAGTACCAGAAGACCGATGTAAACGTATTTTCTGTTCTTTGTTAACTTTTTTGTCGCAATTATCCCAAATTTCACGAAGAGAACCAAAAATGTTGGGAATGTAAATGCCATTCCAGTCAATAAGGTGAGGAAGAAGACAAAGTAGTAGAAGTCGGAAACGGAAATGAACGGCTCCGCCCCAACGAGAGAGAAGAAGGGCAAAAGAGCGGCTATGCCATATGGCACAAGAAACAGATAACCAAAAAGTAAACCAGCAATAAACAATACCAGAAAGGATGACATGAAAGGATACACGGCCCTTCTTTCCTCAGGCAACAGCGCTGGATCAACAAACTTGAAGATTTCATAAGCAAAAACTGGCGCCGTTATGGCAAGTGCGAAAAAGAAAGAAACAACTACATATAGTTCAAGAGGAGCCACAAATTCTATACCAATTAATTTAACGCCTGGAGGTAGAGCTTGCTCCCTTACCGCCTTTAAGACTACACCAACCAGAGGTTCATAAGAACCAAACGGGTCACTAAGAAAGGAGATATTTGCCGGCAAAGCCAACATGGCAATAGTTGCAACAATCAGCGTGTAAATAACAATCTTAAGCCTTTTACCTAGTTCTTTGGTGTGATCCCAAAAAGTCATCTGCCCATCTTTAGACGTTCTATAGCACCTTTTAGTATTCTATCGAATTTATCTGCAGATCTACGAACTGGGCTTAATTGCTTTGATGTTTACAATGATTTCCTGAAATATCTGCTCTTTACTTTTCCCCTCGGTGTTTATTCCTAGCCCTTTAGCTATTACAACCATCATTTCATCGCCCGAAGTTCTGCTGACAGCTTCAGTCTCAAGAGGCTTTAATGTATAGTCTTTGCTGGCTCTTTCAAACTCTCCTCTAGCTCTGCCCAAGCCTCTAGCAAGTTCAGGAATCTTTGTTGGGCCCCAAACTAAAATGACAACAACCGCGAGGATTATAACTATCCATTCCCATCCTCCCAATACCAATGGTATTCCTCCTTTACAAAAGCATGTGAACGATGTGGTATTTAAGAATTTTCTTTAGAAAGAAAAAAATTAACTTTATGCTCACAGAGCACTTGGCCATATTAAAATAATCCCAAGTAATTTTATTTTGCAATGCGTATTGTCGTGTTGGATAATAGCTTGGAAATCATTGCTGATGCTTTGCGCAATTAGTTTTGCGCTTTACCGCAGGACGGACAGAAAAAGTCTTCATCGCCAAGCTGTGTCCCGCAGAATTTGCAAACCCGCGCCGTTTGATGGGTTTGCGGACCCGTATTTGGCTTCTGACGAGCTATCATATTGGTTATATCGCTGATTCTTTCATCGACCCCTGATAAGATTTCGTTTCTCAAGGTGCGCAGTTCACTTTCAAGCTGTATTGCAATTATGCTGCTAATCAAACTAGTTAAGCCTGCTACGATTAGGAAACCTCCTAAAAGTTGCAACAAAACGCCCATAAGCTCGACTAATAAAGTGTCGGGAAGCACGTTTAAACCTATCCAAGCAGATAGACGCCCAAAAGTCGCCAACAGCCCAAACTGAAAAACTATTAACCCTAACATTAATAGGAAAACTCCACGGGTTATAGGATTTCTCTTCATATTGCCAATTCTCTCCTAATTACTCATCCTAACGACCAACTTCGATTTAAATATTTCAGTTCTCTGGTAGGTGTAGACGCCTCCTAAAATAGTTACAGATGTGAAGAGGCTCGTCCAAACTTGGTAACTACGCGCGCTGAGGAGCCTACCAGAATCAGAACCTTTACGAAAGTTAAGCTGTTCATTGCGCAAGAGGCAGAGTTACTGGTTTTCCCTCTTTGAAGGATTTCGTTGCGGCTAGAACTGCTTCCAGCGCGGTTTTTCCATCCTCACCCGATGCCAGCGGATTTTTATCGTTTATTATACAGTCTATGAAGTGTTTGTCCTCTTCGAAGTACGCTTCCCTGAATCGGTCTCTCCAACTCGGGAATGTGGACATGTAGACGCCTGTCTCCTTCTTGCAAACAACAACAGCCTGAGATTTCAACTCGCCGATCAACATGACGCCTTCTGTTCCGAGAATCTCAACTCGAGCATCATATCCGTACCTGACTGGGCAGGCGCTATCTATTAATCCTATGGAGCCGTTTGCGAACCTTAAGGTCACGAGTGCGCGGTCGTAGAAGTCTGGGTATTTGTCCTTCAGTTCTGGCATAGCGATGGCTTCAACCTCGGCGTAGACTCTCTTTATGTCACTTCCCATAAGCCACCTGACAGAGTCGAAGTCGTGGCTGTTTACCTCAGCAAGCATCCCTATTGACGTCTTAGGGTCGCAAGCCCACGGCGGTGGCACTCCAGGACCATGCCCAGTTGACTTTATGATCGAGGGCTTTCCGATGACTCCCGCCTCAAGTTTTTGCTTTGCACTTTGAAACTCTGCGTCAAATCTCCGCATGAAGCCCATCTGAAACTTAATACCGGCCTTGCGGGCAGCGGCTATCATTTCGTCGGCTTCCTTCAGCGTCAAGGTCATAGGCTTCTCGCAAAAGACGTGCTTTCCGGCTTCCGCAGCGTCGATGGTGATGTTAGCGTGTGTGAAGGTTGGAGTTGATATGACAATAGCGTCTACATCTTTCTGCTTCAACGCCTCTTCATGGTCTGTGTACCAATTCTTGGTGCCGTACTCTTCAGCCGCTTTCATGGCGCTATCCTGGTGATATGCTACTACGGCGACTACCTTCGCGCCGATGATGCGTTCAGAGAAATTTTTACCGTGAACAGCGCCAGCTCGGCCGACGCCTACGAGGCAAATTCCAACTTTTTTTGACGACATTGCCACCATCTTCACTGTTTGTAATCTGATTACATTTTCGCGCAATCAAGCTGAGACAATTTACCGTCTCCATGGTCATATATAAGTTTTTAGACAAATAAATCCTGAGCTTTCATAAACAAAAAGACAAAAATTGCAGGGTGCAGGTCGCCAGAGGTTGGGATTTAGCCAGTTTCGTAACTGAAGAAGTGCTAAGAGGTTGAGCATACTATGATTAACGAAGGGCTAAGTCGAAAAGTTTATTCCTCTCCTTTCAAACAAACGTACACTATGAGGTAGCATTCTATGAAGGCAGTTAGGCTTCATGGCGCTAAAGATCTCCGACTTGAAGAAGTTGAAAAACCAGCAGTTGGTCCTGACGAGTTCCTTGTAAGGGTTAAGGCAGCAACTATTTGTGCCACCGACATTCGCATGTACACACACGGCGACTCCCGCATCAAAGTACCACGAGTGTTAGGACACGAGTTCGCTGGAGACATTGAAAAAGTTGGCGCAAACCTACAGAATCATCTTAAAGTCGGCATGAGAGTGACGGCTAATCCAAACATGTATTGCGGCAGATGCATCTACTGCATAACTGGAAGACATGAGCTTTGCGATTCAAAATATGCTCTGGGGATCGATGTTGACGGAGCCTTCGCCGAATATCTCAGAGTCCCACCTGAAGCTTTCCATACGGGCGGTGTTTCCGAAGTGCCTGACAACCTCTCATATGAAGAGGCTGCGCTTGTCGAACCCTTTTCATGCTGTTTTCACGGACAAAATTTTGCTCAAACAAAGGTTGGAGACGTAGTCACCGTTATAGGCGCAGGACCAATAGGATTGATGCACGTTGCAGTGGCGAAGGCGATTGGGGCCTCTAAAGTTATTGTAAGCGAGATAGATGATGATAGATTGAAAGAAGCCGCTAACTTTGGAGCAGATTACATAATAAACCCATTGAAGGAGGATTTGGCTTCAAAAATCAGCGAGGTCACGGATGGACACGGGGCAGACGTGGTTATAGTTGCTGTTAGCGCTCCAGTAACGCAGCAGCAAGCTCTGTCCATAGCCGCAAAAGGCGGCAGAATAAACTTCTTTGGTGGGCTTCCAGCTGGCAAGGAGATTGTCCCGTTAAACACTAACCTGCTCCATTATAGAGAAATTTCCGTCTTTGGAACGTCGTCCCAGTCGATTTACGATTTTAGGAAGACGCTGGAGCTTGTTAGCGCCGGCGTGCTGGACGTGAAACGCTTCATAACCCATCGCTTCCCGTTAAACGAGGCGCTGAAAGCCTTGGAAACAGCTTCTTCAAGAGTCGGATTGAAGGTTTGCATCAACCCTTGAAACTCGCATTGCTACGAGAAAGTTTATGATTGGCTGGTTCATATCTCGTTGGCGTTGAAATCGCCAGTCACGTTTCAATCAGGGTCTAAGGAGTAACTTGAACAGAACTTCTCCCTCAGTAAAATTAATATCTTACCCGATTGTAATCAATATCAGCATGAAGCCATTTAAAAAAGAATTGGAAAGGATTAAAGAAAAGGGATTAATACCAGTAGTAATCATCGAGGAACCCGCAAAAGCCATTCCCCTTGGAAAAGCATTTCTTGACGCTGGTTTGGACGTAATTGAGATAACTATGCGCACACAACGAGCGATTGAAGCCATAAAAATTCTAAGAAAGGGACTTCCCAAAATGCTAGTCGGAGCTGGCACAGTCTTCTCGTTACCAGCAGCTAAAGAAGCTATAGAGGCAGGCGCGCGCTTTATCGTTTCCCCCCACCTAGACGAGGAAATCGTCGCATACTGCGTCAAAAAAGATATTAGCGTATGCCCAGGAGTTTATACACCTACCGAAGTTAACAGGGCTATACAAGCAGCGGCTAAGGCTAAAGGGAATGGAATTACTAATAAGGAAGATTTGCCGCTTATGTTAAAGATTTTTCCTGCGTCTTCAGGTGGGCCAGAACACATCAAAGCCTTGAAAGCCGTCTTTCCAAACGCTAGGTTCATTCCCTTAGGAGGGATCAATGCCAAAAACCTGGCAGAATTCGTAAAAGCGGGAGCTTGGGCAATAGGCGGAACGTGGATCTGTAAGAAAGAGTTAATAGATAAAGGAGAAATGGCGAAGATCTCAGAATTAACTAGAGAGGCTCTTCAAATCATAAAGGAGGCTAGGGAATAGACATGCAATATTCGTTCTTGAGTACTCTGCATAGTGTTTGGTCCTTTCCAATAAAGTTTGGTGATGATTTATGAATAAACGTTATAAGATTATAGATCTAAGCAACAAAATATCTCCCGACATGCCTTCATATCCAAGTCTACCACCCTTTAGAATTGAAAACTTGAGGACCACAGCTAGGAATGGAACTACTGTTAGTATAATTACAAGTATGCATACACACTTAGGAACTCATATTGACTTCCCGCTTCACGTCATACCCGGTTCCAAATCTTTAGATGATTATACTGTAGAAGATCTTTCTGGCGATGGTGTCGTGATAGATTTAACTCCTAAAGGCGAGGGAGAAGAAATAACCGAGAAAGACCTCGAGAAGTATAGTGACCACATTAATGATGGGGATATCGTGTTCATATTTACAGGCTGGTCTAAGATAAGGGACAATACCTCAACATACTTGTTTAGATGGCCACATATAGGAGAAAGTGCGGCTCATTATTTAGCGAAGAGAAAAATCAAGATCCTAGGGATAGATGTGCTCAGTGTTGGAGGATGGGGCGGAAAAGTGGCTGTTAAAGGACCGCTACCGAAAATTCCATCACGCAAGATACATGAAATGCTATTTAATGCAGGAATGCTAGTGGTGGAGGAAGTTGCGAATTTAGATAAAGTTTTAAAGGGTAAAAAAGTTGCTAAGGGATTCTTCCTCATAGCTCCCCTTCTAATCAAGGCGGTTGAAGCGTCTCCCTGCAGAGTTTTCTTTATCCCTTCCGATCTTTAAAGTAGGGAAACACTTTTTTCCCGAAAAACTCGATAAATTTGTTTTGATCGGGACTTGTGCTTAAAAACTCCACTTCTGCTACTCCGAACTTTAAATATAACTCGATTTTCTTGATAGCTTCCTCTTCCGATGTTACGAGATAACGTCTTTTAATTATGTCTTCTCTCGTTATTGATCGAGCTTTTTCCTCTATTTCCCTTGGATCATATACCTCAGCATCAAAAATTCCCGGCAGCATGGTGGCATTCCAGAACCTACAACCTTCAACAGCCCTGTCGAAGTCTTCATCATAGGAGGTTATTATGTGGATAATCCGCTTGATCTCATCAGGATTCCTACCGGCGTCTTTAGCGCCCCTAGTTAGAGCAGGTAAAATTTCTGACTCAAATTTTTCTTCAAAAACACGGCCGCTCGTTAGCAGGCCATCAGCGTATTTACCTGCAACATACGCGGTGGATGGACCATTAGCCGCCACATACAATGGTATCTTGGTTTTAGGTTTGGTATATAAATTCGCTTTTCTTAACCGATAATACTTTCCTTCGAAATCTATAAAATCCTCTGTCCATAGTTTCTTGATTACGATTATGGCTTCTTCAAGTCTATTCAGCCTTTCTCTATAGTGCGGCCATTTTAACCCCAGCGGAGCTTCATTCATAGCTTCCCCAGTAGCTAAGCAGAGGAATATTCGTTCAGGGTACATGAAATTCAAGGTTGCAAATGCTTGAGCCACTATTGCAGGATGATGCCTTAAAAGCGGCGGTGTGACTGAGCCAAGGGAAACTTTCTTAGTTCTTTCAGCAGCTGAAGCTAGCCATACCCAAGCGAAGCCCGACTTCGCGTTAGTATGGCACCATGGATGAAAGTGATCACTACTCCAGATGTTATCAAAGCCAAATTTCTCCGATTTAATGGCAAAATTCAACAGTTCATCTGGGTCGTATTGCTCATGCGCAGCGTAAAAACCAAACTTGCAAGTCATAAAATTCCACCAATTTCACATTTGAGTTGTAGAGTAAACAGCAAATGCCTATAAAATCATTTTGTTTTTGTACTCATTATTGCTAAACATGTAAATGTCTTAATTGGCATCCTATACTGGAGTACTGAGCTTTCACTTCTCAAAAATGGCACCCCTACCCTACACAAAAACTAAAATCTAAAAGTGTGAAGAAAAGAAAAATAACCATCTTTGCCGCCTCGTGGCAGAGATTACTCCAGAAGTGCTTGCCAAATGGCGCTTCGTAGCACCCGAAATATTTAAAACCATGATGGACGAATATCATGAAGTCAGGGAGTCCAATGAATATGCAACTGAAGATGTTAAAAAGAGGTTTGACTCACCATAACGAGGGGCGAGATTATGACATCAACTTTTAAACCAGAATCAGTAAGGCTTGATCTCAAAACATTTGCCATGCAACCATTTAAACGGAGAAACGAGGTTAAGCTAAGCAGCTTAAAGGAATATTTCAGCGATCCTAAAGCAGCTGATCAAATTCTTTCAGCGGGAAAAGATCCGATAATCTACGAATACTACGAGTACACCATGCCTGAAACTGGAGGACACCTAACTTTCGGAGTTACAACGATTTTCCCAGGCAAAGTTGGAAAAGAATACTATTTGACAAGAGGACACTACCATGATAAAGACGATGCCGAAATCTACATAAACCTCTCAGGCAGAGGAGGGCTGCTCATGCAAACAAAAAAGGGCGAGACAATGTATCTCGATTTAAAGCCCGGCGACATAGGTTACGTGCCACCAGGTTGGGGTCATCGAACAATCAATACTGGCAGCGAAAAGCTGGTGTTCTTTTTCGTATATCCATCAGACGCTGGTCATGACTATGAACTCGTTAAAGAAAAGGGTTTTGCAAAAATAGTGATAGAGAAGAACGGCGCCCCTAAAGTCGTAGATAACCCCAGACTTTAAAATCCACATTTTTCTTGTTCTGATACGGCTTTCAGTCCTTCGGCATCACTGCAACCGAAAAGGATTATCAGAATTTCGCGTCATTTAGTCCAGAAACAACTATGCCAAGTGTCTTCTTGAAAATATAAATGGAATGTATCCCTGTGTTACTTCAGAATGGACATTCCACCATCAACTGAGATCCCTTGACCTGTGCACCAGTCAGAGTCGTCGCTGGCGAGGTAGAGTGCTGCTCCAGCTATGTCTTCTGGTTTTCCATATCTTCCAAGAGGGATTTGTTTCTTTAACTCTTCATACTGATCCTTGGTCATGGCGCTGAACAGGATTGCCGTTTCCGTTGGCCCCGGGCATATTGCGTTCACGTTTATGTGGTATGGTGCTAGCTCGATTGCCATAGCTCGGGTTAAGGCCAGAACAGCACCTTTCGAGGCGCTGTATGCGGCATGTCCTGGTTCTCCCACGACCGCCGATTTCGAGGAGATATTAATAATTTTGCCTTTTCCTCTCTTTATCATATGTGATACTACTGCTTGAGATGGAATGACCGTGCCTAACACGTTTACTTTGAATGTGCGTTCGTAGAACTCCAGTGGTTCCTCCCAGAAAGCCTTACCCACGTATATCCCCGCATTATTAACGAGTACATCTATGGTTCCGAGTTCCTCTAAGACTTGAGAAACTATTTCCCCCATTCTTTCCTTTGACGTAACATCCCCTTGAAACCCCAGGGCTTCTCCTCCCTGATCCTTGATTTTTTTCGCGGCTTCTTTTGCATTTTCCTCCAGAATATCTATGATGACTACTTTGGCGCCTTCTGCTGCAAATCGAGATGCAATCGCGAAGCCCATTCCCCTAGCAGCACCAGTAATTATGGCGACTTTGTCCTTTAACTTCATAACCAGCCCCTGGATTAGTTTCAGGTATATTGTTTAAAAAATTTTCGGCTCTTATCAAATTTTGAAAGCTCACTAAACTTAAATAGTTTTAAGAATATTAAAATTTGAAATTGAAGGGATCGTCTTGAGAGTGAAGAAGGTTAACCACATAGGCATTGTCGTGAGAAGCCTTAAGGATACGCTGGTAACGTTTAGCGAACTCTTCGGGTTAAAGGCTGACAAGATACTGGAACTGGAACAATTTGGTGTTAAAGCAGCTTTCATACCCTTGGGTGATGTAAGCTTGGAGGTGATAGAGCCAGCCTCTCCGAATAGCGATGCGGAGCGCTTTTTAAAGGAGAAAGGAGAAGGGCTTCACCACATCTCCTTTGAGGTCGAAAATCTTAAAGAGGCAATAGAGGAGTTGAAGAGGAAGAAAATTAAGCTTTTAAGCGAAAAACCGTTGGAGGGCGTAGGTGGAATTATAACCTTTGTTCCTCCTAATTATGCAAACAACGTCTTGATAGAGCTTATGGAGAAAACTCGTTAAGAACTAAATTGGTAGCACTTTGTGATAATCTGTTATTTTTTTCTTCTTTTATAGGATGCGCGTATTCAGAGTTTAAAAAAATATTTTTATGGGTGGTTTAACGTCCCTTATGTCTAAATCCTCTTTTACAGTGTTTATTCCAAGTATGACGGCAAATGTTGCTTTCTCTGTTATGGGAAATGGCGCCCAATGCCATGTTCCTTTTTTCATCACTATGCCCTTACTTCCGTCCAAGAGAAAGGCTACCGACTCGTCTAAGGGAACCTTGGCTTTAGGGTCCTCAACGTTTTTTGGTGGGGCTAGTGGAAACACGCTTGTTCCCTCAAGAGGAATGATGGCCTCTGTCAGTTTTGCATGACGCTCTATCTTGTCTAGGCTAAAATCTCTCTTTTTTACGACAAGAAAGCTTACTTGTGGCTTCGTCACATTTAGCTCGGTAAGTGCTCCCCAATAATCAAGTGAATTGTTTGAAATCGCTGGTTTCGTGCTGGGTGACTCAATAATTGTTCCAAAGGGCTTGAAGTTTTCTTTTGTCAGAATTTTTATCTTCATCTCTTTCATATTATTTCACGTGTTAAGAGGAATAGAAAGAGTTATTTTAAATTTATGCTCGATATTAGACTTGAGTAGCCAAACACTCACAAAGGGTCGAGGGCACTCCTAAATTTCGCCAGTCACAATGGTTACGTTGTTTTGTTGGAAAGGAGCGTCATTTGACAAGAGGATATTATCATATAAAAGAAAAAATGCGGCGGAAGCTTATGTTGGATTGCAGAGTATACCTTCACATTTTTATGCCCATCATTCTTCTTCTTAGGACTTCTATGAGAATAGCGAAGAATATGAGGACGCCTTGACTAAGATTATAATAGAATCCACCCAGTCCAGCTAGTCTGATTATATTGATTATAAGCTGAAGCATAAAGGCCCCGCCGACAACGTTAATAAGGTTGGCTCTTCCGCCTGTTAGACTGACCCCGGAGATTACTGGGGCTGCAAGTGCAAGTGGAAGCAACTGTGTCTCAAGGTTGGCTGATACACTTCCTTGTTTGGCTGCGAGGGCGTATCCGGCAATCGCTGCGAGAGCTCCACAAAGCACAAACGCAAGTATCCTGATCTTAGCGGTAGGAATGCCTGCCGCCTGAGCTGAATTTTTGTTGCCCCCTGTTAGGTATAATCTTAAACCAGTCTTCGTATTTTTGATGAAAAACCACACAACGATAACTAATACGATAAAGAATATTAGAAGCACGCGGATGGGACCTATGTACTCATTGCCCAACGCTCTCCATTCGTCTGAAAGTACGGCCTTCGGCACACCCTCACATAATAGCATTACAACCCCTGCTAAAATCCACCATGTTGCTACTGTTTGAACCAGTGAAGGAATCCCCACTTTTTCGATCAGTACCCCATTCATTAATCCAACTCCTGCCCCAACCAAAACTGTCAACACAGAAGCAGCTAAGAATGGCAATCCCGCTTGTATTGCAAATAATCCCATCAAAGGAGCAAAACCCATAGTGGCAACGACGGAAAGATCGGTTTCTCCAATCAAAAAAGAAAATGCCATACCTATAGAAAGTATGCCGAGAATTGTTCCTTGAACAATTACGTTTTGAACATTTTCAAGGACAAAGAGGCGGGGGATAAAGATCCCCGCGATAATGTACATCACGACAAGCAAAATCCACATGGAATACTCTCTAAATGCGGTCTTTAGCACTGCTCTTGCATTTACCAACTATATCACCAGCATTTTCTTCCTTAATAGTGAGACATGCCTTTTTAATTTTTCTATTAAAATGCCTTTTTCTTATGAAGCTTTGTAAGACCTAGACTTTAAACTTATACGTCTTTTTCACATGTCGCTACATCTCGCATCTCTTAGAAATCTGCAATATTCCAATGTGTGGGAATCGATATTTTTATATTGGTTTGTGATTTACTTGTGTGGGAGGTTGGTTTGGGTGAAGGGGTCTGTTCCTCTTTTGAGGGTGGAGGGGTTGTCTAAGAGTTTTGGTGCTATTAGGGCGGTTCATGGTGTTTCGTTTGAGCTTGAGCGGGGTAAGATTTTGGGTTTGGTGGGGGATAACGGCGCTGGCAAGTCTACTCTTTTGAGCATGTTGTTTGGTCGTCTTCAGCCGACGAGTGGGAAAATGTTTTTTGAGGGGGAGGAGGTGCGTTTTAGGGATCCGTCTGACGCGATGAAGAGGGGTGTGGCGATTGCGTATCAGTTTTTGGATTTGGTGGAGATTGCGCCGTTGTGGGCGAACTTTTTTATGGGCAGGGAACTAACGAGGAGGGTGGGTCCCTTCGGCTTTCTTGACAAGAAAAAAATGCAGAGTTTAGCAGAGGAAAAACTTTCAAAATATGGCTTCAAAACCGATGTAGATCGAGAAGCCAATGTGCTCTCAGGAGGGCAGAGACACATTCTCGCCGTAAGCAAGGCTATAGAAAGCAACCCTAAACTCCTACTACTAGACGAACCCTTGACAGGCCTGTCGGAGAGAGTTAATAAAGAAATCAAGGGCTTTCTAATGGAAGCCAAAGATGAGAAAAACGCTTCAGTTATCTTTGCCACTCCATGGTTTGATCAAATCAGCGATGTAATCGATGAGGTAATAGTCTTAGCGAGGGGCGACATTGTTGGTCATTTCCCACGTAAATCCGCTGATAGACTGGAGATCTTTAAATTAGCGAAGGGCTTGGCGCATTAGCTATGAGAAAAACACACAGGAGTTAAGTTTATACATTAATATCTTTTAACCGGTGAAAGCTAAGATCTATGATATCGTAAATTATGAAATCGGTTTTACATGCAGGTTTTTTACTCCTTAGGCGACCAAACAAAAAGCCTAGCAGAATTTGAGTTTGTATGCGATACAGAAGGGCACCAAACTCTTCAGAAAGAGAAAATAAGCTTGGATCAACAACCGTATTCTACTGTTCCTCAGCCATCTCTTCTGCAGGCACATGCCCGGAGCCACCCGCATTGTTAACTAAAACATCTATTCCCATTTATTAACTACTTCATCGACCATCTCTCGAACTTCTCAAACTTTGTAACATCAGCTTTTATAGCCATAGAATAGCATTCAACTGTTTCAGCTCTCGATTGTCTGCTGAGCGCACTCAATTCTTTGAGTAAAACTACAGCCATGTCTGCACCTGCTTCGGCTAACGCCTTAGCCATTTCCTTGTCGAGACCTCGCGAGCCACCTGCAACAATCGTAGTTTTGCCTTTTATGCGCATCCAAGTGGTAGTTTGAATGATTGGCATGCTTAACTATCTTATCAGTGGAGCATTACTTCAATAATCCTATCAATGCTAACCGAAGCAGCTGGTTCAAAAAAGGCTTTTTCACCAGCTTTCAAAAGCATAATATAGTGACTTACTTCCTTGACCAAACTCAAAGTATGAGAAACTACAATTATAGAAGCGGATGTTTTTTTATTAATTTCTTTAACCAAACAAACAAACCTATCTGTGTCTTCTATTGACAGAAGAGTGAATGGTTCGTCTAGCAGCAGAAGCTTAGGGTTGGTCTCCATAGCCTTGCTAACCGCCAGAATTTGTCTTTCCCCTCCTGAGAGCTCTCTAACTTCCAGATTTACATCAGCTTTATAGCCACAGTGAGCAAGTTTTTCCTCAGTTAAACTCTGCATTTTTTTCTTGTCAAGAAAGCCGAAGGGACCCACCCTCCTCGTTAGTTCCCTGCCCATAAAAAAGTTCGCCCACAACGGCGCAATCTCCACCAAATCCAAAAACTGATAC
>Ga0209323_10000469_pt1 | contig 26082 bp, 23 predicted proteins | sample Rifsed19ft2_FD_184014 | JGI IMG/M metagenome (GOLD analysis project Ga0209323, IMG submission 184014) | Soil microbial communities from Rifle, Colorado, USA - sediment 19ft 2 (version 2) | ecosystem: Environmental > Terrestrial > Deep subsurface > Rock core/Sediment | place: Rifle, Colorado...
TACCGCAAGGTGCAGGTCGTCAAGCTGGAAGTGCTGGCGGGCAAACAGGCGCCACCGAAGCCATCGCCGAAGGTCTATGCCGACGTCATCCCCGAGGGCGAAGACGCTGACGAGTAAAATAGCCTCTGGTTTTCGGCCCTGGCGCGAATGACAATAGGACTAAACCAGTATAATCCGTGATTCTGACGCAGGTCAAAATCCACACCGCTGGATTCCCGCTTTCGCGGGAATGACAAAACCTTCTGGATATCGCCGGTGCCGTCCTCTTCTGCGCTGTCCACTTTGTAATCCCAGCGGCAGGAGTTGGTGCAGGTGCCCTGGTTGGCGTCACGGTGGTTGAAGTAGCCGGACAGCAGGCAGCGTCCGGAATAGGCCATGCACAGCGCGCCATGGATGAATACTTCGAGTTCGATGTCCGGGCATTGCTGGCGTATCTCTTCGATCTCGTCCAGCGACAGTTCGCGCGACAGGATCACGCGCGACAGGCCGAGCGATTGCCAGAATTTCACCGCCGCGTAGTTGACGGTGTTGGCCTGCACCGACAGATGAATCTGCATCTCCGGCCAGCGTTCGCGCACCATCGCGATCAGGCCGGGGTCGGCCATGATCAGCGCGTCGGGCCGCATCGCGATGACCGGCTCCATGTCCGCCATGTAGGTCTTCACCTTGGCGTTGTGCGGCATCAGGTTGCTGGCGACGAACAGTTTCTTGCCCAGCGCGTGCGCTTCCTGAATGCCGGTGCGCAACTCTTCCAGCTTGAATTCGTTGTTGCGCGCGCGCAGCGAATAGCGCGGCTGCCCGGCATATACCGCATCGGCGCCGAAGGCGTAGGCGGTACGCATCTTGTCCAGCGTGCCGGCTGGAAGGAGAAGTTCGGGTGCTTTCATCAAGCGATCCCCCTCTCCCTGACCCTCTCCCGCGAGGGGAGAGGGAATGGACTGGGCAGCATGAGGCGGGCTTTTCCCTCTCCCACAAGTGAGAGAGGGTGGCCGAAGGCTGGGAGAAGGAACGACGTAATAATTGTCACCTTACAGCCCCAGCCGCTTCCAGATTTCCAGCGATGGCCCGGACTGGTTCAGCGTATAGAAATGCAGGCCCGGCGCACCGCCCTTTAACAGGCGCTCGCACAAAGCGCAGACCACATCCTGTCCGAAAGCTTGCACCGATGCGATGTCGTCGCCATAACCTTCCAGCGTGCGGCGCATCCAGCGCGGGATCTCCGCGCCGCAGGCATCGGAGAAGCGCGCCAGTTGAGCGAATCTCACGATAGGCATGATGCCCGGCACGATCGGCACGGTGACACCCAGCTTGAGGCATTCATCGACGAAATAAAAATAGCTGTCGGCGTTGTAGAAGTATTGCGTGATGGCGGAATTTGCCCCGGCGGCGATCTTGCGCTTGAAATTGAGGATGTCGTCGTGCGCCGATCTGGCCTGAGGGTGGAATTCCGGATAGGCCGCCACTTCGATGTGGAAATGATCGCCGGTCTGTGCGCGGATGAATGACACCAGCTCGTTGGCGTATTGGAACTCGCCGGTGGTGGCCATGCCGGACGGCAGGTCGCCACGCAGCGCGACGATACGCTTGATGCCCATATCCTTGTATGTGTTCAGCATGCTGCGGATGTTCTCGCGGGTCGAACCCACGCAGGAAATATGCGGCGCTGCGCTGTAGCCCTCGGCCTTGATCTGTTGCACGGTTTCCAGCGTGCGCTCCTGGGTGGAGCCGCCGGCACCGAAGGTCACCGAGAAAAACTCCGGCTTGAGCGGCGCCAGTCGCTTGCGCGCAGCGGCGAGCTTTTCCACGCCTTCCGGCGTTTGTGGGGGAAAGAATTCAAAACTGAACACCTTTTTGTTCATGACTTCCTCATCAGTTGTGCGGCCGCAGCAGACAGCGCCCAGGAGAATATGCTGTAGAGCACCGCGCCCAATACGCCGTGCCAGAAGCTGTCTACCACAAAGCCCCTGAGTATCGAGCCGACGAACCAGAACAACAGCCCGTTGATCACGAAAATGAACAGCCCTATCGTGAGCAGCGTGACCGGCAAGGTCAGCAGCAGCAACAGCGGACGGATCAGCGTGTTGACCAGCCCCAGGAAAAATGCCGCGATCAGCGCGGCGGTGAATCCATCCACGTGGATACCCGGCACGAAATTCGCCACCGCGAGCAGCGCCAGCGCGTTGAGTATCCAGATCAACAATAATTCGATTTGCAGTTTCATTTGCGTTTTCCTTTTCCGGATTTACCCGCTTTGGCCGCCTGTGCACGTAACGCCGCACCCAAGTAGGGTGGGCACGGTCTCATCGTGCCCACGCGAGTTATGCAGCGTGGGCAGAAAAACCTGCCCACCCTACCGATCTGGCTGGTGTAAACGAACGGGTGGCTGCCTACCCGCTCGAATTGTGGTTCATTGCCCGCATCGGCCTTGAAGAAAAGCTGATCGTCCGCAATCAGCGCGAACATCGATCCTTCGCGATACAAACCATAGCCGCCGAACATCCTGCGTGCCATTACCGGCGCCCAGTCCGCCATGAGCTCCACCACATAATCGACAAACTCATTACGGGCGGAGGACATGTTCGCCAGGCTTAATAACGATATAGATTCGACTTGTATGGGCCTTCCTTGGGTACGCCGATGTAGGCGGCCTGCTGGTCGGTCAGCACAGAGAGCTGCGCATTAAGCTTTTTCAATTGCAAACGCGCCACTTTTTCGTCGAGATGTTTGGGCAGCGTATAGACACCCACAGGATATTTTGCGGTCTGCGTGAACAACTCGATCTGCGCGATGGTCTGGTTGGCAAAAGAACTGGACATCACGTAGCTGGGATGTCCGGTGCCGCAGCCCAGATTCACCAGGCGGCCCTTGGCGAGAAGGATGATCCTCTTCCCATCGGGGAATATCACGTGATCCACCTGCGGCTTGATCTCTTCCCACTGGTATTTTTCAACCGAGGCGACATCGATCTCGTTGTCGAAATGGCCGATATTGCACACGATGGCCTGATTCTTCATCTTCGCCATGTGGTCGTGCGTGATCACATGGAAGTTGCCGGTGCAGGTCACAAAGATGTCGGCCTTGTCGGCGGCATATTCCATGGTCACCACGCGGTAGCCTTCCATCGCCGCTTGAAGCGCGCAGATCGGGTCGATTTCAGTCACCCATACCTGTGCCGACAAAGCGCGCATGGCCTGGGCCGAGCCCTTGCCCACATCGCCGTAACCGGCGATCAACGCGACCTTGCCGGCGATCATCACGTCGGTGGCGCGCTTGATACCGTCCACCAGCGATTCACGGCAGCCGTACAGGTTGTCGAACTTGGACTTTGTGACGGAGTCATTCACGTTGATCGCGGGGATCTTCAGGTCGCCGCGCTCGTGCATCTGGTACAGGCGATGTACGCCGGTGGTGGTCTCTTCGGTGACGCCAATGATCTGCGCCAGCCGCGTTGAATACCAGGTTTTGTCGGTGATAAGCTTGGCCTTGATCGACGCGAACAATATGCGTTCTTCCTCACTGCCGGGTTTCGCCAGCACCGACTGGTCTTTCTCCGCCTTGCTGCCCAGATGCAGCAGCAGCGTGGCGTCGCCGCCATCGTCGAGGATCATGTTGGAATAACCACCGTCCGCCCATTCGAAGATGCGGTGGGTGTAATCCCAGTAATCCTCCAGAGATTCTCCCTTGACGGCGAAGACCGCGATGCCGTTCGCGGCGATGGCTGCGGCAGCGTGATCCTGCGTCGAGAAGATGTTGCACGAAGCCCAGCGCACTTGCGCGCCGAGCGCGGTGAGTGTCTCGATCAGCACAGCGGTCTGGATGGTCATGTGCAGCGAGCCGGTGATGCGCGCACCCTTGAGCGGCTGGCTCTTCGCGAATTCCTCGCGGATCGCCATCAGACCGGGCATTTCGGTCTCGGCGATGGCGATTTCCTTGCGTCCCCATGCAGCCAGGGACATGTCGGCGACTTTGCAGTCGGTGAATTGTTTTGCGGCAGCGTTCCCGCTTGTAGCAGAGTTCATAAGGTGTGCTCCATTCATCTAAAAAGTTAATGAATGGGCGCCGTTGAAACTTTGATCACACTACCGAGCCTGGCCGAACTGTGTCGGTCGCAGCGCCCCTCGATAGCGGTGAATCTTGTAGGGTGGGTCAGGCGAAGCCGTAACCCACCGATGCAAATGTTAATCAATGGCGGGTTACGCGAACCCACCCCGCATGTTTTACAAACCTGCGTCAGCGCGCAGGGCAGCAGCTTTATCAGTATTTTGGCTACGACCGCCGCTACGCGGCTTAACATCGCTTGCGATGTTAGTCTTCGCCGAAATACAGATAAGCGCACTTTGCGCGAGATCTTATAGACCTGCATCTGCACGGAGTGCAGATGCCTTATCAGTATTTTCCCAAGTGAAGTCCGGTTCTTCGCGGCCGAAGTGGCCGTAGGCAGCGGTTTTCTGATAGATCGGACGCAGCAGATCGAGCATCTGCACGATGCCCTTCGGGCGCAGGTCGAAGTGTTTTTTCACCAGTTCCGCGATCTTCTCGTCCGAGACTTTGCCGGTGCCATAGGTGGTGACCCAGACGCTGGTAGGATGCGCCACACCGATCGCATAGGAAATCTGGATCAGGCACTTGCTGGCCAAGCCGGCTGCGACGATATTCTTGGCGACGTAACGGCCGGCGTAAGCTGCGGAACGATCCACCTTGGACGGATCCTTGCCGGAGAATGCGCCGCCGCCATGCGGAGCTGCGCCGCCGTAGGTATCCACGATGATCTTGCGCCCGGTCAGGCCGCAGTCGCCCTGCGGGCCGCCGACGACGAAGCGTCCGGTCGGGTTGACCAGGTATTTGATGTTGCCCTTGATCAGCTCATTCGGCAGGATCGGCTTGATGATCTCCTCAATCACGGCATCGATCGCAGACTGCTTCATCTTCGGGCCGTCGGACATTTCCGGCGCATGCTGGGTGGACAGCACCACGGTGTCGATGGAGTGCGGCTTGCCATCCACATAGCGGACAGTTACCTGAGATTTGGCATCCGGGCGCAGCCAGTTCAGGCGGCCATCGCGGCGCAGTTGCGATTGGCGCTCAACCATGCGGTGTGCCAGATGAATCGGCAGCGGCATCAAAACGTCGGTCTCGTCGCAGGCATAGCCGAACATCAGCCCCTGATCGCCCGCGCCTTGACCCAACTCGTCGTCATAAGCCTTGTTCACGCCCTGCGCAATATCCGGGCTCTGCTTGTCGTAGGCGACCAGCACCGCGCAGCCCTTGTAGTCGATGCCGTATTCGGTGTTGTCGTAACCGATGCGCTTGAGCGTTTCGCGCGCCACGTGGATGTAATCGACATTTGCGCCGGTGGTGATCTCTCCGGCCAGCACGACGAGGCCGGTGTTGCACAGTGTCTCGGCGGCAATGCGTGAATGCTTGTCCTGCGCTAGAATGGCGTCAACAATGGCATCAGAAATTTGATCCGCCACCTTGTCGGGATGGCCTTCGGATACAGATTCGGACGTAAACAAAAATTCGCTCATGGTTCCCCGCTCGATCGCTCAATAAGTTAAAAGTCGCGCATTATACCAAATACCCCATCTCTGCTGAATGACTCATTCGAATCACGGTGATACGCGACTTATTCCAGGGTTCTCGGTAACATCTCACCTTATGACCGGCTTCCTCTTTATACATAGCGACATAAATCTACTGCGCGACTCCGGGGCGGGGTCGGGCGGTGCTCGCGCTCCTCACATACTGATGTGTATGCTCCGGGCGCTGTGCTCCGGCCTCCCCCACCCCAAAGCCGCTCGCTACGATTTCTGTCGCTATGTATAAAACCGTCTTTCGCCTGCTCGCCTTGCTGCCGTTGCGTACTCTGCACACTCTGGGCACATTGTTGGGACGCATCACTTTCCGGACATCCGATCAATACGCGCGGCGTACCAGGGAAAATTTGCGCCAGTCTCGATTGTTTGCCGATGAACAACACTATGCCGCCTTGCTCGACGCGTCCATCAGCGAGGCGGGCAAAAGCATTGCCGAGCTGCCCTGGATATGGTGCAGGCCGCTGGAACGAGTCTGTGCCACGGTACTAAGCTGTCAGGGCTGGGAACATGTGGCGGCCGCCCACGCCCGCGGCAAAGGCATTATCCTTCTCACGCCACACTGGGGATGCTTCGAAGTGGTCGGGTTATACATCGGACAGCATCTGCCGCTGACCTGTTTGTACCGCTCGCCCAAACAGGCTTGGCTGGAAAAAGTGATGCGTGGCGGCCGTGAACGCGGGTTGGCGCGCCTGGCATCGGCAGATGTGAGCGGCGTGCGCTTACTCTACAAAGCGCTCAAGCGCGGCGAGGCGATCGGTTTGCTGCCCGACCAGGTGCCCAGCCAAGGCGAGGGTGAATGGGTGGATTTCTTCCAGCGTCCGGCTTACACCATGACCTTGAGTGGCCGTCTGGCCGAGTCCAGCGGTGCGACGGTATTGTTAGCCTATGCCGAACGTCTGCCGCGCGGGCAAGGCTATGTGATACGCATAGAGCCCTTGGCACTGGACTTCGCCAGGTCCGTGCCACTGCAAATCAATCAGGCGTTGGAGCGCGTGATCGCAATCTCTCCGGCCCAGTATCTATGGAGCTATAACCGCTACAAGATCCCGCGCGGCGTGGTGCCGCCGGATGTGGTCAGGGAGCAGTGATGCCGGCACGCCTGGGTGTTTTCATTTTGTGGTTGATTCATTTTCTGCCATTCCGCGTCATCGTTGCGATAGGTAACGGTATCGGGTCGTTGCTTTATCTGCTGGCTGCCGAGCGCCGCAAAGTAGGCGCCATCAACTTGAAACTGTGCTTCCCCGGCTTGAGCGAGGAGGCGCGAAGGAAACTGTTGCGCGGTCACTTCAAGATGTTCGGTCGCGGCCTCATCGAGCGCAGCATATTGTGGTGGTCGAGTGCCGAGCGCATCAGCCGTTTGGTCCGTGTCGAAGGTATCGAACATTTCGATGCAGTCAGGGGTAAACCCGCCATTCTGCTGACGCCGCACTTCGTCGGCATGGATGCCGGCGGTCAGTGGGTTGCGCAGCACACCGGCACGGTGTGCATGTATGCGAACCAGAAGAACCGTTACCTGACCGAATTGCTCTTGAAGAAGCGAGCCCGCTTCGGCAACCAGCGGCTTTATTCGCGCCAGCAGGGCTTGCGCCCCATCCTCAAGGGGATGCGCGAAGGCTGCCCATTCATCTATCCGCCGGATCAGGACCAAGGTATAAAGGACGGTGCGTTCATCCCTTTCTTCGGCGTGCCCGCCGCGACGATGACATCGGTGCCGCGCATTGCACAGATGACCGGCGCGAAAGTCCTGCCCGGCATCACGCGCCTGCTGCCGGGCGGTGAAGGGTATGAGCTGACCTTTTATCCGGCGTGGGAGAATTATCCGACCGGGGATGACATCGCCGATACGCGCCGCATGAATGAGTTCATCGAACAGCGCGTGCTGGAGATGCCGGAGCAATATTTCTGGCTGCACAAGCGGTTCAAGACAAGGCCCGAAGGCGAGAAGAAATTTTATTAAACCCCCTCAATCCCCCTTGTCAGGGGGAAGCGATCTCCTCCCCTGACAAGGGGAGGCCGGGAGGGGTTGGAGGGTAATCAATGAAATACCATGACCTGCGCGACTTCATCGCACAACTGGAAAGAATCGGCGAGCTCAAACGCGTGAGCGCACCCGTTTCGCCGAATCTGGAGATAACCGAGATCTGCGACCGCGTGTTGCGCGCGCAAGGGCCCGCAGTGCTGTTCGAGAACGTCACGGGACACGACATGCCGGTGCTGGCCAACCTGTTCGGCACACCGCGCCGCGTGGCATTGGGCATGGGCGAGGAGAACACTGCTGCGCTGCGCGAAGTGGGCAAATTGCTGGCTTACCTTAAGGAACCCGAACCGCCCAAGGGTTTGAAAGATGCTTGGGAGAAATGGCCGGTGTTGAAGCAGGTACTCACCATGTCGCCCAAGGTGCTGTCTTCTGCGCCGTGTCAGGAGATCGTTTGGGAAGGCAATGATGTGGACTTGAGCAAGCTGCCGATCCAAACCTGCTGGCCCGGCGATGTCGCGCCGCTGATCACCTGGGGGTTGGTGGTTACCAGAGGTCCGAACAAATCGCGCCAGAATCTCGGCATCTACCGCCAGCAGGTGATCGCGCCGGACAAGGTCATCATGCGCTGGCTGGCGCATCGCGGCGGCGCGCTGGATTTTCAGGACTGGCGCAAAGCGCATCCCGGTGTGCCGTTCCCTGTCGCGGTGGTGATCGGCGCCGATCCGGCCACGATACTTGGCGCAGTCACGCCCGTGCCGGACTCGCTATCGGAGTATCAGTTCGCCGGATTGTTGCGCGGCAGCAAGACCGAACTGGTCAAATGTCTGGGCAGCGATCTGCAAGTGCCGGCCAGCGCCGAGATCGTGCTGGAAGGCGTGATCCATCCCGAAGAGATGGCGCTGGAAGGGCCATATGGCGACCACACCGGCTACTACAACGAGCAGGAAAGATTCCCGGTGTTCACGATACAGCGCATCACGATGCGCCGCGATGCCATCTATCACTCCACCTATACCGGGAAGCCTCCCGATGAACCGTCCATGCTGGGCGTGGCGCTCAACGAAGTGTTCGTGCCGTTGCTGCAAAAACAGTTTCCCGAGATCGCGGATTTCTATTTGCCGCCGGAAGGCTGCTCGTACCGAATGGCGGTCGTGAGCATCAGGAAGCAGTATGCCGGGCATGCCAAGCGCGTGATGTTCGGCATCTGGTCCTATTTGCGCCAGTTCATGTACACCAAGTTCATCATCGTGGTGGACGACGACATCGACATCCGCGACTGGAAGGAAGTGATCTGGGCGATCACCACCCGCGTCGACCCGGTGCGCGACACATTGCTGGTGGACAATACGCCGATCGATTATCTGGATTTCGCCAGCCCGGTGTCCGGCCTGGGCGGCAAGATGGGCCTGGATGCGACCAACAAATGGCCGGGCGAGACGCAGCGCGCGTGGGGTACGCCTATCGTGATGGACGAGGCGGTGAAACGGCGAGTGGACGAAATGTGGGCCGAGTTGGGCCTGTAGTTTCACTGACAACTGACCGGAGCAAGCTCCGAATTTTGCCTAGGGAAACGCCGATTTAATCCGTTCGTGGTGAGCCTGTCGAACCATGATCGGATTAAATCTATAACAATCAATTGGTACTGCTAACCCTTCGACAGGTTCAGGGCGAACGGATGATTTATTGAGCTTTACATAATTCATGACTGTTAAGTGATTTACCGTAGGGCGGGCTTTGCCCGCCGCGTCGGGCCGCTTCGACAGGCTCAGGACAGGCGTAGCCCGACCTACGAGATGCGGAGACTCTGTCTTCAAATATGTAATCCTCAATAATCTGTGTTTCCATGGCTCTGATCAGAACCTGACCATGCCCGCAACGCTCAGCACATCTACACTGACAGCCACCTGATTTCCTATCATGTAGCGATCCCAGCTGAATCGTACACTCATTAATTGGTTTATATCGTATTGGCCGCCCAGGCCGTAAGTAAAAGAAGAATTGTGTTGTACCTGGTTAAGCACCTTCCATGCGCTGCTGGCGTAACTTAGCTTCACAAACAGTGAGAACGGCATGTCGCCGGGATAAAAGGCCAATGCGCTGACACCCATGGCGGTGGCTCTGGAAGAACCCGTGTTGCCCAAGTCTATGTACTCAGCTTCGACCGCAAGATTCGGGCTGATGGTGTAACCACCCAATACACCAATGGCCGTCGGAGAATTGATCATGCCTGAAATGGTGTACTTTGCTTTCCCCAGTCTGACGCCGGCGTACATATCAGCCGCATCTGCAGGGGCGGCGACGAAAGCGGCCAGCAAAGCGGCCAGCGCAGTTTTATGCATGGTTCATTCCTTTGGTATTTGTGATGCGGCTTGCGTGCAGCCAACCCAATATATTCTCAGCCCAAGGCGCATCCTATCCAGCATGAGGGTGTGAATCAAGGGACATCATAAAATTGGCTTATATCCATTGGGTTCATCAGTCGAAAAAACCGGAATGAGTCCGGCTTCTTTGGTGCTCAGTCAGGGTAGAACTTGAACACATCTGTAACGGACTGCGAATCGCCATTACCCTTATAAACCCAGATTGTCCATTAGGCAGAAATTCCACCCCAACCCCTCCCAACCTCCCCTTGTCAGGGGAGGGGCAGACCGAGCACTCCCCCTGACAAGGGGGAGCTGGAGGGGGTTTCGAGGCTAATGGATTATTTGGGATAAAAGCGATGCCGGCAGCGAAAGCTGCTTCATCGCTTTCCTTGCTCGTTTCCGCAAAACGCACAGGCTTATCGTCACAAACAACTTTAGCTTGTTTGCGTAATCTGTTATTTTTTAAGTATATTTATTTTTCTTTAACTTCCGGTGCTAACCCCTTGTCCTGTAAAGAAAAATCCTGTTTTACCGCTTGACCACTGGGTTTTTATCCAATATAGTGCGCGCAAGTGGTAAAAAGTGGGTAAAAGTGGGGGTAAGAGATGTTTCAGGGAGCGGCACAACTCAATCTGGATAACAAGGGCAGGCTCGCGGTACCGTCGCGTTATCGCGACATGCTGCTCGCGCATTGCGCAGGCAGCCTGGTGGTGACCGCCGATGCGGATGGCTGCCTTCTGGTTTACCCGCAACCCGAGTGGCAGCCGATCCGCGAAAAGCTGCTCAAGCTTTCCTCGCTCAATCCAAAGATACGTGCCCTGCAACGCCGCCTGATCGGTTATGCCGAAGATGTGGTGATGGATGGTGCCGGGCGCGTGCTGATCTCTCCAGCCCTGCGCAGCTACGCCGTGCTGGACAAGCGCGTGATGCTGGTCGGCCAGGGCAATAAATTCGAATTGTGGGACGAGACGAAGTGGCAGGCGCAGCAAGAGGCCGGCCTGTCGTTCATGGATGGTGAATTGCCGTCCGAGTTGGAGGGCTTCTCCCTGTGAGTGGGGGGCTGGCCCATACCACCGTTCTGTTGAATGAAGCAGTTGAAGCTCTCGCGATCAAGCCGGATGGCATCTATGTGGACGGCACGTTCGGGCGGGGCGGACACAGCGCGCGAATACTGGAGCAGTTGGGCAGCAAAGGCAAATTGATCGCGCTGGATAAGGATCCGGCGGCGGTTGCAGCAGGCAAGACATGGCGCGATGCGCGATTCCGGATAGTGCACTGCGGCTTCGCGAAATTGGCGGAGGTGTTGCGCGAGCAGGGCGTGGAGAAGGTGGATGGCATTCTGCTCGATCTGGGGGTGTCGTCTCCGCAGTTGGATGATGCGGAACGCGGTTTCAGTTTTCGCTTTGATGCGCCGCTGGATATGCGCATGGATGTCAGCAGCGGGATCACCGCGGCGCAATGGCTGGCGACGGTGGACGAAGGTTTACTCGGGGAGGTGATACATGATTACGGCGAAGAACGGTTTGCTAAGCAGATTGCAAGAGCGCTTGTTGCGGCGCGCGCAATTCAGCCCATCGACACTACGCGGCAACTCGCCGAACTGGTTGGCAAAGCGGTACGCACCCGTGAGCCAGGGCAGAACCCGGCGACACGCACGTTTCAGGCTATACGGATTTATCTCAACCAGGAACTCGAAGAGCTTGCGCGGGTGCTGCCTGGCTGCGTGAAGCATCTCAAGAGCGGCGGCCGCCTGGTGGTGATCAGTTTTCATTCGCTGGAAGATCGCATCGTGAAGCATTTCCTGCGCGACATGGCCGAGGGTGACAAGTTGCCACGCGATGTGCCGATACGTGCCAGCGAAGTACCGCGGGGCAAATTGAATTTGATCGGCAAGGCGGTGCGCGCCGGCGAGACTGAGGTGCAGGCCAATCCGCGCGCGCGCAGCGCGGTGATGCGTGTTGCGGAGCGCAGTGATGTTGCGTAGCAGTAATGCGCTGAGTGCCTTGCTGCTGGTGGCGGTGGTGATATGCGCATTGAGCGTGGTCACCTCGCAGCACAAGGCTCGCAAACTGTACATCGAGTTGCAAAAAGAAAAAGAGCATGCGCAGCAAATGGAAGTGGAGTGGGGGCAACTGCAACTGGAGCAAAGCACTTGGGCGACTCCGGCTCGAGTAGAAAAAGTCGCAGCCCGGCAATTGCAGATGCATCTGCCCAGGAATGGGCAGGTTCAATTCATACGGTTAAAACAGCCCTCACCACAATCCTCTCCCGCCAGCGGGGAGAGCGTAGCGAGGGGGGCGAAGCCAGGCGATCATCCCATCCCCCCGGGGATGGGGGATTAACAGCTTTAACGGAGAAAAACCACAGCCATGAATCATTCGGTAAGCGCACATCCGGACAATATGGCGAATTTGCCAGGATGGCGCGCCAATATGCTGTTTGTGCTGCTGCTGGCAGGGCTGACGGGATTGCTCGGGCGGGGCGTGTATTTGCAAGGGATACACGACGACTTTCTGCAGAAAAAAGGCGACGCTCGTTACAGCCGAGTGATTGAAGTCAGCGCACATCGCGGCATGATTTCCGATCGCAATGGCGAGCCGCTGGCGGTGAGCACACCTGTGGAGTCGGTCTGGGCAAGTCCTTCGGATGTGGAAGCTGACCGGAGGCAAGTGAATAAATTGGCGCAAATCCTTGGCATGGACGCGGAAGAGCTGAAAGATCGATTGTTCGATACATCGCGTGATTTCGTCTATCTCAAGCGGCAACTGCCTCCCGATAAAGTCGAGAAAGTGGTGGGTCTGAATATTCCCGGAGTGATGTTGCAGCGCGAATATCGCCGCTATTATCCGGCGGGTGAGGAGGCTGCCCAGATATTGGGCTTTACCGGACAGGATGACAACGGGCAGGAGGGGCTGGAACTGGCCTTGCAGGAACAACTCGCCGGCAAGCCCGGAAGTCAGCGAGTTATCAAGGACAGGCGCGGACGCATCGTTGAGGATGCCGGCAGCCTTCAGGCATCCAAGCCCGGCAGCGATGTCTTGCTCAGTCTGGACAGCAAAGTGCAGCATCTTGCCTATCGGGAACTGGAGATTGCCGTCAAGCAACATCGGGCCAAGTCCGGAGCGATAGTGGTCCTCGATGCACGCAGCGGAGAAGTGCTGGCACTCGCCAACTATCCCGGCTACAACCCCAACAGCCGCAATAACGCCAGCAACAAGGCGATGCGCAACCGCGCGATAACCGATCTGTTCGAGCCTGGCTCGACGATGAAACCGTTCACCGTGGCGACTGCGATCGAGGCGGGCAAAATGCGCCCCAACACCCTGGTCAATACAGAGCACGGAGTGTTCATTGTGAACAACAGGAAAATCCACGACCAGCATCCGGCCGCGATGATGACCGTGTCACAGATCATACAAAGATCCAGTAACGTAGGTTCGGCCAAAGTGGCCTTGTCGCTGAAATCCGAGATGCTCTGGCGGGGCCTGTCGGACAGTGGATTCGGCGTACAGACAGGCAGCAACTTCCCGGGTGAAGCATCGGGCAAATTGCGCGATCCGAAAACCTGGCGGCCCATCGAGCAGGCCACCATGTCCTACGGGCATGGCATCTCGGTCAGTCTGCTGCAACTGGCGCGTGCCTACACCATCTTCGCCAGCGACGGGGAATTGAAGCCGGTCTCGTTTCTCAAGCTGGATACGCCGGCAACCGGAAAGAAAGTATTTTCTGATCGAACTGCCCGCGCGCTGCGGAATATGCTGGAGATGGTGGTGCAACCCGGAGGAACCGCACCTCTGGCGCAAGTGCCCGGTTACCGTGTGGCGGGCAAGACCGGCACCGCGCACAAGCTGGAGGACGGGCGTTATGTTGATCGCTATGTCGCTTCATTCGTCGGGTTCGCGCCGGTATCGAATCCGCGGCTGGTGGTGGCGGTGATGATAGATGAGCCAGGCAACGGTGAGTATTACGGCGGGTCGGTGGCTGCGCCGGTGTTCAGCAAAGTGACCGGCGAGGCACTGCACATGCTCAACGTGCCGAACGATGCGCCGCTGGATAACGTCATCGTTTCCCCGGCTTCTGTCATCAAGGAGGAGGTGTGATGTTTCCTCTTGAACAATTGACGGCGTTGAACGTGCCCATCACACGCCTGGTGACGGACAGTCGCGCCGTGCAGCCGGGAGATACCTTTGTCGCCTGTCCGGGTGAAAAAGCCGATGGCAGGCAGTTCATTGCAGCCGCGATAGAGAAGGGCGCGAACGCGGTGATATGGGATTCGCAGCATTTCGTCTGGAACGATGCATGGCAAGTGCCCAATTTCGGTGTGGCCGATTTGCGCCACAAGGCCGGGTGGCTGGCTGATGCGGTTTATGGCGCGCCATCGGAGAATCTGTGGCTGGTGGGTATCACCGGCACCAACGGCAAGACCTCGACCTGCCATTGGGTGGCGCAGGCATTGAGCGATATTTCCAGAAAATGCGCGTTGATCGGGACATTGGGCAACGGCTTTGCCGGCAAGCTGCAAGCCACTGCAAATACCACGCCGGATGCAATCCGCGTGCATGGCCTGCTTGCCGATTATTTACGCGATGGCGCGCAAGCCGTTGCGATGGAGGTGTCCTCGCACGCGCTGGCGCAGGGAAGGGTGAACGGCGTGCGCTTCGATGTGGCAATGCTCACCAATCTGAGCCGCGATCATCTCGATTATCACGGCGACATGGAAAGCTATGCGGCAAGCAAGCGCAAACTGTTCGATTGGGATCAATTGAAATATGCGGTGCTGAATCTCGATGACGAGTTCGGCGCTGAGCTCGCAGAACAACTGCGGAATGAGACCGTCGAAGTGATTGCTTACGGCATGAGCGATGCCGCATTGCAACTTGCCGGCCGACTGGGTCTCCGCATGGTGTATGGCCACCTGGCCGAAATGAGCGGACATGGGTTGCGGCTGGATGTCCATACAAGCTGGGGCGGGGCGCAATTGAACAGTGCGCTGGTCGGGCGCTTCAACGCGGCGAACCTGCTGGGCGCACTGGCGGTGCTGCTGGTGAGCGGCATCGGCTTGAGCGATGCGGTGCGATCATTGAGCAAGGTGCAGGCCGTGGCCGGGCGCATGCAGCGTCTCGGCGCAGCGCAGCAGCCGACGGTGATCGTGGACTATGCGCATACGCCGGACGCGCTGGAAAAGGTGCTGCTGGCATTGCGTGAAGTCCGCCCCAAGTCTGCTGATCCGGACAGCGGCCAGTTGATCTGTGTATTCGGCTGCGGCGGTGACCGCGATCGCGGCAAGCGAACGATGATGGGGCGGGTGGCAGAAAGATTCTCCGATCATTGTATCGTCACCAGCGATAACCCGCGCAGCGAAAACCCGCTGCACATCATTGCCGAAGTGGTCAGCGGCATGACTGCGAACAATCACGAGATCATCGCAGATCGCGCCGCTGCGATCGAACGCGCCATCGCCATGGCGAGGCAAAGCGACACTGTGCTGGTGGCTGGAAAAGGGCATGAGGATTATCAGGAGATCGGCGGGGTGAAACATCCGTTCAGCGATGTGACTGTCGCGCAACGGGCGTTGCAGTCATGGCAGGCCCTTCGACAGGCTCAGGACATCCGGGGAGTTGGAGAATGATGATGCTGTCACAGGCCGCTCAGGTATTGAATGGCCGTTTGGTTGGCGAGGATGTGCGTTTCACTGCAGTGTGCAGCGACAGCAGAAAGATGACGCAGGGAGATCTGTTTATCGCCTTGCGCGGCGAACATTTCGACGGCCATGAGTTTGTCGGGCAGGCGGCACAGAGCGGTGCGGTTGCGGCTATGGTGAATGCCGATAGTTATGAAGCGCATCCCTCAGTCCTCAGCTCTCAGTGCTCAGTCCTCGTGGTAGCGGACACCCGCCTTGCATTGGGCCAACTCGCGGCCTACTGGCGCGACCAATTCGATATCCCGCTGGTGGCGATCACCGGCAGTAACGGCAAGACCACCGTAAAGGAAATGCTCGCCGGCATCCTGCGCACAGCTGCCGGTGGCGATGCTGCGGTGCTGGCGACCAAGGGCAATCTCAACAACGATATCGGTATGCCGCTGACCCTGTTGCAAATGGGCGCGCTGCATCGCTATGCGGTGATCGAGATGGGCATGAATCATCCCGGCGAGATTGACTATCTGGCCCGTATCGCCTGTCCCGATGTGGCGCTGGTCAACAATGCCAGCAGCGCGCATCTGGAAGGACTGGGTTCGGTGGCAGCGGTGGCGGCGGCCAAGGGAGAAATCTTTGCCGGGCTGCGCGCAAATGGCGCGGCGATCATCAACGCCGACGATGCCTATGCGCCGCTGTGGCGATCTCTCGCGGGAGCGCACCCGTTGCTCGAGTTCGGCTTGGATCAGCAAGCCGACGTGTACGGGCGATGGCTGCCGAAGGATTTTGGCTTGCAGATCGAGGTGCGGACACCGCAAGGGAATTTCACCGCAGATTTGCAGGTTCCGGGCGCGCACAACGCGCGCAATGCCTTGGCTGCTACCGCTGCCGCAATCGCATTGAACGTTCCGCTGGAAACCATCGTTGCGGGCCTGGAGAGATTCGGCGGAGTGGCCGGGCGCCTGCAGCGCAAGGCGGCGAAACATGGCGCGGCATTGATCGATGACACTTACAACGCCAATCCGGACTCGATGCGCGCTGCGATCGGTGTGCTGGCGCAAGCCGCCGGCAAACGCGTGCTGGTGCTGGGCGACATGGGTGAGTTGGGCGACGACGCTCCAATCCTTCATGCCGGGATCGGCAGAGAAGCGCGTCGTGCCGGTATCGAAAGGCTTTTTGCGCTGGGCGCGTTGAGTGGTAACACAGTAAGCGCATTCGGCAGCGGTGGCCGGCACTTTGAACATATCGAAGATTTGCAGGATGCGCTGGAAAAGGAATTGGACGCGAACACCACCGTGCTGGTGAAAGGTTCGCGCTTCATGAAAATGGAACGCGTGGTATCCAGCTGCGTGGACACCGGGAAGGGGGAAGGGATAAGGGATAAGGGTGGAGCGGACACTGGCTCTCCCCCTTCCCTCTTCCACCTTCCCCCTTCCCAAACCAAGGAGGCCCACTAATGTTATTGGCGTTAGCCCAATGGCTGTCCCAGGACGTAAGGTTCTTCAGTGTGTTCAATTACATCACGCTGCGTACCGTAATCGCGGCAATGACCGCGCTGGGAATCTCGTTCCTGGTCGGGCCGATGATGATCCGCAAACTGACCGCCTACAAGATCGGCCAGTCGGTGCGCAGCGACGGGCCGCAGACTCATCTGGTGAAAGCCGGCACGCCAACCATGGGCGGGGCGCTGATCCTGACCTCGATCGCGATCACCACTTTGCTGTGGGGCGACTTGCACAATCATTATGTATGGGTGGTGCTGCTAGTCACGCTGGGTTTCGGAGTGATCGGCTGGGTGGACGACTACCGCAAGGTAGTGCATCGCAACCCGAAGGGGTTGACGGCCAAAACCAAGATGTTCTGGCAGTCCATCATCGCACTGATGGCCGGCTTCTATTTGTGGAACAGCGCCAGCCTCCCTGCGCATACCGAGCTCATCGTGCCGTTCCTGAAATTCCTGGTGTTCCCGCTTCCGGTATTGCTGTTCATCGCGCTGACCTATCTGGTCATTGTGGGCACCAGCAATGCAGTGAACCTGACCGACGGATTGGACGGGCTGGCGATCATGCCCACCGTGCTGGTGAGCGGTGCATTGGCGATATTCGCCTATGCGGCTGGCAATGTGGTGTTCTCGAAATATCTCGGCATTCCTTACATCCCAGGTGCAGGCGAGCTGGCGGTGTTCTGCGGAGCGATCGCCGGTGCGGGCCTGGCCTTCTTGTGGTTCAACGCCTATCCCGCCGAAGTGTTCATGGGTGATGTCGGCGCACTGGCGCTCGGTGCAGCCCTCGGCACGGTGGCGGTGATCGTGCGCCAGGAACTGGTGCTGCTCATCATGGGCGGTGTGTTCGTGGTGGAGGCGGTGTCGGTGATGATCCAGGTGGCTTCGTTCAAGTTGACCGGCAAGCGCGTATTCCGGATGGCGCCGCTGCATCATCACTATGAACTGAAGGGCTGGAAGGAGACCCAGGTCGTCGTGAGATTCTGGATCATAACGATATTGCTGGTATTGGTGGGTCTGGCGACCCTCAAGTTGAGATGACACAGCATAGAGACAAATCGGTGCTGGTGCTCGGCCTTGGTGAAACCGGGCTGTCCATGGTGCGCTGGCTCAGCGCACAAAGCGCACACCTGCGGGTGGCGGACAGCCGCAGTGCGCCGCCGGGTTTGACCGAGGTCGGACAATATGTACCCGCCGGACAGATCTATTGCGGGAACTTCAACGATGCGCTGTTTGACGGCATCGAGCTGATCGCCATCAGTCCGGGTGTGCCGTTGCGCGACCCGGCAGTGGCAAAGGCGGTCGCACGCGGTGTTGCGGTGGTGGGCGACATCGAATTGTTCGCGCAATCGCTGCCCAAGGATAATCGTCCGCACATCCTCGCGATCACCGGAGCGAACGGCAAGACCACCGTCACCAGCATGGTCGAACATCTGTGCAAGGCAGCGGGCAAGGATGCAGTGGCGGCCGGCAACATCTCTCCGGCGGTGCTGGATGTGGTGCTGGAGCGTGGCGTGAACCAGCCCGAGGTGTGGGTACTGGAGCTGTCCAGCTTCCAGCTGGAAACCACCTACACCCTGAATGCCGATGCCGCAACGGTGCTGAACATCAGCGAGGATCACCTCGATCGCTATGCAGACATGGACGAATACAGCGCCGCGAAGGCGCGGATCTTTTCCGGCTGTGGCGTACAGGTGTTGAACCGCGACGATGAGCGCAGCATGGGCATGGCGCGCAAGGATTGCAGGATCATCACGTTCGGCCTGAATCTGCCCGGCAATGAAAGTGATTTCGGGATAGAGAGCATTGAAGGGGAAACCTGGCTGATGCAAGGCAGCCAGCAATTGCTCAAGGCCAGCGAGTTGCAGGTGGCCGGGACACATAACGTGGCGAACGCGCTGGCCGCATTGGCGCTGAGCCGTGCGATAGATTTCCCGATGCCCACACTGCTCGATGCCTTGCGCAGCTTCAAGGGGTTGCCGCATCGCGTGGAGCGTGTGGCGGAGTTCGATGGCATCACTTACTACGACGACTCCAAGGGTACCAATGTCGGTGCGACCATCGCCGCGTTGCAGGGATTGGGATGCAAGGCGGTATTGATAGCGGGCGGCGAAGGCAAAGGGCAGGATTTCACACCGCTCAATCCGGTTGTGGCGCAACACGCCCGCGCCGTAGTGTTGATCGGGCGCGATGCACCGCTGATAGGTGCGGCCCTGAATGGCTGCGGTGTGGATGTATTGCGCGCCGAAGATATGAATGATGCGGTGCGGCTGGCGGCACATCTGGCGCAAAACGGCGATGCCGTGCTGTTGTCGCCGGCCTGCGCCAGCTTCGATATGTTCCGCAATTACGAGCATCGCGCCGAGGTGTTTATCGAAGCGGTGCGCGGACTGACTCAGGAGAAATCATGGTCTCACTAGTCTCCGCAAGGAATACAAAAAGGCCGGGCAATCCGCCATCGAAGCATGGCGATGCGAAATTGATGCCGCCAGTGCGTGCCCGGCGATTCCATCTCCACCCTTCCTCAGCACCCGCAAGGAGTACGCCGGTGGGTACCCGGGGATTTCATCCCCACCCTTCCGCAGTCAGGACGCGCATCCGCCCATCTCAGGCGCAATTCGACGAATTGCTGATCTGGGTATTGATAGGCCTGCTCGCACTCGGCTTGGTGATGGTGTATTCCTCTTCGATCGCCACGGCGGAAGCCAATAAATTCATCGGCTTCCAACCGGCTTACTATCTGTTCCGCCATGGCGTGTATATCGCCGTCGGGTTGATTGTCGGGCTGTTCGCATTTCAGATGCCGGTGCAGTTCTGGCAAAGCTACGCGCCCTATCTGTTCCTGTTCGGGGTGGCATTGCTGGCATTGGTGCTGATTCCGGGTATCGGGCGAGAAGTGAATCATAGCCGTCGCTGGCTGCCGCTGCTCGTCATCAATCTGCAACCTTCCGAATTGATGAAGCTGTTCGCGGTGTTGTATGCAGCCGATTACACGGTGCGCAAGGCGAAGATCAAGCATCTGTTCATCAAAGCCTTCGTGCCGATGCTGGTGGTGATGGTGTTGACCGGCGTGCTGCTGCTGCTCGAACCGGACATGGGCGCATTGGTGGTGATTTGCTCCATCGCGCTGGCGACGCTGTGGCTGGGCGGCTTCAACCTCACGGTGTTTGCCGGCCTGATCGTGTCCCTGCCGTTGCTGTTTGCGGCATTGACGATATATGCGCCCTACCGGATGCAGCGTGTCGTCGGCTTCATGGATCCGTGGGCCGATCCCTACGGCAAGGGCTATCAATTAAGCCACGCGCTGATCGCCTTCGGGCGCGGCGAATGGCTGGGCGTGGGCCTGGGCGGCAGTGTGGAAAAATTGTTCTACCTCCCGGAAGCGCATACCGACTTCCTGATGGCGGTGATCGCGGAAGAATTGGGGTTGGTCGGCGTGACCGCGGTGATCATGCTATTCGCGCTGCTGGTGGTGCGTGCGTTTCAGATAGGCCGCCATGCAGCGTTTCTCGAGCGTAATTATTCAGCGCTGGTCGCGCAAGGCATCGGCGTGTGGATAGGGGTGCAGGCGATGATCAACATCGGCGTGAACATGGGGGTGTTGCCGACCAAAGGGTTGACCTTGCCATTCCTGAGTTTTGGCGGCAGCGGCATGGTGGTGAATTGCGTTGCCGCCGCGATACTGCTGCGGGTTGACTACGAGAATAGGCGCATCGCAAGGGGGCAACCGGTATGAAGCTGAGGATCGAGGATCGAGGATCGAGGATCGAGAGCAGTGTGCCGCCGCGCGGCATGCAAGGACGCGGCGCAGCCGCGACAACCCCTCAATCCTCGATCCTCGATCCTCGATCCTCGGTTTCTAGGTCTATCCTGATCATGGCCGGCGGCACCGGAGGCCACATTTTTCCCGCATTAGCGGTCGCCGACATCCTGCGCTCCCGGGGTTGGCGGGTTACCTGGCTGGGCGCACCCCTGAGCATGGAAGCCGAACTGGTGCCCAGGCACGGCTACGACATGGCGTGGGTGCGCTTTTCCGGGGTGCGTGGCAAGGGCTTGTTGCGCAAGCTGCTGCTGCCATTCAATCTGCTGGTTGCGCTGTGGCAGAGTACTGCCGCGATACTCCGTCATCGTCCCGATGTGGTACTGGGTATGGGCGGCTATATCACTTTCCCGGGCGGGATGATGGCGGCAGTGCTGCGTCGCCCGCTGGTGATACACGAGCAAAATTCCATGGCCGGTTTGAGCAATAAGGTGCTGGCGCGATTCGCGCAAAAAGTGTTGAGCGGTTTCCCCGATGTGTTGCCGCATGCGGTCTGGTGCGGTAATCCGGTGCGCGGCGACATCGCCGCATTGCCCGATCCTGAGCAGCGTTATGCCGCGCGCAAAGGCAGGCTGAATGTGCTGGTGGTGGGCGGAAGTTTGGGCGCAAAAGCGATCAACGAAACTGTTCCGCTGGCACTCGCGTTATTAAAGAAAGATGCTCAGCCGAATGTGGTCCATCAAACCGGAAAACAACATCTGGAAGCGGTGAGGCAGTCGTATAAGCAGGCCGGGGTGCAGGCCGATATCAAACCGTTCATAGACGAAATGGCCAAGCATTACGGTAATGCCGACCTGGTGATCTGCCGCGCCGGTGCGCTGACGGTCGCAGAACTTGCCGCAGCGGGGGTGGCGAGCATATTGATCCCGTTCCCGTTCGCGGTGGACGATCACCAGACCTGGAACGCACGCTTTTTAAGCGAGCGCGGCGCGGCGTTGTTGCTGCCGCAGAGCGAGTTGAGCGCGGAAAGACTGGCGCAGATGCTGCGCGAGCTGATGGATGGGGGACGTGACAAATTGTTGGCGATGGCGCTGCAGGCGCGCAGCGCAGCCAAGGCAGATGCGGCGCTCAACGTCGCCGAAGTCTGCGGAGCACTGGCGGAATCATGAAACATAAAGTCAAACACTTGCACTTCGTCGGCATCGGCGGTTCCGGCATGAGCGGCATCGCCGAGGTGTTGCTGAATCTTGGTTTCCAGGTGAGCGGCTCCGATCTTGGTAAAAACGCCGCAACGCGACGCCTCAAACAACTGGGGGCTACGGTGTATCTCGGCCATGCCGAGCAGAATTTGACCGATGCCGATGTGGTGGTGGTTTCGACTGCTGTAGGCAAGGATAACCCCGAAGTTTTGGCCGCGCGTGCCCGGCACATTCCGGTGGTGCCGCGCGCGATGATGCTGACCGAGTTGATGCGCTTGCGTCAGGGGATCGCGGTGGCGGGCACGCACGGCAAGACCACCACGACTTCGCTGACTTCCAGTGTGTTGGCCAAAGGTGGTTTCGATCCCACTTTTGTGATTGGAGGGAAACTGAACAGCAGCGGCAGCAACGCCAAGCTGGGCACGGGCGAATTCATCGTGGTCGAAGCCGACGAGTCGGATGCCTCGTTCCTGTATTTGCAACCGATACTCGCGGTGATCACCAACATCGATGCCGACCACATGGAAACCTACGGCCATGATTTTGAAAGGCTCAAGCAGGCGTTCGTGGATTTCGTCGAGCATCTGCCGTTCTACGGCAGGGCGATGTTGTGCGTGGACGATGCCAACGTGCGCGAGATACTGCCGCGCATCAGCAAACCGGTGACGACTTATGGTCTCAGCGAAGGCGCGCAAGTCCGTGCCGTGAACGTGCGCCATCAGGGTGGGCAGATGCGCTTCACCGCGCAATGCCGCCAGAACGGTACTCCCAAGGATTTGGACATCACGCTCAATCTGGCCGGGATGCACAACGTGCTGAACGCGCTGGCCGCGATCGCGGTTGCATTGGAAGTGGGCGTGGCGAGCAACGCGATCGTGACGGCACTGGCGGAATTCGAAGGGGTGGGCAGGCGCTTCCAGAACTTTGGTGAAGTTGGCCTGGCCGATGGCGGCAGCTTCACTTTAATTGATGACTATGGACATCATCCGGTGGAAATGGCAGCCACACTGGAGGCGGTGCGCGGCGCGTTCCCCGGCAGACGACTGGTGCTGGCTTTTCAGCCGCATCGCTACACGCGCACCCGCGACTTGTTCGAGGATTTTGTGAAAGTGTTATGCAGCGTGGACGCGCTGGTATTGACGGAGGTGTATGCGGCAGGCGAGCCGGCCATCGTCGCGGCAGATGGACGCGCGCTGATGCACGCACTGCGTGTGGCGGGGCAAAACGAAGCGGTATTTGTCGAGCAGATCGCAGACATGCCGCAGGCGATCATGCAGATGGCGCGCGATGGCGATGTGGTCGTCACTATGGGTGCCGGATCGATAGGCGGTCTGCCGAACAAATTGCTGGGAAGAAGCGACGCTGATGCAACCGGGAAAATGCCGGCCTTACAGAAGACAGATGACAGATGACAGCGACAGAAGACAGAGGGCAGAGGACAGAGGACAGAGGTTTTGTTGCCGCTGTGCGGCAATCTTTCAATAAAGGCGCGGCAAACGGGTGCCCGGCCAATAGTTCTTCGGAGCCGCTCAACGCTCAGTCCTCAGTCCTTAGTCCTCAGTCCCCTGAACTGCGCGGCACTTTGCGCAATCAAGTTGATATGCGCAAGTACACCAGCTGGCGGGCGGGCGGTGTGGCGGAACACATGTACCAACCGGCCGATCTGGATGACCTGCTGGTCTTTTTGCGCAGCATGCCGGTGGATGAGCCGCTGTATGTGGTGGGCCTGGGCAGCAATCTGCTGGTGAGAGACGGGGGTCTGCGCGGCACGGTTTTGTTGCTGCACGGCGCGTTGAGCGAGTTACGTCTCGAGATAGACGGCAGCGTGTATGTCGAAGCCGGTGTGCCGGGGGCGAAGCTGGCGCGCTTTGCTGCGCTGCACGATTTGAGCGGTGCGGAATTCTTTGCCGGCATTCCCGGCACGCTGGGTGGAATGCTGGCGATGAATGCCGGTTGCTACGGCAGCGAGACATGGGAAAAGGTATTGAGGGTGATGGCTGTGAACCGGCAGGGTGAAGCGCAGGTGCGCACCGCAGCCGAATATGAGATCGGGTATCGGCATGTCGCCTTGCAAGAGAAGGGAGAAGGGAGAAGGGAGAAGGGCGGTGCAGCGTCCGAAGGTTTTACCCCTCCCTCTTCCCTCTTCCCCCTTCCCCAAGAAGAGTTCTTCCTCGCCGCCTGGCTGGCTTTTGCACAGGGTGATGGCGCAACCGCGCGCCAGGAGATCAAGGCGCTGCTGAGCAAGCGTATCGCCAGTCAACCGTTGAATCTGCCGAATGCCGGTTCGGTGTTCCGCAATCCGCCCGGTGACCATGCGGCACGGCTGATCGAGCAGTGCGGGTTGAAAGGCAGGCGTACCGGCGCCGCGCAGGTATCGGAAAAACACGCCAATTTCATCGTGAATGCCGGCAATGCGACTGCGGCAGACATCGAGAGTTTGATCAATGAAGTGCAGAGCACAGTCGAGCAACAGACCGGCATAAAGCTTCACCCGGAAGTACGCATTATCGGTGAAAAGAAACTATGACCCCGCCTCTCAATCCTCAATCCTCAATCCTCAATCCTGCCACTTTCGGCAAAGTGGCAGTGTTGTTCGGCGGGCGTTCTGCCGAGCGCGAGGTGTCGCTGAAGAGCGGCGCGGCGGTATTGGCGGCATTGCATCGCAGCGGTGTGGATGCCTATCCGTTCGACCCGGCGGTGCAGAATTTGCAGGCGCTGGTGGATGATGGTTTCGATCGCGCCTTCATTGCGCTGCATGGCCGATTTGGCGAGGACGGTACGGTGCAGGGCGCGCTGGAATTGTTGGGCATCCCTTATACCGGAAGCGGCGTGCTGGCCTCCGCGCTCGGCATGGACAAGTGGCGCACCAAGCTGGTTTGGCAAGCCAGCGGGTTGCCGGTGCCGGATTATGCGCTGCTCGAACAGCAGAGCGATTGGCAGGCTGTCGTACATCAGTTGGGCTTGCCGCTGTTCGTCAAGCCAGCCAACGAAGGTTCCAGCGTCGGTATCAGCAAGGTGAAAGAGCTGGGCGAGTTGCCGGGGGCATTTCTCACTGCGGTAAGGCACGACAAGCTGGTGTTGGCGGAAAGTTTCATCGGCGGCGGCGAATATACCGTCGCGATCCTGGGCGAGCAGGCGTTGCCGGTGATCAAGATAGAACCGGCCAATGAGTTCTACGATTATGAGGCCAAATATGAGCGCAATGACACGCGCTATCTGTGCCCCAGCGGACTGCGCGTGGCGCAGGAGGCGGAAATGCAGCGGATGGCAAAACGATCCTTCGCGCTGATCGGCGGACAGGGTTGGGGACGCGTTGATTTTCTGATGGATGAGGCGGGCAGGCCCTATTTGCTCGAGGTGAATACCTCACCCGGGATGACCGACCACAGCCTGGTGCCGATGGCGGCGCGCCAGGCAGGTATGAGTTTCGAACAACTGGTGCTGCGCATACTGGAGCTGGCACATGTGGGATAACGACGCCCTGCTGCGCAATATCGCCAACACGATGCTGGTCTTCAGTGCGATCGCGGTGTTGTATGGCTCGGCATATTACGCTTTGCATCTGCCGGGAGCGTTCCCGTTACGCAGCGTACGCTTGAGCGCTGTTCCGCAGCGAGTCGATGCGGAACAGGTGCTGCAACTGCTGCGCACGGAGGTGCAGGGCAATCTCATTACTGTGGATATCGAGCATTTAAGGCGGTCATTGGAGAAGCTACCCTGGGTGCGCAGCGTCAATATCCGTCGCGAATTCCCGGGCCGCCTAGCGGTGCAGTTGGAGGAACATCAGGTGTTGGCGCGCTGGAATGGCAACAAGTTGGTGAATATTCAAGGCGAGGTTTTTGTCGCGGAGAGCGGGCAGGAACTGCCGGGTTTCATCGGACCGGAAGGCACATCGGCCGAGGTGATGCAACATTATGCAGAGTTCAGCCGGCAACTTGCGCAATTGAATGAAAGCGGGTTTCTCAATTGCCCCCTCTACCGCTTGCGGGGGAGGGTTGGGGAGGGGGGCAGCGTGCGCGGAACGTGCTCAGATGTGGATTTGCACGCGG
>Ga0209323_10000470_pt1 | contig 25963 bp, 18 predicted proteins | sample Rifsed19ft2_FD_184014 | JGI IMG/M metagenome (GOLD analysis project Ga0209323, IMG submission 184014) | Soil microbial communities from Rifle, Colorado, USA - sediment 19ft 2 (version 2) | ecosystem: Environmental > Terrestrial > Deep subsurface > Rock core/Sediment | place: Rifle, Colorado...
TGGGCCGAAGTATGTTCCTGCACCATGTCACGAATCTGATCCTCAATCATGTCCACGATGATCGGGCGCAGATTTTTCTCGGTCAGGATCTTGCGGCGCTGGGCGTAGATCACCTCGCGCTGCTTGTTGACGACGTCGTCGTATTCCAGGACGTGCTTGCGGATGTCGAAGTTGTAGCCCTCGACGCGCGTCTGCGCCTGTTCGATCGACTTACTGAGCAGGCCATGCTCCAGCGGCACGTCCTCGTCCATCTTGGCCCAGTCCATGATGGACTTGATGCGATCGCCGCCGAAGCGTCTCATCAGGTCGTCTTCGAGCGAGATGTAGAAACGGCTGGAGCCGGGGTCGCCCTGGCGGCCCGCGCGGCCGCGCAACTGGTTGTCGATGCGCCGCGCTTCGTGCCGCTCGGTGCCCAGAATGTGCAACCCGCCCAGCTCGACGACTTTCTTTTTCTCTTCGGCGCACTGCTTCTCGGCGTCTTTCAGCGCGGCCTGCCATTCCTCTTTCGTGATCTGCGTCAGGTCTTTGCCCTGCCGGCGTAGCGCCTCGCGCGCCAGGCCCTCCGAGTTGCCGCCGAGCAGAATGTCGACGCCGCGACCGGCCATGTTCGTCGCCACCGTCACCGAACCGACGCGCCCGGCCTGCGCGATGACGCCGGCTTCCTTCTCGTGCTCCTTCGCGTTCAGGACGTTGTGCGGAATGCCGCGCCGCTTGAGCATGCCGGCCAGCCGCTCCGATGTTTCGATCGCCACCGTGCCGACGAGCACCGGGCGGCCCACCGTGTTCAACTCCGCGATCTCGTCGACGACCGCCTTGAACTTGGTGGCTTCGGTCTTGTAAATCATGTCCGCGTAGTCCTGGCGGATCATCGGCCTGTGCGTCGGAACGGCGACGACATCCAGGTTGTAAATCTTTTGGAACTCTTCCTCTTCCGTCTTCGCCGTGCCGGTCATGCCCGCCAGTTTGCGGTACATGCGGAAATAGTTCTGGAAAGTGATCGTCGCGTAGGTCAGGCTCTCGCGCTGGACGACCACGCCTTCCTTCGCCTCGATCGCCTGGTGCAGCCCTTCGCTGTAGCGGCGACCGTACATCAACCGGCCCGTGAACTCGTCGACGATGATCACTTCGCCGTCTTTGACGATGTAATCCTTGTCGCGCTTGTAGACGGCGTGCGCGCGCAGCGCGTTGTCGAGGTACGGCAGCAGGTTGGAGTTCTCCGGCGAATACAGGTTGTCCAGTTTCAGCGCGCGCTCGATCTTCTCGACGCCCGCCTCAGTGAGTGTGGAGTTGCGCGTCTTCTCTTCGATGGCGTAGTCGCCGTCCGGCTCGGCGTCTTTGTCGTTGCCGTTGGTGCTGGGCCGCAGGCGGCGCACCAGGTCGGCGAACAAGCGGTAATTGTCGCTCGATTCTTCTGCCGGGCCGCTGATGATGAGCGGCGTGCGCGCTTCGTCGACGAGGATGTTGTCCACCTCGTCGACGATGGCATAGTACAGCGGGCGTTGAGCCATCTGGCTCAGGCTCCACACCATGTTGTCGCGCAAATAGTCGAAGCCGAACTCGTTGTTCGTGCCGTAAGTGATGTCGGCGGTGTAGGCTTCGCGGCGCGGAACCGGGCGCAGTTTGTCGAAGCGATCGTCTTCGGTCTTGAAGTCGGGGTCGAAGCGGAAGGCCGTCTCGTGCTGGATGACGCCGACGGTCAGGCCGAGCGCGTGATAGATCGGCCCCATCCACTGCGCGCCGAACTTCGACAGGTAGTCGTTGGGCGTGACCAGGTGCGCGCCATAGCCCAACAGCGCGTTGAGGTACAGTGGCAGCGTGGCGACAAGCGTCTTGCCTTCGCCGGTCTTCATCTCCGCGATCTTGTTTTTGTGCAAGACCATGCCGCCCAGCAACTGCGCGTCGAAGTGACGCTGGCCGATGGCCCGCTTGGCCGATTCGCGCACGCACGCGAAAGCGCGCGGCAGAAATTCGTCGAGCAGGGCCTGCTCGGCCTTGAACAGGTCGTCGTCGAGTTTTTTGACGTTCAGATCGAGACGGCGGCGCGCGTCGGGGTCTTCTTCGGCCAGCGCTTCGGCGCGCGCCGCGTCCAGTCGGGATCGTAGATCGCCGGTCTCGGCCTGGATGCGCGATCGGAATTCGCCGGTCGTGGCTCGCAGATCGGCGTCAGACAGTCGCTCCAACTCGGGTTCAAGTGCGTTGATTTGATCAACAAGAGGCTGAAGGCGGGCGAGTTCCTTTTCATTGGGGTCACCGACCACCTTCGAAAAAAGGTTTTTCAGCATCCGATCTTCCTTTGGTGCGGCAATTATAGCACAATCAAAATAGCGGTTGGGAAGTACCGTAGTCACCTAGAATGGTGCTCGCGCCGGATGATTTATCCGGCGCGAACACGAAGTTATACTGCGCGCGGTCACAAGTTGCGCTTTGGGCTGCTCCAAGCCCGCGTCCACGCGGGCGTCTATCCTGATCGACCGCGAGGACGCGGTCGGTGAGCAAAACCGCAGATGGTTCCCGCGTCGAGTATAGTGTGGCGCAAAGCGCAAGGTCGTTCAGCGCCGCTCGGTCTTGGCGCGAGGTTTGGCCGCGGGCTTCTTCGCGGCGGGCGGCCTGCTCTCCTTGACTTCGAGGATCATCGACTCGATGTCGCGCGGGTAGCGCGTGAGCGAGACCGGCCCGTCGCGCGTAACGAGCACGGTATCACTGATGCGGTAGCCGCCCAGGCCGGGCACGTACAATCCCGGCTCCGCCGAGACGACCATGCCCGCCCGCAGCGGCGTGGGGTCGCCATCCTCGAGCCACGGCGGCTCGTGGCCTTCCAGCCCCAGCCCGTGGCCCATGCGGTGCTTGATGTACAGCGAATAGCCCGCGTCGCGCAGCACGTCCAGGCAGACTTTATTCGCCGTGCGGCACTCGTTGCTGGGCCACAGCACGTCGATACCGGCCTCTTGTGCGCGCCGCACGGTGTCGTAATAGGTGCGATGCGCCTTCGACGGCTCACCGATGAAGAAAGTGCGCTCGCTCTCGGCATGATACCCGCCGACCGAGCAGCCGAAGCTCAGAATCAGGCAATCGCCCATCCGGGGTCGCGCCAGCGAGGGCAGTCCATGCGGGTACGCGGCGCGCGGCCCGGCGCACACCAGCCCTCCCGCCACGCTTCCGACATCGACGATCTCGTTCAGCGACGACATCATCTGGCGCACCACCGACTGCATGACGATCTGGTTGATCTCGATCTCGCTGAGCAGCCCGCGCTTGCGCACGGCCTGCGCGCCGGCCTCGACCATCTTGTCGCTGAACTCGGAGGCTTTGCGGATGAGTGCGATTTCTTCGTCGTCTTTCACCTGCCTCATCCGGCTGACGATGACGCCGCCCTCGCTCGACCAGCGGGCGAGCGGGAGCGAGGCCTGCAAACGCTCGAGCGTGCGGACGCCCAGTCCGCTTTCGTATCCGATCACGCTCTTGTTGTATCCCCACTTCGCCAGCGTCTCGCCAATCCAGTTGACCGGGTGCGGCGGCCCCAGATACTCGAAGTAGATGTGCCGGCTGTGCACCCAACTTGACGCAGCGTGATCCTCTTCCAGCTTGGGAAGGAACAGCACCGGTTCGCCCGATCGGGGAATCCAGGCGGCGATGGTGCGCTCGGTCGGAAAATGAAAAAAGCCGATCAGGTAGTAAATGTGCGCGGGGTTAAATAACACCAGACCATCGAGGTTGGCGTCGTCGAGTTCGGCCTGGCACTGGGTCAGTTTGCGGCGGTAGAAGGATTCGGTCAGGCGCATTTCATCCCTTCCCCTGCTTCAACTCATCGTACACGTGCTCCAATCCGGCGCGGATGCGGCGTTGGATGCGCTCGCGCTCGCCTTCGGGAATAGGGAAGCGCGGCATGAAGCCGGCCACCAGTGACGCGACTTCGGCCTTCGGCTTGCGCGCCTTAATCAGCGCCCGCACGCGATTGCGCACGTCGCGCAGGTACAGCGACATCTTCTGCGAGTCGGCCTTCCGGGCGACCGGCCCGCGCCCCGGAACGATCCGCCTGGCCGGGAACGCCGGTTTCCGCAGTTCGGCCAGTCGCTCCAACCACTGCGCCGTGTTCGATTCCGACATCACCGGATGCACATTCAGCGTCAACAGATCGCCGGTGAAGACGACGCCGACATCGGGCAGCACTACCCACGCGCTGCCGGGATTCGCCCCGCCGACGACCCGCACCTCGATGCGCGGCTCAGCCAGGTGCAGCACCAGCCGCTCGGTGAAACTGATCTGCGGCTGAGTCACTTGGAGGTTGAGCGCGATCTCCTCGGCGGCGTCCGGCGCGCCGTGGTGCGACAGGAAGTCGGCCACTTGCTGGCGGAACGTGTCGCCGTAACTGCGCATGCGCTCCGCCGTAAACTCGGTAGCGACTACCGCGCCGCCCAGCCACTGCTGGCCCAACACGCGATCGCGGTGAGCATCGGTGTTGACGACGTAGCGGATCGGCGCGTCGGTCACCGAAGCGATCTTGGCGCGCCAGTCGTGCGCGTCGGCGGGCAGCATCGGCGCGTCGACGCACACCACCCCCATTGGCGTGACAACCGCGCCGACAGTCACACCGCGATAATGGGAAGACACGTAGACGGAGTTGGCGATCTTGTCCATAAGCGTGTGGGTTGCAACGATGAAGTAAGTTGGCTGGTTGGCTGGTTGGATGGTTGGATGGTTGGACGGTTGGATGGTTGGATGGTTGGACGGTTGGATGGTTGGATGGTTGGACGGTGGGATGGTTTGTTGGTCAGGCGGTTTCGGCTTGCAGCGTCAGGGTGAAGGTGCTGCCTTTGCCAGGCTCGCTTTCCACGCGGATGGCGCCGCCGTGCGCCTCGACGGCCATTTTGCAGAAGGCCAACCCCAGGCCCGTGCCGGGCGACTGGCCGGCGATCGTCGTGCCCCGGCTGAACTTCTGGAACAACTTCGGACGATCTTCCGGCGCGATGCCGGGGCCTTCGTCGCGCACGAAAATCTCCACTTCATTGCCCGGGCCGCGCCGCGCGCCGACCGTCACTTTTTGCCCCGGCGACACGAACTTGCAGGCGTTGTCGAGCAGGTTGACGACGACGCGCTCGATCATGTTGACGTCGATGAGCACCAGCGGCAGACTGGGTTCCAGCTCGATCAACAACGGAATGTGCTTCCGCTCCGCTGTAGGCTTCACGAAATCGACGGCGCGCTCGATGAGCGTGTCCAGCCGGGCGGTCGCCGTGTTCAGCGTGTACTGCCCGGCCTCCATGCGCGTCATGTCCATCAGCGATTCGACGAGCAGCGAGATGCGCCGCGACGATCGCAAGGCGATGTTCACCAGCGACATCGGCGCGGGCGTCAGATTCGGGTCTTTCAGCGATTCGCGCAGCAGTTCCAGGCTGCTCAGCACATTACCGAGTGGATTGCGCAGATCGTGGACGATCATGTAAATCTGTTCGTCGCGCGCGCGCTCCAGATCGCGCTGCTCGGTGCGATCGTGAACCAGCCACTGGATCGCCGGCTGTCCCCGGTAAGCGATGCGGCGTGTGTACAGATCGAGACTGAGATCGCGGTTGTCTGCTCGCGTGTCGAGCGCCTGGTGCAGATCGGCATTTTCGCGTGCAGCGGGCAGGGCCACGTGCAGCGCGCGCCACCCGGGCGGGGCGAGATCGAGGGTGAGCGGCTTACCGATTAGTTGTTCGCGCGTGACGTTGCCGAAGCGCGCCGCAGCCGGATTCGCATCGAGGATCAGGCCATCGAGATCGGTGATCACGATCGGATCAGTAACATCCTCGATCAAAGACCGGTAAGCCTGTTCGAGCCGTGCGATCTGCTGATCGACTGCACTGACCGGTGGCGGGGTAGGGGGAGACGTAGGCTCGGACATCGCGGGCGATTATATCACACGCAGGAAAAAGGTTGGTAAAAGTTAGTGTGGCTTTGGCAGCCGGTTGACCATCATCGCGGTGATCGCGTCGAGGTGCTCGCCGTGGTTGACGTAGTCGAAATCGTCGGCGGTGATGGCGAGCACCGGGCACAGCCTAAAGTGGGCAATCCACTCTTCGTACAGATCGTTCAGGCTGGCGAGATACGTGGCGGAGATGTGCTGCTCGTATTCGCGCCCGCGCAGCGCGATGCGTTTCTGAAGCGTGGAGACACTGGCGCGCAGGTACACCACCAGATCGGGCGGGGGCAGGTAGAGTGTGAGAACTTCGTACAGTTCCCGATACACGCCATAGTCCCGATCATCCATGTTCCCTTGCCGATACAGGTTCGTGGCGAAAATCTCGGCGTCTTCGTATACGCTGCGATCCTGCAAGACCGAGGACGGGTGATCGAGCAGGCCGCGATGGTGGCGCAGCCGCTTGGAAAGGAAGAAGACTTGCGAGTGGAATGACCACATCCGCATGTCGCGGTAGAAGTCGGACAGATACGGGTTCTCGTCGACGGCTTCGTAAAACGGCATCCAGCCGAGTTTGTTCGCCAACAGGCCGACGAGTGTGGACTTGCCGACGCCAACGTTGCCTGCTATGGCTACAAAGTGCTTGTTCATGCATATCCCTTATCGTTCCACCGACGAAAGACTCCTGACGAAGGACGAAAGGAACGGCCTTCATCCTTCATCCCTCATCCCTCATCCTTCATCCCTTCAGATCCACTCCCGCCGCACTCGCCACGCGCTTCAGCCGGTCTGAGCAAGCGACCAGGGCTTCGCGCAGCGCCGTTCCCCCACCCGAATCCGACAACGCCGCGCCCAGATCGCCCACGCTCTGCGTGAGTGATAAAAACTCGGCGATTGCGTCGCGCCACGCGTCGGGAGGAATGTGTGGCCGATCCACCGGCGAAGCCGCCAGCCCGGATCGGTCAGTCTCGGTCAGCGTGACCGGCATATTGGGCAAGGCGTGCTGGAATGTGCCTTGCCGCAGCGCTGCTCGAATCCGCTCGCGGATGAGAGCATACGCCTCTGTGTCTTGCACAATGTTGAGAGGGTCGGTGTCGATCGCCAGCACGGGACACTCGGAGTAGGCGGCCACGAAGCCGTCGTAGGCCAGGCGCAGGCTCTCGATGTAGGCGCGATCCATACTGCGCTCGTAGGGCCGGTCGCGCGCGGCGATGCGGGCTAGCAGCATGTCGAGGCCGGCGCGCAGATACACCAGCAGATCGGGCTTGGGGATCTTCTCGGCCAGCGCGGAGTGGAGTTTGTTGTACACGGCCAGTTCGTCGCCGCTCAAATTCAGCCGCGCGAACAGCGCACTTTTGGCAAAGGTGTAATCGCTGATCAGCGCGCCTCGCTGCAAAGCGCGCGGAATCCCCTCGTGCTGCTGCCGGTATCGGCTCAGGACGAAGAAGACTTCCGTCTGAAATGCATAGCGCGCACGATCGCTGTAGAAGTCGGACAGGAACGGATTCTCTTCAAAGACTTCCAGCAGCGGTTCGGCATTGAAGTCTTTGCACAACAGGCGGACAAGTGTGGTCTTGCCGACGCCGATGACGCCTTCGACGGCGAGGTAGGGGTAACGGGGCAATGCCTTCTCCTTTGGGCGAGCAGCCGCTTGCCCGGCTTGGTTGAATCGAGGTTGGCTAGAGCATAAGTCGCCCGTGCGCAAATGTCAAGGCGATCAACGGACTGGTGATCAACGGACTGGTGATCAACGGACTGGTGATCAACGGACTGGAAACGGACAAGCGGATGGAAACGGATAGCGTCCATTGCTATCCGCTTGTCCGCTTCTCATCCGTTGATGGCCCGCTTGTCCGCTTCTCATCCGTTGATGGCCCGCTTGTCCGCTTCTCATCCGTTGATGGCCCGCTTGTCCGCTTGAGCGTCCGTTGATCGCCGTTTGTGGTATGATCGCATTCTCTCGCTCTGGAGGATGGTCATGCCGGATCGCCCACTGATCCTGATCACGAACGACGACGGCATCAAGTCGAAGGGACTGCGCGCGGCGGCAGCCGTGTGCGAAGACCTCGGCGAGTTGCTGATCGTCGCTCCGGTCGTTCAGCAATCCGGCGCGGGACGATCCATGCCGCCGAGCAGTGAAGGCCGGATTTACCCGGAGGACATCGAGATCAACAACCACACGGTCGTCGGCTACGGCGTCGAGGCGACGCCGGCCCAGGCCGTTCAACACGGCCTGTTCGAGATCGCCACGCGCCCGGTGAGCCTCATCGTGTCGGGCATCAACTATGGCGAGAACATCGGCGAGGGCATTACAGTCTCCGGCACGGTCGGCGCGGCGATCGAGGGCGCATCGTTGGGCGTGCCGGCCATCGCCGTATCGCGCCAGACCGAGCGGGAACACTATTACAGCCACTCCGCCGACCTGGACTTTTCAGCGGCGGCGCACTACCTGAGACGCTTCGCCGAGGCGATCCTGCAGCACGGCCTGCCGCCGGGCGTGGACTTGATCAAAATCGAAGTGCCGCAGGATGCAACCGTCGACACACCGCATCGGTGGACGCGCATCAGCCGGCAGCGCTACTTTTACCCGATCGTTCCGCAGCGCCGCCGCCCGGACGACCCCGGCCCGATGGGCTACGAGATACGCATCGATGGGAATACACTCGAACCCGATTCGGACGTGCAGGCCGTCGCCGTGGACAAAGTCGTGTCGATCACACCCGTGACGCTCGATCTGACGGCGCGCGTCGATTTTCAGCAGCTGTCAGCCTGGCTTGAGCAAAAGTGACAAAGGACCAAAGACGAATGACCCAAAACAAATGATGAATGACGAAGGAAGCCCGTCGTCCTTCGTCCTTTGTCGTTCGTCTTCCGCCCTTCGTCTGGTGGCGAGTGGTATAATCTCACCGGACTTGATTCTCTGGAGTTCCCATGCGTACCGTCTTTCCCTTTACCGCCATTGTCGGCCAGGAGCGCATGAGGCGCGCCCTGGTCTTGAACGCGATCTACTCACAGATCGGCGGCGTGCTGATTCGCGGCGAGCGCGGCACGGCTAAATCGACTGCCGCCCGCGCACTGGCTGCACTGCTGCCGGAGATCAAGGTCGTCGAGAACTGCCGCTTCAGTTGCGATCCCGATGCGCCCCACGAGTGGTGCACCGAATGCCGCGAGCGCGCCGCCGACGGCGAAGAGCTGCCCGTGACGACCCGCCGCACGCGCTTCGTCGATCTGCCGGTCAGCGCCACCGAAGATCGCGTCGTCGGCACGCTGGACATCGAGCAGGCGATCCAGAAAGGCGTGCGCCGCTTCGAGGCGGGTGTGCTGGCCGCGGCGAATCGCGGCCTGCTGTACGTCGATGAAGTCAACCTGCTCGACGATCACGTCGTCGATCTGCTGCTCGATTCGGCGGCGATGGGCGTCAACTTCGTCGAGCGCGAAGGCATCTCGTTCAGCCATCCCGCGCGCTTCATCTTGATCGGCACGATGAACCCGGAAGAAGGCGACCTGCGCCCGCAGTTGCTCGACCGCTTCGCCCTCGCCGTCGATATTCAGGGCATACACGATCAACAGCAGCGTATGCAGATCCTCGAACGCAACCTCGCCTTCGAGCAGGACCCCGAAGGCTTCCGCGAGGAGTGGGAGCCGCGCGAGCGGACGCTATCGGGCGAAATCGATCGCGCGCGCAAGCTGCTGTCGATGGTGGAGTACACGCAGGGCGATCTGGCCGCCATCGCCGGAATGATGGCGGGATTGGGCGTCGACGGCCACCGCGCCGACCTGGTCATCCTGAAAGGCGCGCGGGCGCACGCCGCGCTCAACAGGCGCGATCACATCGTCAAGGAAGACATCCTGCTCGCCGCCGAGCTGGCATTGCCGCACCGCCTGAAGCGCCAGCCGTTCCAGGACAACGGCCAGGTGTCGCTGCAAGACTTGAGCGAGCGCATCGATCGGGCGCAGACCGAATTCGCCAGCGGCGAAGAAGCGGCGATGGACGAAGAAGGTGAGCCGGGGGGTGTGAAAAAAAAACGGTAGCGCCGGAAGGCGAAGTTAGGGACCCCGCCGACTCCGGACACACCGAGGCGCGCACGCACACGCAGACGACCGGGCAGCAGGATGCGTACTGGTGGGAAGGGGGCGACGCCACTCCCATCGGTGAAACCTTTGACGTGCGCAAACTCGACACGCCGCTCGACCGGATCACTCGATCGCAGGCAGGTCGCCGCAGTTCGGCCAAGACTGAGCGCAAGCGCGGCCGCTACGTCAAGGCCCAGCCCTCTCCAGGCGATCCCCAAGACCTGGCCTTCGATGCCACGCTGCGCGCGGCTGCGCCACACCAGCCCGAACGCAAGCGGCAGAAGGGGGAGGGGCCGGCGCTCCGCGTCAAGCGCGTCGATTACCAGAAGAAAGTCCGCGTCCGCAAAGCCGCCAACCTGATCTTGTTTGTCGTCGATGCCTCGTGGTCGATGGCCGTCGCCGAGCGCATGGCCGCCACTAAGGGCGCGATCATGTCACTGCTCACCGATGCCTACCAGCGCCGCGATCGCGTCGGGCTGATCGTCTTCCAGAAAGACCAGGCGCGGCTGGTGCTGCCGCCGACTTCATCAATCGATCTGGCGCAGCGCGCGCTCAAAGACATCCCGGTCGGCGGCAAGACACCGCTCAGCGCCGGTTTGTCGCTGGCGCATCGCGTGCTGCTGCGCGAGATGCAAATCCATCCCGAAGTCGCCCTGCTCATGATTGTCCTCACCGACGGCGCGGGCAACGTCAGCCAGGGCGGTGCGCCGCCGCAGGTCGAGGCCTATCGCGTGGCCGAGCAGATCGGAGAACTCGATATTCGATCGGTCGTCATCAACATGGAGCATCAGGCGTTCGATCAGGGCCTGGCCGCGCAATTGGCCGAGCACCTCGATGCGCCGTGCTACTCACTGAAAGACCTGAAGGCCGAATCGCTGTATCAAACCGTGAAAGACGAACTCAAATCCAGCCCGTAAACCCGCTGGAACTCTCACAAGCCCCGATTTGCCAAAGAATCGGGGCTTTTTGTTTCAGCCTTGACATCGCCACAATTTGATATAAAATGAACGAGCGTTCATTTTTGGCTATGGCTGTGAAGAACCCCTCGACTCCAGAGCTAACCTCCAAAGCCCGGCGCACTCGCACTGCGATTGTGGAAGCCGGCTACCGGCTGTTCGTGCGCCAGGGCTACAATGCCACATCGATGCGCCAGATCGCTGAAGAGGTCGGCCTGGCATTGGGCGCGGCGTATAACCACTTCAGTAGCAAAGAGGACATCTTTGTGGCTGTCCTGATGGAACATCACCCTTTTCATGAGATCATGCCCGCGCTGCAATCGGCGCAGGGCAAGACGGTCGAAGAGATGGTGCGCAATGCCGCGTCACAGATGATCGAGATTCTGGGCCAGCGGCACGATGTTCTCAACCTGATGTTCATCGAACTCGTCGAGTTCGAGGGCCAGCATCTCTCTCAACTGTTTGATACCTTCTTCCCGCCACTCATGGAATTTGCCCAACGCTTTACGCAGGCCGAAGGGCCGCTGCGCGATGTTCCCCTGCCCGTTGTGCTGCGAGCCTTCGTGGGGTTGTTCTTCTCGTATTTCATTACAGAGTTGCTGATTGGGCAGCAGCTCCCGCCCAAGCTGAGAGAAGGCGCGTTCGATCACTTCGTTGACATTTACCTGCACGGCATTCTTGAAGAGTGAAACGCAAAGCGTAAAACGTAAGGCGTAAAACGTGAAGGTTCATCTCGTTGACTCGCTGATTGGTGGCCCATGCATTGACGCTGGTGGTGTGCCATGTTCAACTCCCGACTCCTCTCGTTGATCCGCAAGGAGTTCATCCAGATCGTCCGCGACCCGCGCACGCTGTACATTATCTTCGCGATCCCGGTCATCCAGATTTTTCTACTCGGCTACACGGCGACGAGCGACGTGCGCAACGTGCCGCTGGCCGTGTTCGATCAGGATCGCACGCCGGCTTCGCGCGCGCTGCTCGACGCGTACCGCGCGGCGGATTACTTCAAACTGGAGTTCGACGTCGATTCGGAGGAAGCGATCCGGCAATTGGTGGACGCGGGTCAGGCGCGCGCCGGGATGATCATCCCGCCGACGTACAGCGAAGACCTGGCTGCCGGTCGTACCGCGCAGGTGGCCTTCGTTCTCGACGGCAGCGACCCCAGCGTGGCTTCCACGGCGCTGGCGGCGGCCAGCCTGATCGGGCAGAACCACTCTACACAGATCGTTATCGAGCAGCTGGCCGCGCGCGGGCAAGCTTCTGCCTTCCGCCCGGCAGTCGATGTGCGCACGCAGGTCTGGTACAACCCGGACATGGTGAGCGCGTATTTCATGATCCCCGCCTTGATCGGGATGATTTTGCAGTTGCTTGCTTCAATGCTGACGGCGACGGCCATCGTCCGTGAGCGCGAGCGCGGCACGATCGAGCAACTGATCGTCACGCCGATTCGATCGTGGGAGCTGATCGTCGGCAAGATTCTGCCCTACGTGTTCATCGCCTTCTTCGACACGATCGAAGTGCTGCTCGTGGGCACGTTGTGGTTCAAGGTGCCGATCGTCGGCAGCCTGGGCCTGCTGCTGGCATTGTCCGGGCTGTTCCTGGCCGGTTCGCTCGGCATTGGCCTGTTCATCTCGACGATTGCCCGGACGCAGCAAGAAGCGATGATGCTATCGTGGTTCACCTTGCTGCCGACGGTCTTCCTGTCCGGTTTTTTCTTTCCGCTCGCCGCGATGCCGTGGTTCTTGCAGGCGTTGTCCTACGTGGTTCCTCTGCGCTATTACCTGATCATCATTCGCTCGATATTGCTCAAGGGCGTCGGGGCCGAATCGCTGACGATAGAGATTATCGCGCTGGTGATCTTCGCCCTGGTGATGATGGGCGCGGCAGCGTTGAGGTTCCGTAAACGACTTGATTGAATGAAGAATGAAAAGTGAGAATGAAGAATGCAGAAGTGAGAATGAAGAAAGTGCTTTCGGCATTCCACATTCTACATTCCGCATTCTGCATTTTCCGTGGAGGTTTACATGCATCCTAATCCTCGTCGCATCATTCCGATTGTAGTGCTCGTCGCCGTTCTGGGTGGCGGACTGTGGTGGCTCTTCGTTGGACGGGTGGAAGCGCAGCCGCGCGGCCTGAACGTATCGGGCACTATCGAAGCGATCGACATCACCGTCGCGCCGGAAGTGGCTGGTCGGGTCGTCGAGGTTCTCGTCGCCGAGGGCGATCGCGTGGCGACAGGGCAAGAACTGATCCGCCTCGACGACTCGCTCGTGCGCGCGCAACTGAAGCAAGCCGAGGCCGCGCGCGCCGCCGCGCAGGCACAACAGGCGGCCGCGCAGGCGAACTACGACTTGCTCAAGGCCGGCCCGCAGGCGGATCAGATCGCCGCGGCCGAAGAAGCCGTTCGAGCCGCCGAGGCCGCGCGCGCCGGTGCGGAGGCACAACTCAAGCAGGTGCAGGCAGGCGCGCGCGCCGCCGACATCGCCGCCGCCGAGGCCGCGCTCGCTTCCGCGCAGGCGCAACAAAAAGTCGCGCTGGATACGCACGACAAGACCATGCAGTGCGTCACGGTGACGTTGCCGAATGGAACACAGCAAGAAGTTTGTCCAGGCCTGGGCACGCGCGAAGAGCAGGCGCGCGCCGCGCTGAACGCCGCGAACGAAGCGCTCGACGCGGCGCAGGAGCGGCTCGATCAGTTGAAGGCCGGCGCGACGAAGAACGAGCTCGACGCGGCGCGCTCGCGCGTCGATGCCGCGCAGGCGCAGCAGGCGATGGCGCAGGCCCAACTCGATCTGCTGAAGAGCGGCGCGCGCGATGAGCAGCTGGCAGCGGCGCAGGCGCAGGTCGAAGCCGCGCAGGCGCAGGTCAATGCCGCCAGTGCGGCGCTGGACGTGCTGAAGGTTCAATTACGCAAGTTCACACTGACTGCTCCCACGGATGGCGTGGTTCTGACTCGCGCGATCCAGCCGGGAGAAGTCACTCTGCCGGGCGCGACGTTGCTGACGATCAGCCAGATCGATTCGTTGACGATCACGGTCTTTGTGCCTGAGGATCGCTACGGACAGATTCGCCTGAGTCAAACGGTGACCGTCCGCGTGGATTCCTTCCCCGATGAACCCTTCGCGGCGACGGTGACGCGCATCGCCGATCGGGCCGAGTTCACGCCGCGCAATGTGCAGACCGCCGAAGGCCGCCGCACGACGGTATTCGCCGTCAAACTGTCAATCGAGAATCGCAACGGGAAACTGAAACCGGGAATGCCGGCGGATGTGGAGTTCAATGAGTAAAACGTAAAGCGTGAGGGCGCTCATTACGTTTTACGCATTACATTTCACGTTCGACACTTTAGCCATGACCAACGCGATTATTGCCGAGAATCTCGTCAAGACCTTCAGGGCCGTGCGCGCCGTCGACGGCGTGAGCCTGAGCATCGCCGAGGGTGAAATCTACGGACTGGTCGGGCCGGACGGCGCGGGCAAGACGACGACGATGCGCCTGCTGTGCGGTGCGCTGCGACCCGATGCGGGGAGCGCCAGTATTCGGGGACACGATCTGGCGAGGGCGCTCGACGCTGCCCGCGAGCAGATCGGTTACCTGGCGCAGCGTTTCAGCCTGTACGGCGATCTGACGGTGATGGAGAATCTGCGCTTCTTCGCCGAAGTGCACGGCCTGAAAAGCGCCGAGTGGCGCCCGCGCACGCTGGAGATTTTGGAGTTCGTCGGGCTGGCCGAGTTCGTCCATCGCCGCGTGGATCAGTTATCGGGTGGGATGAAACAGAAACTCGGACTGGCGACCGCGCTGGTGCACCGGCCCAAAGTGTTGCTGCTCGACGAGCCAACCGGCGGCGTCGATCCGGTGACGCGCCAGGATTTTTGGCAACTGCTCATCCGTATCGTCGGACAGGAAGGCGTCTCGGTGCTGGTGAGCACACCGTACATGGACGAGGCTGCGCGCTGCACGCGCGTCGGCTTCATGCATCGCGGCAAGATGATGATCGGAGGCACACCGGGACAGGTCGCCGGTCGCTTAAGTGGACGTGTGCTCGAGCTGGTGGGCGGGCCGCGCGAGGCCATGCGTCGTGTTGCGGCAGCCGATCTGGATGTGGAAGATGTGCAGATGTTCGGTGATCGGCTGCACTTGCGCGTGAAGGCCGGCTTGGCGGATCGGGTGCTTGGGAGATTGCCGGGCAGGCTGCAAGAGGCCGGTGTGCAGGTTCAGCGACTTCGCTCGATTGCGCCGACGCTGGAAGATGCGTTTATCGAATTGCTGGAAGTGACGAAGGGCAAAGGATGAGGGATGAAGGATGAAGAGCCTTCGTCATTCGTCTTTGGTCTATCGTCTTTCGTCTGATGTGAAATGAGCATGTCTCAAATCGTAATCGATGTCCAAAACCTGACCAAACGCTTCGGGGATTTTGTCGCCGTGGATCGCGTATCGTTCGCAGTGCAGGCGGGCGAAGTGGTCGGCTATCTCGGCCCGAATGGATCGGGCAAGACGACGACGATCCGCTTGTTGCTGGGCCTGATTCAGCCCTCGGAGGGCGATGCGCAGGTGCTGGGTTACGATATCCGCACGCAGACCGAAGCGATTCGCGCGCGGGTGGGATACATGTCGCAGAAGTTCGCGCTGTACGAAGAACTGACGCTGCGCGAGAATCTGGACTTTTATACGGGCGTGTATGGCATCCGTAACACCGAGCAGGGCGCGCGCATGCGCGAAGTGATCGATCTTCTCGGCTTGAGCGGCCACGAGGACAATCGGGCCGGCGAACTCTCAGGTGGCTGGCGGCAGCGATTGGCGCTCGGCTGCGCCCTGATCCATCGACCGCAATTGCTGTTCCTCGACGAGCCGACCAGCGGCGTCGATCCGTCGGCGCGGCGGGCGTTTTGGGATTTGATTTACGATCTGGCTGCGCGTGGCACGACGGTCTTCGTCACGACACACTACATGGATGAAGCCGAGCACTGCGGGCGCGTCGGCATCATGTTTCGCGGACAACTGCTGGCCATGGACACCCCCAGCGGCCTGAAGGCGAGCGCATTGCCCGGCGCGGCGTGGGATGTAGTGGCTTCGCCTCTGCTAGATGCGCTGGCCGCCTTGCATCAAATCCCCGGTGTGGTGCAGGCTGCGCTCGCCAGTGACAAACTCCGCGCGATCACGACGAATGGGTTTACTGCCGAGTCACTCGCGGGCGCGCTGGCCGGGTTGGGGATCGGCGGGGCGATCGTCGAGCGCGCCGAGCCTACACTGGAGGATGTGTTCATTACGCTGGCCGGGCATCGAAGCGGACGGTCGTCAACGGACTTGTAAGCGGACAAGCGGATGGAAACGGATGGCGAACTGCGCGAAGCACATCTGTTTCTATTCGCCTGTCCGTGCCCGGCCCGCTTAACACAAAAGGACACGAAGCCTTCGCGCGCTTCGTGTCCTTTGAAGTTCACTTCACCGATTGAGTAACTCACCTTACGCAGTCGGGCAGGACTTTACCGCAGAGTGCGCGGAGAACGCAGAGATTTGCTTGGAAATCCGCTCCGCGCCCTCCCCGCACTTGCCGCTACGCGGCAGCGTGGGGCAAGTGTGCGTTCTCGGCGGTGAAATGGTCTCTTGCGTGAGTGCGTAATCCTCTACGCCGTGTCGCCCGGGTTCACAGGCGATTGGGGCAGGGACGGGGCAGTGCCGAACGGAGGGCGGAAGTCGAATCGGAAACCGGGCATCCGGAAACCTCGTGGCGTCTGGTCGTTATTGAAGTGGCGGAAGAACCCGCCGACCGATACGCCCAGGTAGGCCTTGTCCGCGTTGTCGGGATGCGCACCCAACATCGCCGTGAGAGTCAACGGGGCCGTTTCGCCTGCGCGATACACTTTCAGCGTCACGGTATCGCCCGGCTTGTGCGCGGCGATGGCATCGACCAGGTCTTGCGGCGTCTGGATCGATTTGTCGTCGATGGCCGTGATCACATCGCCCGTCTTCAGCCCGGCTTTCGCGGCCGGGCTATCGGAGGTGACTTCACCGACAAACGCTCCTCCGGTGATGCCTTCAGGCAACTTCGGCGTGTTGAAGAAGAAACCCCTGTCGAAGCGCGGCCCATACTTCACTCCCAGATAAGCCTCGCCTTCCGCATCGGGGTTCTCGCCGAGTGTGACCGTCACGTCGCGCGCCTCTTCGCCCGGCCGCTCGATCTTCAGCGTGAGCGTATCGCCCGGCTTGTGCGACTTGATGATCTGGGCCAGGTCTTGATCGGGAGCCAGATCAGTGCCGTCAACAGCGAGGATGCGATCGCCTGCCTTCAGACCGGCCTTGTCCGCCGGGCCGCCGGATACAACCTCGACGATCACCGCGCCGGTGAGGGGTGACGGCTTTACGAAGTCCAATCGGCTGCGTCCGCCGTGCGAGGCCACCCCCAGGTACGGAACGCCGTTCCGGTCCTCGAGCGTCGCCGTCAGCGTGCGTTGCTCGTCGCCGTGCGTCAGCGTCAGCGCCACCGAATCGCCCGCCTTTCGAGCGCGCACGGCGCGGAGCAGGTCGGCCGGTTGATTCACCGGCGTATTCTCGATCGAGAGAAGGATGTCACCGCGTTTCACACCCGCTTTGGCCGCCGGCCCGTCGGGATCGACTGAGACGATCACGACGCCCGGCTCTTCACTTGTCTGCGGGGTGAGCGTGGCTTGCAGCGCGGCCGCCGCATCCGCCTTCACCGGGGTCGTCTGACTGCCTGCCGCCACGCCGACAGCAAATACCAGCAGCAACAGCGCAATCGACGCGCCGGCCATTTTCAGTGCGCGTTTGCTCATGTGTGAGTCCCCTCCAGGATAGGTGTGCACCCGATAGCGTTGCCGTACAGAACAATCGTACGCCGACTGTCGTGATTTTGCGCCACAAATATGAGAGGCACATTAAAGGCGCATTTGAGTTGGCGCAACGATTGTCGATGCTCGAAATCCCGGAGGGGACATTCGGGTGTCTCTTCACGGCCCTGGCGGCAAGTCTAACTGATTCGCCAGCCATTCCAGGCGATCGCGTTGTGAGACTTCATCCAATCGGTGCGAGGTGTTGTACCATTTGACTTCTTTCGGCTCGCTGGCAGCGTTGAAGAAGTCAAGAGCAACCTCCTGCGGAACGAAACCATCATTACTCGAAAACTGGAAAAGCAGGGAGGCCGGGGCGGCGTGAGGGACGTACTGGATCGGGTCAACGACTGCCAGCGCCTCGCGGTATGCCTCCCCGTCTACATCGCTTCCCAGGAAATAATCCAGCGACCAGTCGCTGTACGTTCCCATGCCTGCCATGAGCACATAAGCCTTCACCCGTTTCTCCACGCCGCTCAAGACCCCGCCGTGGATTGCGCCGTAATCATGCCCGACATACGCGATTCGCTGAGGATCCACACCGGGTTGGGAGAGGAGGAAGTCCACGGCCCGGCGGAGTTCGATGACTTGATGGATGACTTGCAGGCGATCGCTCTCGCCGTCGCGTGGACGCACGCCCCAGGGGAAGTAGCCATCGATCAGCAAAGATACCACCCCTTGTTTTGCCAACAGTTCGGCCTCCTCTAAAAACTCTTCGCGATTGCTCGAAGCATCACCCAACCAGTGCAAAAACAGTATTCCGGCAAAAGGCCCATCGCCCGCGGGCCGGACGAGGTACGCGGGCGTCCACCCTTTGACAAAGCCATACTGTGGATCGTGGGCCGTGTATATGATATCGTGGATCGTGTATCCCTCTTGTTCGCTGGCCGAGGAGAGGTCTCTCACTTCAAACGGCACGTCGGAGGGATCATCAAAAAGATGGGCGGCCTGCTCGTAGGTCAAGTCATTTGGAATCGGCGTAGGCCCGGCGGGCGTGGGAGTCTCGGGTATCGGTGTGTCCGTGGGTGTGGGGGAGGGCACGCTCGTTGGGAGCGAGGGTGAAGCGGAGGGCGTCGGCGGCGCACCCGTGGCAGAACAGGCTGCCAATGACGGGCCTAGAGAAATGATCGCTAAGACCTTCAGCCAACGTGTCGTGTTCATGGGATGACTCTCCTGGTATGCCTGCGCAGGTCATCGAGTTCAGCCACCTGGCTTCGATATAACCCGATGAAGTATTTTGACGGTTGAGATTATAGTGAGTTTCTGATAACCTGTCAATATCATTTTGATGGTTATGGCAAATTTCTCGGATTTGGGCTAGAATAAAAGCCCCCTCGCAGGGCGCTGTGGCGGCGGAGGGCAACCCATCATGAGAAAACAACTGGCAGGAGCGCGAGCAATGGTCATTGGCGCTAAGCACTTTCTTCTGTTGGGCGGCGAGTTGTGCCTGGATTTCACTAACACGGTCAACCGGCACTCTGTGGAACAGCCGATCGCGCGCCTGGCGAGTTATACAGACCTGGCACAGTGGAGCCAGCAGGCGGGTATCCTTACCGAAGCCGAAGCGGATCGCCTGGTGCGTGAGGGGAGAAAGCGAGAGCAGGAAGCGGCGGCCGTGCTGGAGAAAGCCTGGCTGCTTCAGAATGCTATCTACCGCATCTTTTCAGCCTTCATCGAGGGCGAGTCGCCGCGCGCGCAAGATATGCAGGCATTGAACGATGCCCTATCGCAAGCGCTGGCGCGCCAGCGAATTGTCGCCGCCGCCGAGCATTTTGAGTGGACCTGGGCCAGCGCGGGCGATTCACTGGATCGAATGCTTGGCCCTATCCTGCGTTCGGCGGCAGACTTGTTGACGTCGGAAAAGCTGGCCAGGGTCAAGAAATGCGGCGGTTGTAACTGGCTGTTTCTCGACGCCAGCAAGAATGGCAGTCGCCGCTGGTGCATGATGAGCGTGTGCGGCAACCGGGCAAAGGCCCGTCGGCATTATGACCAGGTACGTAGCGCCAGAGGGAAACAACAACGGAAGGGGCGTGCCCAGAGGTGACAACCGGAGCCTGCTGATCATTCCGCCTTCTTGTGCGGCGGGTAACTGCTCAGGCTGCCTCACCCCCGGCCCCTCTCCCGAAGCGCGCTGTTTCACTTCGGGAGAGGGGGTTGGGGGGTGAGGCTGAGTAGTTACTGCGGCGGCTTGATTTCCCGCGCTTCACGCATCACGTGATCACGCGGTCCGTATCAGTTTCCTCAGCACCGTGGGCAGGATGCCGCCGCTACGATAGTATTCCACCTCGACCGGCGTGTCGATGCGAACGGTCACCCGAAACTCGACGACCGAGCCATCGTCGCGCTTCGCTCTGATCGTCACACCCTGGCGCGGTTTCAGATTGGCGCCCAGCCTCTCGATGTCGATCACTTCGCGGCCGGTCAGGCGAAGCCCCTCGACACCCTGGCCCTCCTCGAATTGCAGCGGCAACACACCCATGCCCACCAGGTTGCTTCGGTGAATACGCTCGAACGATTGGGCAATCACCGCCCTGACACCGAGCAGTGCCGTGCCTTTCGCCGCCCAGTCGCGGCTGGAGCCGGTGCCATATTCCTTGCCCGCCACTACGATCAATGGCGTCCCTTCGGCCTTGTACTTCATCGCCGCGTCGTAGATCGTCATCTGTTGTCCTTCAGGCCACTTGATCGTCACGCCGCCCTCGACGCCGGGCAGCATCAGGTTCTTGATGCGGATGTTGGCGAACGTGCCGCGCATCATCACTTCGTGGTTGCCACGCCGCGTGCCGTATTGATTGAAGTCCTTCTTCTGAACGCCCTTCGAGATAAGGTACTGTCCCGCCGGGCTTTTCTCCGGAATGTCGCCGGCCGGTGAAATGTGATCGGTCGTCACCGTGTCGCCGAAGATCGCCAGGACGCGCGCGCCGAGGATCGGCTGGATGGGTTGCACGTCGAGCGTCAGGTCGATGAAGAACGGCGGCTCTTGAATGTAGGTCGATGTATCACCCCACGGATACAGCTCACCGCCCGCGACCGGGATCGCGTTCCAGGTCGGGTTGCCGTCGAAGACATTGGCGTACTGCCGCTTGAACATCTCCGGCTTGATCGACTGCCGGATCATCTCGGCGATCTCTCGCTGCGTCGGCCAGACCTCGCGCAGATAGACCGGCTTGCCGTCTTCGTCCGTGCCGATCGGTTCGTTGACCAGATCGATATCCACCGTGCCGGCCAGCGCGTAGGCGACGACGAGCGGCGGCGAGGCGAGGTAGTTCGCTTTGGTCAGCGGGTTGATGCGGCCTTCAAAGTTGCGGTTGCCGCTCAACACTGCCGCCGCGACGAGATTGCCGTCTTGAATCGCCTGCGCCACTTGCTGGGGCAGAGGGCCGCTGTTGCCGATGCACGTGGTGCAGCCGTAGCCGACGACGTTGAAACCGATCTGTTCCAGATACGGCAGCAGGCCCGCTTCTTTCAAGTATTCGGTCACGACCTTCGAGCCGGGAGCCATGCTCGTCTTGACGTACTGCGGCGGCTTCAGCCCGCGCTCGACGGCCTTCTTCGCCAGCAGGCCCGCGCCGAGCATCACCGACGGGTTCGAGGTGTTGGTGCAGGAAGTGATGGCGGCGATGACGACCGCACCATGTCCAATTGATGATTGATGATTGATGATTGATGATTGTCGGTCGCCGTTGGCGATGGCGACTGTCTTGTTGAGATCGGATTCAGAGAGGCCGAAGCCGCGATCGGCCGTCGGCGTGACGAGCGATTGGTGGAACGCTTGCTTCATTTCGGACAGCGCCACTTTGTCCTGCGGGCGCTTCGGGCCGGCCACACTCGGCTCGATACGGCCCAGATCGAGTTCGAGCGTGTCGCTAAACTCAGGGTCGGGCGTGCCGTCGGTGCGGAAAAGACCCTGCTCTTTGGCGTAGCGCTCGACGAGCACGACGTCCTCTTCCGTGCGGCCCGTGCGTCTCAGGTAACTCAGCGTCTCGATGTCGATCGGGAAGAAGCCCATCGTCGCGCCATACTCGGGCGCCATGTTGGCGATCGTCGCGCGATCGGCCAGGCTCATCTGGCCGAGGCCGGGGCCGTAAAACTCGACGAACTTATCGACGACGCCTCTCTTGCGCAGCAGCTGCGTGACGGTGAGCGTGAGATCGGTCGCGGTGACGCCTTCGCGCAATTGACCGTATAACTTGAAGCCGATCACCTGTGGCGTCAGCAGATAGAGCGGCTGGCCCAACATGCACGCCTCGGCCTCGATGCCGCCGACGCCCCAGCCGACCACGCCCAGGCCGTTGATCATGGTCGTGTGGCTGTCAGTGCCGACGAGCGTGTCAGGAAAAGCCAGAGGCCAGTGGTCAGTGGTCAGTGACCAGTGATCACCGATCACTGACAACTGATCACTGATCACTACTTTGGCGAGGTACTCCAGGTTCACCTGATGCACGATGCCCGTCGCCGGCGGAACGACCCTGAAATTATCGAAGGCTCGCTGACCCCAGCGCAGGAACTCGTAGCGCTCGCGATTGCGCTCGAACTCGATATCCGCATTCAGGCGCAGCGCGTCGGGCGTGCCGAAGTAATCGACCTGCACCGAATGGTCGATGACCAGATCGACCGGGATGAGCGGGTTGATCTTCTTCGGATCGCCGCCGAGGCGCTTCGCGGCCGAGCGCATCGCGGCCAGATCGACGATTCCCGGCACGCCCGTGAAGTCTTGCATCACGACACGCGCCACTTTGAACGAGACCTCGACCGGCGCGGGTGCTTTGGCGTTGTAGTTCGCCAACGTGCGCACGTCGTCTTCGGTGACGGCGTAGCCGTCACAGTTGCGCAGGGCCGATTCGAGCAACACCTTGATCGAGAACGGCAGCCGATCGATTTTGCCGACGCCAGTCTTTTCGAGATGGTTCAATCGATAGAGCTGTGCGCGGCCCGAGCCGATCTCGAAGGTATCGAGCGCGCCGAAGGGGTTGGATAGTTGGTGAGTTGGATGGTGGGTCATACTCTCCTCAACACTACGACTTCGATGTCCGCTGAAACTCATCCCAGACTTGCGCCCAGTATTCGATGAGCCGGAGTTCTCGCGCCCAACGATTCAGATACGCCATATCGAGCGGCTGTTCCCACCGCCCCATGTTGGCTAACATGCCTGCGATGTCACGCAGATGTTTGGTGGACACACCCTGCGAGATTCGGTAGTAGTCCAGTTTCATCAAGATCACATCTTCGGGCGCGTAGAGCCAGACTTTGCCGCGCGCAGCCTCAGGGTACGGCAGTTCGCGCCGTCGAGCGAAGGCGGCCCGATCATACGCCGTGCTCCGCAGCAAATAGCAGTCGGCCTTCCAGCCGCCGTGTGGATCGATGACGCCGAATGGGATCGGGTTGCGATAGCCGAATGTCTCGCGGATCGTTTCCACATCGGCGAACATGTCAACCGACCGAAAAGCCACGGCGAATCGGTCGGCGTCACCGGGCTGCAAATGCACCGTGAGGTCTGCGTCGAGCGTTTGGCGCGGTTCTCCGTACTGGCTACTGGCGAAGGAGCCGGCGAAGCCGTACTCGATCCGCAGGTCGTCTAGAACGTTAGCCAGCACGCCGACAAACTTTTCGTACGATCTCGGGCCGGACTCCACCACGTAGCAGCATCCTTTCCACAGCGCGCAAGCGTATCTCTTCCGGCGGCAAATTGGGGTGAGCACGCTGTTCCTGAGCCACGTAGGCAGCCCTGGCGAAGTCGGCGAGTTCGCCGATCATCGCAAAGCGTCGCTCTGGCGATAGATTGGCCAGAACGGCGATCATGTCGCGGTTCAGATCGGCAAACGCCTCACGAACGGCGCGCTCAAAGTCTGTCGAGATCATGGTTCTTCTGGACTCGTCGAAAGCCGTACGGATAGTATATCACGCTCACACTTCACTCATCACGGATCACGCTTCACGCGGGAGCACTTCACTTTGGGGGCAGGTCCTGCCTCACCCCCAACCCCCTCTCCTGACGACCGCCGTTTCGTCGTCAGGAGAGGGGCCGGGGGTGAGGTCAAGCGGCCAGCCCGCCGCGTGTGAGGGGTAGCCTGGAGTTTAGGATCGCGACAACGTGTGGATGCGGATCAGTCAGGGCAATCACCACGTTGCAGCACAGAAAATCAGAATTTCAGAAACCAGCAGATCAGGCTATGGAGACCGGAGGACGCAGCCAAAGCCCGACTCGAGGACCCGATTGACTGGCGTGCCCCTGCTGCGGTACGCGCACCGGGCGTACGAGGCAGCATTGTTCCATGCACCGCCGCGCAGCACGCGCAACACATCACCTGGTGCTCCCGGGTCTTCACGGCGACTATCTTCCGGATCGTAGGGATACTTGAAATCGGGTTGCTGCCACGCTTCTCCCCACAGGCTGCGCGTCCACTCCCACACGTTGCCGGCGCAATCTTGCAGTCCATACGGACTCTGATCGCGCGGAAATAACCCGACCGCCGTCGTCTGGCCGATGTCGCTCTCCCAGGTATTCGCCTCGCCGGCTTCAAACGCATTCCCCCACGGCCACTCGAAGCCGTGCGGCCCGCGCGCCGCTTTTTCCCACTCGGCCTCGCTTGGCAGGCCGAAGTCCCGGCCCGTCGTCGCTTTCAGCCAGTTGCAGTAGGCGACTGCCTCGTACCACGACACGCCAGCGACCGGATGATTATCGATATTCCAGCGCGGGTCGGTCCCAAACCGCGGCTCGGAGACGTCGCTCTCGCCGCGCCACTTCCAGCCGGCGCCTGTCCAGCACCTGCGCCACTTTTCGGTGTAGCCGCCGTCGACGACGAAGCGGCGATACTGCGCGTTCGTCACCGGGTGCTTGCCGATGAGATACGTGGGAAGTGTAACTTTGTGCTGCGGGCGTTCGGATTCGCTCGTGTCGCTGCCCATGACGAACTCGCCCGCCGGAATCTCGATCAGATATGGCACGTCGCACGCAACGTCCAGGCGCGGATCGCCCAGCCAGCCCAGCACGCGGCCGGCTTCGGCGCGCTCGGGCATCGATAAGCCCGTAGTGACGACCGTAGTCGCGACTTCAGTCGCGGAACCCTCGCACAGTTCGGCCAGCCCATGCCGCACTACATCCCACAGCGCCAGCCCGCCGGGCAAGCCGGCGACGACCGCCTTCTGCACGTCGCGCAGGCACTCGCCGGCCAGCGCCAGTCCCCGATAGCGATCGTCGCCGCGCGTTTCTTCGACCAGGCGGCGGATCAGATCGAGCGCGGCGCGGCCCTGCTGCGTCACGGCCAGCCGCGCGACCGTCAGCAGGATGACTTCGCGCCAGACGGGATCGGCGCGATGCGCGAAGCACGTCTCCGGCCAGTCGCCGCGATGGACCAGCCACAGCGCGGTGAGATATTCCTGGAAGGTGCGGTGCGGGAAGCTATAGTGGGCGACGTCTTTCTCTTGCAGCAAGCCGCTGCGCCCGACCAGAAACTCCAGGAACTCGAACACCTTGTCGCGCGCGTGGCTTTCGTCGGCGACTAAACTCTTGAACGTGGGCAAGATCAACGGTTCGACATCGGCGCGCGTCACGTCGGGCAGGCCGTGCGCCTGCATGTGCCAGGCGATGGGGCACAGCAGCAACAGTTTCGCCGTCTCGTCGCGCAGCGCCGGCAGGCCCAATTGATCCGACAGCCCACCGCCGGACTGGCCGCGCCGGGCCGCCTCCCAGTTGTCGAGCATCACCCGCACGCACTGCTCGTACAACTGCACGCGCCGCTCGGGCAGCCCGACCTGTTTGTAATGCACGTAGGCCATCACCGTCAGCAGCAGTGGATTACTCGCCAGTTCCGGCAAGCGCGCGCTGGCCCTGATTTTACCGATCAAATCGGACGCGCGGCGCTGCGGTGAAGCGCCGGCCAGTTGGTCAGCCAGCGCGCCATACCACGCGCCGACGAACTGCGCCTGCTCGCCTCGATCAAACGGCTGCAGCTCGACCTTGTAGAATTCGCCGCCCAGCACGCTGGCGTCGTGATAGGCGTATGTCCGGCAGGTGACGATGGCCCGGTTGGGATAGCGCGCGGTGAAATTCTCGACCGCCTCGCGCACGCCCTTGCGCTGGGCATCGGTCGGCACTTCGTCCAGTCCGTCCAACAGCAGCAGGCAGCGGCCGTCCTCCAGCGCGGCTTCGAGGTGCGGCTTGAGGTCGGGCACTTTGTGGTTGTCGAGCTGGCGCA
>Ga0209323_10000479_pt1 | contig 25724 bp, 25 predicted proteins | sample Rifsed19ft2_FD_184014 | JGI IMG/M metagenome (GOLD analysis project Ga0209323, IMG submission 184014) | Soil microbial communities from Rifle, Colorado, USA - sediment 19ft 2 (version 2) | ecosystem: Environmental > Terrestrial > Deep subsurface > Rock core/Sediment | place: Rifle, Colorado...
AACTTATTGCAAGCCTGGATTTTTACCACCGGGGTGCCGCTGGTGTCTGTTACATCCGGGAAATTAGCCTGCGATACGGTGAATGTAGTAGCAGTTGGTATGCCGGTGACAACCATTGTGCCGTTAAAAAGATTCGTACCGCCGCTGAAACCGGAGATGTTTACGTCCCGGCCTGATTCGATATTGCAATCTGCGGCGCAGGTGTAAGTTGTCACACCGCTGACTCTGGCGGCCTGCGTCAAGGAGATGGTGTTGGTGCCCACGGTTGCCGCCCCGGTTGTCGTTGTTCCCAATGGCGATGCTGCCGACAATGCTCCATTGATTTCGTGGGCCACGACTTTATAAGTGTAATTAACCGCGCCTCCAGTGACGCCAATGGGAGTAACCGTGGGAGTTCCAGGAGTTGTCACCGCAGGATTTGCTCCACACTTCCACAGGACGATGCCTTGGCCGTTCTGCCAGTCTCCAGCAGCGGCGATGGCCGCTGTTGTTGAAGTTGCCGTGCAAGTTCCCGTTGTCGAGGGCGGGTTCACGGTGGATGCGTAACCACCAAAGCACATGAGATTATGGCTCGGATTGGGGCCGCAAACAGTGACATTGGCATTGTAGCGATTCACTCCAGTCCAAGTATTGTCGGTCGGCAGGAGATTGGTTCCACCCCCACTCGCTGATGCGCCTCCACCCTTGATTAGAACCGTGATGTTCCCAGGCGATGCAATGGTTGAAAGTGAAACACCGATGGTCTCGGCGGACGATGACGGTGATGACGAACAACGCACCAAGCCATCCGTTGCGGGACTGATAGCGGCAAATTGCCCTTTGGCGCAAGCTCCATCAGTCACGGCGCTGAACTGACCGAGGATGCCAATGCGAACATTTTGCCCCGCCGCCGCAGCGGTTCCCATTGCTACGCCAACCACCCCCGCAGTGTCCGCTATCGTGACCTCAATGATTTGTCCGGATGTGTTGAGCTTGACGATGTGCCCAATGGCAACGGCAGCCCCCGAAGTGTAGCTCTGGGATACACCAGCGAACTGATCGAGTTCAACGCCCCCATGCCGGGTCTGTGAAAACACAACCAGCGGCATCAATAATCCGAGTAGAAGTATCGAGGTCTTTTTCATCGCAATCCTAAAGTACAATAAAGCTCTTTATAATACAAAGTCATTGACCTCTTGTGGTGCGTTCCAACAAGGCAACCACATCTCGTTGCATTTGTGCATTGCCCTCGGCGACGCTTTTTAGAATATCGGTCTGGCGTTCTATAATGGTTCCCAACTGGTCAAAACGCCGTTCCCAGTGGAGTGGAAGAAAGTCGCCGGATGAAGAATTGGATTTTTTGCCGCCTCCATTGCGAAATTTGGCAAACAAAATTATCCCTTTCTCAAGAGACCACAACGCCAGTGCGGCCCCCGTGCCGTATTGCAGCCACGGAAAAGGTTCGTGGTATTCAACCGCCTGTTGAGCTAGTTGAAGGAGCGTCATCACCGTATCACCCTCCAATTCACGACAAGCCCCGTGGGAATTAGCGCGGCCCCCGTGGGATTGCAAACCCGCCAGTTCACGTTGTTCGTGCTCACGTAAGGGCTCAGAATGAGCTTCCCATCCGGTATGCTTGGCACGCTGGCATACGCCCACGCAATGCTATCCGTGGACAATGCATTCGCTGCGGCGGTTGTAACGACAGTAGGGCAAGCTCCGGCGGATACGGACGAACTCCCAAGCGCCGATGTCCCACTCGCAATGATAACCGGGACCGTGCCTGACACATTTTGAAGCGTCTGCACGCGGTTTCCTGTGGCGGCGGCGGAGGTCAGCACGACACTGTTCGCACCGCTGTTCCAAACAATTGGCGCGGTACTTTCAGGGAAGATGACACCATCCGCCGCGATTGTCGTGCCCCTGAATGTGGTGTTGGTATAGCTTGATGATCCTGGTGCTCCGGTCGTCTCGGGAAAGGTAATTGCCGGGCCTGTTGCGCCGGAACGGTAGACATATCCGTTTGAAAAAGGATTACTCAAGGACGAATTGTTGCTTAGCCCCAAGGCAATCACTCTCGCTCCACCCTGCTGCTTAATGAATTGAGAGATGGATGCATTGCTGTTGACAATTTCAGCACCATCAATGTGCAAGTATTCGGCGTTCCCAGTACTGCTACCGATAGTGATAATCTGGGCCGGAACGGCCCCAGAGGAGCAATTATTGACGAATTGCGCATCAAAAATGCTCATTCGCCCGCGATTGAGAACAATCCAATCGTTAGATGTACAGCCGGTAGGGGTTCCCGCGATGGCCTCAAAGTGCGGACTGTACATGGTGATGTGGCCATCATTTTGGACAAGTTGACAGGAGTCAAAGCTGGGGGCATACATCTTAAGATGACTGCCGTTGTCCAGTGTAAAGCAGTTTACAGGCATGGCGAGAAGGTTGCTGCCTAGCTTAATTCGGTCAAAGGTGACATTTTCACTGCCGCCAGCGACGCTTGCAGGGAACACGATGTTTTGATCATTATTCATAATCGCCGAGTTCCGTACTGTCCATGTCATGCAATTATCTGATTGCAAAATCCCATAGTAGAAACCTTCAATATCCAAGCCTTCTAGAATGGCCCCCTCGCACCCATTCGCTCCTCCCATCACGACTCCCTGCGCGGTGCCTGATGCTGGTCCTAAAAGGACGATGTTGCGCAGGCCGCTTCCATAAAACTGCTGGCTGCCGTTGCGGGGAGAAATGGAACCAAGCCCTCCCATGCCTGGATTGAAGGTAATAGCTGCACCACTTGTGGCCGTATAGTGGATACAAGTGGCATTTGGCGTCCCTGCTAACAGCACTGGTTTCTGGTTTATACCAAACACAATGGGTGTTGTGAATTCAACACAAGACCCATCGCTGCTTGGCGTGATAACAATGGTCCCACCTGCGGGTGGCAGATCAGCGTAAGCAGCGTTTACCTTCGCCCCTATGTCCGCCCCCGTAAAATTCTCGGCATAGCGTGTTTCTTGAAACACCGATGCGGTAAGGATGCCAGCGGAAATGTTCCAGCGCAGTGCTGGCGATCCCAAGCTCTGCGCCCCGCTTGCCGCTGGGAGCAGGCCGCCTCCAAGCGTGAGAGCATAGTTCCCAATGGTGGTTTGGTTAGCATTGGGATTCTTGACCAATGCGTCACCGACAACCGTCGTAAGAACCACGTTTCCACCGTTCATCACGATGCATCGTCCTGATTGCGCAATAGTGAAGGTAACGGTCGTGGTGTTAGCATCAGTCAAGATAACGGTATCAGGATAAAGAACTTGGCCCAGCGTCGTGGAGCATTGTGCGATGACGTTGGGGTCGCCGAAATTATGTAGAATCGTCCACGTCAGCGCATTCGCGGCCTGTGTGTGAACGTAAGACTTAGCTCCAAGGATATAGTTGGATGCAAGAGGTGTTATATTTATGGGTGTCGCTGCCGAAAGATCGAATGTTGCGGACTCGATCCTGTAGTCAGCGCAACGATATTGAGCGGATTTCACGAAAATACAGACACGATAAAAGGTCCCGGATGGTGTGATATAGTCGTTACGAATGATGTTTCCGCTGATTGCCCCGCTGCCATTGGGGACGAATTTTTTGACGGGATCGGCGTTGATGCTAGATGACACGATACGCGGGATGAATCCCCCAAAACCGCGCAGCTCGAATTGGACATAGGTGTTTTGGGAGACAATGGCCGTGTTGCTTACATCACGCAGACTCCCGCTCACTGCCGCTGTTTGTGCGGGCATCAAGACAGGGAATAGGAGCATTAACGCTAAAAATGGAATGAGCCTCTTCATTTCTTGAGCTTCCTTGCCGTGCCAGCTTTCACAAAATGAGTGCCGCCAGTCTTATCATTGCGGCAAATATAGTGCATCCGTCCATCTTTGCCAGTGATGCAGTGGGTAACAACACCCTTGGAAGAGCCGTTGAATACCAAACGATCACCGGGAGTAATAGAAGACATAGGCTTCACCGCCGACCTTCCTTTTCAGAATCCCTAGCATTTGCGTGCAAGCGGCCAATGAGCACGGCAGCACGGGGACTACTAGGGCCGATAGTTAGGAACTTACGCAGCAGGCCGCGCCCCGCTTTGTTTGCCAAGTTGCGTGCGATAAGATATGCGGCTGTCCCCGCTGCCCCCGCTGCTAACGGCGAGACATAGGCTCCAAAGCCAGCAATCCCACCGTACATGGTGCCCGCGCCCATCTGCCGAAGACGAGCAGGAAAACTTTTATCCAAATGCGCACGATCAAGCATTTCCGCGACGCTCACGATTTCCTTAGCTCCCTCTTTGCCAAACGCCTGTTCCAGGCGGGTTGCGCCAGTTTTACCCACGGGGGTCTGCGACATCTTGCGCACACTACTCAAAAACGCCCGTGAATTGATTTCCTGTGGGCGTGATTTTACACCGCGAGGAGTGGATGATTCTTGTAGTCCTTTAGTAGCCTTGGATAGCTTCTGTTCAAATTCATTGACAGCATACCCGCGTCCCACTAGAGAGTTGGCGTCTGAAAACATGTCTAATAGCTCCGGACGGTCCGCAATCTCGAAGAGCGCCGGTATGTCATCTTCAACTCTTGAAAGCGCCTTTTCCAAGGCGACATGTTCCTCAGCCGTTATTTGTCTTCCGCTGTTGCGAACGTTCTGAATGCGCTGACGTTCACTCTGTAATTGAATGAAAGTATCTTTTAATTCAAGAGGTTCCAATTCCCGCTCAATGGTTTTATACAACCTTCCAGCCTGGCGCCGAAACGAATTCCCCGCACCGCGAACATCCTCAATGAAATTGGCGGCTCCCCTTCCTATTCTCGCGGCTGGCGCGCCAGATTTACGAGCTTCCCGCACCGCGATGTCGCTAATTGCTTGCCGTGCAGCCTGCGGAACGATCTTGGTTTTCATCCGTTTAATTGGTTTGCCTATAAGCGGCACGTCTTCGAGCAAACTTTCGAGCGTTGCTGTCTTGGTCAATGGAGATATCATTCCCTTGGTTGCTGGGAAAGGCTTTCCAGCAATTTGCAGACCTCTTTGGGCACCCGTTTGGGCACCTTTGCGCAATAACCCCAACCCCAACCCCAGCGTTGCAACCTGCGTTAAACCCGATGTGACACCCCGCGCTGCCTGCTCGAAGTCCTTACTGCGATACCCCTCGGCGACATCGCCAAGGGCCTTCACTGCGGGCGGACCCACAAGCGGTACTTCAGACAGAACACGTAGAATTCCCGCTCGCGGGTTTTGCGTCATTTCTCGCTTGGCTATGGAGATAGCTTCCCGGCGAGGGTGCCCAAAAAGACCTTCAAAGAGTTCCGCTGCTGCCTTGGTGCCCAAAAACGGGACAGCGGATTTCGCAACTAAGCCGCCTACATGAAGCAGTCCCCGGCCCAGGTCTCGGACTGGAGTACTTGTCTCTGGGATGCCGAGTCCCTCCGCAATGCCTAACACAGCACCACGAGCGATGGATGGGTCCTCTTGCGCCGGTTGTTGCAGCTTCATATCCTCTCTGAGCACGGCGGTTATATCATCATCCGACATGGACGCCGGAAACACCACGACGCGGCCATCAGGAAGCTGCACGTTCTTGTCTTGACCAGCCATTATTAGATCACTCAACCCTGCCGGGCATCGGCTCAACTTTGCCGGTGCTGGGGTTATATTGGTGAGTCGGCTTTGGGGTGTTGGCAGGCGCGGATGCGCGTCCGGGAAACGAACTGCGTCCCAAAATTTGCTGAATCTGTCCCAGGACAGTTTGTTCCATCAACCTCAACCGCTGTAGGTTCCAATCGCGGGTGCGGTCTGGATTAGGCGAGAACTGCGCGATACGCTTCAGTTCTGCTTCATTTATCTGCGCACCAGAACGTTCACGAAGCTGACGGTCTTGCAAACTCAGCATGATCGCACGCATGGTCATCACGCGAGGGGGCACCCCAAGAATGGACTCCCTTTTCGAACCAGCCACCGCAGCTCGGGTCTGCGCAAAGGGACCGGATATGACGCCAAGATATCCAGAGTTTTCCTCGGCCAACTTCTTGCTAACCCGGATGTCCGACAGAATAGTCGCATACAAATCGAGCTTTGCTTGCGAGGTGCTGGGTAGTTTGCGCAGCCCCTTGGGTTGCAGCTCCCACACAGTTTTGGCGCGAATATCGGCCAAATCTTCATCATCCGTCGGCACAATGGCGCTTGGATTCCAGCCCTCGGTGTTGAGCTTTGGCGGTATTTGATTTGCATCGAATTGCAGGTCACTCAATGGCACTGCTGCCCGTGGCACTGAAGTCCCGGCGGTTGACCGGCTGCGCGATGGTACATTCACCGATGAGGAAGTTGTGATCTTGGGGACGCGGAACATTTGACCACGGTTGTCGAACACAACTATTTCCCCGGTTGAAAGCGTTTCCTTGCGCATCGGATAGAAAGGACGGATGTCTTTTAAATTGCCCTTGCGATCACGTATAGCTTGGACAAACTCACTATCTGGCAAGGACTTGCTGCTACTCAGCCCTTTTGCAGCTTCGGTGGGCAAAATTTCTCCTCTAACATCCGCGCTATCGATCTCACGCCGTGCAACAAGGGCGCTGATTTCATCGCCAAGGGGCTTTACGGAACCACTTAATATCGCTTCGATCCTTGCCATTCCCAAGCGAGCCTTTTCGTTGGGCGTCTGTTCCCCAAGATCGGGAAGGATTCCCGCAAAACCACCCTCGGGACCATCCTCAAGAAACTTGGTTTGCAAGTCAAGCAATCTGGCGCGGCGTTCGTGTTCCTGCCGTGTTCGTTGTTCCGCATCCTGCGCAATGCCAAGGCGTGCTCGATTCTCGGCGGCGTCTTGAACCTTCAGTTGGCGTCCAAATTGGCGCTCCTCGCGGTCTTCCTCGGCTTGCCTCGCCGCGCCGAATCCCCCAAGGAACTGCGCCGCGAAGCCTGGGGCGGCAAGTCCTGTTGATGACGGCGGAGCAGCGGCAGCTCCGGCGGCGGCACCTTGAAGAATCGGTGCCACGTATTGTTGAAAACGGCTGGGCAGCGGCGGCGCAGGGCCTTTTACTTGAACCGGCAAGCCGCCGATATTCTCCGTGGACACAGGTTGCGCACCCATACGCCCGCCAAATATGAATCTACCAAGCGAACCAATCTTGCTAGCTGCGTCGCACATCAGCGGTATGGCGAGAATCCGCCCCCCCAGAAACATAAGGCACCACGCTTTGATAATCCTGTTCGGATAGCATCTTGGCTAAGATGGACTGCATGAGAGGACTGCCAAGATCAATGGAGTCATTCATAATCTCCATCTGGGACTGAGGAGATTGCCGTGGCGGCTGGTTAAGCCCCTCGAATCCACCGCCACCACTGAATCCTTTCAAGAACTTGCCAAAAGTCGTGGGAACTCTCCGTGTGGATGGCGCGGTGCTAAAATCGGGAGTCGGCTGACCCGGCAATACCGCTGGATTGTTTGCGCCAGCGAAGAATTCAGGCGCCGGTTGTCGTTTTGTCAAGCCAAAGCACATTAAGCTAATCCTATCAATCCACTAAGAGCGCCGCCAAGTATCCCACCCCACGGGCTATTCGCCTGTGGCATCTGAAGAATGCTGGCATTTCCTTGCTGCGCGCCGGTTAAATAACCAAGGGGATTGGCAAGACCAGCGGCGCGTGCTCTAGCTTCCTCGTCCAACAAGAGACCTTGCAGCAATTGATCGTCGAATGCGCGGCCACGTCTTGTGTCAAAATCAGCGAGCGTCTGTTCTTTAAAGCCGGAGGGCAACGCGGAGCCGAATCTGTTAAGGCGGGAGTTGAGTTGTGCTTGCTGCGGCGCCAGCGAGCGGGCGAGTGAGCCACCAGAGTAGTCTGTATATTCTTTCAGGAATGGGAGCCCGCCCTCGACGCGAGACTTAAGGTAAGGAATCTTGAACGCATCCTGCGCCTTACCGGAGCCAACTAAATACTTGGACAAGTCCGATTGAGACTTAGCCGCGTCTTTTTGCTGTCGTGAAGGTCCACCGCACATGATATTACCTCACAGTCGAACCATGTGGCGATGTGCCTCAACAGCGCCAATTCTTGCAAGAAATTTCTCCCACCTATTCGACGCATCGGGCGCGACGTACACGAATGCATCAAACCCCCGTCCCCCAGCATCCTCAATATAATGCTTCATGCGGTTGTAGAGCAAGTCGCTGCCAGCGAGAGCGTCGCGGATTGCCGCCCGGTCGCTTGGGTTTGGGTTGCCAACGTGAAACAGTGGAATATCGAATCTCACGACAGCTCCGCTCAGCGCGATAACTTCGCCAGCTTCATTGCGAACAGCATAAACACGCTGATAGCTTCCAAGATTTGCTAATCGTTCCCCAAACTCCTTCTCCGCAAAGCGCATAATAGCCTCGAACAGCGCGAGGTCCTTCGCCTCACCCGTGCCAACGTTCCATTCAAGGGGATCGATTCTAATGGTATCCATAGCCGTATTGCCCCGTTCCAAGATAAGTGCGATAGTCACCAGGGGGCGGTGGCGATGTGCCTGGGCTGCCGTTGTCATATAGATCGGAGTTGGCCGTGGCGATAAACGGAATCCTCGGCGATTCCACGCCATTCGCATTTACGGCGCTGACGGCTCCAAAGCGGCTGGCCCCCGAGTTGATGGGGATTTCAGTTCGCAGTTCGCTGATATTGGGACGCGAAAAAGGCGTTGTCTCGCTATCTAAATAGACTATCCAGCCAGTGATCCCCCGCGAGTCTTCTGGAGGACCCCATGTCACGACGGCACCGAAAGAGCTAGGCTGGGCAACGATGTTGCGGGGGGGTTGTGGAGCGCGCCGGGAACCCAAGAGGCGCTGGTTGATGACATTGTAGGTATTGTATTGTCCGGCCATCAATCTCTCCCCTCTGGTTGGGAAGCACCGATCTTGAGCGTTGCGGAGTAGATGGTGCCGTACACAACCAGCGGAACATTGTAGGGCGCGCTGATTGCAAAATTCTCCGTTAAATTGGAGGTTAATTGAAAACGAACTTGCAGGTAACAGCCATTATCCGATATTTTGTAACCGAAGCGAGAATCACTTTCATCAATCGGTTCTCCTGAGACATCGATGAAGTCCGCCAGTTCGTCATCAGCGGAAAATGAATAAGAGACCGTTACGTCATCGTCGCCCAGCAGCTCCAATTCCGCAACCTGCGGCGCATCATCTCCCATTGCGGCGAAACCAGAGATGAAGTCGGCGCTGTAGGTCGCTCCACCATCCGTGTAGCCATCATCTAATTGAGCGAAGAATCCCGCATTATCGCCAGTCCAATTTCTCAGTACGCCATTGGCGTCACGAATGGGGGTCTGCGGCGAGTAGCCGGAGCCAACGAATGTTTTGGGCGTGAGCCCGGCGTAGACGTATTCATAGGCTTGCCCATAGGGAGACTTTTCATCCTTGAGCTTGAAGTCATGGATGATGATGAATGGTGTCCCGCTGCTATCCCAGCAAAGAACCTTTATGTGCTCAATTCCCTTGGCAGGATCGCAATGATACGTCATTTCAGTGCTGCCAAGATAAGCATTTCCAATGCGTGCAAGCAGCGTGCGGGTGTATTCGTTACCCATGTCGATAGGGCCGGACGAAAACCCGTACAATTGCTTGTTGGCCGTTACCCAAAAGGGGCCATAGGGCGTTGAAACAAACGCTCGCTGCCCAGCGATTCCAACTTGCCATGGACCAACCCAAGGCAATGTGAGCTGCTGTTTCATGGACTCATCCCACAAAAGCAGCCAGTTGCGTGAAAAGAACCATCCCTTGTAGTCGTGGGCATGGATGCCGATGGGGACCTCGTTTACGGGGAACGCTTCGGCATTGTTGGCGGGCCATGACTCCTCCGGGCGGCCAACGAAGAATCCATTGACAGCATCTTCCTCAGCTTCGCAATAATAGACGTAGGGATCGTTTGTTTTGATGCCGAAGATGCGGGTACCGACTTTAGCGAAAGCAGTGAACCCGGAACCGATAGCATTGCGGGTGGGAAGCTCCGCAGTGAAATCAAGGTTTGGCAGCGTGATGGTAGCCGTTGTTCCTGTGTTGCTGACGACAACGCGGCTGCCGGTAGAATTAAGCAGCCAATAAGGGACTTGGCCGCCCTCGGCGGTCATTCCAATTGCTTTAAGCCATTCTTGATCGGCCCCCAATGCTGTCAGATTTGGCAATCCTGTTAATACGGCGGATCGGCCCGAGCCCGGCACCGTAGTGCGAGCACCAATGGCGGCGCGATTACCTACATGACCAGTGGCGGGGTTATAGTAGGCCATATAAAATTGGAAGCCGACAAGACTTGGGTTGGCGGTGCTGAAACTACCCGCTGTCGCTGTTGAAAAGCTGACGGCGGCTCCGCTGACCTGTGCTGCGGATGGTGCAGGGATTCCAAACTCCCGCAACGTGGCGCCGTCATAGGACTTAACATATGTTCCATCGCCGATAAAAATACGGTTGTTGGCGCGGAAGTGCCCCCAGCGGTTGCCAGCAAACTCCCCGGCACCACCGACAGTTGTTACCGCCCCGCTGGCGATAGCCAAGCGTCTAAGCGTAAAACCAAACTCGCCCCCCGAATACAGCACATATTGAGTTCCATTAAACTGTTCGTAATAAATGGCACTGTGAAGCTGCGAGAGGAACGTGTCCACGGTGCTCATTGCTGGCTTGGTATAACCAAAACGCAGCCGCAGAGAACCGTTGCGCTGTGGAGTCCAGTTCTTGCAGCGAACGGAACGCCCGGCAGGATAATTGACGGGCGTGGATTGGTCGTCAACGCCGCCGAACGCGATTACATGGACATTATCCGTTGGCATTAGCCGTAAGCCTGAACCGCATCGCCGGATGAGAAGGTCCGCATGTGCTGAGCGGAAAAGGATGATTTGCGCGAGGCATTCTTGACAAATATATTGTATTGCATATTAGCTGTAAGATAACGCGGGTCTTTTTGACCGTAAAGGAAATCAAGGATGCGCCGCTTGAGAATGATGACCGCGCCATAGTGAAGCGGGGCAGGGATAAGCGGGATAGGCTCGGCTGGATCGCTACTGCCTGTATCGACCCCGGCGTGGTAGAGCAAACGAATGGGATACACGCCATCAGCAGGAGCGCCAAGCCGCAGGGTGTTCCAAGTCCCAGGTTCCTTCATCCATGCCGAGGGTGGAGCAGCAACCATATTTTCAATGGCTATAATTTGATCGGCATCCGCGAGAATGGGGGTCATCTCCGATGGGTTCGCCGAATTATCCACTCGATAGACGGCGATAACCTCCTCGACATCGGGCGCATTGGCGATTGCGTTCGAGGTGAGGTCGTAGGTAGCGACATTGGCTTCAGTCGTGAATCTAGCCGTCTTCCGCGCCCACCAGAAGCGATTCTCATGCAAGAATTCCTGAATTCCAAGAATAAGCTCCAAACGCAGGTCGAACTTCTCTTGTTTGACTCTGTGTTCGGTGGCGTCGTGGGCTTGCTTGATAGTCTCGCTGATAGATAAAGGCATTACGTCACCGCCGTTGTTTCTGGCTCTTCGACACTGATGTCGCGTTCCTGGACTTGGGCGGTGCGGCCCTCATTTTTACGCCGCTCGACCCATTCATGGTAATCAGTCACGCTATAGCCGTAAATCCCGATATGACCCGGCAATATCTGCGGGTCGGCCCAGATGCGATAGCCAAGCTGCTTAACTTTCCAACAGAACGACAAATCCTCGCCTAGCTCGCCCCACTGCATAGGCACGACATTATCGAGAAACTCAAACCACCAGCAATCCTTCTGTTTCCATGCATCGCCGCCGGAAGCGCCGTCGAATCGTTTGCGGCGCAACGCCGACTTAGCGTTCCAGTAGATGTCAACCTTGTCTTTATCATACCCCTTGTGAACATCGGCTTCGCGCTCGAACTTACACTCGAAATAAGCTTGCTTCATTGCTTCAAGCACCTTGCGCTTGACAAGCATGAAAGCCGCTCCGTTAGCGTCCACCTCCATGAGCTTCTGTGAGTGCCAATCCCACTCGAAGGGTTCGAGGTATTGCTGCTGCTCCTTGCTCCAGAAACGAATGGTCGGAACAGGGGGGTCTCGGCGGACGGTGCAGATACCCGATACAATGTCCTTTTTGTGCTGCAACAGGCGAGTAAGATAGTGTTTCTCAACAAGCATGTCATCATCCATGAGCAGGAAGTATTCGCTGGGGGGACGGCCAGGACGGCCACCAGTAGGGCCGTGAAGCGCCAACGAAATCATTTGATTGCGCGCCCAGTGGATCACGCACGATCCAAGCTGCGGGAGCCATATAATGTCGTGCTTCCCGCGAGTACATAGCCACGGTTCATGGTCTCCGCAATAGCACTGTGTTGCGTGAACCATCATGGTCAGCGATGTTCGAGTTTGCTGGGCTAAATCATGGTAACTTGGGATGATGATTGAGACAGCAGCCATCTATCCTCCATAGAGCGCCTTGCGCGTGGACTTCCGCATGGTGCGGAAATTCTCAGCGACCTGTGCCTTCACCCGCTGCTCGAAGTTGTAATTCGCTTCTTTGATCTGCTCTCTAGTGGCATACTGGTCTTCGCGCCAAATTTTTCTTCCCGTGTAGAGCTTCTTGTCTTGTGGAACCTTGGGGTTGCTGTAGCATTGCGAGCAACCCCACACGATGCGGTTCTGGAGATGGCTCCACCAAGCAAGCGTCTTGGGACAACGATGGCCAACCACGGCTATCTTGCCTTGGCAGCGTCCGACTGTTTGGTTAGTTGCTCCATCAAGCGATTCTTTTCGGCAAGCGCGGCCTCATATTGAACTTTGAGACGTTCGGCTTGACGAACCGCCGGGAGCGTGCGAGCATAAAAAACTTCCTTGTCCTCGGTGATGCCGGACGAGGGATTCTTGGCGCAAGCGCGGATATGAGCGATAACCCCCGGGTCCGCTGTGCGATAGACACCAAGCCGACTGAATCGCACCTCGTTGCCCGCCCGTTGATAGATGTTTCCATGACCATCCTTATCGCGTCCTCCACCCCACACAATTGTTTGTGCGCAAGGGACAAAAGGATGGTCAGCATCCGAGCCAGGCATGCTACAAAAGAAGGTAACTTCCTCTTGTTGAACCGGTGCTTCCACGACTGCTGACATTGATTGCCTCCTAGTTTTATGTTGCGGGGAGGAGAGTTACATCTCCTCCCTCGCGGTTAGTACGCCATTGCTTAAGCGTATCCCTGGACGTTGTAGAGTCGGCCATGCCGTGCTTCATGGCGGATGGACCATCCGCCTTCGCACAGCCACTCATCGGCGTAAACGTCATCGCCATTCTTGGCCACATCCTGCAAAAGGTGAGTATCGCGGTTCTCACCATGGCCTGACAATGGGTGGAACTCGATGGACGGTATGTCGATAGCAAAGGCTTCGTCACCCCAACCAATGTTTCCAAGGGGTCCATCTTGAATCAGCAAATCACGGGTGACGAGCAGTTGCCCGTGTGTTGACTGATAACGCTGGACTTTGACACCCAGCGTCGTCTCGGAAGGACCATAGAGCAGATTGCCATTGGAAAAGAAATCAAGGGCGGAGATGACTTTGGGGGACGAAAGAAACAACTTCTCCCGCCCGCTGTAGTAATCATCGAAGACGCCCTCAACAAAGCTTAGGAGCCCTGTTTCGGTAAGAGTTGTCGAGCCATTGACGATGTTGGTCGTGATGCGGGATTTGAGGCCCATCGTAGTACGAATGGTTCCAGGAGATGCAAGCGTTTCAGATGCGCGGCCAAACAAACCCATGCTCTCAATTTCTCGCTTGAGTTCCTGAAGCGCCTTCTCTTGTTGGTATTTGCGCTCGTTCTCGACGCCGTACTGTGATTGCGCAACCATTGTCTTGGTGACTCTGGCTGGACGCCGGAAGATTTCTGTGAAGGAAACCTTCACGACCTTGCTCGTTGAACGGACGGTGCCAATTGAAGCGCCTTCCGCGAACGCCGAGCCGAGGATGCGAAGGTCCTGAGTGGCCCCAATGGTATCTGCACCAGACCCGCCAACTCCACGGGAAACAGTAATGGTGCCGGTTGTGGTACCCGCAACAGCCGTGACGCGAAGAATCTCCTCCGCCGCGCTAGATGTGTCCGCCTTTGGAACAGCGATAAGATCGCTGACCGCGAAGAGAGTGATGTCTACAACAGGAACGCCGGTTGTAACCGAGTCGATGTTGGTGCTGCCAGCCGATACCTGGCCCCAATATCCAACGAAGTCGTCTTCAACCCATTCGATACGAGTCGAGTTGACTGGTTTGCGATTCCCGGCCTTGGTGGTCATGGTCAGCAGCGGAGTTACATCGGGGTTGAGCTTAATGTCACGCTCCCCAACGAATACCCGCCGCTGAACATTCTCATTAACTGCTTGATTGAATGAACGCGAGACTACATTTACGGCCATTTGTGGCTCCTAGAGTTTAGGCCCGTCCCGCACGCCGCTGCTGAGCAAGATTGAATGCCTCGCTTGGTTTGACTGCCGCAGCCCACCTATTTCGTGGACTGTTTGAATCATGGGCGAGGAGTTCATCGAAGTAATCACCACCGGCGGGGAAAGCGCCTTTCGATTCTCCGGCTGCCAGATTACCGGCGCGAGCGTTTCGCTGCGCCTCTTGTGCTCTCTGCTTGCCTTTCTCCGCGACCTGCTGCAAAAGAGCTGGATTCACCTGCTGCCCCCGGGCCATCATGTAGACAACGTGAAGTTCGCGCTTGCGGTTGTCCAACGCGGATAGGGGTTTTCCAGTCTTGGGGTCGTAGAACTGACCACCCCGCAGTTCGGGATTCTCGGCATAGACGGACTCAATGGCCCCCGACTCAAGCATCTTGTTGAGCCCGGGGTATCGAAGCTGACCAGTCGATTTATCCTTGGTGGCTGACAAGTCCTTGATGGCTCTCTGTTGAATGGTGTCGGAATGCATGTCGGCCAGCATTGGAAAGTTATCACCGACATATCCCTTGATGAGATTGGGAATGAGCTGTGGAAGCATGTCATTCGCCATTAGCATCCAGCCATGAGTGAGGGCCTGCGTGAATCTTACAGCGCCTTCTGGTTTCATGTCTTTCGCGGCATCCGAACCAAATAGAGCAGTGAGAACGTTCTTGGCAAATACATTTGCTACCGCCGGGCGAATCATCTTCCCAGCGTATTCGTAGGTGCGATCCAAGAACTTCTGTTCATCTTCGGGTGTGTCAACTGCAGGTGGTTGTTCCACGGCATCGCTTTCGCCGGGCTCGTCAACAACCTCGTCGGTTGTGGCTTGGCTAGAAGCGATTTTTTGCCCTCGTTCAATGATTTCCTTTAACAGGGCACGATGGGTCGGGTCGGTTGGGGAGAGAGTCACATTGAATTGCTTGGAATAGTGTTCGGCGGCTCGTTGATATACGGAATCCGCGAAGTCGGTCTCCCCGTCTTGCGGGAAGATGGAGCTTTCGTCGAGGGGGTCCGGGGTATCATGGAGCGGCTCTGGTGAGGCAACATCAGTTGCTGGCGCTTCAGTATCCGCTGCTGGCGTCCCAGAGTCGGAGGAGTCAGCGGGAGCTTCGGGCGTCTGCTGCGAGATGAGGTCACTCAGTCCTGTCACGGGGGCTTCGTCAACCACCGTTACTGCGCTCGTCGCGGCTGTGGACATAGTATTCCTTGGTTGCTGAACGATGGGCTAGTCACGCTCGTCGCGGATTACCCAAAGCACTTTACGGTGTAGAGTGTACAGGCAAACAAAGGGGAGCGCAAGCGTCCTAGCTCAACAAGGAATAGACGATGCCAATGCGGTAGCCACCTAAAGGGAATATCTCATGGGAGACCAACTTGTGACCGCCAAGGGACGGCCAATGCTTGAGGTCATCCTCGGAGAAGGACCATTGGTGATCGCCGCCCGATAAATCGCCGCCGACATCGCCATCAATGGGATGAGAGATAATCGCAGCAAAGGAACGGGAGAGCCACTTCCTCGCAAGCGTTTCGGGGTCGCTTATGTGTTCAAGGGCCTCGCAGAGAACGAGGATGCTGGAACTGTGGGGCTCGACTTCCTCAACGTTGGCGTGCTGAAAGAGACCATTGGGAAAGCGTTCTAGCGCCTTCTTGAGTGATTCGCGGTTGCAGTCATAACCCATGATATTGTGCGTGGTTGCCTCGTGGCCGCTAATGTCAGCAGTTCCACAGCACAACTCGGTTATCAGGAGCGGCCATCTGGTCATCGGGAACGTGGAGATGGCGCGATGAAGATATTCACGGGACCTAGCAATGCGCTCCTTGTGAACATCGTCCCACTCGTAAACACGAATGGGAAGAGAAGCATGATGCGCCGTTCCTTCGATGCTAGTGCGAGGTTTTAAGGATTTCATTTTAGAGAATTGATGACCCGGTGGATGCCATCCTCCAACGAGATAGCGGCGTGAAACCCACAATCCTCACCACGGCTGATGTCGGCAACACGATAGAGAGAACCGATTGGTTTTCCAGCGGCTGTGTGGACTTTTGGGTGGTAGCCGACAGCCCGGCTCATTATTTGAACGAGTTCCACGAACGTTTTGCCATCGCCAGTTCCAATGTCAATTGCCTCGCCTATTGGGAACGCGCCCTCAACTGCCATCACAATCGCTCGCACGAGATCATCGATATAAATCCAGTCACGCACAGTTTCCGTGTTTCCCCATATCGCAACAGGGTCATCATGGCGCGTAACCCTTTGGAGAATCGCGGGGAATGGATATTCAAGCGACTGACCAGGACCATATCCGCTGAACGGGCGCAGGATTGTGATTGGCACTCCCTTTTGCGCAAGCGTCGTGGCGAATCGCTCGCCAACGTATTTCACGAATGCGTAGTTTTCGGTGTCTCTAGCATCCACTGCGCAGGAAGACATCCATACGGCTCGCTGGCGAGGCGGCCAGCGTTCAAGATACTGCGCCATCGCATAGTCAAGAGTGATGTCGTCAAAAGCAGCGACGCCCATCTTGTTGCGGGAGTCAATGTTGGACTTGGTGAGATTGGCCCCAAGGTGGAGAACAACATCAAACTCTTCGTCTCGCGGCCATCTGCGCACTTCACACCAATTCTGAAACGTGCAGCGATGTTGATAGTGACGGCTTCCCAATAAGCAGTCTCCATCATTGCGGGGGTCTATTGTAGTCAAAGCATAACCAGCCTTATATAGTGCTGGCACCACCGCTTTCCCAAGGAAACCCGCGCTCCCCGTTATCAACGCGGTATTCGGCGCTTTGCTGCGAACCTCCGGAGGCCGCAGAATGTAATTAGGAATGTCAAGTCCGGGCAGGGTTGAGTTTGTCATTTGATCCACCACGCATAAATTCCGAATACAATCATGGTCGTGCCAGCAACAAGCAAAAGAATAAACCAAGTCATTCTTGAGAAAATCAAATAGCTTGGGCATCCAGCAGAAGTAGAGGAACATTTGACAGGCACTGCAAGGATACCGGCTGCCCGAACGACCCGCCTGTGTTTGTGCTTTCTACCCATGTCTCTCCGCTATGACAAATTGAGTTCCGCACGCGGCGATGACGTAGTGCATCCTGACTTGCCATCCTGCCCTCTCAAACATTTTGCCATAGCTCTCGCCGGTCCATGCCCATTGATGATATTCGTAGTGTTTATCCGGGGTCTCGAAGGCTGGAGACGACGCAATGACAAAGCGCGGCAGTGGCTGGAACGCTGGCTTTGCTGGAGCAGCCAATCGCAGATGGAGAAGCAAATTGTGCGGGCGCACAAGATGTTCGAGTATCTCCGTGAGGATCATAACATCCCCGGCGCGGCAATTGGACTTGAGGTCTGTAAAGTCTTGGTAGGTCACATCCGCGTCATAGATGGCGCGTGCGTATTCCACATTCTTGGGCATGAGGTCATAGCCCCAACACTTTAATTGAGGATATTGCCGCCCGATTTCGTGTAAAAGACCGCCATTGCCCGCGCCCCAGTCAGACAGGGTTTTGATGCTAGGATGGATGGAAACAAGTTCGCCAACACGTGTTAGAGCTTCCACAAGACGCTCTCTATGGCCAGGCTCGTTGATATGGTCGGCAACCCCGCGGTCGGCGTGGAACTCAGGCGAGTGATAGACAGACTCGCCGGTCCATAACTTGAATTCAGCCATGCTATTGCACCAACGTCACGACTCCCATCTTTTCAAGCGCCCATGTCAAACGAGTCTCCAGTGAGTGCTCCCGGTGAACTCGCACCATGCCAGCGCGTGCAATCGCCTCGCGTTCGGCGTCATGTTCTGGTTTTGACCATTCCATGAGACTGCGCGCAGTCTGAGCAACATTGCCCGCTCGGTAGTAAACAAGGTCGCGCCCACTCTCGAACAAAACCATATTTTTATGGCCACTGCCCATTGTGCCAAGCAGCGGAGTCATCAAGAAATTTCCGCATGCCATGACCTCCGCGATTTTCGTTACCAACAACAGCGACAAGGACGGCAGGTTGAAGAATATCTTCATGCGCCGAATATCAACGGCCATCATCTCCATCGAGCGGCGAATGTCGACGCCATCAATGGTTTGATAGTTGCATTGGCCTAGCTTGAGCGGGGGATGCTCGAAACGATTGAGGGCTTCGAGGAAGGACATGCGAAGACCATAGATAGAACCAATGAAACCGAGACCGATGGTGCTGTTGGCAATGCATGTGTTATTCCTGGGCTTGAATACCTCCGTGTCAACCGCGAACGGACTCCAATGAGCGTGTCCGCCAACGAATTGCTCCTGGTCGTACAGTTCGGCGTCCTGCACGGCGGGAAAGAAGTGTTCACTGCCAACCCAGAATACTTGCTGGAAGTCAATTTGCTGGCCGTCGGCACGGCTGCTGGACTCATGGTAAAACGACGCTCGCGGGACCGCGAGGTTGCGCCATTCTAGGGCACCATAAACGGCATCAATCCAAGTAGCAATGTGCTCGGGACCGCTGATGAAGATGACATCGCAGGCTGACAGCGATTCAAGCGTTGGGAATTCGGCTTTCAACTTCTCGACAAGCGAGATGGGAACAACATCCCCACTGGGAGCCATTGGAGCCGGACAATTGGTGACATTGTGCCCCATGCGCCGCAGCGCCTCGGCCATTCCCTCGCAGAGGGACCATGCAGCCTGAATTGTCTTGGGGTAGAAGATATATATTTTACTCATCTGGCTGCCTCCCGGCTTCCCTTGCCAGCACCCCAACTACTCCACGATAGGCTTGCGCCCGCGAAGCGTATTCGATTACTCGATCCCACGACCTCTTATCAGCGGACTTGAACACCTCGCTTAGGGCCCGCTGCTCCCAATTACCTGCTTCCTGCTCCAACGCCGCTTGGAGGGCGTTTAGGGTAAGGGAGTTTTCCTCCACCACCGCCGCCAATGCTTGTCTTTGTGTTAGGGTCATCAACAGGGGGTGCCTCCAATTCAGCGGCATGAGCCGCTGCCTCATTTACTTTCCCAGTCAAGTCTAGCACAGCCTGAGCGGAAGTTCCAGCAGTGGGCAATCCGCCAGTGCTCAGCAGCGCGACTCGCACATCCGCCGGGAGTTCAGTCCACTTAACAGCCACGGAAACGTTGAAACGAACCTCCGGCTGCGGCGGTGGCGGATTGGGGTCCGACAGAGCATCAGCTTGCTTCATGCCCGGAATCGTGGAAGCTAACGGCCCAGCGAAGGCCCGCTTGTTGAACACATCGGGATTAGCTGCGGCCAGCGAGAATGCCTGTAACAATGTGTTGCGCTTGAATTCATCGTCAGCGGCCAGCGTTGACCCGGCTTCGGGGATAAGTTCAAGGTCTTCTTGAATTTCCATTGGGTCAACCACGATGCTGCGAGCCTCGCCGTTTGAGAACAGCGAAAGCGCATCAATCCTATCCGTCTCACCCCTCTGAATCGTCATCGGCTCGTTCATTTGCTGCTGGGTCATTGCGAGATTGAGATTTAATTGATCGTATAGATACAGATTGATTTGCATTAACTCATCAGCGGTAACGGAGTCGGCGGACTTTTGTTGGAACACTGCAGTCGTGGCCAGCCGTCCACTGGACGGGATCGTCTCCGTCCCGGATGCAAAATCATTGATGAGCGGTTCAACCTGCTGCATCTCCCGATTCAGCATGGCTTGATCCTGCCATGCTTCGGGCGGGAAGGTAGGGTCAAACAGCAACTCGATGTCCCCCATGTTCTTGACCGCCATCCCACTCCAATCGGCGCGCTCGAAGTGGGAATCTTGAACATCGGCGGTGTCGAGCACCTTGAACTTAGGACGGAGTTTCTTGTTGATGAAGTCGCTGGTTTGGTTGGCGCGGGCATTGCGAAGCTGCATGAGGAAACGGCTGGCACGAATAGCTGACTGACCTATGCCGCCAAGCAGGTCGGGAATCAGCACAAGTTCCCGGTAGATGTACTTGCCATAGGTATCCCAGGGATAGTACATTCCACCTAGGTAGTAACCCTGCTCTCCAATCCAGTCAATCCTAATGCGCCCGTCGTCCTGGATAGAGTGCCGTTCGAGGATGTCGTACCGCTTACCGCGAAGTTGAGCGGTCAAGCGAGGCTCGGTCTGCGATATGGCATCGCGTAGAATCTTTCGCAGCTCCTTTTCTCGCGTGGCCGTTGACCCAGCGCCGTCGGATTCATCAACCATCTTTTCAACCGCCCCGAGGTCAAAGACGGGGATCACTTGGCCGGATTCGTCAACCGTTTGCATCTTGGCATAATAAACAAGACGCGCGGTGTCCCATTCGCTATGTTCGATGATGTAAGCGGATTTATCAAGCGATTGGAAACCAGGCTCTGGATAACAATCGCCGATGAAAAGCGCCTGCCCGACGGGACCTTCATACTTCAAGGTGGGATTGTTGAGGCTAACCTCGGGGCCGAATTGTGCAAGGAGCTGAGCCAGCTCTGTCTCATCATGCGTGGGGCCCAACTCAGCAATCGCTTGGTCAATCTCGTCTTGCGGAGCACCTTGAAGCCGCATCGAAGTTGCACGGTCGAGGGTCGAGGTCTTGCGGCGCAGCCGCTTGTTGGTCTCAACTTTGTTCCACCAGGTCTTCGAGACATTCCAGCCAAACGTCGTGCAACCGTCTACTACTCCGCGCAAGACCCGCTGCCAACCGCCAAGGTCCCACTGACGGTACACCAACGCCGTTGTCTTGTCGCGTTGCTCCTGCGAGGTACCTCCACGAACCCGCAAGTTTGGCGGAGACGCGGCTAGTCTCGCGGTCTTCTTACGCCGCATGACAAAATGGTCGGGAAGGGCGACGTTGGTACGATTCGTGATCTCCTTGTTGTTCTTGTCGAGAAGAGGCTTGACACGGCAATTTATCGAACGATAAATCTCCGCAAATTCACCATAGTAGTTGTCGTTGAACCAATCACGGGACTTTGTGTATTGGGCTATGCATTCCTCGACATATTGGCTGGGGTTTGTGACTTCGGGCATGAATCACCTCGTTGCTAATAGCCGCGTCCAGTGGACGTTCTAGTAGCCGACGCTAGAATACACGGGAACGAACTCATCGAACAAGCCGCCCATCGCGGGACGGACAAAACTGGGCCTCGCGGTCCAAATATAATGGCGAGCATCAATCAAATGCTTGCGGTAGGTTTTGGGTTTCTCTTGTCCTGGCCGCTCAACGACTCCAGAAGGATAGCGAACATTGGCATATTCGTTCCTCAACTCAACACAGGTCTTGAACACGCGGGACAGTGGAATCATCATCTCCCCATTCGTGGTCATGGCCGGGGAGGGCAGCATTCTCTCACCAATTGCGTCCCTCGCGGCAGCAAGCGACTGCTGACTCTTGAGCGCCGGATAGAATGATAAACCATGTTTGCGATACGCCTCGAAAAAGTCGCCACCCTCGTCGCTGTTGGCTGCCGAACCGTGAGTGTCCATGATGCGCTTGATAGTACGAAGATGATGGCCATTAGACCATCCAAACGAGTGCGGTTTGACGTGACTGTCGGACTCAATCCAATTTATAACCTGGGCATATTCACGGACGCTATATTGCTCGCTGGGCCAAAGCTCGCCGCACACCACACTGTCCCCACTCTGCGAGAAAGCCTCCCACAGAAATCCATGCGGGGTTCTCATGTGCGGGTCGCAACCCATCCAAACACTCCACTCACTTGGATTGCTGACATCAAAGGGATCACAGTCCACGGCGTCCGGCTTGTACTCGCCATACATCAGCTCACCCTCGGTGGCCCAAGGGTCAATCTCCATCTCTTGCATCCATCTGGCTTCGCTTGCATATTTGGCGCGCAGAGCGGCAATGCGCTCTGGCGTCATGGAAGCATCGGCGTCATAATGCACGCGAAGAACGCCAATTCCGGCACCAGGGCAGCCAGCGGGAATACGGCGAAGCGTTACACCCTTGGTTGGACTCATGCGTAAGGCCACTCCACTTCCTGCGCGGGCCGCGTCAGTTCGCAGAAATCAGATGGCTTGACGCTGCTAATAGCGACCATCTTAGGAACCCGCGTGGCCAACGCGACGTCCAAAGCCTCGCCAAACTTTTCATGATCCGCAGCTTCATCGAAGAAAACAATTGTCGGGTGGTAGCCGCGAATCTTATCGGGATTTTTACCGGGCAGCGCAACACCACGCGAGCCATTTTTGAATTCCATGATGTTATACGCCTGTTTATCACGCGGGCGATCAATGGGCCAAAGTTGCTTGAGATATTCGTCCTGCTGCTCCCAAAGCGTCCAGCAATAGTCAAGCGGAATCAAGGATCGCTCTTCGTCCTGCGCCATGAAAATCGCGGTTGTTGCAGGAACCGTCATTTCCGCATGAAGGCAGAGAGCCGCGCAGAACCACGTAGCCATCAGTGTGCGGGATTTCTCAATAAGCAAGACAGGCTCAGCTTTCCATGCCGCAGCGATGTCAGCAAAATACGCACGCATGGGAAAGGGCTTATATGGGTGCTCCGCATCCTGTTCATCCTTTGTTTTCGTATGTTTTTGCATCCACGTCAATGGGTCCACTATCGGGGCCGCTTGTGGATTGTGATGCAAGAACAATCTTCGCTCGTCCGGCGTCAAGGAATCCCAGATTGATCGTAACCCCCCCAAACTGCCCACCAGACTGGCTTGTTGGATCGACATTCAAGGCTCCGGATTTATCAAGAATCTTCATGGCAACTTCTTTGTCGTTGTTGTTGAGATGAATCTCGGCAACATCCACCGCCTTGGGGATAAGCCCAGCGATGCGCGACTTCGATACTTCCATGATGCGAGTGATGTTGCTCTTACGCAGAATGTTGCTGACGGTTTGCGGACTGATTCGGCAGTCGCGCGCGATGTCCCGGTAACTAAATCCTTCAAGATACTTGGCGACGACAAACTTGGTCATGCGTTCGTTGACCGGGGATTCACCTTTGGGAATCCTGCCACGGCCTCGCGGCGGCGCAGCCTGCCACTTATCAAGCATGGCTTCGGTTTCTTGCTCGGCAATCTCTTCCAGCGTCGGAGGCGGGGGCGGCACAGCGGCGAGTTCGGCATACTTTCGGATGCGCTCGCTGCGGGTGGCGGGATCGAAATACCTGGTCACGTTTTTCAAAGCTCCTCTATTTGAAGCTAAGGCCGACAATTTCATTATCACATCCAAGCCCCACCATTGTTGCTTGATAGCGCACCATCACATCTTCTCCATTCGCCCGCCGGATTTATACGCCGGAACACTGCGTCCCTCTCTGCGAAGGTAACTGAGCAAAATCGCCTTCGCCTGTTTCTTCTTGCGAACAATCTTACCGCCCTTGCCAGAATGGAGTCTCCTAGCTTCGAAGAGCGGCATGACATCACCAGAAGGCATCTCAACACCTCCACCTTGCAGTCCGTCCTCCTCTAACACAGTGAGCGCGTTTCTCAATTGCCGCATCAGTTCCTTTTGAGACTCTCTGCTCGTCGGAACGGAACCGTTCATATGCCCTTCATGCAGGGCAATCGCTTTCTTCAACCATCGGATCGCGCTCTGTCCCCACGCACTATAATTCATGTGTCCTCCCGAGTGGCATCCGCCATAATTGGCAAGGGCACCCACCATCCCATTGGGAGTGAGGAGGCAGGCCGCATGAGCGGCGATGGGCGGGGTGCCCTTGCAAGCACACAGTACATCTACTCGCTAGCAAGACGCAAGCCGCGAGTGATACCAAACCATCCACCCCACCACGGCCTTACAGCGCAGCGCGTCCTCCACTCGAAGCTCCTGCAAACGGAAAAGCTCGCCGCGCTGGGAGCAAACGATCACCGGCGCAGTCTATGAGACGAACAACCCCGACCCAGCTCCCCGTGCGCGCTGGTCCCCCGCGTCTCGGCGGCCAGCATCGTGACGGCAGACGGCACTGACTTTGCAGCGCACGATATTGCGCACGTCGGCGAGTAGATGCGCTTCTACTGTACATAGCTGTGTGCCACCTGGGGATTTCGACCGTCCGCAGCGAGTTCAGCAAGGTGACTGGCACGATACAGATGGACGACAAGAACATCGCCAAGGCCACCGTAGACGTGACCATCGACACGGCAACGATGAATAGGTGCGTAACAAGCAGAGCATACAGGACTTACCGCAATTTTTCAAAATAATTTTTGAAATTTTACCAGCGGTGTGTGGCGGTAGCCTGCATTGCACTAGCAATACCCACCCCATGTCTTTGGGGTACCCGTACTAGTACCTACCGCCAAGTTAACATAATACATCTTATAGGACACACTCAAGTAAGTCCCTTGCTATCACATAGATACAAGCAACAGTGCGGAGTACATCACCCCCATAAGCCATTCCCGAGCATGACGTGAAGGCAGCACTGGTATCCATTGGGTGACATTTTGTGTCACTTGCGCGCGCGTCGGCCCACTCGTGGTAGGGAGCAATAGGTGAGGAGTAGTAGATTAGTTTAGGTACATCTTTTCATATATGGATTTTAATAGATTGCGAAGATTTCACGATTTGGGTGCCGTATGAGTCTATGGGTCTTTTGGCGCACACACAAGTGACACTTTTTGTCACAGTGACACTTTTTGTCACATGGGTGACATTTTGTGTCACTTGCAAGTGACATTTTTTGTCATCTACTATGGCATACGGGGTGTGTCTATTTGTTCACACTTGCATTTTGACTGCCGTATGGGAATAACTATTTTTGCGAAACTAGGTACTAGTACATAGATTTCACTTGACACGAGTAGCTGGTTTGTTCTAGATTCGTTGCTGGGACGAATGCAAGGCGAACGCCCAGGAAGGGAAGCAAAAAATGAGAGACCGCGCGGTCGTATACACCGACGGACAGTCATCATATTCGCCCCGCTGCCAGGATGCGCGAGCGGGCGGTAGGCTGCCCCTCGGCCAGGCTGCCACGCGCGTGCGGCAACTCTGCAAGGCGGCGGGCAAAAAGGTGACGCTGCTGGCCGCAAGGGTCGCACTCCGCGATACGCATGACGGTGAGTGGCATCACACCTCGCGCTACGCCAATCGCACTGACTACTACGATGTCGCGGCGGCGGTCGCCTGGGCGACGCGGACTCCCGCTACGAAGCGGCTGGAAGAAATGCGGGCGGCGATGCGAGCGGCCACGCTCCAGCGTCCGAAGCAGCGCCCCCACGCAAGATCCACCTACGACTACGTGGCGGTGGCCATGCAGAGAGCGGGCGCGCACCCCGATCTTCTCTACGCTATTCGGGTTCGAATGCGGTCGGGCGAGCGCGACATCCGCGCAGCTATGGCGCGTCACGCC
>Ga0209323_10000481_pt1 | contig 25676 bp, 41 predicted proteins | sample Rifsed19ft2_FD_184014 | JGI IMG/M metagenome (GOLD analysis project Ga0209323, IMG submission 184014) | Soil microbial communities from Rifle, Colorado, USA - sediment 19ft 2 (version 2) | ecosystem: Environmental > Terrestrial > Deep subsurface > Rock core/Sediment | place: Rifle, Colorado...
CGTCCAGGGCTTTGGTGTCGATCTTACCCTTGAAAACGTCCTTCAGCTTTCCGCCCAGCTGGCTGACCTGCTGGATCTGGTGGTTCATACTGGCCACGTCGAACAGGGTGCGCCCCTTGTTTTCGCTGGCCACCTGTTTGCTGACAGCGTTCAGCCCGGTTAGGGCGCTTTTATATTGGTTGGCCGACGCGTTGACGTCCGCCAGGTTTTGCTTTTGCTGGGTCAGGGTGTCGCGCATGGCCTTATTGCCCTGGGTGAGTTGCGCCTGTTGTTCCTGGAGCCGTTTCAGATCCGCGGCGTAGGTCGTACTGGTTTTATCCAGGGCGGCGATCTGGTCCTGGGTGGCCTTTAATTCGGCCCGGTTGGCTTTCAGTGCCGCGTTGGTTTGTTGAAGTCCGGCATTGATCTGGTCCTCCTGGGCGTCCAGCTTTTGGAGCGCGGCGGTCATTGCGTCGATGCCTTTGATGAACCCGTTCGGGTCAAATTCGCTGGATGCGATCAGCGACTTGTCTTGCGTAGGTTGTGCCATGTCACGAGGTTTTTATTTGTTCAACTTATCCAGGACCTTTTTGCGTTGATCGGCCTCCTCGATAAAGAGGCTAAGTTCCTGGTAAAATTCGCCTACCGAATACTGGAGGAGCCGGTCCCGTTCACTTATCACGCCCTCGGTCATGCCCCTGATCAGTAGCTGTAATTTCCGCTCGTGTTTGGCCGCCTGTTCGATCAGCTGGATGGCTCCGCCGTAGCCTGGCTTGCCGACAATTCGCTGGCCGTCGAAACAATTTGAGAAAGCCCCTTTAAGACCTGCCCAGAGTGCCTCATGATACCGGTCCACCAGTTCAAAAAAAAAGACTGTAGCGATATATCCACGGCCATGACGGTCATTTTCTGGCTGGTCACCTGCTGGGTCCAGGCGTCCGGCATTTCGTCATTAAACAGCAGGTACACGGTGCAAAGGCCCATGCATTGCTTCACCGGGTCGGCCATTGTTTCGGCCAGGTTTTCCAGTTCCATCGCTTTGGCGTATGCCTGTTCGTACTTTTCCGGGCTCGCCGACCGGAGTATGGTTTTCAGCTGGCCGGTGATCGTTTTCACGTCATCCAGCGCCAGGCCGTGGCCGTATAGGTCCAGCACTTTCTTCGCCGCCAGCTGTCGAATGAACGGCAAGGAAAACAGATCCAGGAACGCCCACCACTTGTTGCCGTAGGTGTCAGTGTGCAGCAGGTAGGTTTCGCATGTGCCACCGGTCAGGCTGTTCGCGTACACGCGCACGGGGGTGGGTTGCCCGTTTATGGTTCTGGTTTCCGTCTTTGTCAGTGATAACATGCGCCGAAGTTAATCGTTGCCGAGGTATTGGTACAACGAATTATCTAAAAAATCCCGGTGAAAGGTCCAGTTGTAATAGCGCAAACAGTCCAGCAGGTGGGTTTTCCTTTTGTCGTTTGCCTTGTCGATCTCGCCATTGTCGCCCACCACCACGCTGTTCAGATCCGTGGTCAGGTGTGGGCATTGCCTGGTGTTGATCCGGTACCCTGGGTGTTTTGAAAATAGCGAATTTGTCAGCACGCGCGTGTTGCGGATGGACGGGTTCGCGCGCGGTACTTTCACCTGGGTGGTGCCCAGGACCAGCTGCTGGCGAATGATCTGGTAATAGGTCCGGTTCCCTTTGCTGATCGCGCTCCGGGCCTGGCCACTGGCGTCACCCGTCACCATAAAAAAGGCGTCCGGGAAGTTGGCAATGATGTGATCGGTCAGCGCCCATATGTCCGAGTTCAGCAGCCGAAATTCTTTAAAGATGTGAGCCCATTCGGTGTCGTGCTGGGCGAATAGGCAGGTGATCGGTTCCACGTTAAAATCGAACGACGCAAACAGGTGGTGGTCGCTGTCGTAGCCACATTCCAGGTGGTGCTTCTTTTCGTCGAACGCGTACGCGAACACGTTGGCCGGTTTGGCAAATTCCCAGGAGCCGTCGATGAACTGGCTGTATAACTGGTCGTCCATGTTTCCCCAGTTTTTCCACTGTTCAGCTGTTACCCAGGGGTTATCGTGTGGGCTGGCATCCTGGTAATAGTACGGCGCCACCAGGCACTTCTCCTGCCACGGTAAATACACGCGCGTGCGCACCCAGGTCATCGTCGGGTTGAATGTTCCCAGGATCAGCGGCGTCGGCATGCAGTCGATTATCCACGACCCGGCGCGGCTTATACACATTTCAAAAGTCTTTTCCTGGAGCTCCTCGACCTGTTCCAAAAAAAAGCCGTTACATTCCAGACCCAGCATCCAGGTGAGCTCCTTGTCGCGGTTGAACTCCTCGCCCGCGAAATAGATCCGGGAGCCGTACTTAATGTTCTCCACAAAGAAATTGGACTTGTCCCGGTTCCATTTCCAGTTCGGTGATTTGCCCAGTATTTTGCCCATCGTGGGGAGGGTCGTTTCCTGGATATTGGTAAAACTTTTACGCAACACGTACCACTTCGAACCAGGAAAGATCCGGCACAATATGATCAGCGTGACCAGGCTGGCGAATGTCTTACCGCCCCGGATGGCGCCACCGTAGAACAGGTAGCGGTAGTCCACGTCGCCAAAAGCCGCGGCGAGCACCAGGTCGAAAAAATTGGTTTGTTTGGGGTTCTTTGTCAGGTCGGCCGTGATCATGGGAGCGGGGTTTTCGTGATTGAGTGGCTTAACATTTCGCACGCCCTGGCCACCGCGTCCGCTGGGTCCATCCCTTCCGCGTATAGGCGCAGGGTGGCCCGTAATAGGGTCAGTTCATCCAGGACCGAACCGATGCCGGTCAGCTGGTCAATGATGTAGGTGATATCGTCCGCTGGTGATGCCATCCGTGTCAACAAATTGCCGCTCGTGACACGAATAAAAAAAGGCCCGGCGCCATCACGACGCCGGACCCTGCGCAGGGTTCAGCCCTTACCCTTGTGGGCTTTCAGCTGGCTGCGTTTTTTTCCTCGGCGTACCGAAGGCCCAGGGCGCAAAGCCCACGGCACCAGCAGCCAGGATCTGACCCTCAACTTCGAGGGTGATTTCTTCCACCCCTTCGCCCAGGTCGGCGTCGGCTTTCGCTTTCAGCGTGGCCGTGCCCTCGCCCTGGCTAACGATAAGACCCGCGTAGGGGTCCTCCGGGAAGTCGGGGTCCTGTTCGATTGTGAAAACTGTCGGGTCGCTGGATTCAATGACCAGGGAGCCCTCTTCAACTTCCGCGTCCGCGCCAGTTGAATCGACGGGTTTGCCTAATTTAAAGGGCAACACCTCGTCCGTGTGTAGTTGGAAACTCATAGCGGTTCCTTTGATTTTAAAGTGTGAATAAATAAAAGTGATCGGCCACCGCTGGCACCGGCGTCGTGCCCGGTTTTCCCGCAGGTAGTCGATGACCTCTTTGGCAATGATATAAGCGAACAGGCCCCAAATTACGAGCTGGGCGTAAAAGCGCATTTTGATAGCGATGGAAACGGCCAGCATGATGCCCATTAGGACGGTCATGTGGCAGATAAATTTAGCGCGGCGGTTCATTTGCATGGTTGAAGGGTTTACTGGTTAATTTCCCCGGCGTCGTCCAGTGTGAACATAGCCATCGGGAACACCACATGGGACAAAAAGCGCACCCAGATCGGGCGCCCCGCCATGATCGCCTCCCGGTCCTCTTTGCTGGGCATCCAGGCCGATAATGTGAACGGGTACGGCGGGCCGTCAATGATGCCCTGGTGCGCGAACCCGGCGAACGCATACCCCGGAGGGTCCTCGGCCCTATCCATAACGGCCTGGAATATCGGCAGCCCGCTGCATTGTTCGTCCGTCATACTGGGCGGCTTTCCGATTTCCCTGGCCCCGTCGAAGTTGATCGCTAACATATAAAAAGGGTTTAAATGATAATCCTGCGGCCACCTGGTAACACGATCTCGGTCGGTTCGGCCTCCGCCGCTTCCACCTGGACCTTCTGGACCGCTTTGCCCTCGACCCGGTCTTTGATCGCGTTGATGGCATCCTGTTTCACATAATCCGACTTTGAAAACAGGAGCTGAAATTGGACCAGCTCCATGATCTGGCGCATGTTGAATTTGCGCTCCACGTTGTCGAACCATCCCGGTAAGATCCGCCGCAATTCATCCGCCATCGCTGTCGGCAGGTCCTGGATCGTAATGTCCACCTCCAGCATCTGTTTCAAAAGGGACCGCTTTGTCAGGTACGACGCCGACGCGTTGGCCCTTCGTTTTCCATTGGGTTTGAAGCCGCTCGCGAAAGGGTTGCCACCTTTAACTTTGAGCGCCTTTTTTGGGATTGTGTCTGGGATCTGGTCGTCCGCCATAGTGCTCCGCCGTGTTGATTGCTCGTAGAACAAACTTAACGGGAAAAAACGACGCGGCCAAAAGTGCACAAAAACGACGGTTTGCGTGCGAAAAATAGCAGAAAGTGATACAATGGGCGGGGCAAATGTTCAAAAAGGGGGCGAAGTTGCAAATGACGAAAAAAGCCCCTCCCGAAGGAAGGGCTCACTTGCAGAGGCGGGCTGTAAAGCCGGGACCACCGGCGGGGCGTATGCTTAGGTTATTATGGCGCAGGGAGCGAGCCGCTTATTCATTCGGAAATATTCGGCCCGTGTTGAACTCCCGCGGTTGTTTACCCTGGCGGTGCATTATTCCACCAGGTGCCCAGGGCATTCCATTTGCCCTCCCGCGTGTCAGTCTTGTATGTAGTCCATGATCTTGCCGGTCGATTTCTGGCCCTCCAATAATTCGGCGCCGGTGTTGGTGACGATCGCCGTGTGGTGTGGGTGATGGTTCTGGGCCAGGTACTCGATCAGCGGCCGGACCGCCTGGGTAAATTCGTCGTAGGCTTTGCCGGGTCCGCAGCCGGTTGCCATTCGACGATCCAGGGCCGCGGCCAGGAAAGCGCCAGCGATCTGGATCTTTTCGAAGTCGGTCTTTGCGTCCATCTTGTCGCAAATGGCCGCGTCCCAGTGTTCGGGCCACGCCGGATAGTGCCCGCTCTTTCCCAGCACCTGGGTGAGTAATCGTTGCGCCGCTGTTTCAAGTTCGTTGCTGGTGTTCGTGGCCACGTCGTTGGCGATGGTCCGTTTGTGTCGGTAGATCTGTTCGCGCCGTTCGTCGGCGATAAGTTGTGCACCTGTCATAGTGTTGTTGCAAGCAAGCCACTACCAGTCTGCTCTTTCGGGCAGTGACTTTATAAAACAAAATTGAGGGGAGAAATTAAAAAGAAGTAGGCAACTGTAATGCGTTCCGAAGTAAAATATATTGCTTCATGTTAAGCCAGAATTTACCACTTTCAAACCTTTTAATAGTAGCAATTCCCATTCCTGTTAGTTCAGCAAGTGCAGCCTGTGAAATGCCTAATTCGTTACGTCTTTTTTGAATGAATGCGGCTATTTTTAAACGATCTTCATTAAGTTGTTTGTCTGTCATATCAATTTGCTTGTTCGTTATTAATCTCACTTTCGCCCCATTCTTTATTAAGTCGCTGCATTTTTGATTTATATCTTTTTGAAGGACGGGTATACATTTCATCATTTAATCTTTCGCTGATATACCAATCGTCTTTGGTTGATCCATCAAATTGATGAACAGTTGAAGGTATTAGAGCAAATTCAATATAACTTTCTTTATCATCTAAATCAGTAAACTTTAATCCAGGAACATGCTCATTAAACTTTTCGATTAAATCAATAGAAATTTTATAAAGGTTTACAATTAATTTTCCGGTCAATCCTGTTACACGTTCGCCAACATAGTAACCCTTAATATCAAATCTGTCTATAATTTCATTTTTCACTTGCTTCCCATCAACGAAAACAAATGCTTCACCTTCGTTTAAAGGATGCCCCGAATTTCTCAGGGCGTTTTCTCCTTGTAAATATTCTATTTGCATATTGAAAAGTTTAAAGGATTACACACATTGCATAATTATAACGACCATGTCCGTATCCAATTTGGATGCGTGTTTCTTTCCCTACTGTTTTAAACTGAAAAACACCACCGGCACCCATTCTTCTTTCTGCAACGTAGAAGCCTTTTTCTCTAAGTTCCTGCACTCTTTTTGAAACTAAACGATTGTTGTGAATTGCTGAAGAAACTTCAGACGGAATTTTATTAATTGTAGTCATTTTGTTTTTCGCCGTGATTATAGAGTTGCCGCCTCTTTTTGTTTGAATTGATATATTAAATATAGTATCATTTTTGATACCAATCAAATATTTTGCAAACTATTTTTAAAATAATTTTACCCCTCAATTTCAAAGAACTACCCCTCAATTACCCGTGGCCTGACTTGCAACATGGGGTTTGCCGCTATTTTGGCTGAAAATCAACCCCTAACTGCACCTATCACGGCATCTTCACCTATACATGGTCTGACTGCCGCCAATTCCAAAACAGGCGGCAAGCCCTGTCCGATTTTTGAATGTTGAAAATTATGGTTTCCAGTTGTCGGCGATCCAGTGGCCCACGTAATATCCCACCCAGGCTCCCAGGACCGGAAAGCCGAACCGGATGCCCACGATGTCCCTGGCCAGTATCAGGCCGCCGGTGTTTTTCATTGCCAGCATCACCAGGGCGCCGACGCCGATGCCCAGGGCGGCACCCAGAACGATGCAAAGCCCGGTTATTTTGATCTTTCGCATGATTGTGCTACCGTCGAAAACCCCGGTAAAGGCTTTTATTATTTTGGCGCAGCTTGCCCATCAGCTGTTTGCGGGTAATCTGGTCACGTTCATCGCTGACCGGTTTCCTGGGCTTGTGAACGAACACCACCTCCTGGGTGATGACCTCCCTGGTGAGCGGGTTTTTGGTCAGGATCTTAGCCCGGATTTTCAGCACGACGCCACCCCATTGCCTGGCGCTGGCGCGGGCTTTCTTTAGGCTGGTGTCGCGATCCAGGAGGACCAGGGTGTCGATCGGTTCGTGGAGGGCGCGCTTTGGATAGACCTCGAACAGTATGGCGGTCATAAGTTCGCCCGGTTTCTTTCCAGGAAGATCGTGTCCACATGGATGCAATACGCATACTCCGCGGCCGTGTTGCAAATGTCCGCCAGGCGATCGAGCCGGTGATGGACGGGCGTAATGGCGCCCAGCATTTCCCCGTGGATCGTAGCCATCTGGTCGGATAATTCCAGGCGCCGGGCGTCGGTAATACCGTAGGCGTCGTGGGTATAAAAGGCTTTCGGGTCCACCAGGACCGGGCGCCAGGGCTTAACGTACGCGACCTCCTCCGGGACCAGTAGCTCCAGGTTGCCACACTTAGGGCATGCGCACCGGTCATCGGCGGCGCCTTTCACCGGTTTGGTAAGATCCGCAACCGTGCCCTTCCATCCACACGGGCACGCGCAAAGCATTTGCCCTGCGTATTCCAGGTGGCCCTTCTTATGGCGCTCGGTTTCATCGGTCCAAAACTTTTGAATTTCGGCCTGGATATTCTCCAGGACCGGAATGTATGACCCGCCGGGCAGGGTCGGTATGTCCTGGGCCATTAAAAAAAAGATCTGACCGGCAGCGCCGTAGAACGCTTTGCGGATTTCACTGTATTGGTCCGCGGGTAAGGATGCACGGCTCACGCCACACCGCTGGAGGTATAGCGTGAACTGGTGCTCGACTTTAAAAATGATGTCCGTGGGTTTCAGTTTCATGCGTTGATCAGTTTTTAAATGGCAAATTGTTTACACCGTTTTCCGGCGGTGCTATCTTGAAAAATGACCGGACGGCCATCTCGCTTTGGGTCATGGTCATGGTCAACCGGCCCAGATAGATGCGAATGTTCGCCAGCATGCGAACCGTTTCCAGGATGCGCGCTTTGCTGGCCTCCTCGTCCTGGCTTTCCACGATCGGCTGGGTGATCTTCAGGCGGCCCACCTCGTCCACGGCCACGACTGAAAAGCTGGGCGCGATGTTCATGGTGTACTTGTTGAAGCCTGGCGTGTATAGCTGAACGACGCCAGCGATGTCGTGCTTTTTAAGTATGTCCGCGATTTCTTTGGCGGCCATTTCGAGCTTCGGGTTCTGTTCACCCGTGCCCATTGAGGGAGGTTTACTTTTGTCCATCTGTATCGGGTTTATTGTGTGAAAAAATCCAGGTTTTCTCCGGCTCTTTATTGCCGAAGTGTTTAGGTGCACAGATCGGGCAGGTCGGTATGTGATCCCGGTAAAAGCCCACGGCTTGCTGGACCATCTGGGCAAATTGATAGTTGTTGATCATGGCCTCGCACAATAGGGCAAAGACCTCGAACGGGTCGCCAGCGATCGCCAGGTCCAGCTCCATGATCGGTTCGCCCTGGGCGTCTTTGTTGCCGGTGTCTTTGGCTTTGAAGTGGATCTGAACGTCCGGCGATTGCATGTACTGGGTCAGCCAGTCACGGTCGGCATCGGTCATCGTGATGTAAAGATCCTGGCTCAACGGGGCGGCGCCAGGTACCGCGCGGTCCGCCTGGGCCTTAATGTGGCGCAGGAAGTCGTAAAGATTTGTCATTTAAAAGGTTTTGATTTTGGGCATTAAAAAAGTCTTTGAGGTCCTGGCCAGGGCATAGCCATTTCAGCAGTCCGGTGGGATCGTCCACCTCGATGGCCGTGATATTGCGCGGGTCCGGGTTGCCGTTGATGTGGTACTGGCGCTCCCACCTTGTGCTGGCCAGCATATTGTGGCGCATGCATGGCTCGTCATGGTCCTCGTAGGCTTCCATTTGCCAGATCAGCGTCACACCTTTGCGGCCGTGTTCGTCCAGTAATTCCAGGTAAACGCGCACCTGGACCAACGGCGGCCTAACGATCACAGGTGGGTCCTCCCAGAACATTCTCTCCCTGGGTTCCTTATTCCAGGCGGTCCATATTTTCAACTTGGTGCTCATGCGATACGGTGTTCAGGGTCCAGCTGGATCACGCCGATGCGAACCAGTTCAAAAAAGCACTCCTTCAGCGCGTGAACGTCGCCACCCGCCTGGTGTTTATTGTCAAAGTCGCGGCCGAAAAGTTTCAGGTAAAGCTCCTCCAGCTTTGGCCACTTGTATCGCTGGGCCATCCTGGAATAGCTGGACCGGTGGCCCTGGTTGAAAAACGGAATTTTAGCCCATTCGGTGCTGGCCTCTTTCGTGCAAATTTTCACCAGGCGCTTGCCCTTTACGTCGTACCGGATCATTTCGGCGCCGAGCACCTTGTGATCGAAGTCCATGTTATGGCTGACCAGGTACACGGACTGCTCCAGGTCCTGGCAAAAGTCCTGCAGCGCGCCAGGCAGTGGCACACCGTTCAGCATACTGGTGGGCGTGTTGAACCCGTGCTCGATCCAGAACTTATCGACCGGGATCTCCCAGCCGTCCGGTTTGATCAGCAGCTCGCGCTGGCTTAATATTTCGCCTTTAAGGTCGCAGGTCATCCAGGCCAGCTGAATGACACGGGGCCAGTTTTCCAGGTCTGTCATGGGCGCTTTCCAGTCTTTGGGGAGTCCGGTTGTTTCGGTATCGAAGAAGGTGATCATTCGGATCGTGTGGGGAGTTTGGTTAAAAATTCCAGCACCGACGGGTCCACTGGGAGGCCCGTGATGTTGGATTGTCTTATCATGTCGGTGATCAGCTCGATCGTGCCAGGCAAAGGTAAACGGTCATAAAGTTCGGCGAACGCGTTGGCCTGGACCTGGGCCATCGGCATGTTCACGTCCGGCCGGTCCCGGTCCTCCTGGCTTTCAGCATCCGCCCAGGTGAGGGCGATGTGCTTTTCGTCCTGTAATCCCTGGGCGCGCAGGTCCTGGTAAAGATCCACCCAGGTGGCATAGCCCAGCTCGATGATGTTCAGCTGTTTCATTTGTCAGGGGTTTAGCGTGAATTTAATGACCCAGACCCAGGGGTTGATATCCCAGCTGGGCCGGCCGTTTAATTGCATCCATGTGAATTTGAACCCGTCCAGGAAAGTGCCGATTGGGCTGCCTTTACAGGTGAGCTCAAGTTGGAACTCGCCCTTTTCAGTGTTCGGACCGTCGCGCAAAATTCCCCGCTCGACGCCCTCGCGTTTCGCGTCGGCCTCGGTGATGTCGTGCAGCCGTTGCGGATGGGTGTCCTGGTTGGTCAGTATGTACCGGGCCATCCATCGCGGCATGTGGATTCCTGGGCGGGTTTTCCCAGCCCATACCGGCTTGTCGCCTTCGGCCATGAACCCGTGCAGGATCTTTGACCGTTCGGGTCTGGGTAGGTCCCGCGGTTTGGTCAGGTCGTACCCCTGGCCCGCGTACCAATTCTCGCGGACCCACAACGTGGTACCGAGCCCACCGTATCGGCTGGCCACGGTCACGTCGTTTCCGGTTTCACCATCCAGGAACACCGCCCAGAAACGCCCGGACCGGTCCAGGTATTCCATGCGCAGGAACGTGTACCGGTCAGGGTTTTCATTGATCTGGTCCAGGCCAGCCAAACGCCGGGTTTCGGTCTTGTACTGGTCGCGGATCGGGTTAATTAGTGGAACGCTTACTAACAAGGGCTTCTCCCTGGTCAGCTGATCGCTGGTTGGTTGTGTCACGGGCACCGCTTTGGAATGATGAAATTGGTTTTATGATAGCGTAATTCCCGGCCAGGATCTTCTCCAGGAGGTCGGCCTGGTCGATGGCGCTTTGTTCGGCTTCATGGGCCAGCTTTACCGCCTGGCCACCGATGCCCAGGTTGGCCTGTTTGCGGGCTTTCATTTCATCCAGGAAGTGGGCCACGGCTTTCAGTCCGTCGATCGCCGGGATGGCGGACAGCTGGTGGAACAGGCGGCGCACCACGGTTTCGATATCTTTGGCTGGCGCGTTCATCCGGTCCACGAAGGTGCGATATTCGCTCATTTCCTTTTCGAGCCGGGCTTTAAATTCGTCGGCGATCCAGTCCGGCCAGGGCGTGTCTTCCATGTAAACGCGGGCGGCGAGTTCACATGCCGAGTGTGGTCCGGGCATTGGTTTGCACTCGCTAAGATTCAGGACTGGCGGCTTCTTTTTGGCGGCCGGTTTCTTTTTGGGTGGCGCTTTTTTTCGCGCCGCTTTTTTCTTTGTAGCCATGATATTAAAAAGCCCGGATACCTCCGGGCGGGTTTACTTATTGCGACGACCTTCGAGCCAGGTGATCAGCGCGAACACCAGAAGGAGGCCGATTATTAACAGCATCCCACGGTCGTGGTGGTCGATTATTATGCCCATGATCATAATGGCAGCTCCCCCTGTTCCTTTTTTCGGTCGTCATCGTGCTCGCGGCCGGGTTTAATTTTGGCTTTGAACCCTGGCACGTCCAGTTTATCCAGCACCAGGATGCCGGTGCATTTCAGGGTGACAAAGATGCCCTCACCACCGGCGCGCCGTTTGAATTTGCGGCCGCGGATCTCGACCTCGCACTCCAGGACGTCGCCGACTTTGATCCCTTTCAGGCGCTCGATGTCAGGCGTGTGGAGTTCGAGTTCCCAGTGTTGCGGGTACCGTTCGGTGTCCGGCTGTTTCAGCCAGAAAACTTTTTTAGAAAATTTGGGTGTTGTCTCGACGGGAAAAACGTCGGTAAGGATGCCGGTCAGTTTGCTGGTCATAATAGGGGAGTAAAAAAGGGACCCCTCGGCTGGGTCCCACGTAAGACAAAAAACTATTTACTATAAAGCACGCCCACCTTCCGGTAGGTGCTGGTTTCGTCGTACAAATAGCCATCGAGCGGGGTGTACGTGTTCACCATGTCCTGGGTTTGAAGGCGCAGGGTCCACACGGTATCGACCGCGGGGGTCCGCCCGTCTTTGTATCGCATGACCTGGCTAAAAAGTTTTTCCTTCTGGACCGGTGGGTCCACTGGTGCCGCCAGTTCCGCGGACTGCTTCGAACATGATGCCAGCATGATCAGAGCCGCGATGGTAATAAGTGTTTTTTTCATTGTGTTGCCGTTTGTGGGTTAAAAGTATGGCGAGACAAAATTAAAACAAAATAATTTTTAAAATGATTTGCCTGGCCGCGTAGATTTACTAAAAAGGAAGGTCGTCGTCCGCGGGTTTTTCCGTAGGTTTTTCACTATCCAAAGGCTCCAGCTCCTCCGCGCGCGCGCCCACGTTGTCCTCGTTGAAAAACCGCTTCACCTTCCTGGACTGTTTGAACCGGCGACGCCACACGGCCTCGATCCGTTCGACGGTGAACGGCTGGCCCTCCAGGTGTTTACGCCCAGGGCTGTCAGTGGCCACGAACATGTAAGTCTCACCTACCTTGATCTGGTTAGTTTTCATTTGGGTAAGTTTAAAAGGTCGGCCAGGTAGCCGTCCTGGAAAAAAGAAAACCCGATTTTTTGCTCCAGCTTGTGAATGATCTGGACCGCCTCCGGGTCATGTTTTTGCACCTGTTCACGATCGCGCTGGGTCATGTAGATGCACATTCGACACGAAAACCGCCGCAGGTACGAATAGACCGGATGCAATGGGAGCCCACGGTCCGCCAGGTATTGCAACACCTGGGCCTCGGTCCAGTCTTTGATCGGGTTCCAATCCCAAACTGTCCGGCGGCTGTTCGTCTGGCGCTTATTCCTGGCCAGCGTTTTAGCTTTCGCCCGGTTCGGACTTTCCTCCGACCGGATGCCCATGCAGTTGATCACCACCGGGTCCGTTATGTTGTTAATGATCCAGCTTTTTATCGGGTCACGTTTCAGGTCGCTGGTGCACTGGCGCTGCTGCATCCCTGGGAACATTCCACGGCTTTCGCTCATGGATAGGAAGGTCTTAGTGTTCGACCGGCACACGTCCAGGGTAAGGCCGAACATGGCCACCAGCTGGCGGCACCAGTCCTCCGTCCCGGCGTGTTCCCAGCCGGTATCGGCAAAGATGACACGCTTCGGGACGTCGGGATATTTTTCACAAAGGAAGGCCAGCATTGCAGTGCTGTCCTTTCCTCCGCTGAAATTGATGACCAGTTGCATGGGTTAAGATTGGGGGGCCAGGTAAGCGATCCGGTTAAGTTTTTCCAGGCGGTCCTCGTCCGGTTGCTGCATGTTCGGCACCAGCTTCATCTTGGCGTCACGACCCCAGCCCTGGGCGTATTTGATCTGCTTTCCATGATCACCGCCGCCGATAAGATCCAGGCGACCAAAATAAAATGAACCGTCGAAAGTACAGGCCACGTAGTCTCGGTCGCTATTGCGCTCCGAAGTGATGGCGCCAGTTTCGTCGGTAACGGTGTAATGATAACGGCCAGTTTTGCGGCCGGTGTCCTTTTTGTTGAGTGTGTATTTCATGTCTTACGTTTAGGCTGCTAAGATAATCGCCCCGGCGACACGATACAAAGAAAGTTTCCAAAAACTTATAAAAAAGGTGGTTGGATAGTACAAACACGACGGGGACCTACGCAGTCCCCGTTCGTTATACCCCGATATGAAAAACCGCTAAGTAGTTGGAAATAGCAAAGAATAAAGGACCAGGAGCCCGCCGCCTGGCGTGACAAAGATCCCCGTGGGCCACCATCCGTCGGCTGTTTCCGTTGCCTTGTCCGCGTCCAGGGCGACCTGCGTGGCCGTCACCAGGTTCACCTTTTGCTCCACCGGTGCCGTCACCGCGGTGTTGGTCTTTACGAACAGGGCGACCGCGTTGTTGGCGTCGATAAATTCCAGGGAGGTCATCCAGTACCCGGCCGTGTTCTGGGTGGCCAGTTCAGCGTTGATCGTGGCAGCCACTATCGGCGAGGCCGCGATCTTGATGACGGTATTGTCGAAAAATCCAGGTCCGGCCATTGTCAGTTGTTTACGGCCATAAACTTACGAACTTTTTCCCGGCGTTGCTGCTGTTCATATTTCAGCTCCTTCGCCATCGCGTCCAGGTATTCGATCTGGCTGTCCTCGCTGTCGATGGTTGTCCACAATGTAACGGCCAGGCGGTTATTCTTTGCCTGGGTTGCCACGTCGATCACAATGATGTTTTTAGCATAGAGAACGCGGGCGGCCGTTAAGATCCGCTCCCAAAATTTGCGCATGATGTCAGCAGTTTATGTGGTTGGAAATTGTTGCCAGACCTGGCCATCGAGTTCGTGGCCGGACTTATGCTTTCCGACCTTGATCATGTTCTGGCCTGGCTCGGTGAATGTAAAAACTTTTTTATCGTTGGCAAAGTTCAGCCGCGGCACGCCCTCGGCATCCAGGAAAGTGAACGGCGCCCAGGCCCCGAACTGTTTAAAGAAAAAAGGGACGCCAGCAGCCTGGCAATCGTCGCGCACGCGTCGCGCCCACGCGGGATGCATCGGCACCGCTTTGGGACCGCTTTCGCCTCCACATATGACCCAGTGGAGCCGTGGGTGGTCACGATCCACGTAATCGCCGAAGGTGGTCACACCGGTCAGCGCGTTGATCGTAGGCGTAAAGACGCTCGGCTCGATCCTGGTCAGATCCAGGCCGCCGGTCGCTGGTTCATAGGAAAGGAAACGGAGGACCCCTTTAATTTTTAAAAGGATCGGCACCCGTTTGTTCGCACTTTCCTGGTCGTTGGCACTGGTGCCCAGCCAAAGGTTCAGCGGCGGACGCCAGGCTTCACCATGCGCACCACTTTCCTGGCGTTGCTTTTCTTTCATCCATTGCCAGAACTCCAGGGCGCGCTCCGGGCGCTTTGTGAGGACCAGGTAGGTGTGGTAAGGGGTCAGTTGCATGACCTGAAAAACCTCCAGGATGAACTCGAACGCCAGATCCTTATGGAACAGGTCGCTCATTGAATTGACGAACACCGTGCGCGGCTTTGTCCATCCCATCGGTATGTGCAGGGTGTCCTGGTGTGGTTTCGCACCATCCAGGAAAGGGGCGGCATACTTAGCCTGGCCCATTGCGTGGAGGCGCTTGTGCATTATTTCGGCGTAGCAATTTTTGCAGCCGCGGTCCACCTTATTGCAACCGGTGGTGGGGTTCCACGTTTCGCCGACGGTCCCCGGTCTTTTTGTCCATTCGATCGTTGTGACGCTCATGATTAAAAGTTGAAAAGTGACTGCTGGGCTGTTTCCTCGGCGTATCGCTTATTGCCCTCCGCAAAGTAGTCCGGGTCGATTTCCCACCCGTAATAGTCCAGGCCCAGAAAGTGGGCCGCGATCCTGGACGACTGGCTGCCCATGTGGGTGTCCAATATTTTGCGGTGGGTGATAATCCCGTCCTTAGTCGCCGCGAATTTGTTCAGGAGCCACCGGTATAAATAAACGGGTTTTTGTGTCGGGTGAATTTTGTCCTCCTTTTCGTCACCCATCCGGCCCTGGATAAAGCCGGACCATGTGTACTTGACCATCCGCGCGGGACGGTCGAACGATGTCCAGGCCAGCTCCACGTCGGCGAATGATGTCTCGCCGTTGTTCTTATCCCACACGACCCAGCAGCTGGCATCCTGGCGATCCGGTGGGAGGCGACTTATGAAATGATTAGCGCCGAAAATTATCACGTCTTTGGCCACCCTGAACAGCTGGCGGAAGTATTCGGGATCTGGTGGTTCCTTATCCCAGTTTCCCCGCTTGTAAGTTTTAGGGGCACGGTACAGGCCGCCACCCTCTCCGAGTTTCATATTGCTGGCGTCGATCCCGTAGGGCGGGTCAACGATCGCCAGGTCAAAGAACCCATCGGGGTAGCAGCCCATGTTCACCATGCAATCCCGGTTATAAACCTCGCTGATCATTCCCGCTCCCCCCTGTTTTTGAACATCGTGTCCTGGACTGACAGCGCGGCGCGTCGCTGACTTATATCGAAGTTGTCCTCGTCCAGTTCAAAAACTATGTAATCGCGCCCGGTCTTTTTGCATATCACGGCCGTGGTCCCAGATCCGCCGAACGTATCCACCACCAGGTCGCCCTGCTTGCTGTTTTCCACCACGATCTTCTCGATTATTTCCAGGGTTTTCTGCGTGGTGTGGACCTTTTCGCCGTTAGTGGATTTAGCCCCGGCGCTGAACCCTTTGGACCGCCATACATTGCCGCCCTTTTTAGTCGTGGAATTATCCACACAATGGAACAGGATAAACTCATGCTGAAAGGAATAAAAGGACCCAGGCCGGGCCACCTTGTCCCACACGATCAGGTTCCTGCAGCCCAGGATGGCATCAAACAGCGGGTAATAAAAAGCATATCCGCGCCAGTCACTGAAAAAATAGACCTCGCCATCGGGCCGCAGGATGCGCTTATATTCCTGGAAAAGTTCTTTGTAAAAGGGTTTACAGATCGCCAGATCCACGAACGAGCCGCGCTGGCCGTTGTGGGTCATGCCCAGAAAGTAAGGCGGGTCGGACACGATCAGCTTGACGCTGTTCGATTCGATCCCTTTGATCCCGTCCAGGCAGTCCATCTGGTAGATCTTGTTGCGTTCGAGCTTGTCCATTATTGCTCCACCTCCCCGGACGGTGTGGCCGCTGTTTGCTGAACTTTCTTTTTACCGGATGGCTTCTTTTTACCGTCGCCGTTTTCCATTTCAGCGACGCGGGCCATCGCGTCCTTGTTCGCATACTTATCGCGGTCCTTTCCTTTCACCAGGTTGCCCTCGGCCGTGGCTTTTTCATCGGTCAGATCCGGCGCGATTTTCATTTTTGTAACTGGTGCACCTCCCTCGCCAAGTTCAGGCTGAATAGCTTCGCCACGTTTAACACCATCCAGGTAAGCGATCACCTCGGTTTCAATCACGCGCAAACGGGCCTCCAGGTCGCCCATAAAAGCATACCGGCCGGAGTCTGGCTCCTCGAACCGATAAAACGGGGTGTTGAAATTGTGGGCCTTGCCACCTTTGCGCAGGGTCCCGCTGATAATGATGCCGCGCTTTTCTTCCTCGCCGCTGATACTGTAAGAACCGCAGGAAAAATCTTTGAACCGGGCGGGGTCTGGCATCGCAATGTCCTCGACCTCGTTGTCCTTAACGTGGAAGGCCATGATCGCCAGGTGGACCGCGAGCGCCTGGACGGCATTATAAAGGTCATTGTGAACGATGGCCTTGTGGATTTCCAGGCAGGTCACTTTGTCGCCGACGTTGCCGGATCGTTCGATCGACAACTCCAGGCCGTTGCCGTTTTTCATCTTGTGGAGCCGTAGCTTTTTGATGTCCATAATTGAGGATTAAATGTGAATAAAAAAATTACTGTTTTGTGTGCCGACTGACCGATAGCCCATGCTCCAGGGCATAGGCCGGGTGCCTTTCGACGTACCCGTTGCATGCGTTACATGCGCGCTTTAAAAATTTGCGGTTAAGTAAATGGACCCCGCGGCCTTTCATGTGATGTAATCCCTGCGCCTCCCTGGTGCAATCCGGCGTGTTAAGTTCGCACACCTGGGACAAAGCCAGCATTTCCGTCACGATTTTTTTATACTGGCGCTCCCGGCTGGCGAGCTTTTTTGACTTTGTTTTGATCCGCTTACGGGGTTTTTTTTTTCACCGGGCTCCGGTTTGGGTTTCGACGCGTTGGACTTTCCACCCGCCTGGTCGGCGGCGTAGATCCGGTGGCCGACACAATACCCGTTTTTTTCGGCGTGCCGGTTGCAAAGGGGGAAGGCGCAGGTTGGCATTATTGAAATTCCATTAAAAGGTTGCTTAATCTGTCCAGAAAGTTCTGGGCACGTTGCTGGTACTTTTTGGTCTTAAATTCACCCGGCACCATTTTCAGCGCCGCAGCACCGATGGCTGAGTGTTCCTGCTGATATCGTTCCTTGTCACCGAGGGCCAGTTTCGCCTCTTTGTCTGCGGCGTCTTTGGCTTTTTTATCAGCCGCGGCGGTTGCCTTTTTGGCCTCCTCGATCTGGGCCTGGATTGCCTGGGCCTTTTCGGAAACTTCCGGCTCGGTCAGCGGGATCAGTTCGGCGAACGTGACCTCGATGGCAGTGTTCTTGTCCTCCCAGGTAAACGACTGGGCGGTGTATGAAAAATTAAGCCCGGCGCGGTCCATCGTGGCGGCTATGAACTTTTTGTGATTCTCCAGGGCTTGGCGTTCAGCTTCCACCTCCTGGTCGTGTTTTGCCTTGTCGGCAATGTTGTCCGTGATGTGACCGGCGATAATTTTCGCATGTTCGTCGAACCCGTAATCGTCCAGGGCGAACAGATCCGCGCCGCCGTTGGTGGTAGTCCTGAACCCGTTATCGTGCACGAACAGATCCGTGCGCTCGTTGTAAGTCATGCCCAGGGCAACCAGTTTATTGATCCGGTTGTCGCGTTTGATCTTAGCGGCCGCCTCCTGGTCACGTTTCAGCTGTTCCTGCTGTTCGCGCAGCTGGTCCTGTTGTTTTTTCAGGTCATCCTGCTGGCGCTTGAGGTCGTCCTGTTCCTTCTGGCGCTGTTCATTTTCCAGGCGCAATTTTTCAGCGGCATCGGCGGCGATCTTGTCGAGCTCTTTTTTCTTTGCATCGATGGCGCCTTTCAGCTTTGCGTACTGTTCGTCGTTATACATGCGAAGGCTGGCCACGTCCACCGCGATCGTGTCGCCTATCTGGTAAAAACCATCTTTGAAAGCCATGCCCAGGGTCTGGACCTCCTCAACGCGGGCCATGAGCTGTTTCTGTTCGGCCTCCTCCTGTTCCTTTTTGGCCCGTTCCTTTTCGTCGTCGATGGCTTTCCACTTTTTATAAAGGTCAGTTTCCAGCGGGTCCAGGCTTTCGATCAGTCGCTCCTCCTCGGCTTTGACGGCCGTGGTAATTACTTTGAACTGGTTGCGAATTTCCAGGCCCTTTTTTTCCAGCGCCGTGCGAGTGGATCTGACCTCGTTCCATGCTTTCTTAACGGCTTCGTAGCCCTTTTTGTCGCTGGCGTCGGCGATGACCAGGGTACCGTATTTTTCCTTCAGGACCGCAATACCGGCGTCGGCGACGTTCAGCTTTGCGATTTCCATTTTAATGCGCGTCTGGTCGTCCACCAGGATCGCGCCGCCGTTTTCCTTGTTCGTTGCGGTTGTGGTTTCAATGACCTCGTGCTCGACGTCAATGGTGTGGGCTTCCTGCACGCCGGAGGCTGGCCCTTTTTTCTTTGCTGCTTTTGCCATCGTGTAAAAATTTTGGTGAATATAAAAAGACATTGTTTAAGATACAAAATAAGTTTCCAGATTATTCGTACACCTCCTTTAATTCGATCCCGTGGACCGCCATCATGAGCTTCTTTTTGATCGAATAAATCGGGGTCATCGTCGCCTGGCTTTTGCAGTCGATGTGTTCGATCCGGCCATCTTTCCAGTAAAGGATAAAGTCGCACACGTACGCGCAAACCATCAGCCCGTTGACGATCAGCTCGAACCGGACCTCCCGCTCGAACTTTATCAGGTCGCCCTGGGTTTGCAATAGCCGGACGCGGTTGTAATACGTCGCCTCCAATTTGGACCGGAATTTTTGACCGTCGGCGGTTTCGGTCGGGATGGCCTTGTACTTTGACAGTTTACCGGCCTCCACTTTCGCCAGGTAATCGCGAAATTCCTGCGGGTTCATCTTGTCTTTTAACATGCCTTTGCTCATAGCTTGACGGGTAATTTATTGACCAGTGAAAAAAGGTAAAAAGCGTACTCGATGTTGATGGTGAGGATCTGTTCTGGAGTCGGCTTTTGTGGTTCAGCCACTCGCTCCAGGCGACGGGCCTGGTCACTCGCCCACGCGCGGTAGGCGCGCATAATGGTGGCGAAATAGATCACCGAGAAATTTTCATAACACCGGACGTCCCGCGGGTCCAGATCCAGCTGACCCTGCACCGCCATGTCGAAGGCCAGCTGTATCTCGGCGGGTGTATGGCCAGCGTAATTTTTCAGGATGTACTGGTGCAAAAATTCCTTTTCAGGACCGACCGGTACCGACCGCAATCCCACCAGGGCGAACACGTACTGCAAAGCATTTTTAAGACCAGGCTCCCCGGTTTGCGCCAGGCGTTGATCATTCACGGCCAGCCCGAAGCTGTCCTCGTGGTCAATAGTTTTTAATTGCCTCGAACCTTGCGGCACCAGGGCTAACTTTTCCGTTGCCACTGGCATGAGCGCCCCTATTCGTGTTGGTTCCATTTTTTATCTGGGTTAGAATGTTAGAAATTTTTTGATAAACGACGCCGAGGTCGAACTGTCCGCGCTGCCATTCGTCCAGCAGGTCCCAGTTTTCCAGGATGAACGACCAGGCACCGAACCCGCAATCGTCTCGGCTCTTACCGTCCACCTGGGTGGCGATCTTGCAAAGGTACGCGCGCAATTTTTTCAGGCTGGCCAGGTTTGCACCGTTCCACATGGGCTCGATACCTTCGTGACGCCCTTTAAAAAATTCATGCCAGGCATCCACCCACCGCTGCCAGTCCTGATCGGTCCCGGCGCCTGGTGCTTTTTTCTTTTTGTCCGGTTTTATGTCCGGCTTTTTATCCACTGTCGCGCCAGCGGCAGCACTATCTGTGGAGTCATCTATGGGGTTATTTATGGAAGATATATATGGATATTGACCCGATTGGTCCTCCCGTTGGCTCATTTGTGCCGATGGAGCGCTCACCTGGTCCTTCAGGAGGAGCAGTTCGGCCACCACGTTCGGGTAAAAAAGGAAATGGATTGTCCGGTCGAATGTGTAGCGGGGGTTCGGGTTGCGGTGTTCAGTGATCACGCCCAGGTCCTCCAATAGCTGCCGGGCCTCCTGGATGGTTCGCTTAGATCCCAAACCTTTTAACTGTGATTCCAGGCTTTCAGTGGTGTGCCATTGGTAAAGACTTTCCGGCATCGTTCGTTGATCCCCGTGGCGTTCAGCCGTCTCATTGGCCTCCTTGTTCTGGTGGCCGTTGGCGACCTTGTGATAGTGCCAATGTTCAAAAATGTGGATCAGTGCAGCGGCCACGATATTGCCGCCAGTGATCAGGAGGTGCTCGTCACGGATCAGCAAAAAGCTGCCGCCGTCGTTTGAGTATTTTGGTCGCATAAAATAAAAAACCCGGCAGCGGTGATTAGGGCACCAGCGGCCAGGGTTTGTGAGGCTGTGAAATTGGCCACGATCCGGCCCTAATTCCAGGGCGTGGTCATTATGATCACAACAAAGATGGGCGGCGAATATATGTAAACAATGAACAAAGCGCCCACGGCAAAAAAGCCGTTTTCCACACATTTGGAGGTAGTTATGCACGAGTTTTTAACTTATTGCGAAAGATCCGGGACCCGCTGGGCGTCGTGGACCAGTACACCTTGCCATCCGTTCCAAAGTCCAGGCACTGGGTGTCGGCCATCGCGCGTTTCAAATTGTTTTCGTTCAGGGTCTTTATTTCCTGGATCTCTTTCAGTCGATCGCTGGCGTCGCGGTGTGCTTTGGCAAAATCCAGCTCGATTATACTGCCCTTCCTTTCCAGGCGCGTCGGCTTTCCATGCCGGTCGGCCAGGAAGTCCGCGTAGGCCAGCGTGCCATCAGGTTCGGGCGCCAGGGCGTCGATTTCGTGGTTCAGCTCCTGGATGCGCTTCTCGTTGAAGGTCGTCATACAGTGGAATTTTTCATTTACCAGCTTTCGGCCAGCCACCACCCGGTCCCAGAAGTCCTTTGTCCGGTTCACGATGTGGTTGGCAATGTTATCGGACCGGTCGAACGGGTACACAAAAAACCGGCGGTTATCCTGGAGCAGTGCCATTTCCCCGAACAGGAACTCGCACACCAGCATCTGGGTGTTCACCTGGGTGATGTATTTGGGCGGCAGCCCGGCGTCCCATTTGTCGGCCTCCCAGCCGCCGATTGTTTTCAGCTCCAGGGTGCCCTCGCCACGGTGGTCGTACTTGTTTATTTTTCGATCCAGGGAAACGAATAACCAGGGGTAGGCTGGGTTGCGGACGTACGCGGTGACGCGCTGGCATCGGCGGACGACCTTACCCATTTGGAAGTTGCGGATCATGGTCAGCTCGTCCTGCGTGGCCGGGTCCCAGTATTGCCACATTTTCGCAATTTTCGGCTCGTCGATCTTGCCGATAAATTTGGCCATGTTTTCCAGGTCGAACTTAGGGACCTCGCCAATTTTGTAATAGTAAAGCTCCAGGGAGCTGGTGTAATCGTCCAGGCCCAGGACGCAACCGACCTCGCTGGCGCCGATCCCGGAATGTCGGTAATTGAGCCATTGGTCCCGGTCCATCCCAGCCGTCGGGATGAGCTCGATGTGTTTTTTCATGCCGTGATTTTCGTGATTATTGTAAAAATACAGGGCTGCCCGGATTCGCCGTCTGGCTGGCCCTTAATGTATTGCGGGTAAAGTAAACAAAAATATTGCACGGATGCAATACCTAACTGGCTGGTGGTGTACCGTCGGCGCCGCCTTTCAATTTGTCATCCATCGCCGCGGCCGTGTCCTTTGCCTTGTTGCCGGTTTTGTTCAGCTTGTCCTCGGTCTTTTTGGTCGCGTTGTCGGCTTTGCTTTTTGGGTCAGGCGTGAAAAACAGCGTTTCGATCGTGGCCTCCCCGTTCTTGATGGCCGCGCGCATGCCGGTCAGCTTTTGCAGTTCGTCGAGCCCTATGTCGGCCAGTCCTTTCACCTCCAGGATCTGGAATATTTGCTCGTCCTTAACGCCCAGGCCGCGGAAATAGGCCATAGCTTTCTCACGGCGGGCCACCAGGGTTTCGGCGGTCCCTTTGGCGGTTTCCTTTACCAGTTCGTACAGGTCCTGGATAATGGCCGCAGGGACCACTTTAAAAACAGCGTTGCGGTAAGCGATCGCGCACGCCGCCCGGCCGGTGACGATTTGCATGTCCTCGGTCATAGGGATCATGCGCCCGGTTTTCCGGTTCTTGCCTGGCTTGTTCGGATCTGGCTCCCATTCATTCTGCTGGATGGACCGCTGGACCTCCTCGGTGTGCATGATGTTCTTTTGCAAGTCGTGAACGATACCCTGGGCGGTGATCACTTTGCCGTCGTTGAATATTACGCGCGCGCCCGTGCGAAGGTTGTGGTAACAGCTGGCCACGATTTCAGCCAGGCGAACCGATGGACCCTCGACGAATTTGCCTCCCCTGGGCAATGAATAGGCGCAACTTTCCGCGATCTCGACGGTCAGGGTGGCCATTTCCCTTGCTTGTTGCAGGAACTTTTGCATGGACCGCGGGAACGCCTGGGCCGTGCTGATTTGCATATCGATCTCGGCTTTGGTGATCAGCGATATGGCTGTTTCCTGGATGACCTCCGCGGTGACGGTTTCGGTCTTTTCGGCTTCTTTGTTTGCGTTGTCTGTCATTGGTTAAGAGTTTGGGGTTTGTGATGCTAGGTCTTTTAGGCCCTGGGCGCTTTCCTTTTCGGCCAGGATGCGATCGGCGAAAAATTTGGTTATACCGTCCACGATTTTCTGCTGGTGTACGCAGCCGTAAATGAGTGCTTTGTCGATGGTGGGCTTTGATACCTCCAGGATGGTCGCCAATTTATCCGCGTCGCCCTTTCGCTCCAGGGTCCGCCATTGCTTGTGTAGTTCGAGCGCAATGGTCCGGGCGTGCCGGACCTTACTCGCTTTTTTCGGTGTCGTCATGTACTTAGATTTGGCGCAATATAAAAAAACTTTCCATTAACTTTTAAAAGCGTTCAAAGAAGTGCCACACGAACTGGCCCTGGTGGGTCTGTATCGTGGCGATATATTGACGCTTTCCTTCCGGGATCGGGTTGCCGGTTCCATGCACTTCGATGCGCCGTTGCGTCGGCAGACCGGTTTCATCAACCAGAGCCCAGAGCACCGGTGTCCGTCCCTGGATCTGGACGGTTAAGATTTGCGCGCCCGCGGGCATCACGACGTTCTGGTCGTCGCTGATCGTTACGGGGTACTTGAAAATTTTCATTTGCCTGTCAGTTTGTTGAGGTGATAAATGTGGATCGCGTGCATCACATGGTCGTGGATCGCTGGCTCCGCGGCCATAAGATCCGCCAGGTCATGGGACCACTCGTGGATATCGCCGCAATGGAAAAACGAGCACGCCTGGACGTCCTGGGCTGGGTCAGCCTTTTCAGTTCCCAGGAACGCCTTGCCCATAACGAACACATAGTCGCGCTTATATTGCGGACCGATGGCCCGGCTAAAATGTTCGACCATGTGAAGGGTGCCCTCGTTGATAACGTCGAGCATTGAGTTGGCATCCAGGTTGGTCTTGTCCCGGAGCTCCGCCATTTTTTTCTCGTGGTGGCGGAAAGCCGCTTTTGCATTTCGTGGGTTCATATTGGGGGTTTTAGTTTACGGTGCGCAGCAAATAGATCACGGCCTTCTGGCCCACTATGCAGGTCATGGTAAAAATGTCGTCCATGCACTGACTGGCCAGCCCGGCGATAAATTCGGTATGATCAGTTTGACCGGTTGCGAAATAGGACCGGATGCCAATGCTCCAGAGGTCGTCGCCTTTCACGCGGCCCAGGATGGCCACCATTTCGTCGTGCTCTTCCTTAACCAATGGACCCTCGGCGATCCTGTTGATAATGTAGGCCATTTTGTTGGCGACTGACTGTTGTGCTTTATTCATAAAATCGGGGTTGAATAGGGTAAAAAATTGGCCGGTGGAAGTCCCGGCCGTGGTCGTCCGTCCGTGATAATTATTTGATGAATTTAGTACCGTGAATTTCCTCGGCCTTATCGAACCCGACCCAGAGGCCGTCCTTGTCCTGGCCACGGTTGGCCAGTTCCTTACCGGCCAGCCACGCGGCGTTGATTTCGCCCTTCACGATCATGGCCAGCAATTTGGTCGGCACGCCCTGGAATAAGAAGGCCGGATTGTCGTCGTCGCGTAATGTACCCGCGTCGCTGGCTGTCATCCAGGCCGCGTACTTTGCCGCCAGTTCGTTTTTCCAGGCGATGAACGCCAGCTCGTCCACTGTCAGGACGGGCTTTGTTTCCGTGGCCAGGACGCGCAGGAACTTTTTATTTACCCAGGTGCGCACATTTACGTCCCACTTGATCCGGCAGCGGCCCTCTTTAATTTCCAATATTTCGCCTTTCCGGCCTGTTGTGTAGTCAGCGGCTGAACCCAGGCGTTCTACGCGGGCGCCGATTTCGAAGGTGTTGTTTGTGTTTGTCATTGTCTTACGTTGATAGAGTAAAAGTAAAGCCCCGCCTGGTCAGTACAAAATTAATTTCCAAAAACTTTGTAAAAGGGCGGGGTTTTCCTATCAGTGGGGTCGTAAAACTACGGGCGCCAGGGCCAGGTCAGCACGTACTGCTCCAGCTGTTCGGCTGTCATGGCGCGCATTTCGTCGAGTTCCTTGTGGTTGTGCTTAAAAAACGGGTTGCGGCCTGAACTGTTCGCGCCTATCCAGTGATCCAGGTGGAACAGCGGCCCCTTCATTCGTTGCACGTCATAGCCCAGGGCCTTAAATCGGTGGTTCCTTTCCCAGTCCTCCGGGCCGAAGCTGATCATGTACTCGTTCTCCCCGCCGCCGTTTAAAAAGCTGTCGCGGTTGAACATGATGGCACCGCCCACGCTGGTCGTGGCCATCTTTGCGCCGTGCTTTCCGGCGAACTGGGTGGCCCCAAAGATCCCGATGTCGCCCGCGCGCGTGAGGGGTTCATACCAGGTACGGGGTACCCTGGCAAAACGACCATCGAACGGGTACACCATGTCGGCACCCTTTCGGATCGCCTGGGCGGCCAGCCAGATCTGGACCGCGGGAACGAACACGTCGGCGTCCCAGTTGACCACGATCGGCGTGTGGGCGAGTTTTGCCATGTCGTTCAGCATTTTCGTCCGGTGGAAGTCCTGGAGCCCTGGTTCGTAAATGTACCGGGCCATCTTTTTGACGATCCCAGCCCTGGGCGTCCGGCCCTGTTCCATCA
>Ga0209323_10000483_pt1 | contig 25651 bp, 27 predicted proteins | sample Rifsed19ft2_FD_184014 | JGI IMG/M metagenome (GOLD analysis project Ga0209323, IMG submission 184014) | Soil microbial communities from Rifle, Colorado, USA - sediment 19ft 2 (version 2) | ecosystem: Environmental > Terrestrial > Deep subsurface > Rock core/Sediment | place: Rifle, Colorado...
CTTTACCCCAGCGCCCGTTGGACCCCAATCCAAAATCTAAAACCTGTACTGAGCCCTTCGACTCCGCTCAGGATAAACTCCGTCGAAGTATCCGAAATCCAAAATTGTAAAGCAATGGCGAACAAAATCCTCATCGTCGATGACGAGCCCTTCAACCTGGACCTCCTGGAGCAGGAATTGACCGACCGGGGTTATGTCATCGAGAGGGCTGCCAACGGTGGGGAGGCCTTGGGCAAGGTTCATTCCTTCCTGCCGGATCTCATCCTGCTGGACTACCAGATGCCCGATATGAATGGGCTTGAGGTGCTCAAAGAGCTTCGCAGTAGGGGAAACGACGTCCCTGTCGTCATGATCACGGCCTACGGGACTATCGAGAGGGCAGTCCAGGCGATGAAGGAAGGCGCCTACGACTTTATCCCCAAACCGTTTGATCCGGACCACCTCGCCCTTGTTGTCCAGAAGGCCTTGGAGCGGCAAAGGCTCAAAAGAGACGTCGAGATCCTTTCCGAAGAGGTGGGTGAGAGATACCGCCTGGTCGTGGGGAAGAGCGCCAAGATTCTTCAGGCGGCGGAGCTGGCAAAGAAAGCCGCCGCCAGCAAGGCCACCGTTCTTCTCCTCGGCGAGAGCGGGACCGGCAAAGAACTCTTTGCGCGCGCGATACACAACTGGAGCGACAGGAATAAGAGCTCCTTCGTTGCGATAAATTGCGTCGGCCTCTCCAGAGAACTTTTGGAAAGCGATCTTTTCGGCCACGAAAGAGGGGCCTTTACCGGGGCCCACGAGCTCAAGAAGGGGAAGATGGAGCTGGCCGACGGCGGCACGGTCTTTTTAGATGAAGTCGGCGACATCAGCGCCGAGGTCCAGACCAAGCTCTTGAGATTTCTCCAGGAGCGAGAGTTCGAGCGGCTCGGGGGATCGAGGACGATCAAGGTGGACGATGAGCTTTTCGACAAGAATAAGCGAAGTTACGAGGATAATAGGAACTATATCTGGACCAAGTGGCATATAGACTTCCACGGAAAGGTATTCGCCCCGCCAGAGGAGATGCTGAAGGTGGGATACAGGCATCCGTTCAATAACGAGAGCAAGGATTGGAAGGATTGGTGATGGCGGAGGAAGATAAAAAAGAAGAACAGAAGAAAATAAGAATACTCGTACATGGCGACAGTCCTGCCGCGGCGACCGGTTTTTCCCGGGTGATTTCCGGCATCTTCGATAACCTCGCTAAAACGGGCAGATACGATATCACCATTTTCGGCGTCAATGACGTCGGCGGCTGGAAAGATCCGGCGAAGTATCCCTACCGCATTTTTCCCGCCATGCTGGCGGGAGTTTCCGGCGATTATTACGGAAGGACCAGGTTTATCAATGTGGTGCGGGGTGCCGACCCATGGATCAAACCTTCGTGGGACATTATTTTTACTCTGAACGACCCTTTCATTTTCGAGGAGCCGATTCTGACGCCCGAAGTGGGACTGATGGATGCCCTGGTCGATATCAAGGCGCTTTACCGCGAGAAGCTTGAGCCTAAGCACTGGCAAAAAGTCGTTTCCTACTGGCCCGTGGATAGCCCGATCAAGGAAAACTGGGTGGAACACGCTGTCGGCCTGCCCGACGTTTCTGTCGCCTACACCGAGTACGGTAAAAGAGAGATACTGAAGGCTAACCAAAAGCTGGACAAGTCCATGAATCTTGATGACATGCCCGTCATTTACCATGGGGTCGATCCCGAAAGTTTTTTCCCAATAGACGAGGCGGCCAAGTTGGAATTCAAGGCCAAGTATTTCAAAAAGGCCAAGATAGATTACAAACGTACCTTTATCGTGGGCATTGTGGCCAGAAACCAGCTGAGGAAGGACATCCCCAGATCCATGAAAATATTCAAGGAATTTCAGAAGAGGCGGCCCGATTCTCTGCTTTACATCCACGCCAAGGATAACGATTCTTGGGGATCCTTGCACGAATATGCCAGGCAGTTTAATCTGGAAGTCGGCAAGGATTGGATTTTCCCGGGCGGATTCAGCGAAAATATCGGTTATCCCGTTTCGGCTCTGAATTTGATTTACAATAGCATGGATGTGCATATAAATACGAGTCTTGGCGAGGGGTATGGGCTTCCGATAATCGAATCCATGGCGACCAAAACTTTGAACATCGCCCCGAACATAACATCGATTCCCGAGCTTTTTAATACCGAAGGCAAAAACTTTGACGATCCGGTGGAACTGGCGAAGGACGATTCAATCAGGGGAATTCCGATCAAGGCATTTTCGACTTCTTCCGAATGGGCGACCTACGGCCCGACCGACTATGAGCGCATCAGGCCGCTTACCAACGTGGACGACGCCGTCAAAAAACTGCTCTGGGTTTATGACCATCCCGAAGAGGCTGCGAAAATCGCCGAACGGGCTTACGAGTGGGTGCGGCAATATACTTGGGAGGCAATTAGCCAGAAATGGGACGAACTTTTCACAAAGGTATATAATGAACTTGAAGAGGAAAGAAGGGAGGGATCGAAAAAAAATGAAGGCGGTACAGATACCGATAAACAGAATCAACCAAAATCTCTTGAGCCCGAACGAAATGGCTCCGGATCAGTTCAACAAGTTGAGGGAGAACATCAGGCAGACGAAGCAGTACCCGTCCCTGATAGTGCTGGAGCAGGACAATGACGAGGGATATATTCTTCTTGACGGACACCACCGTTTAAACATTCTCAAAGATTTGGGCTACCAAGATGCCTGGTGCGAAGTCTGGCGGCTCAGCCGCAAGCAGGCCAAGATCGTCCTAGCAACTTTGAATAGACTTCGGGGAGTCGATGATACCGCCAAGAGGGCCAAGCTGATTAAAGAACTTTTCGACGAATTCGAGGGCGACAAGGACATGCTGGAACGGCTTTTGCCCGAAACTGAAAGATCCCTGAACTCCCTTTTGAAAATTGCCGACAGGGAATTTGATGGAGTGATGTCGGAGCTGGAGAGGGAAGACGAAAGAGGCGTTTTGGAAGACCGCTTTTCCCAGATCGTCAATCCCGACGAGGCGAAGAAGCTGGCCAATATCGCTACCGCCGGCGAGGATTTCGGTAATGAACTTGAACTGGTTTTTGTATTCGACGACGAAAAGGATTATTATAAGGTTGCCAACTTTTTCGACGGTACCGACAAAACCCGAAAACTGATAGAACTTGTTGATGGACGATCAAAATCAAAATCAAACAAATAGCCAACTGTCTCCGCAACAGGGCGAGCCCGCCCCCCAGCCGAAAAAAGCTGGTCCTTACAGTTATAACTGGCCGGCTCTGAAGATAGAATTCTTGAGAGGTCCGTGGCCTACCGTCGCCGCATTCCGCAGGGCGAAAGGGATGCCATCGGAGAAAAAAAGTGTCTATCTCACTAAGAAGATGAAAGGCTGGAGTTGGGAAAAAAAGAGCGTTTTGACAAAGGGAGTGGAAAGAGCCGCCAATATGATTATTGAGCGCACGGTCGATGAGGAGGCCAAGGTACGCGAGAGGCAGGCTAGGCTGGCCAGATGGTTACAGTTAAAAGGAGCCGAGTCGCTGAAAGCGATGGATCCCGAGGATGCCGACCAGGCGAGAAAACTGATCGTGTCGGGAATGCAGGAGGAGAGGACGGCCCTCGGCATCGGAGTCGGAAAAGGAGGTGCCACGACCCTGACCCAGGTCAACGTCAACTTGCCCAGAACCAAGTTCGATGAAATATTAGATGGAGCAGATTACACAGAGCTTGTCAGATTTATTGCCGAAATTAGGCGAGAGCGAGCTCGCCGAATTGGAGCGGGCGCTGATAGCGAAAACCAAGCAGAAGTTTAATGACACGGAACTTGACGATTATTTTACGTGGGTAAAGGCGGTCTGGGTAAATTCCAGAAACGAGCCGCTCGATTTTACTGAGCACAAATACCTGGTCGACATTTACAAAGATCAGTTTCCGAACATAATTTATCAAAAATCTTCACAAAGCGGAATTTCGGAAAGATTGATTTCTGAGGCGGTTTGGGTTTGTGACAGGCTCAATAAGAATGTAATGTATACTTTCCCGACCAGCTCGCAACTCAACGACTTTGCTCAGGGACGCCTCGAACCAGTTTTCAATTATTCCGATTATCTTTCCAGAATAACCGGCGTCTTGTCCTCTGATGAAAAAAAGGAAAGAAATGTTGATGATGAAAGGAAAATCCAGAAAGTCGGTCTGAAACAGATCAGGAATGCCTTTATGTATCTGCGGGGCAGCCAGAACCAGCAGCAAATTATTTCGGTCGATGCGGACTGTATTTTTTTGGACGAGAGAGATCGCTTTATCCAGCAACACGTGCCTTACATCGACAAACGTCTTCTGCACTCCACTCTGAAATGGCGCAGGGAAGCTTCCACGCCGACTTTGCCAGGTAAATACATCAACGAGGCTTATCTGGCCAGTGATCAGCGGATTTGGATGCTGACTTGTTTCAAGTGCAAGCTGGAGCAGGAACTGGATTTTTTCTATAACATCGATTTTGACAAAAAGATTACCATCTGCAAACAATGCAGGGAGCCGATCGACCGCCTTAAAACAGGCAGATGGGTGGCGCAGAATCCAAGTAATACCGAAGTGCATGGTTACAAGATCAACGGCATTTACAATCCGCGTAAGTCGGTGGAGGAAATGATCAACGATTATGAAAAAGCCAGGCTCAGCGGTTTCTCGGCCATCCAGCAGTTTTATAACCAGGTACTAGGCCTGCCATATGAGATCGCTGGGCAGACGCTTTTGAGAAGTGAAATGGAAGATTGTACCGTGGATTACAGAATTCCCTATGACGCCAGTGGATGTTTTGCGGGCGCCGACGTCAGCGCAAAAATACATGTCATCGTCAGCAAAAATATCGGCGACAAAAACCGCTACGTCTGGATAGGAACCGTCAGTGAATTTTTGGGGCCCGTCGATTCGCTCGAGGCGCTGATTGTTAAATTTAACATCCAGAGAATGGTTGTCGACGCCAAGCCGGAAACCAGAAAAGTGAAAGAGCTGATTGATAAATATCCCGGCAAGGTGATCGCCGCTTATTATCCAGTCAGAAAATTCGACGTCCAGAATTATTATGTTTTTGACGATTTCAAAAGTGAAGTTTATATTGACAGGACGATCTCCCTGGATTATTTGGTTAATGATATCCAGAATAAAAGAATAGAACTGCCCGAAAATGCCAAGCACATACCAGAATTTTACGAACAGATGGCGGCGTCGACCAGAGCACCGATCGTCAATCCGAGGACGGGTGTGGCGGAATTCCGTTGGATTGAAAAAGGAGCAGATCACTTTTTTCATGCTGCTTTGTACAATAGAATGGCTACTCTAAGAGGTACCATCGGCCAAGCGCTACTTGACTCTTACGAAAAAAAGAGTGATGATAATAATAAATCCATCCTCCCCAACTCGATTGCGGGCTGGGCTAATCTAGTCAGGATGAAGGGAATAAGATACTGAAATGCCCGAAAATAAGCCAACAATTTTACAAAGAGTTATTCAGCGTTTCGGCGGATCTTTGATAAAAAGCACCGTCGACCGTCAGGTGAAGGAAGCGATGGCGAAAGCCGGCGCCGCCGACATCGTCAGATTCAGCCCGAGACAAATGGTTATGCCGGGCGGCAGCACCCGCAAGCCCTACCCTCTGGGAGTGGCCTTTCAGACATTAAGAGACTTTGCTGATTATTATCCGATTGCGCGCGCCGCAATTGAATATAGAAAGGCCCAGATTACCCAGTTGGACTGGAACGCTATCCCCGTCGACGCCACCCCCGAAAATTATAAGAACAAGAAAAACCTCGAAGACGCTAAAAAAATAAAAGAATTTTTCAAATATCCGACCGGCAAAAAAGATTCTTCCTTTACTCTGTGGATCAAACAAATACTCGAAGACCTTTTGGTTATTGACGCTGTGGCTATCTACAGGCGCAGAAATCGCAGGGGAGATATCATCGGCTATCTGCCAATCGACGCCGCCACGATCGAGCTGATATTGGATCAGGATGGCACTACTCCTGAATTTCCCGCTGACGCCTACATCCAAAAAATCCAGGGGATGGAAAAAGCCAGGCTGACGACTGATGATTTGATTTATTCCATGATGAGTCCCCGCACCCACAATGCCTACGGTTTCGCGGCGTTGGAAACTTTGATTATCACCGTCACAACCGCCCTGAAACTACAGGCTTATTCTCTCGGCCAACTGACCGAAGGCAACGTGCCCGAGGGGTTCGTGACTCTGCCCCGCGACATCGCCTCTTCGAAAGACCAGCTGAAGGAATGGCAGGACGCTTGGGACGCCATGATTTCCGGCGATCCGCGAATGCAGAGGAAGTTGAAGTTTTTGCCCGAAGGCATGAAATACGAACCGACCATCCAGGCCAGCGACATGATTTTCGAGAGGTTTGAAAAATGGTTAGCAATTTCCACGTGTAGCGTATTCGGGGTTCCGCCGATGGCGATCGGCCTGACTTTCGAGACGAACCGTTCGACCGCCCAAGTCGCCTGGGAGGCGGGTAAGGAAAGGGGACTTTTCCCGACCGCCCTTTTCATCAAAGAGCTGATGGATAGGATGGTTCAGGACGATTTGAACTACAAGCAGTTGGAGTTCAACTGGACTAACCTTAATCCGACCAATAAGAGGGAAGAAGCCGACGTGGTGAAAATCCTAGTCAATTCGGGGCTTTTGGCCATTGACGAATGGAGGATGGGGGAAAATCTGCCTCCGACTGGGGCTTCGGATCCTCTAATTATGACCCCCGTCGGGCCGATTTTCGTCAAGGATCTGGCCGCCCAATCCGATGCGGGACAGATGCCGATTTTGCCCTATAAACCGCCAGCCGAAGCAAACGCAACATCTCAGAACGCCGGCAACGCCGCTTTAATACCCAATGTGCCTCCGCAGGCGCAGACAGCTCCGTCGCCCAAAAAACCGATCACATCGTCCGCCAAGAAAATTGATGATGATGGTGAATCCATTGAAGAATTGAAGCGCTGGAAGCGGGCGGCCATCAATGATTTCAAGGATGGGAAATCCCCTAGGATTTTCAAGACTATTATTTTAGACAACCGCACCTGCGGTCTGATCAGCGAGGGATTATCAAAAATCAAAGACAGGCAGGATATCGACAAAGTTTTCGAGCCATTTTTGGATTCCAGGCCGAAAGTGGTATCATCATTACTCAGCCTGTATGATGAGATTGCCCAAATTACTGCCAGAGAACCTGGCGCACCTATCGCTGCCGCAAATACTTCTGGTTAAAAGATCCCTCGAAAAGTTTTTTTACAGCACGGGGATTAATATAGCCCTCTACAGCGCCATCAAAAGCGAAAAAGGACGGAGATTTCAGGAAAAAGCCACCAAAGCTCTGAAAAAGCAGATTTACCACATGGCCCAGATGGACAGAATCGATCGCATCACCAAGCAGGTTTTGAGAAAACGGACCGATCCTTCGGTCGAACACGAAGTGTTTTTGTCCTGGCTGCCCTTTTCGGAATCTTTCGACGGAGGTACGACAGCACTACTGGCCTTTTTGCTTTGGGCCGCCGCCGAGGGCGGACAGACGGGTTTGGACAAAATGGTGCCGCAGCACCGGTTCAATCTGACCAATCTGGAAATTCGAAATCAGATCGCCCTGCGTGCGGAGGCTTTGCCTTCGATGCTGGACAAGACGGGCGTGGCTTGGGTCGCCAAGACGATTAGTGAGGGATTGAATCAGGGGATGTCCGCGACCGGCATCGCCGGCTACCTGAGGAGCAAGGCGGCGGAGATTTCCGAGGAGCGGGGAAAACTGATAGTCGAAACCGAGCTGATGACCGCCATGAACTTGGTGGAAACCGAGACTTTCCGTAGGAACGGGATAGAGTTTGTCAAGTGGATAACGGCGGAGGACGAGAGAGTGTGTATCCTTGGAGGAAGAACTAAGATTAAAACATTAGAAGATTATAAAGAGATTAGGAATATTAAGGTTGGGGATTATGTTTTGACTCATAAAGATCGATATAAAAAGGTTACAAAAACTTTTAAAAGAAAATATTACGGAGAAGTTGTGAGGATTGTCCTTTCCGCCCTGAAAGACAGAAATTCGATTCAATTAACAGTCACGAAAAATCATAAAATTTTGGTAAGGAGAAATAATAGAAAAAAGTGGATAATTGCCTGGAATTTGAAAAACGATGATCTGGTTTATGTCGAAGGGAAGAAATGCGATTGTAAAAAAATAATTCCATTTTATTATTCTCGATGTTTTTCTTGCAAAACGAAAGAAATCAATAAAAGAAGATGGATGCGGGAAGGAGAAAAAGAAAAGTTGAAGTATTTTAACATAAAATATGGAAAGGTGAAATTGATGAGAAAGGTGTTCAAAGAAAAGTGGAAAGATCCAGAATTCAGACAAAATCTTATTGATAAAATGTCAAATACAAAAAAAGAACAGTGGATGTATAATCCTGAATTGAGGAAAAAGGCAATTGAATTAGGTAAGAAATGGTTTGCTACGGATCCAAATCATCCTTTGAAGTTAATAACTAAAGAACAAAGATTAAAAGGTTTAAAAAAAGCATTCACAAATCGTGGAAGAAATCATTTGGGCAATAGTTATTTAGAGAAGAAGATGAAATGGTTTTTAGAAAAAGAAAGTATAAAATTTACTCCACAATGGTTTTATCGATATAAAGATGGCAATGATTGGAAATATGCCTGGGCAGATTTTATGTTACCAACGATCAATACTGTGATTGAATGCGATGGATTTTTTCATGAAAAATTAAGAACAAAACAAAGAGATAAAATTAAAGATAATTATCTTGTTGAGAAGGGTTTTAATATTTTGAGGTTTGATAAAGAAGAAATTAGAAACAATTTTGATAAAGTAGCTAGTATGATTAAGGGTTTGAATTGTATTACTACAATTCCGATTAAAAAATTAATTAAATGGCATCTTAAATCAAGAATTAAAGACAATCCTTGTCAAACAGTTTACAATTTGGAAGTCGAAGAAGATCAAAGTTATACCGCAAATGGTATGATTGTTCATAATTGTGAACAGTTCTGTGCGCCTAATGAGGTGGCAGGAACTGTTAAACTGGGTGATGAATTTCCGAGCGGGGTGACCAAACCGCCTGCACATCTTGCGTGTAGATGTCTCCTGATACCGGTTTTGCCGATAGCCCTAAAAGGTGCAGTCTGGACGGGATACTGACATGGACGATATTTATGACAATTTGAGCGAAAAAACCCCGCCTTCGGTTGAGCTGAAGCAGCGCGGGGATTTGAAAAAGATTTATTACGATTTTTTGCAGGACTTCAGGCAGTATCTGACCGAGTTCGTCAAGGAATCGTGGGTCGATTTGGCCGTTTCGAATATGGAAGTGACGACGACACCGACGAGAATCATGGACGGCGGCTTCGGCAGTTTCCGCATGGTTTTCAAGAATCAAGGACAAGTGCCGTGCCTGCTGTCCACGGATAGGAAGGGATTTTTTAGGCTGGACCCGAACGAGAAGATAGACCTCTGGCTGAACACGGAACTGCTGGCTGTGACCGTTTCGGGCACAACCAGCCTAGGGTTTATCAGAACTTAGCCTCTTGATTTTGGGTATTGTTATGTTTATACTAAGGAATAAAGCAAGAAATCGATGAAAAGAGTTGCTTGTTTAACTTCATTTACCGACTTTGATCCTACATATTCATTGTGCAGAATAGTGGACGAGCAGATCAGGATGTTGGTTGGCTCCGGCTACAAGCCGGTCGTCATCGTCAAGGCGGGGTTTAGGCCTGTCGAGATGTTCGCCCTGCCCGAAGTCACCCTCAGATTCATCACCCCGTTTCCCTCCAGCAACTATGTCGGTGAAGCCGTCGACGAAACCTTCAAGCAAGATGTGGAAAAGCTCAAGAATGAGCTGATCGAAAACCTCAAGGATGTCGATGTTGTTTTGACCCATGATCTGATCTATCAGCCCGAGAGCTTGAAAATGAACTTTGCGGCCAGGCTGGCAATTAAAGAAAACGATCATCTGGCCAAAATCCGCTGGCTCCACTGGATTCATTCCGCCACCGGCCCCCAGACCCTGGGCAAGGAACTGCAACAGGGAGACGCCTATTTCGATATTGTCTCCCAGCGATTCCCCAACAGCTTCGTCATCTTCCCCAACGCCTATTCCATCCCGCGAGTTGCCCGAGACTTCGGCTACGAAGAAGACCAAATCAAGTTCGTGCCCCATTCGACCAATTTGCCAGGATTCTGTCAATGGGAGCCCTTGGTGACGAAATTGGTCATGGACAAGAACATGCTTTCCGCCGACGCCATAGTGGTCTACCCGATCAGACTGGACCGAGGTAAACAGGTCGAGGTCATCATCAAAATCATATCCCAGCTTAAAAAGTTCAACTATGTGGTGCGGGTGATTATTCCCGATTTCCACTCGACTGGTGGTGACAAGATAACCTATCGGGAGGATTTGAAAAAAACCGCCCTTGACTGGGGACTCAATGATTATGACCTGACGTTTACTTCGGAGTTCCATGAATCTTGGAAGACCAGCGTGCCGCATAAGGTCATCCACGATCTTTTCGAGCTTTCTAACATTTTCATTCTGCCTTCCAAATCCGAGACTTATTCTCTGATCGCCCAGGAAGCGGCTCTTCTGGGCAACGTCCTGATGCTCAATCACGATTTCGCTCCATTCAGGGACATTTATGGCCAGCACGCCATTTACAAACAGTTTTCCAGCAACATCGGCTTCGACGGCTTGGATGGTAATATCGACACTACTTATCATCCTGGCGAAAAAGAATATTTTTATGACTGTGCCATGAGGCTGAAATATGAACTGGAGAACAACATGGTGTTGGCTCAGCAGAAGAGGTTGAGGAAGGAAAGAAATCCAATTTTTGTATTTAAAAATTTTCTCGAGCCTTTACTATACAGTGATCAAGAAAAATAAATAATTTAATAAATGGATGGGAAAACGGTTTGTATCGGTTGGGGAATTGTGGGCAAGAGTACAGGGTATGTTTTAGATATTAAAGATCATTTCGACATAGAAGACGACAAAAGTTTCGATGACGATTTTCCTCCTCATAATTTTTATCATGCTGATGTTTTTATTATTTGCCTCCCGACCCCGACTGTAGGCGGCAAACAGGATCTGGACGTCATCGAAAGATGGCTGGAAAGGATCGCCCGCTACAGAAGCGATTCTCTGGTTGCCATCCGTTCGACGTTTTTGCCTGGCACGACCAAGAAATTTTCTAAAAAATATGGTTTGAATATAGCTCATGTGCCGGAATTTCTGAGCGAGGCTACGGCATTGGAAGACGCCCGTGAACCCGAATTGCTGGTAATCGGGGCTGATGATATTTTGGTAAGGGAAAAAGTTAAAGATATTTTTAACCTTGTAAATTACAAAAAATTGATTTTAACCGATTCAACTACCGCCGAGCTGATAAAATATGTGATGAATTCCTGGTTCGCATTGAAGGTTACGTTTGGCAATCAATTGTGGGATGTGGCAAAGGAGACAGGTGCCGATTATAATAAAGTTAAGGAAGCACTGGAAGAGCATGAATGGGGGAGTAAAAACGGCTGGGATGTGTGGCATGGTGGCTACAGGGGATTTGGGGGGAAATGTCTTCCAAAAGACGTCGAGGTTTTTATGAACGCTTTCGACCTGCCGCTTTTGGAAAAAATGCAGGAGATAAACAGGAAGTTGGTAAAGGAGACCCTTCAATATTCAGGGTAAACAACATGATACTGTTGATTTGGCTGGTACTGTGGGTGATATTTGGGACTCCTGTGATAGTTTTTAATCCCTTAAACGCTTAGGCGTTGTTTTTAATTATTGCTATAGTATTCAGCCTTGCAAGATGAAAAAATTAAAAAAGAAAAAAGTAGAAAAATGTTTTTATTGTGGAGAAAAACAAACTATACAAATTGGTGATATGTTTGTATGCAGGAATAATCATCCACCGATTGTATATCAAGTTAATAGGTGACAAAACTGTTTGATTTTTAAATGAAACGCATAAAAAATTTTATAAAAATGGTTATTTGGTTTATTCCTAGGGCATGGTTGCTGTCAGCAAGAAGATATCATCGAATTATTACTGCTGGGTTGATTACAAAAAAAGATGCACAGATATTAGATAAATATGAGAGTCAAATATTCAAGAAAATTAAACATTAATGGCTAAACCCTTTTTTAGTTTAATTACACCTGTCTACATATACAGTACCGAAAGGCACTACCAGCTGATTCGGGCGATCCATTCCGTGGCCATGCAGACCGTGGATTTTAGGCTTTTCGAGCACATCGTACAGGATGAGGGATCGCCGATCGAATTCGACTATCTGCCGTGGCTGAAGGAGAAATATGAATGGCTGAAATATGAAAAAACGCCCGATCATATCGAGAGGTTGAATAATTACCATAACGCCATGGAACGGGCGACTGGCGAATGGTTCGTTCTTCTCGACAGTGACGACATGCTGGTTCCTTACGCTTTGGAAGCCTTAAAAAAGGCAATCGAAGCCAATCCCGAATACAAGCTTTTCAACTTCGGCTCGATACATTATCATAAAAATTATCAGATAGCCTTCCGGGAGGCTTTCAAGCCCGCCAGACTGGATGTAGGACACGAAGTGTTCGGAGGTGGGAAAATCGTTAACGGGACGTTTATCTTCCATAGGAGCCTCTATGAAGAGCTTGGAGGGTTGCCGCACGGGATAATTGAAGTGGAAGACCAGGAGAGATTGGCGAGTTTTTATCGTGCGGGACCATTGGCGATGACCAGCCCGTTTGATTTCAGTGCCTATTGGCAATATCTGTATCCCGAAATCCAATCGTATTTCCAGGTAGAGGTGGACGACACTCCAGGGAAAATTATAAAGGAAATGGGAAATCCCTGGGGCAATGATTTTGGGATCTGGTACAAATACACTCGAAAATACCATAGTTTGCCATTGGATTTATATTTGTATCAGGTATTTTTAAAATGACAGAGCCTATTGATATCTTCATTTGTGCGTTCAAAAGACCTAAGATGACTATGGAAACTATCAGGTATCTGAAAGAACGTACAAAATACCCTTATCGGTTGTTTATGATACATAATGGAGGCTGCGAGGAAGCTATTTTAGAATATGAAAAAGACTTTTTCCTGATTGTTGACCCAAATTATAATGTTGGAATTCATGCGGCCTGGGGAATAGCCTTAGGATTAGCAGCTAGTAAATATTTCATAACTACCGATAATGACATACTTGTACCTGATTTAGAACCAGACTGGTTGACTCAACTTGTCGAATTGATGGATGCACGACCAGATTTCGGGGCAATAGCTTTGCAACCTCATAAATTTATCGGGCTTGAACCAACTCAACATCCAATGGACGAAAAGGGTGAGATAATTTTTACTCCTATGGTCGGGGCAGTTGCAAGATTAATGCGATTAGATGCGGTTTGGAAAAGTGGGGGATGGGAAAGGATAGTGAGATCTTCAAGGAATCACGAAGAACGACTTATTTGTTCGAGGTTAGCTGACGTTGGTTATAAGTTTGGTTATTCTGCAAAAATGAAAGCATTTCATATGTGGGGAGATGGAGAAACAGTAGACGACTGGGGGTATCCTTTGGAGATGGGTGTTGAGGCTCATGGTCACTTTCCAGTTTGGCCACAGCCCAGAATTTTTGGAGATCGTTCTAAATATGATCCGAAAACTTTTGAACTATTATGAAAAAAATAGCATTATCTGGGAGACTTGAAAAAGGAAAATTTACTTTAGTAGATGATGAAGATTTTGAGTACCTTAATGAATACCATACATTTAGGATTATATTTTACACAAGAAGAAGCTGCTAAAGCATATAATAATGGAGCTATAAAATATCATGGCGAGTTTGCCAGATTAAATCTTTTATAACTTATGAACTATCTAAAACATTTTATTAACAGACTTTCTGGCTGGATTTATTTTAAGACAATGAGTGAATTTACACTTCAACAAAGTATTTCTCAACTCGAAGCTAGTGATTTATGCCCCAAGGGGCATAAATTAAAAGTAATTGGTCATTCCTGCTGTGATGATATTTGTCGGTGCAAATGCGGCAAGTGGTTCAGGTGCGGTGTGGGAAGTATGTGGAGAAATTATGATTGATACATCACAGGTAAGCATAGTGATTCCGCACTTAGGACAGACTTCCGAGCAGGAATATGCCCTGGACCAATGTTTACAATCTTTGAAGGAAACTTTCTCTGGCAAAATATTAGTTGTTGCTAATGGAAGAAAAACTTGTAATCACGAATGGAATATTCATATAGCAGATCAAGGTCAATGCAAGGCTGTTAATGCAGCGGCAGCTACGGTTAATACGCCTTGGATATTCGTGACCAATGACGATATGGTTTACGCTCCAAATTGGTTTGAGAAATTAACAAAACCTATTAATTTACAGATGGAATCTTCAGTTCCTTCTTATGAGATTAAATGTATTTCTCCTAAGTTAATTGAACCTAGAGCAGGTGCTCCTACTTTTGAAGTATATTTTTGTGGTGGGGCTGGAGGGGATTTTGACAAGGTTAAATGGTTGGAGTTTGTCAGCAATTACAAGGGGCAGGGATTGCGAACTGGATTTAATCTGCCATTTTTAATTAAAAAGGAATTGTGGGATTTAATTTCTGGCTATGATGTGGCATATGATCCATGGGGTAGCAATGGCGACAGCGATCTACAGGCAAAAATTCACTTAGCTGGTATTCAACCTTATCAGAATACCAATGCGATTGTCTATCACTTCGCTGAGACGAGCGGTACGAGTAGTCCTGAAAACCGTCCGTACTGGCAGAAGAACTGGGATTATTTTATTTCAAAATTTGGATTTGAAAGACAAAGTAGCCCGATGGTGTGGGAAAGTGTAGATATCATCAATTACAACAAATTAAAATATAAACCTTTTTGGATGAATCACTATGCAATTACATGAGTTCGCCAAGAATCCAGGGAATCCTGAGAATACCTTCATATTACCCTTCGTTTTTACAGACAAGGTAAGGGAGGCAGTTGAATCAATTTGGAAGTGTCATGATCCCGTGCAGCATCGACTTTACCTTATTGATAATTCCAGCGAGGATTTTAAAGATCGTAGCTGGCTAGAGGAAAACTGTCATCTTTATATCAGGTGTTATAGGAACCTGGGTCCTGCTGTTTCTTATAATCTTGGTATCATTATGGCTAGGACTCCGTATGTTACTATTTTTTCTGACGATGCAAGATTGATAAACGGTATTTGGTATCAAAATGCGCTTAGAGTTATTCAAGATGATGATAATTTAATTTTGTCTTTAGGTAATATATTCCCACAGAGAGTTCCTCCTGAAGATTTTTATCAGCCTGACAAGAATTATTCAATTGAAGATTACGAAGCTCTAGCGTTTAAATATCAAAGTAGAGCTAGTCGTGATTTTAACTTTGCTACGGCTATAAGTACAAAGCAGACTTTTATAAAAGCGGGACTGTTTCCTGAAGATACTTATATTTATGGAGTTGATGCTGAATTCATGAGAGAAGCTGAGGATAAGAAAGTAAAAACTGTGCAGGGGAGTGATGTTGTTTTCCATTATGGGGATGCCAGCCATAAAGGAAGGCTAGTTGAGGCAGGTAAATATCAACAATCAGGAATCTTATCAGGAAGGATGGCGCATTTGTGAAAAATAGTTTTGATTTAACTGTTATAATGCCTATTTTATTATTGGATTATCATTTATATTTAATGACATTAATATGTATACAAAATTTAAGATTTGTCACTTATCCTTATAATTTTCAATTAATAATTTTTCACAATGTGTGGAAATTACATTCTCTTATTAAAGATGATATATGTGGGGAGAATGACATTTATATCCCATTGGAAAAATCAGAAAAAGTAACAAAATTATACAACCAAGGAATAAAAATGGCGAAATCAGAATATATTTTGCTTCTGGGGAATGATACTCTTCTGCAATTGAACTGGTTTGAATATGGCAAAAAAGCTCTTGATGAAAATAAATGTGATATTTTTATTCCTTGGTTGTATAAACAACCGATAGATTATTATTCTTCATTAGAGAAGGCAAAATCTAATGATTATATATATCCAGTCTCATTTGTTGATTCTGGGTGTGCCTGTCAGTTATTTACTAAAAAAACTTATAATGATATTGGTCCTTTTGACGAAAATATGCCTGTTTGGTGGGATAGAGAATATAAATATCGAATAGATAGTATCGCTCATAAGAGAGTGGCTTCTGATTTAAGGTGTATTGCTACTACATTTGGTCCTATGACTAGAAATAGTGAAAATATAGGTGATTATTTTAATGTAGACATACATAATCTTAATGATGAAAATGAATATATGAAAAGAAAATGGGGACTAAAGTAGTATGATTGTCAATTTTGTGGGGAACTTTGCTCATGGTTATGTAGGTGAAATAGCTGATGAGAATCATTTAGCTGCTGAAATCGAGATTGCTGGGAATAAAGTACGCAGGATTCCTAGAGATGAATGGCGCGAGCACGTAATAAGCGGTAAACCTTATGTTAATGTTCCTAAAGAATTAAAGGCTGACGCTAATATTATTTGTAAATGGCATCATTTTTATGATGGTAGCTTCATTGAAAAATTACGAGAGAAGTCAGGCGCTCCTGTTTTCTATTGGGTCTGGGATTATATGGGAGATAAAGCCCCTGACTGGCATATTAAGATGATTTTAGCAGCCGATAAGTATTTGGGAAATGATGTTTTTGATCATTCTATTTATCCATTGGAACTGGTACCTTCTCAGAAACTCTATTATTTTCCTTTTGATGTCGCCAGCGATGAGTTTGATAAAGTGGAATTACCCAAAGAATATGATGTAGTTTTCTTCGGATCTTACTTCCCAGCAGGAGATAGGGTTGAATGGTTAAAGAAATTAAACATAAATATCCCAATTAAAATATTTTCCTGGAATGCTGACAAATGGAAAGAGGAGGGTTTTGATGCAAGTGATGCAGTTTATGGAGAAGATTTTGTAAATGCCGTTGCGAAAAGTAAAATTATCCTACAATTTTCTGTAAACGACCATTGTTGGGGGTATTGGAGCAACCGCGTCGGCAAAGTTTTGACTCTTGGAGGGTTCCTGTTAGTCCGATATGCTCCAGGGATGGAATTATTTTTAAGAAACGGAGTTGATTATTTTAGCACTGTGGAGGAGATGACTGCTAAAGTGGCTTATTACCTCGATAACCCAGTTGCATCAGCCCGAATTGCAGACAGGGGATACCAGATCGGGAGGGATAGATTCACCTCAAAAGCCCGTATTGAGGAGTTGCTTATCTTTATCGAGCGATATTTGAAGGGGGCGTTTTAATGGAAGATGCAGAATTAATTAAAATTGTTAGTAATATGGATTCTTATATTTTGGAGGACGACATCAGGCTCTACAACAAGTACGTTTCTCGGATGATGCCAGGAACTACTGTTTTGGATGTCGGGACAGGTCTTGGAAAAAGCGCTATTGGTCTTTCTCTTGCTAACCCAGAGGTTCAAGTTCTAACAGTAGATGATGGCAGTGCTGCTTTTGAAAGAGGATGGGCAGCAGATCAAAAAGGTTATGAGGAAAAAATGAAAGCATTATTTGATTCTTTTGGTGTCAAAAATTGTACTTTTTACTTCGGGGATATTTTCGAGATGGCTTTTAAAAACAGGATTCCTTATCTTGATTTATTCCATTTAGACGACGAAGCGCTAGAAGCTGATATCCTTGAAGCAATGATACCTATAATAAAGATAAACGGGATAATCTTAATGCGCAATTATAACCGTTGCAAGGACAGGGTCGATCAAATATGCAGAGGATATAAATTTCTTGAGAATATGGGTTTAATCCAAGTAATTCAAAAAATATGACAACAGAAGCAACAGAACTTTTAGAATTAGTTAAAGATATTCCTAGCAATTACAACGATGATACTTTTGAGATGTTTGTTAAGTGGATTCCTACATTACCTGAAGGGGAATTTGTCGATTTTGGAACAGGTCTCGGTAAAGCAGTAGTTGCGATTGCGCTGTTGAATCCTAAACTTAAGATTACAACAATTGATACTGGTGCTCCTTATCTGAGTGTAGGAGAGAACATCAATGTTTATCAGAAGAGAATTCTTGATCCTATAGCGGCACATGGTCTTCTTGGTAAGATTTATTTTGAGGTTGCAGATTCTAGGACGTTCCCTTGGGATAAACCATTGGTAGGTTTGAATATTGATTCTGGGCATTCTTATGAATTGACTAAGGACGAAATTATTAGGTGGACTCCATGGGTTATGAAGGATGGATTAATCTTTTTTGATGACTATCTTATCGAAAGAGTCGGGGTCAAGCAGGCTGTTGATGAGCTGGTTAGAAGTAAGCCAGGAGAGTTTGAAGATTTGAACATAGGCGGGATGGAAGGAGTATACAGAAAACTGGTATGAAATGTCTCGTGACTGGAAATTTGGGGTTTTTGGGTTCGCATCTAGTTTCGAGGTTACAAACTCTTGAAGGAATTACAGATATAGTCGGCTGGGATATTAAAAATGGCCAGGATGTTTGTGACCCAAATCTGATTGAACAGGATTTAGACGTAATCTTTCATCTTGCCTGTCCTGTTGATCCGGGACATTACAGTAAAGTCGCCTTAGCGACGGCTCTGGCCAGTTCACTAGGAACTTACAATATGCTGGAACTTGCATTAAAAAACAAGGCTAAATTTCTTTATGTTTCTTCTTCTGACATTTACGGTCATACTGAAAAATTTCCTTACAAAGAGGACGATTGGGGACTGGTTGACCCGATCGGTGAGAGAGCCTACTACAGTGAATCCAAGCGGTTCGGTGAGATGCTGACGATGATCTATCACCGTTGGTATGGACTCGATGCCAGGACCGTACGACCATTCAACATTTACGGCCCAGGCATGAGATACGAAGACACGCGGGTTATTCCTTCCTTTTTCAGGTGCCTTAAGGAAGGCAGACCGCTAGAAGTGACGGGCGATGGCTCGACCACGCGAACTTTTTGCTACGTTGATGATTTTATCGACGCGGTGGTCAGGGCGATGTTTTCCCCAAATACCAACGGGGAGGTTTTTAATATCGGGACGGAAGAAGAAGTTACGATGCTTTTGGTCGCGATGATGATAGATCCCAAAAATTATAAGTTCGTCGGTGATGTCAGGCCAGGTGAGCAGCTACACCGCAAGCCAGATATTACCAAGGCGAAGACCGTTTTAAAGTGGGAACCAAAAATTGCCCTTAAACGGGGATTGGAGTTGACATGGAAAAATTATCAATAGTGATGGCCACCATCAATGACTCGATAGCCACTGCCATGACTATTGCCCAGATTCTCCATCAGCTCGAAAATGACGGGATTGACTATGAAATAATTCTGGTTAACAATGGTTCGGACGAGCAGGAAAAAATCAATCTTCAGTCCTTTTTGGATTTTCACAAGGATTTCCCAATTCAATATTTTGAATATGACATCAAGGGGACTATTCCTCCTCATTCGTTCGGAGTGACCAAGGCAATAGGTAAATATATCAGTATGCCCGATCCGCATCTTGTTTTTTCTCCCCATTATTTTAAAGTTATGCTGGAAACCTTGACTGAATTGAAGGACAAGGGGGTCGAAGTTCTGTTCTCACCATTTTCCGTCGGGTGTATCACCAGAAAGGATGGGGACGTTATTTCCGGTAGCCATTTTGTAAATCCCAACCCCTTCGGCAAAGTCAATTCTATCGGAGAATCATGTAAAATGACTGCCCAGCCTCATCCCGTCCTAGCGAATTCTATGGCTGGGTTCGTTTGTGAGCGTGAATGGTTTTTAAAAATAGGCAACATGTTCCCGGAAGCTTTCAAAATCGCAGGCGGGCATACGGCTGAAAGTCTGATGATTGGGATACCAACGTGGATGTTTGGTAAAAAATGTTACGTACAGCCTTCTGTCATTGTGGAACATCCAGTGTATAGGAGATCGTATGGTGCAGAACGAAATGCCAATATGCCCCTTTCCATGGCGACTGGAGCTTACATTTTAGGAGGGTCTAAGTTTCTTGAAGATATGCCACACCAATATGGAAAGTTCGTAGATGGAGATTTGGAAGCGATTCCCCAAATAGCAAAAGAGGCGAGAGAATATGTTGAGAAAAACATTAAAATAACTTTGGATGAATTGCTGGAAAAATGGGAGGAGATCAAACATGCCTAAAAAAGATCTTTCTATAATAATGCCAGTGCTTCTACACCACAGATATTTGCTTAATATGACTCTTGCCTCTATCAGGAATATAAAATTTTTTACCCATCCTTATAACGTGGAAATTATTGTTGTTCATAACAGGTCAGACCTATTTGACCAAGCACTCCAAGAGTGGCTTGATAAAGATGATATCTATATTGCTAATGAAAAGAATGAGAGGTTAGGTAAGTGCTTTAATCAGGGTATTGCACAAGCTAGCTCAGATTATATTTGTGTGATGGCCAATGATATTCTGGTTCATCAAAACTGGTTTCCTCCTTTGAAACAAGTTTTAGATGATGGGGTGCTTGATTTCGTTGGACCATACCACCGAAGGCACTGGGGAGATTATGAAGAACAATCGAAAAATCCTGATATTGTAAGTAGTATTTTGGGTACTTCTTTTACTGAATTATCAAATTGTTTTGTATTCAAGAAAAAATCTTATGAAATTGTTGGAGAATTTGATGAAAATATATATGTTTTCATCAAATTCTCCAACAATTTCATAAGTGGAGAGAAAGATCTGAAACCTGGTATGAGTTTAGAATCCTATGTCACGCATTTAGGTTCAATGACTTGGCTAAATAGGCACGAACAGCTGGAAAATGAAAAGTTCTTTGGTTGGAATTTCTGGGAAAAGGAAGATGAAGACAATACTTATTTTTTAAAGAAATGGGGGCATAAAACATGAATGAAGGTCAATATATTAAGCGGACTACTTGCAGGCTTTGCGAGAGTAAAAATTTAATTCAAGTTCTTGATTTGGGGCTTGTCCCTTTGGCTGGCAATTATTTGAAAAAAGAGGAAATCGGCAAAGAAAAGTTATATCCCTTGACCGTTTCTGTCTGTAGAGAATGTTCTTTTGTTCAGGTCAACGAAGTGGTCGATCCCAAAGAGCTTTTCGCCGACTACCGCTATCTGTCTTCGATTCCCTTAAGCGCTCATTTCCAGGATTATGCGAAAGAAATGGTTAAAAGATTTCTGATCAAGGACTCTTTCGTTATCGACATTGGCAGCAACGACGGAGTGCTTCTCAAACCTTTGAAGGATCTTGGCATCGATGCGGTAGGCGTTGATCCTGCTGCTAATATCGCCAAAATCGCCAATGATCGGGAATTGAAAACTATCGTTGGCTATTTTAATGTGACCTTGGCTGAGGAAATTGCCAACAAATACGGACAGGCTGATGCCGTTTTTGCCAACAATGTTATGGCACATATTGATGATTTGGATGAGGTAATGCGAGGCGTCGATGGCCTGCTTCGCGCCGCTGGAGTCTTTGTTTTTGAAGTCTACTACCTTGTCGACCTCCTTCAGAAAAATCAGTATGATATTATTTATCACGAACATCACAGTTACCACAGTCTGATTGCCCTGAAACCGTTTCTTGCCAGGTACGGCTTCGAAATTTTCGATGTGAAAAGGATCCCCACACATTCGGGTTCAATTAGGGTTTACTGCCAGCGGATTAGCCCCAAAACTTACAAGCCATCGGCACGGTTGGCATCGCTTTTAAAATTCGAGAAAACATTGGGTCTTGCTTCTGTAAAGACATACCAGGATTTTGGCGGAAAAGTTAATGAATTGAGGGATAGCTTGCGAATGATAATTTCTGATTTGAAGATAGTCGGAGACAAAAAGGTGGTGGGTTACGGTGCGTCTGGGAGGGGGAATATGCTTTTGAATTATTGTCAGATTAACAACAAAATTTTGGATTACATTGTTGACGAATCCCCTGAACGCTATGGCCGCTATACCCCTGTAACTCATATTCCGATAGTTTCTCCAGAGACTTTTCGAAATGACAATCCTGATTATGTTTTGCTTCTAGCTTGGGGATATAAGGATATGATTAGAGCAAAAGAGAAACAGTTTAAAGACAGATATATAGTACCGCTGCCGGAGGTGAAGATATTATGACTAATTTAATTATTACTCCAGTTTTTCGTGCCTATGATAAAGTTCTTGAAATGTGTGAGGCTATCGATAAGCTCACAGTCAATCCTTATGTGCATATTTTGGTTGATGACGACTCAGATATCGGTGAGTTTCCAGTCAAAGCATCCGAGAAGAGACGAATTCTTTTGATGAAGAGAGACTATACGGGAGTGATTCACAAGAATGGAGCAGGTCAGGCTATCCAGCTTGCACTTTGCTGGGCTTCCCAGAAATTTTTGAACGAGTATGCTAATCCACTGCCTTATGACAATGTATTCTTGATTGAATCTGATGTGATTCCACTTGAAGAAGGTTGGGACCAGAAGATGGTTGATATTAAGGCGACTTTACCAGAGGATTGGTTAACGTTGGATGTTCAGTCAGTTGATACTGAAGGGAAATTAACTTATCCGACTACAGTTGCTCCAAGAATCGGTATGGAGAGAGACGATCTGGAAATTATGTATTATCCAGATTTTCAGTGTTGCCTTTTTAATCTGAAGATATTCGAATCTAAAATTAGGTTTAGTGATTTTGCGAGTCATTTCGATAAAATGTTCGGAGAAAAAACAATTGAAGTATTTGGCGGCAGGCATTTCAGAACGACATTGATAAAAGTTTTACACTATACCTATCAGTCTAGGCAATTTCTGAATGAGATACCAAAACAATAATGGAAGAAAAATACAAGATAATTCCCGTCAATTTTTCTCCCGGATATACGGCCGCCGATATCTCCGTGGTGGTTCCTCAATGGCATCAGCATAAGAACCGCATAGTCTGGTTTTTAAAACAATACGTGCGGTCAACTCCGCCTGAAATCGTTAGAAACACCTGGATTATCTGCGACGAGAAAGATTCGCACAGCAAGGAATTGTTGTCGCAGTATAATAAAAGCCACGGCGTCAATTTCGACACCGTCAGCCATTCGGACTGGAGCACCTACAAGCAGCTTCTCGGATTCCAAAAAGTGAAAACGAGACTCTGTGTCAAGTTACACAACGACATCTGCATCTTGAGAACCGACTGGATTCAGTCTTTGCTGGACAAGTTCAACGAAACTAGGGAACCGCAGCTTCTGGGTGGGTACCACAGGACGAGTGACATCGACAAGGGAAGGCTGGAAAAATTCGTCAAAACATATCCGATTTTCGGGGAACTGTACGAGAAACTGGAGTTTGCGGCGGGCGAAAACGGATTGGAAACGACTGGGGCATCGTACGTTACCGCCTACGTGACGGTCACGCAGACTTACGTTTTCCAGTCGCTTTATCCACAGATCGTGGAACTGGAAGGCGGCAAGATGGATAAGGAGGATTGTCTGTTTACACTCCTAGTTTCTCTTAACCGTATCAAAATATCCAGCTGGGTCAACATGCACGAATTTTTATTCTGGGTGACGAATAAACGTGCTGATTTTGATAGTGCGGATGAATTCCAGTATCCAGTGAGTAATAATAATTATCCTCCAGCTCTTTGGGAGGAGGCAAAATGAAAATTTGGATGTTTGACAACTGTGCCTTTAAGTTCAGCCAGATGATTGGAGACTATTGGCGTAGTAAGGGACATGATGTAAGGATGGAAATGGGTAGCAATCCGCAAGCTTGTGAGCCAGATGTGGATTTAATTTATATAGACTGGATGGATCAGAATTTCTACTACTTTTTTAATGGCCCGAATGCGGATCAAGGCACGCATTTTCCCAAAAAAAGGATTGCTGTTCGGACAATCGACATTGATATCTGGCAAGGTAGACATCGTGATCCGTCTATCTGGAAATATTTAGATGATCTGATCGTTATCAATCAATTTTATTTTGACATGATAACTAAGGAAACTGCTCCTTATTCCGACGGTAAGATACATTTAATTCGGCCTGGGGTTGACATGGCAAGGTTCACTTTAAAGGAGAATCGTGACCGCGGGTATAAAATAGCTATGGTGACAGGCAATATTTGGGAAGCGAAAGGAGTATTTGAAGGCATTAGAATTTTCCAAGAGGTTGCTCGTCTTTATCCTGACAAACCGTGGGAGCTTCATATTCGTGGTCAGCATATTATGCCTGAATGGCATCAGTTCGCCTATGACAAACTGATTGAAAATACTGGAATGGCAGATAGGATACATATTGTTCCCCAATTAGGAGATCTGGAACTTCCTATCTGGTATGCAACTATGGATTATATTTTAGTGACTAGTCACAAAGAAGCTTTCAGCTACGCGGCAGCCGAGGGGATGGCAGCAGGGTTGAAACCAGTTCTTAATAATTGGTTCGGTTCGGAATGGCCAGACAAATATCGTTTTAATAGTATCCATGAAGCTGTAGAAATGATCGGTGAGGGGGACTTCAAACCATTAGAATATCGACAATATATTGAGAAGAATTATGATTTGAAAAGAATGTTACAAGATTATGACCAACTTTTTCAAACCTGAGAATAAATATCATAGTCAGTATTACAAAGGTTGGTGCATTGATGTCCATGGGTATAAATTAATTTATAAACCAAGTCATCCAGATGCCCGATCAGATGGTTATATTTTTGAACACCGTTTGGTGATGGAAGTAAAAATAGGAAGAAGATTACTGAAAAAGGAGTATGTGCATCACCTAGATCATAATAAATTAAATAATAATCTAAATAATTTAATTTTAATTAATAATTCAAACCATATGAAAAAACACAAACCTTGGTTAATTTGGGCAGAACAGTCAAAAAATGGAAAGGAAGTAAATTGTATAATCTGAGGAGAGAAACACTATCGGAAAGCTTATAGTTTAAAGATGAAAATTCTTTGTACAGGCTACAAGGGTTTTATAGGTTCTTATGTTAAAAAGCTTTTCCCTGACGCTATTGGCTATGACATTAAGGAAACCCCAGAAGATAATGTTTTAAATGAACAGCATCTATTACATATCCTCAAAAAAAACCAGATAGAAACAGTCGTCCACCTGGCAGCGTACGTTTCTGCCAGTGATTCTGAAAAATTTCCTTTAGCTTATATCAAAAACAATATTGACGGTACTGCCAGCGTGATCCAGGCCTGTTTAAAAGCCAGAGTGAAAAAGATAGTTTACGCTTCTTCTTCTGCCGCCTACGAACCAACTAGCAGTATCTATGCCTTAACCAAATATGTGTCGGAGTTATTATTGGAATATTATAAAGACCAAATTCAAACAGTATCATTACGGATTTTTAATGTTTATGGACAAGGTTCTAATCCCAACTATGGCAGGGTGATTGATGAGTTTATTAAAGGGATTAAAGCAAAAGGAGAGGTAACAATCTATGGGGACGGCAACCAGACCAGGGATTTTATCCATGCCGAAGATGTAGTCAGATCCATCCAGCTGGCAGTGAAGAAAGATGTACCATCAGGCGA